>Ga0181537_10003489_pt1 | contig 13435 bp, 11 predicted proteins | sample PEATcosm2014_Bin_39_FD_119765 | JGI IMG/M metagenome (GOLD analysis project Ga0181537, IMG submission 119765) | Peatland microbial communities from MTU Mesocosm Facility, Houghton, MI, USA - PEATcosm2014_Bin23_10_metaG | ecosystem: Environmental > Terrestrial > Soil > Wetlands > Peat | place...
CCACGGCTTCCGAGGGGCTGAGCGCCCTCGCCATTGCCTGCAATCTGGGAAGTCCGTCTCCCCGGCCAACGACGCGAAGGCGAGCTGCCGGGATTTGCGACCGAATCGCGGGCATCGCGGCGACCAGATGCTCGATCCCCTTGTAATCGTCTGCAAGTGAGAGTCGTGAAATGCACAGGACCGTCGGCGGAGCGCCGTCTCCGGGCTCAACGGACTTCGGGACCAGGTAGGGATCGAGCGCATTGGGCAGGATGCAGGTTCGCCCGGCAAGCCTCGGGCACTCCTCGAGCATGCGGCGTTCGGTGTACTCGCTCACGCAGAGGATCCGGCGAGCACGGCGGAGAGCCCACCTCTCTAGGATAGAAAACGGACGCCAGACCTCAATGCCGTGGGCGACGAGATAATAGGTCACGGCGGGCTTCAGCATCGAAACGGCCCACGCGACCGGAAGTTGGCCCATGTGGCCGCACACAATTCGGTTGGATCGGCGCCCCATGCGGTGCGCGCTCCTGATGAATCTCGGCCTGCTTCGGGCGCATACCTCCCATTCCACGAGTTTGCCGTCTGAGTAACGCCGTAACTCGCCCGAATCGACGACGGCGTCGTTCAGCGAGAGCAAGCGCACCGAGTCGCCCTCGCCGGCAAGCTCGCACAACGCCTTCAGGTACAGACGCAGCATCCGGGCAATTCCCCCTTCGCTCCCGAAGAGCTCCGGCGTCATGAGGAGGGATTTCACGGTTGGCAGCGGAGCACCCACGGACCCTAGGGCGTCTTCTTTCGGCGATTCACGAAAGCAACAAGCACCGCGAGGCTCCAAATGCGCGACCATTCCCTGTTGTCGTTTCCTGACTTGAACGCGTTCCACATCGCCTGGATGGGACCGACAGCGAAATACCCACTGCTCCCCACGCTGGCGGCGCTAAGGGTGTCCTCGACGAAGGGTCGGAGCTCACCGCGCATCCAGATTGGAAAGGGCAACGTGAACCCCCGCTTTTTCCGCTTTGACAACCCAGCGGGAAGAACGTCCGCGGCGGCTTCCGCAAGAGCCGATTTCGGCTGGCGCGGATCGTCCTTGAAGCGGGACTGCTGGCGCCAAACCCACTCTATGAGGGGCCGGTCGATGAACGGCACCCGGAGTTCAAGCGAGTGGCGCATGCTCATAACGTCGCTGTCGCGGAGCAGCACGTCGGCCATGTACGTCCTCATTTCCCACGCGCTCACAAGGGAGAAAAGATCATCGGCGCTCACATCGGCTCTCATGGAATCGAGCCTCGGATGCAACGCCGACGAGCCCTTGATTTGCCCTTCGAGCTCCGGGGCCAGCATGGAAAGGCGCCTGGATTCCTGGAAAACACGGCGCTGGAGCGCCCCGATTTCGTGCGCGTCGCTCGCGTAGGTGAGGAAGTCCGACAGCTTCCTCGCGCGCGTTCCCCCTAGATTTAGCGTCGCGGTAATGAGCGACCTGACTTGGGCGGGTAGGCGCCTGAACAACGGAAGGCGCCGGGCCAGCGACGGGACCGCGCGAAACGACGGGTATCCGCCAAGAAGCTCGTCTCCGCCGAGGCCCGACAGGGCGACTTTCACACCGCCTTCGTGCGCCGTCTGGCTCGCGTAATAGGTGTTTACGCCGTCTCCGGTCGGTTGGTCGCACGAGGATAGAAACGTATCGAGGTCGCGCGCCACCTCCTGGCCGGTGAGGATGCGAGTATGGTGGACGGCGCCGAGATGGTGCGCAGTCGCCTCGGCCTCGTCGGCCTCGGAAAAGTTGTCCTCCTCGAATCCGATTGAGAACGTCTTGAGCGCGTTTCCGCTGGCTCTCGACATCAACCCGGCAATGACAGCCGAATCCAGGCCTCCCGAGAGGAACGCGCCGACAGGGACGTCGGCCAACACGTGCGCCCTGATCGAGTCGTCCAGGTGCACGCGCAATCTCCTCACGAACTCCTCCCGGGAGGAACAGGGCTCGGGATCCGCCGGGATGGAGCCAAAAGACCACGTCGTCGTGCTCTCGATTTTCCCGCGGGCGACGCGGAGGCATTCCCCGGGCATGACGCTGAACACGTCCCGATAGATCGTCCTCGGTGCCGGAACGGCGAACCATGCGAGATAATCCGCGACAGAATGGGGATCCACTTCTGCGGGATTCGCGCCCGATGCCAACAGCGCGGTGACCTCGGAGGCGAAGACAAAGCGCCTTCCGGAATGGCAGTAATAGAGGGGCTTGATCCCAAGGGGATCCCTTGCGAGGAGCAGCGTTTCCTCGGCTGAATCCCACAGCGCGAACGCGAACATTCCGCGAAGGCGCTTGATTCCTGATTCGCCCCAATGGGCGAGGGCCGCCAGAAGGACCTCGGTGTCGCACCGCGTGCGGAAGATCCACCCCGCCGACTCAAGCTCCGGCTTGAGCTCATGAAAGTTATAGATGGCTCCGTTGAAGACCAGCGTGTGCCTTCCATCCGGCGTCGACATCGGCTGGCGTCCATTGGCGGGATCGAAGATGGCGAGCCGCCTCATCCCAATCGTGGCCGGCCCGCGGGACGCGATTCCCGAGTCGTCGGGGCCGCGGTGGACCATCAGGGAGCACATGCGTTGAACGGCGTCCTCCCTATCACCGACCGAAGTTTCGGAATCTACATATCCCGCTATCCCGCACATGGTTGCCCTATTTTAATGGGTCTCGAGGCTTGAGGCCTGCTGCTGGAGAACGTGCCATCCGCAATGACACCATCGGCCAAGGACGTGAGCAATCCTTCAGGGGACCGTATTTTCACGCACAGATCGCCCGTGCGACCTCGGAGGAGGATTCGGAGGATATCAGTTTCTCGACAATTAATAATCCAAACTCGAGGGCTGTCCCGGCTCCCCTCGAGGTTATCAGTCGGCCGTCAACGACGCATCGTTCAGAGACCAAAGCCTCAGGCAACTCGGACAGAACTGAAAAGTGTGCTGTATAACGACGCCCATCCAGCACCCCGGCACCCTTCAACACAGTTGGCGCGGCGCATATGGCGGCTATCCAGCCGTTTCGATCCCGCTGTCGCCGCAGGTGGTCCGCGACGCGGTTGTCCGTCTTCAGGAGGCTCACGCCGGGACCACCCGGCACGAGAACGCAATCGAACTGCTCTCCGTCAGCGGCTGTCAGGGTGGTATCCGCATGAATGGTCATTCCGTTTCGTCCGGTCACGTGTATGCCCTCCGCCAATGTAGCGCTCGTGACCTGGATTCCGGCGCGGCGAAGAACGTCGATCGGCGCTACGACCTCTATCTCCTCGAAGCCTTCAGCGAGGATGACCAACACGGACGGAGGGGGCATGGCCCAGATTAGTAACGATGGAATATCCCCCTCACGAACATTTTCACAAAAACGCCTCGTTATTTCACCGCTGCTAGACAAGATTTTGAGAATGCCAGGTGTAGGAAAACTCCTAAAGACGGCTCAGAAGATGCAGCGTTCTATCGAGACCCTTCAGGCGGAGCTTGAAGCTCGGGAGATCGAGGTGGCTGCGGGAGGCGGAGCCGTGAAGGTTAGGGTGACCGCCTCCGGCAAGTTCATCGCTCTGTCGCTTGATCCTGAATTCCTAAAGGAGGACGCGAAGCTTGTGGCTGAAACAATACTTGCGGCTATTCAGGATGCCGGGAAGAAGGCCAAGGAATTGAATGATAGTGAGATGCAGAAGGTCACTTCGGCATTCCAAATGCCGGGTATCTTCTGAGCGGGTGACCACGGCCTTCGAGAAATTGCAACAGGCCCTGAGGAAGCTACCCGGGGTCGGCTATCGCTCCTCAGAGCGAATTGCTCTTCATTTGTTGGTTGGCAAGCCGGAGCAGTTGCCGACGCTCATCGCGGCGCTTGAGGTGGCGTCGGCAAAGATAAAGCGATGCAGCCGGTGCGGAAACCTGAGCGAAGGACCTCTTTGCCCAATTTGTATGGATCCAAAGCGTGATGGAAGGTCCGTCTGCGTTGTCGAAAACGTCTCCGACCTCGTTGCGATCGAGAGAAGCGGGTCTTGGCGCTGCGGGTACCACGTGCTGCACGGCAAACTTTCACCACTCCACGGCGTCGGGCCGGAGGACCTGAACATCTCATCCCTTCTTGAGCGGGTCCGGTCCGGGGAGGTAGATGAGCTCGTCCTGGCACTCTCGAACGACGTGGAGGGAGAGGCCACGTGCCACTACCTCCAAGAGCATCTCACCGCCGGTAAGAAGATCAGGGTGACCCGGATTGGATTTGGGATACCGAGCGGGGGCGGCGTTCTTTATGCCGATTCCGTGACGCTCAAGAGCGCCCTCGATGGTCGCCGCGACTTCAATTGAGCGTTCTTGCGCAGCTTCAAGCCACCGTGCTACGGCAATCCCAGCTTTGTTGAGACCTTGGCGATTGTCTGCACGATCCCGTGCTCGGCGAGGGCCCTCCGCTGGCCTTGCTCGCGGAGAAGCTGGCGACGCGCAGCGTCGCCTTCCAGGTCGGCAACCTTTGCGACGAGCTCCGCGGCATCCTTGTAAACCTCGATTTCCGTGCCGATCTCGTACAGTTCATCGAGTCCTGGCGCGTATTCGGTAAGGTAAGCGGCGCCGACCATCGGCCCCTCAATGTCGCGGAGGCGCGAATACAGCAATGGCCGCTCCGCGGAAAGCCTTGGACTGGCGACGCGGTTCACTCCAATGCTGATCCGTGCCTCTCGAAGGACGCGCCAGTACTCGTCGCCTTGGCATGGATCCTTTGTCCTTGGGCCGAAGTTGAACGTGAGCTGTTTCGCAGGAAATACCTTCTGCTTGAATTTCTGCGCAAGCGCCGCGAGGCCGTGCCGCCTTGCGTATGCCCACTGATTTGCAAGAAGCCCGAAACCCCGGCCCTGTGGCGGGCTATCCCATGAGATAGGCTCGTCAGCCCAGCTTGAGCCTCGAAGGTCCATCTGCAGGCCGAGTTGGTAAGCCTCAGCGAACAGGCGCTCACGCTGCCCGTCCCTCGTCCCAACGAATGTTGGAGGCAGCGATTCAGCAAGGGGAGGCTTTCGCCATTTCGGCTCAACCCAGCACGCCATCGGCGCGTGTATGAAGGGCAGTCGTGCCTTCCTGTACATGGCGAGCGCCGGCAGCTCGGGGACCCAGTTGAGGTCAAAATGCGCGAATTCACGCGGGGGTCGCCGGAACATGCGGACGTTGTCGCAGAAGAAATTTACGCGCGGGATCCCAAGCGCCCGGACCTCAGATAGGCCGCCCGGGTGCACCTGTTCCGGGTAGAGGTACGAGAGGAACAAGTCGATGGGTTGTCGGGCATGTTCGGCGCGAATCCAGTCTACAGCCCTTTGCCATGTTGACTCGAGCCATGCGGTTCTTGCATCCCGCGACATCAACACGAGCCCGGCGGCCCAGTCGCAGCCGGGCGCTTCCAGGCACGCGTGGCCGGCCTCGGCAAATGCCGACCTGAAATACCCGGCCCAAAAACGATAGGCGGGAATGGGATGGGACTCCAGGTCCTGCTGGCAGCACAGGAATATCCTCAGGGGACGTGTCATCAATGCGGCACCGGTCAGCGCTTCACAAAGAGGGCGTCCGCCTGTGAGAGCGGCTCGCCCAAACCAAGGCTCGGACCGAACGCCCTGAGCTCGAATCCGCGGCTATCGAGGAAGGCCAACACATCGGGAAAGAGGGCTTGCCCCTCATAATATCGGCGAAAACTGACTTCGCATATCAGCGCTGAGGCGCCCTCCAGCGCCTTGGGTGCGCCGTTCAGGACCTCGAGTTCGTATCCCTGCACGTCGAGCTTTATCAGGTCCGGAGGTCGAACGGCGCCCCTGGCCACGAGCCCATCCAGCGTCTCCATCCGCACGCTCCGCCGCTCTTTTGCGGCTGTATTGAACGTTTTCCGGCCAGCATCGGTCAGCGAAAGCACGCTCGACGCGTCTGAGAACTCAGTAACCTCGATGTCGACGGAGCCTTCGCGGGGGCCGAGCGCCACCTGGTGCAGCCTAACGTCGGACCACGGCGACGTCCACTTTCGAAAAGCCTCTCTGTGGATTTCGAGCGGTTCAAAGGCCTCGACAGCGGCCTCCGGGAAAATCGACTTTGCAAGGCAGCTCCAGGTCCCAACGTTCGCACCGATGTCGTGTATCACCCGCGGGGGGGCGCCGCGAAGCATTTCGAGAAGCTCCAGGCTATCGATGTGACCCAGGGAAAGGCGCGCGGCGGGCGTGCCGATCAGGCGGCGACGCCGCCTGCGGCGTTGGGACGCCACCGCCAGCCTCTCGACCAAGTCGAAGGGGTTAAAGAAGAGGCTGGCGCGCATAGGTGACCTTACTGTGCCCCGGGTCGGTATTCAATACCGTCCGGACTCCAGCGGGAGCTCTCGTGGAGCCTTCAACCGCGGGGAACCGCGATTCGAACTGATTCCAGGAATGCCGATTTCTCGAAATCCCAACAATAGCGCGAATGCCCGAGTTCCCAGGCCTTTCTCCGCGCGGCTGCAACGCGCGTGGGACTACCGAGGAACTCGTCGAGCATTCCTGCGACCCGCCCAGCGTCGGACAGGTTCCCGAGCAGCGCTGCCTCAGAGAGGTCGGGGGCGAGCGAGCTCTGGGCCGCCGTGTCGGACAGCAACTGTGGGATGCCCGCCAGCAGGTAGACAAAGATCTTGTTGGTTAAACAAAGGTTTCTGTTCGGCGGAGTCCTGATTTCCGTAGACAGGCCCAGATCGGCGCCCGCCGCGAGTCGGGCCATCTCGTCGGGGGGCCCCGGCTCCCGGAAGCGAATCGGGCGGCGCAGGCCCGCGGTCCCCGCCAACTCCTGCAGGTGCTCCGGAAAACCCTCGGCGGGAAAGCCGCGGAGGTGCAGTTCGACGGGCGTTGCCATCCTGGCAAGGACGGCAACCGCCTCTTCAAGGCCTCGCCCGGGTCCTATTGTCTGCGAAAACCAGTAGGCCACGGCGGGTCGACTTTCCGAAATTTCCGCCGGATCCACGGGGACGCTCGGCGCCAGCGCCAGCGGAAACACGTTGAGAAGCGTCCGCGGGCGCACGGCGTAGGATTCCTCGTACTGCCGGCTGATCAAGGGCGAGGCGGCCGTGAGGTGCCCGCACCCCGCCAGCAGGTTGGACTGCAGCAGACGGACGGACGCGCGCTCCGCCGGGTCGTTGATGACCGCCATGGTTTCGGCGTCGTGAAAATCCTCCGCGTCGAATCCGTAGGTCGACCCGGTCATCTTTGCCGCGCGCGCGGCCGCCGCAAGGCCGGGTATGCAATGGCCTATGAAGAGCCGGGCGCCGGTCTTTGCCGCAACCGCCGCCAGGTGCATGGATTGGGAATGGTTTGCCCGGGCGGCGGTGGAGACGGTCGCGAAGGAGGAGCGCGTCACGAGGCGGCGCGCCAGGCGGCCGGAGATCTTTCGCAGGAAGGCTCCGGGTCCCCGGTATTGAATCCTCGTGCATGTCCATCGTGCCCGAGCGAGAATCTCGGCATCGAACGCCTCCGCCCCGCCAAAATGCCGCCCCGCGACAACGTGCACGCGGTATCCTTCGTCGGCGAGGGCATCAGCCTCCTTTACGAGGCGCGGCGTGGATGCCAGGTGGCCCGGGGTGACGAGGCAGACAAGTGGCGGATCGTGGCTCACGAGACTGGGCCGAAGAGGTTTGCGCCACGAAGCGTTTCCGCGAGCAGGCGCCGATAATCCGCCCATTGCCAGCCTGAGGCTGTCAAGGCCGAGGCTTGGCGCATGCTCCTGAGCTCGGCGGGGTGGGCGAGGCACCACTCCAAAGCCTCGGAGATCGCGGCGGAATCGCCCGCGCGAATCAAGAGTCCGTTCTCGCGGTCCCTCAGAAGGTCGCAGGCACCGGCAGCCTCGGTCATTATGACCGGTAGGCCGCGCGACCACGCCTCCGTGGCAACCATGCCCCACCCGTCGGAGAGAGTGGGGAAGATCAGGGCATCGCTGCCCCTGTACTGGGCCATCAGCTCCGCGCGCGATACGGCTCCGCACAGCTCGACGCCGTCCGGCAGGGGGCGAAGGGCGCGTTCCGGCAAGGTCACGGCCCCGTAGACCTTCAGCCGCGCGCGACGGCCAAAGGAGCCCGTCCTCCATGCGTCAAGCAGCAGGTGGGCGCCCTTGCGTATCCCAAACGTCCCCGCCCAGAGGAACGTCGGCTTGTCGCCGGAGGCGGCGCCCCCGTCTCCCATCTGGTCCGCGGGCGGTACCGGCGGCGCCCCAAGCGGGACGATCCGCACCTTGGTGACGTCAAGGCCGGCCGAGGCGAAGGACCTCTTGGTATAGTTAGAGGCCGCAATGACGACGTCCGCGATCTCCCACTCCGCCATTCGACGGGAGATGCGCCGGGCCTCCCGCTTGGCCGTGTACCCGTGGTAGGCGGTCCTGATTTCCGGGAATTTCTCGAGCTCCGCATCGATAATACGCTGGGAATAGCGCGATTCTGGCGCGGGCATCTCGTATGCGATCCTCAGGCCGAGCGCGCGCGCCCTCTCAAAAGTGAACAGTGAGCTGTGCTCATACCCGTAGACCCCGCTGAGGCCGGGGTGCAGCCCGCGCGCAACACTTCTGTCAAACGCCAGCTCGGTGCGCTCCCATACAAAGTCCGTCAGCCTCCCGTCGCGGTCCGCCGAGCCCACAGCCAGCCGGAGGTATTCGCCCCACGGATGCGTCCGAACACTTTCCCTCGGAACCTCGGTGACCGATCTGCGTTTGAACCTCGGCGCCATATCGCGCCCGGCGAGCCTCCCCAGCGCCGTCACCGATCTCTGCACCAGGCTTTCCGGGTCATCGCAGACAGTCGTGACGAATCGCTCAAGTTGGCCCGCCTCCAGCAAAGCGCGCGCAGCCTGCTGGTCCGGGGGCGCGACCGTCGTATGGAAGATGACCACGCTCACGGTGAATGGCGCCGCCTCGGGCCGTCGCGCACGCCTGGGATGTTAGGGAGGAACACCTCTGGAAGCGTGTTGACGATGGCGTCCAATTTGGCGAGCTCTTTCAGGGTTTTCGCGGACAATATTGTGAGCCGGAATCCGTTCCACTCCGTTTCCCTCGGCGTCCGCGCAGTCCGCGCTCGTGCAAAGAAAAGGTCGTGTCGGCCCGACGGCTGGTCTTTACAGTAGGGAGCCGTCGGAGCGATCCCGCGGCCACCTGGACTCAAGAATCCGACCTAGATCTGCGTGAATTCGAACTTGCTGAAACAACTGCTCGCCACAGGCGACGACGCCTTCTGGGGTGAGCTTGGCGCACGCACCGGGAAGGCAAGCACGTTTGAGGAGCTCCTGACCCTGTCCACGCTGCGCAAGAAGGCCTTATTGCGCGGGATCGCTCGGCCGCAGGCCGGACGCCGAGACCTGCGATATGCAATACTGGGCGGGTGCAGCCTCTATCCTATGCACGAGCTTCTTGGCCATTTGCTCGACGACGCAGGGTTCGACGCCGAAATGTTTCTCGGGGATTTTGACAACTATGTATCCGAGATCTCGGATCCGAACGGCGCCCTGTACGGGTTCAAGCCGAACGTGATTCTTCTTTTCCCAGGACTCCAGCGATGCCGGTACACGGGTGTTCTGAGCGATGCGCCCGAGACCATCAGGTTGGCCGCGGGCGAATTCTCGGGCCAGTTGTTGGAGCTTTGCAGGGTCGCGCACGAACGCTCCGGGGCGGAGGTTGTCCTCTGCAATTTTGCTCTGCCCGCGCGCCACGATCCCGGACAATTTCGCTCCCGCACGCTAGCCTCGGACTGGAACTTCAGGAAATCCGTGAACCTCGAGCTTGGCATGCGGTCGCCGCCTTTCGTGAAGCTGTGCGACGCTGAATTTCTTGCAAACCGGACTGGGGGCCTCGCGGCCGAAAACGCCCGGGGATGGTTCGAGAGCAAACAACTCTGGTCTGCGCCTATGCTTGTGACTATCTGCCGGGAAGCCGCCTTTCTCGTCTCGAACCTAAGGAAAGCTCCGAAGAAGGTCCTGGTGCTCGACCTCGACAATACGCTCTGGGGTGGGGTAGTCGCCGAGGACGGGGTGGAAGGATTGGAGATTGGCGACACCTCGCCAAGAGGCGAGGCGTTCAAGGCATTCCAGAGGTGCGTCGCGGCTCTCAAGGAAAGGGGGGTCCTCCTTGCGGTTTGCAGCAAGAACGATCATGAACGCGCGATCGAGCCATTCGAGAAACATCCCGAGATGGTGCTCCGCCTTGAGGACTTTGCCGCGTTCAAGGCGAACTGGCAGCCAAAGCCGGACAACCTCTCGCAGATAGCGCTCGAGCTCAACCTGGGTCTCGACAGTTTGGTGTTCGTCGACGACAACCCAGCGGAAATCGAAATCGTCAGGCAATTTGCTCCAGCGGTTTCGGCGATTTTGCTGGGTCCGGATCCCTCGGATTATGTCGGCCAGCTGCAGGATTGCCGACTCTTCGAAATCGAATCGATTACCGCCGAAGACGCCCAGCGGGCGCTTCAATACAGGACGCAGGCTGAGCGAAAGGCGCTTGAGGCGTCCAGCGTGGACATGGACACCTATCTCGAGTCGCTCGAGATGAAGGCGACCATCCGGGAATTCACGCCGGAAGACACGCCGCGGCTGGCCCAGCTGATCAACAAGAGCAACCAATTCAATTTGACGACCAAACGGCGCACCGAGGCCGAGGTGGCTGAGGTGGCGAGCGACCCCAATTACATATGCTTTTCGATGCGGCTTCGCGACCGATTCGGCGACAACGGCCTAATTTCCGTCGTGATCGGCAAGGTCAGCGGACAGACTCTCGAAATTGATACCTGGCTCATGAGCTGCCGTGTGCTGAAGCGACAGGTCGAGGAGACCATGCTGAACGAGCTCCTCGTAATCGCAAAGGCGCGAGGATGCACCCGCGTGGTTGGAATCTACCTGCCGACCAGCAAGAATGGCATGGTGCGCGAATTTTATTCACAGATGGGATTCAAGGCCGTTAGCTGCACTGGCGAGCGAGGGGAATATGTCCTAGAGGTAGGCGGCTACACCGGGCCGAGCACAAGAATAGAGATCGTCCGTCATCCATATGAATCAAGCTGAAGTCATCGCCAAGCTGCAGACCATATTTGACGACATCTTCCTGGAGCCGCCGAGGCTCGATCCGTCGCTCAGCGCGAAAGACGTCCCGGAATGGGATTCCCTGATCCAGATCTCGCTTCTGGTCGCGGTCGAGAAGGCTTTCAATGTGCGCTTCCGGATGGGGGAGGTTGAATCCGCGAGAAACATTGGGGAATTCGCCGATCTGATCAGTCGACGAATCAAGGAGGGGTAAAGGGATGAAACCTGCGTTTGCCTCCGGGCGCAGCGCGGCGGTCTTTGCGCTGTTCCTGGTGCTGCTGATCGCTGCACCCGGCATCGCGGCGATCCTTGGCCTGGTCGACGAGAGCAAGAACTACCCGACCTTCACCTGGGGGATCGGCGAGTTCCCTTGGATCCAGGACCAGATTTTCCGGGAGACTGGGGACATCGACTTGGTTTTCGTGGGTTCTTCGCACATGTGGACGGCGATCAACACGCCCTATGTGCAGCAAAGGCTGAGCGCACGGCTTCATCGGAGGGCGGAGGTCGTCACCCTCGGCTGGAACTGGTCTGGCTACGACGCACTTTACTCGGTTGTGAGCAATCTGCTGGGGCATCGCCGGGTCCGCGTGATCGTGGTCTATGACGAGAACCTGATGCGAGTCGACGCCCCGCACCCCATGTCATACCGGCTGCTTCAGATCGGCGGCCACCCCGGAGAGTTCGACGGGCTTTCCTGGCCATTGCGATTGAAGGTGTATGCCGGGGCTGTCCTGGGCGTGCCGCGGCACATGTTGAGCTTGATCCGCCGAGACAGGCTCGAGAGTCCGGGCGCGTGGCGCGCCTCCGGGTACTTGTCCTCGCTGAAGGCTGCGGACCTGACGAAGCAGATGGGATCCTTGCGTGCATACAAGGAGATGGACGGTCCCGGTGAGAGCACCCCGCCGAGGTCCGCGAGCTTGCGTCCACCGAACGCCGGCGACTGCCTCATTTGCTTGGAGGGCACCCCGACCGAGGCGGCCTATTCGCACTCGGATTTGGGACCGTACCAGCTCTTTTTCGCCCGGAAGTTCGCGCGCCTGTGCAAGGAACACGGAACCACGGTTGTCGCCATTCATCTTCCGGTGTCGGGCCAGGAGGACGAGAAGGTTGTCACGGAACGTCAGCCGTGGAGCGAGATTCTGGGTTACCCCGTCAGCTTGGTGGGAATCCCCGGCGAGGCGTTATTTGGAGGTATTCCCGCCTCCAAGCTCAACGGATATTTCTACGAGAAGGACCACCTCAACAGGAATGGACAGGATCTTTTCACTCCGCTCGTGACCCCCAGCTTGTTGAAGCTGTATGAAGCCGCCGCTCACTAGTCTCCAAAAGGCAACGCTGGCGCTCGTGTTCGTTGCGTGCGCTGCCGCGCTCATATTCAGCGAGGTAGCGCCCGCTTTCTCCCAGAACGTTCAGCTGGTGTACCAGGGTTTCTAGCAATTACCTCTGCGACTATAGTTCTGTGCGGAGGGGCGTACGTCCTGCTGGGCCGTTGGCTGGTTGCCTTGCGAGGGCGTCTAGGTCGCGCAGCATTTGCCGGCCTGAATCTTGCGGCCTCCTACCTCCTTTTCTTCCGCGAAAAGGAGGGCCGAAAGCTGCTCGTCCTTGCGTGCGCGCTCTATCTTGCGGTTGTTTGCGGCCAATATATGCTGCTACGACTATGGGGCTATCGACGCGGATGGCGGTCATGGGCGGTGTTTTGCGCCCCAATAGCCCTCCTCGTGGTCGTGCGCTATGTTCCGCTCAGTTCCGTCGCGGGATTCAACCCTGCGTGGGCTTCGATTCTGCGCGCAAACCCTCATTTTGACTCCGCCGCATACTTCTTTGTCGGAATTTCCTACATGGCGTTCCGGACAAGCTACCTTGCGCTCGAGGTTCGAAATCGGAACGTGGACATGCCAAGTCTTGCCGACTACCTGGGATTTGCGTTCTTCATGCCCACGCTGCCGGTTGGACCGATAAGCAGGTACGGAACCTTCGTCCGCGGCTTTTCCGACTCGGAGCGGCCTGAAATCTCCGCCACCCAAGCCCTGCTGAGGATCGCCGTAGGGGCCGTGAAGCTGAGATTCTTGGGGCCCCTTGCCGACCAGTTTTCGTACAAGGGCCTGCTGCTCGACGAGCACCCGCACGTCTGGTTCGATTTTCCGATAGCCGCCGTCGGCTATTACCTTTTCCTTTACTGCAATTTTTCAGGCTTCTGCGACATGGCCATTGGAATGGCCGGACTGATGAGGATCCCGGTCGACGAGAATTTCGATTCGCCGTTCGCTGCCGACAGCGTGAAGGATTTCTGGAACCGGTGGCACATCACTCTCTCGCATTACATGAGGGATGTGCTCTTCACCCCTCTTTCCAAGGCGCTTGTCGGGGTCTTTGGTCCGGGGCAGGCCAAC
>Ga0181537_10003490_pt1 | contig 13435 bp, 9 predicted proteins | sample PEATcosm2014_Bin_39_FD_119765 | JGI IMG/M metagenome (GOLD analysis project Ga0181537, IMG submission 119765) | Peatland microbial communities from MTU Mesocosm Facility, Houghton, MI, USA - PEATcosm2014_Bin23_10_metaG | ecosystem: Environmental > Terrestrial > Soil > Wetlands > Peat | place...
CAGCACACCTCGCAATCCGTCGTGAACCGCTGGCTCGGCACGCTCGTGTCAATGGCCACCTCGGACGCCTGCCCGCAAAACGGACAGGAAATGGATTCGCAAACTTCCACGCGCAAAATCTAACCGCGCGGGAACAAAGTGCAATGGTTCAAACTGACGAATCGGTTCTGGACAAATGTTGGCGGCAGGAAATCTATTGGTTTTGTGTCCCAACCATCACAAAGAATTTGACCACGGCAATCTTGAAATTTCAGAACAGACCGAAAATAAAATCCGAGGAATTATTAATGGCAAAGAATTCGACATAAAATTCCCAGATTAGAAAATAATTCGCATTTTCTTCTTTCAGACTTTGTTTTACGATTTGCCAGTCCTTCAAAATTGAGAGATACTGCTCGTCCGTTTTTACGGCATTTATGAAACCCCAAGTCGAAATCTATGACACGACCTTGCGCGACGGTTCGCAGGGCGAAGGCATCAATTTCTCGGTCGCGGACAAGCTCCGCATCGCCGAGAAGCTCGATTCTTTTGGCGTTCATTACATTGAAGGCGGCTGGCCGGGCAGCAATCCCAAGGACATCGAATTTTTCGCGCAGGCCAAAAAACGCAAATTCAAAAATGCGAAGCTCGCCGCGTTCGGCTCGACGCGCAAAAAAAATACGCCCGTCGAACAGGACGATCAGGTGCGTCTGCTCATCGAAGCCGGAACGCCCGTCGTCACGATCTACGGCAAGACTTCGATGCTGCATGTGAAAGAAGTTTTGCGCTGCACGCCGGAAGAAAATCTCGCGATGATCGGCGACACAGTGCGTTTCCTGAAAGACCACGGCAAATTCGTCATCTATGACGCCGAGCACGCGTTCGACGGTTTCAAACTGGATTCCTATTATGCGCTCGCGACGTGGCAGGCCGCCGAAAAAGCGGGCGCGGATTTTGTCGTGTTGTGCGACACGAACGGCGGTTGCCTGCCGAACGAAATCGCCGCCATCACGAAAACGGCGCTGGGCAAATTGAATTGCAAAATCGGCATCCACACGCACGATGACATCGGCCTCGGCGTCGCGAACGCTCTCGCCGCGCTCGAAGTTGGCGCGGTTCACGTTCAGGGCACGATCAATGGCTACGGCGAGCGCACGGGCAATTGCAATCTCACGAGCGTGATTCCGTGCGTCGCGTTGAAGCTGAAAAAAACTTCCGTGCCGGTGAAATCCTTGGCGAAGCTCAAGGAACTTTCCGGGTTCGTGGATGAAGTCGCGAACATGCGGCACAATCCGCGACTGCCGTGGGTCGGCGCGGCGGCGTTCGCGCACAAGGGCGGCGCACACGTCAACGCCGTGCAGAAACTCGCGTCGAGCTATGAGCACATTGACCCGTCACTCGTCGGCAACGCGCGCAACGTGCTCATCAGCGACCTCGCGGGCCGCAGCAATATCGTCATCAAGGCGCAGGAACTCGGCTTCAAGCTCACGAACGACACGCCGGAGTTGAAGGCGATCTTGAATCGTGTCAAGGAACTGGAAAATCAGGGTTACGAATACGAAGCCGCCGAAGGTTCGCTCGCATTGCTCATCGGCAAGGCGCTGAAACATCGCGAACCGCCGTTCCGCGTGGACGCATATCACGTCTCGATGCGGCGTGACGTGAAGGAATCTGTTTGTGAAGCGACGATCAAAGTCAGCGTCGGAAATAAACGCGCGCAAACCGTTGCCGAAGGCGACGGCCCGGTGAACGCGCTTGACGGCGCGTTGCGACTGGCGTTGGCGAAATTTTTCCCGCAACTAAAAAAAGTAACGCTGACGGATTACAAAGTGCGCATTCTTGATACTGCGACCGGCACCGGTGCAAAAACGCGGGTGCTCATCCAATCCACCGACGGCCAGCGCGAGTGGGGCACGGTCGGCGTGAGCGAAAATATCATCGAAGCCAGCTTGCAGGCGCTGGTGGATTCGATGGAATACGCGCTGTTAAAGAAATAATTTGAGCCACAGATAAGCACAGATGAAACACAAATAAAGAATTTGTCTTAATCAAATCTGTGTTTCATCTGTGAAAATCTGTGGCTGAAAATAATTTTCAAAATGTCTGAAATCTCCAAAGCTTACGAACCGCAGTCCGTCGAGGACAAATGGTATCAATTCTGGCTCGACGGAAAGTTTTTCGTCGCCAACGAGCATTCCGCCAAGCCGGCGTATTCCATCGTCATTCCGCCGCCGAACGTCACCGGCGTGCTCACGCTCGGCCACGTGCTCAACAATACGATCCAGGATATTCTCTGCCGCAAGGCGCGCATGGACGGCAAGGAAGTTCTCTGGCTGCCCGGCACGGATCACGCAGGCATCGCCACTCAGACGGTCGTCGAGCGCACGTTGAAAAAATCCGGTGAGATCAAGCATCGCGACGATCTGGGCCGTGAGAAATTTCTCGAACGCGTCTGGGAATGGAAGGAAAAGCACGGCGGCATCATCATCCAGCAGTTGAAGAAGCTCGGCGCCTCGTGCGACTGGACGCACGAACGCTTCACGATGGACCCGGAGTATTCGCGCTGCGTGCAACGCGTGTTCGTGGACCTCTACAAGAAAGGCCTCATTTATCGCGGCAAGCGCATGGTGAACTGGTGTCCCGCTTCGCTCACGGCTTTGTCCGACGAAGAAGTGACGATGAAGGAACAGCGCGGCTTCATGTATTACTTCAAGGTCGAAGTCGCCGAGGCGCCGGGAACTTTTTTGACGATCGCGACGACGCGGCCGGAAACAATCCCCGGCGATACTGCTGTGGCCGTGAATCCGAAAGATCCGCGTTATGCGCATCTCATCGGCAAACATGTGCTGCGTCCGCTGCCGGTGGAATTGCCGCGCGAACAGAAACTCATTCCGATCATCGGTGACGAGCATGTGGATTTTGAATTCGGCACGGGCGTTTTGAAAGTGACGCCCGCGCATGACAAAGCGGATTGTGAAATTATTATTAAGCAACTCCAGCGGCTAATGTCAGCAGCGACAAACGGAAAACAGCTTTCTCCCATTTATCAAGAACTAGCACGATTTCCTGAAGTAATTGACGAACGGGGAATGATGACGGAAATAGCTGGAAAAGATTTGTTTGGTTTGGACAGGTTCAAAGCTCGGAAAGCTGCTGTTGAAAAACTTGGCGAACTTGGCTTCATGGAAAAAGAAGAGCCTTACACGAACAAAGTCGGCTTCAGTGAGCGAGCCGACGTGCCAATTGAACCGCGCTTAAGCGAACAGTGGTTTTTGAAATATCCAAGCGTGGAAAAATCACGCGCAGTGGTGGCCAAAGGCGAGATGAAATTTCATCCCGACCGCTGGGCGAAAGTTTATGATCACTGGATGGGCGGCTTGCAGGACTGGTGCGTCAGCCGCCAACTTTGGTGGGGGCATCGCATTCCGACTTGGTCAGGCTATTTTACGGATGATGTGAAAAGCAAATTGAAGCCCGAAGTCGCGGATAAATTAATTGAGCCAGCTTCAATCGCAAAATCACCATCAGGCTTGGCTTCGTTTGGTCTTCGAGGCGAATTGTCAGACGGCATTACCGTTTCTCTATCTGGAAAATCGGACGACGAAACATTTTTTAGTTTTGGAACAATGGAAAAAGGTGCGATTCGAATGGATCGCCAAGCGCGTTGGGTTTTTGCTGCAACAACATCTGATTTGGAAGCACGCGAGTTGGAGCGAGTTGGCTTCACCCAAGACCCCGACGTGCTCGACACGTGGTTCAGTTCTTGGCTGTGGCCGTTTGCGACGATGGGCTGGCCGGAGCAGACCGCCACGTTGAAGAAATTTTATCCGACCACCGACCTCGTCACCGGGCCGGACATCATTTTCTTCTGGGTCGCGCGCATGATCATGGCCGGCTACGAATACATGGGCGAGCTGCCGTTCCAGAATGTTTATTTCACCGGCATCATCCGCGACAAGCAGGGGCGCAAGATGTCCAAGAGCCTCGGCAATTCGCCCGACCCGCTCGACCTCATCGCGAAGTTCGGCGCGGACGCGTTGCGCTTCGGCGTGATGCGCGCCGCGCCGCTCGGCCAGGATATTTTGTTTGATGAACAGAACGTCGAGCTCGGCCGCAACTTCTGCAACAAGCTCTGGAACGCCTGCCGCTTTCGTCAAATGCAGGGCGGCGAAGTGCAAGGCGAGATCGAACCGACGCTGCTGTCGAGCGATGACAAATGGATTCTGCTGAAGCTCGATGCCGCCATCCGCGAAGTGACCATCGCGCTGAACGAATATAAATTCAGCGACGCGACGGCGGCGCTTTACCGTTTTTTCTGGAGCGAGTATTGCGACTGGTATGTCGAGGCATCAAAAGCAATTTTGCAATCGAATGATTCGGCGCGCAAGGCGAACACGCTCGCGGTGATTGATTTAATCCTCTCGCATTTGCTGCGATTGTTCCATCCGTTCCTGCCGTTCATCACCGAAGAACTCTGGCACGGCATGGGTTACAGCGGCGACCTGCCGGAAAATCAGGGCGGCAAAACCATCATGTTCGCGCCGTGGCCGAAGCCGCTCGACGATGATTTCAAAGGACATTACGGCCTCGACGATTGTTACCTTGAAATGGCAGACGCGAAATACGAACTCGTCGGGCTGGGCCGCAACCTGCGCCGCGAGTTCAACATCCCGGCCGGCAAAAAGGTGAAATTCATCCTCAAGCCCGCCGGCCATCTGCCTGCGCACGACGCCGAGGTCTTGAAAATCTTGCTGAACGCAGAATCGCTCGAAATCAACGGCGCACCCGCAAAAGGCACACCGATGGCGGCGAACACGCTCGGCGAATTATATCTGCCATTGGAAGGCCATGTGGATGTCGCCGCCGAAAAAGTCCGCCTCACAAAGGAAAAAGAAAAATACGAATCTGAAATCGTGAAGGTCGAACAGAAACTCGCCAACCCGAATTTCACGCAAAAAGTCCCGCCGCAGGTCTTGCTGGAGCATCAGCAGCGCCTCGGCGAATGGCAGAATAAACTGGCGCAGGTGAAAACCGCGCTCACGGCGCTGGGCTGAATTCCGAAACCGTTGCTGGACGGCGGCGCGTCCGCTGTTTAATTTTGCGGTTGCATGGAGCACGGACTCGTAACGGACATCGCCATCTGCATCATCGCCGCGTGGATCGTGGCGGTGGGATCGCAGGTCGCGCGCCAGCCGCTTCTGCTCGCGTATCTCGTCGCCGGCTTCGCCATCGGGCCGCACGGATTCAAATGGGTCACGAACATCCATGACATCGAAACAATTTCAGACATCGGGCTGTCGCTGTTGCTGTTCATGATCGGGCTGGAGATTGACCTGAAAAAAATGTTGAGCGCGGGAAAAGTCATCACGCTCACGGCACTCGCGCAAATCCTTGGCTGCGTATTGCTCGGCTGGATCGTGTTCGGACTTGTCGGCCCGGCGCAAAACCGTCTTGAAGCGCTTTACCTTGCCGTGGCGGCGGCGATGAGCAGCACGGTCATCATCGTCAAAATCCTTTACGACAAGCGCGAACTCGAAACTCTCGTTGGTCGTGTCACGCTCGGCGTGCTGGTGTTGCAGGACATCGCGACGATTTTATTCCTGGCCATCCAGCCGGATTTGAAAAATCCGGAGATCAGCGTCATGCTGGTGGCCGTCGGCCATGTCATTCTGCTGATGTCCGTCGCGTTTCTGGCCGCCCGGTTCTTGCTGCCGCCGGTCTTCAAATTCATCGCACGCCTGCCGGAACTGGTTTTGGTCGGCGCGCTGGCTTGGTGCTTCGCGATGGCGGGATTCGCAAGCTGGCTCGGACTTTCCACGGCGATGGGCGCGCTCATCGCGGGCGTGATGATCTCCACGTTTCCCTATACGCTCGACGTGGTCGCCAAGGTCACAAGCATCCGTGATTTTTTTGTGACGCTGTTTTTCGTCGCGCTCGGCATGAAAATTCCCCTGCCGACATGGAGTTATATTTTGTGGACGATTTTCCTCTGCCTGTTCCTTGTCGGCAGCCGGCTCGCGACGGTTTTTCCCGCGCTATATTCGATGCGCAGGGGCTATCGCGTCAGCCTGTTGTCCGCCGTCAACCTTTGCCAGATCAGCGAACTCTCGCTCGTGCTGCTCGCGCTCGGTGTCAAGAGCGGCGACGTTTCTGAAAACACCATCGGCATCGCGGCGTTCGCGTTCGCGTTCCTCGCCGTCGGCTCGACCTACGCGATCCTGGAAAACGATCTGATTCTCCGCAAAATCACGCCGTGGCTGGACAAACTCGGCTTGCGCGACCTTGACCAGACCGAAACCGAAACCGGCGGCGAGCAAAAATCAAAACGCATCTGCCTGCTCGGTTTTTCGTGGACGGCCAGTTCGTTGCTCGAGGAAATCAGCCGCAACCGCTCCGACTTGCTGCCCGAAATCGTCGTCATTGATTTCAATCCCGTCGTCCACGAACGCCTCAAGCAGCGCAAAGTCCACGCCGTTTACGGCGACATCACGGCGCGCGATGTCTTGCACCACGCCGGCGCGGCGCACGCCGAGATCATCATCTGCTCGCTGCCCAACATGGTTTTGAAAGGCGCGGACAACCTGAAAATTCTCCGCCAGCTCCGCGAACTGAATCCAGAGGCGAAAATCATCGTCCACGCCGAACTGCTTTCAGACATTCCCGCGCTTTACGCCGCCGGCGCGACGTTCGTCACCGCGCCGCGACTGCTTGAAGCCGCCGACCTTCTCCACGTCCTCGAATCCGCCGAAAAAAATCTGCTCGGCGACAAGCGCAAGGAACAGGACAGATTGCTGGAGGGTCGGAGCGAAGTCATCCCGTAATAACCCGTGAAAAAAATCACTTCGGAAAATTCTTTGGCCGCCGCCGTCAAGGCCGCGCGAGCCGCAGGAAAAATCATGCGCGACAACTGGCATCGGCCCAAGCGCGTGAACTCCGCCGAAGCCCATGACATCAAGCTCGAACTAGACGTGCGTTGCCAGAAACTCATCACAAAAATCTTGCTGGCCGCTTTTCCAAAAATTTCCCTGCTCGGCGAGGAGGGCGATTCCGGCGATGCGAGCGCCGAATACCGCTGGGTCGTTGACCCGATTGACGGCACGGTGAATTATTTTTTTGGAATGCCGCACGCCGCGGTTTCAATCGCGCTGCAACGCCGCAAAGGAAAAATTTATAAAACAATTCTCGGCGTGATTTACGATCCGTTCACGGACGAACTTTGGACGGCGACGCTGGGCGGAAAAACAAAATTGAACGGCCGCGTCGTGCGCGTGAGCAAACGCGGCAAGGCGGGCGAAGCGGTCGTCGCGATCGGCTTTTCCAAGAGCAAAGAAAATCTGAAAAAAAGCCTGCCGCACTTGATCCGTTTGTGCCGCCGCGCGCTGAAAATCCGCATCATGGGTTCGGCGGCGCTGGAACTCGCCTACGTCGCCTGCGGACGGCTCGACCTTTACGTCGAGCGCACCATCAACCTGTGGGACATCGCGGCGGGCGCGTTGATGGTCGAATGTTCCGGCGGCGAATGCTGGACGCTGCCCGCGCCGGGCGGAAAATTGCGGATGTGCGCCGACAACGGCAGGCTTCGGAAAAAATTTCAACTTGGCAGTCTGCTCAAATAAACCTTCAGTTTTGCCAGCGCCTTCGCGCGATGGCTCAATTTATTTTTAACGTCTTCGCCCAATTCGGCGAAAGTTTTTTCAAATCCGGCCGGCACAAAAAGCGGGTCGTAGCCGAAACCATTTTTCCCGCGCGGCTCGAAAATGATTTTTCCCTCGCATGCGCCGTCGAAAATCTGCGGTTCAAATTCATCTGCGAAACATACCGGCGACGCGTTTTCAATTTTTCCATGCGGCACAGGCACAAAAGCGATGACGCAACGAAATCGCGCCGCGCGTTTTTCCGGCGGAACACTTTTGAGCAGGCGCAGCAGCTTGGCGTTGTTGTCCACATCCGCTGAATTTTCCCCTTTATCCATCGCGGCGAAGCGTGCGGAATGGACGCCGGGTTTTCCGCCAAGCGCGTCCACTTCCAGACCGGAATCGTCGGCCAGAACAAAATTCGTGGAATCGTGAATCGCGAATCGTGAATCGGTTGAAAGCCAGCTCGCTAGTCCGGCGGCTTTTTTCGTCGCGTTGCCTGCAAAAGTGTCCGCGTCCTCGACGACTTTCGGTGCGGCAGAAAAATCGTTGAGCGTGAGAAATTGGAATTGTCTTCCGAGGATGGCGCGGATTTCTGCGACCTTGTGCGCGTTGCGCGTGGCGATGAGGATTGTCGTCACAAAAAATCCAGATTCAATTTTCAAACTCCGATCAACGCCGCGCCGATGACGCCGGCGGAATCGCCAAGCTGGTTTTTCACGATGGGAGTCTCCAGGGAATCGCTGAAAACAAAATTGGCGACTTGAGCAACGCCTTCGGTGTAAAGCGCGGCGAAATTGGAAACGCCGCCGCCAAGCACGACCATGTCCGGGTCGAGCACGACGATGAGATTGGCCAGCGCGCGGCCGAAATTGCGGAGGAAAATTTTCGTGAATTCGACGGCTTTCGGTTCGCCTGCGTAAAAATCCTTTTCGATTTCGCGGAATGATTTTTTGATTCCGAATTTTTCCGCGTAACGCGCTTCCGCTCCGCCGCCGCTGATATAACCCTCCACGCAACCGCGCTGGCCGCAGTAACATTTCGGCCCGTTTGGATCGATGGACGAGTGACCCCATTCGCCCGCAATGCCTTGAGGGCCGGTGATGACCTCGCCATTGTGGACGATTCCGCCGCCGCAGCCCGTGCCCATGATGACGCCGAAGACCAGTTTCTTTCCGCGACCCGCGCCGTGCAACGCCTCGGCCATCGCAAAACAATTCGCGTCGTTCTGGATTTCGATTTTCCGGCCGAGAAGATTTTCCAAGTCCGATTTCAACGGCTGGCCGATCAGGCAAAGCGTGTTGGAATTTTTCATCAGCCCCGTGCGCGGCGAAATGACGCCGGGCGCACCGATGCCAAACGTGTGCGGCTCATGCCGGATGCGCACGGCCAGATCGTCGTGAAGTTCCTTGATGCGGTTCAGGATGTGGCGATAGCCGAGTTCGCGCTGCGTCTCGATGCGCTTGCGAAAAAGTTCCTTGCCTTGTTCATCAAGAACAATGCCTTCAATCTTTGTGCCGCCAAGGTCTATGCCGATGCGAAACATTTTTCAAATCTTCCGCAATGGCGGCGGATTGTTCAAGGCTCAACGACAACCAAAAAGGCGAACGGAAATTCCCGTTCGCCTCCTGTTTTAAGATCTCAATTCTCTCAGTAGCGATAGTGTTCCGGTTTGTAAGGGCCTTCAACCGGCACGCCGAGATAATCGGCCTGTTTCTTGGTGAGCTTGGTCAGCTTCACGCCGATTTTTTCCAAGTGCAGGCGGGCGACTTCTTCGTCGAGCTTTTTTGGCAAACGATAGACGCCGATTTTCGCGGTGTCTTTGTTCTTCCACAAGTCGAGCTGTGCGAGAACTTGATTCGTGAAACTGTTGCTCATCACGAAGCTCGGATGGCCGGTGGCGCAGCCAAGATTGACGAGGCGGCCCTCGGCGAGCATGTAAATGCTGTTGCCGTCCGCGAAGGTGTATTTGTCCACCTGCGGCTTGATGGTAAGCTTCTTGACGCCCTTGGTGGTATTCAGGCGATCCACTTGGATTTCGTTGTCGAAGTGGCCGATGTTGCAGACGATGGCTTGGTCTTTCATCTTGGCCATGTGTTCGAAGGTGATGATGTCACAGTTGCCGGTCGTGGTGACGTAAAGATCGGCGGTGCCGAGCGTGTCTTCGATGGTCGTGACTTCAAAACCTTCCATCGCGGCTTGCAAGGCGTTGATCGGGTCAATTTCCGTGACGATGACGCGGGCGCCAAATCCGCGCAATGAATGCGCGCAGCCTTTGCCAACGTCGCCGTAACCGCAGACGCAGGCGACTTTGCCGGCGACCATCACGTCGGTCGCGCGCTTGATGCCGTCCGCCAGCGATTCGCGGCAGCCGTAAAGATTGTCGAACTTGGATTTGGTGACGGAGTCGTTGACGTTGATCGCGGGAACCAAAAGTTTTCCCTGCTCCAACATTTGATACAAGCGGTGAACGCCGGTGGTCGTCTCTTCGGAAACGCCTTTCCAATCTTTCACGACTTCGTGCCAGAAACCGGGGCGTTCCTTCGCGACTTTTTTCAACAGCGCCTTAATGACGGCCACTTCGTGGTTGTCGCTGGGCGTGTTGACCCAGGTGTCGCCGTTTTCGAGTTCGTAGCCTTTGTGAATCAAAAACGTGGCGTCGCCGCCGTCGTCCACGATGAGCTGCGGACCTTTGTTGCCCGGATGCGTGAGCGCGCAGAGCGTGAAGTCCCAGTATTCTTCGAGCGTTTCGCCCTTGTGCGCGAACACCGGAATGCCGGCGGCGGCAATCGCGGCGGCGGCGTGGTCTTGCGTGGAAAAAATGTTGCAGCTCGCCCAGCGCACGGAAGCGCCGAGTTCCACGAGCGTCTCGATGAGGATCGCCGTCTCGATGGTCATGTGCAGCGAGCCGGTGATGCGCACGCCTTTGAGCGGCTTGCTCGCGCCGTATTTTTTGCGGATGGACATCAGGCCGGGCATTTCGTGCTCGGAAACCTGAATCGTTTTGCGACCCCACTCGGCGAGCGAGAGGTCGCGGACGGCGAAGTCCTGTTTCGCCGCGCCGTTTTTGGCAGCGGTTTTCACAAGTTTGGCGCGGGACGGTGACAGTTTGATTGCGGGCATAATTTTTTGGTTGAGGGTTAATTCAATTTCAAAGCGCGTTTCAGTTCCTTGACCTTGTCAGCCTTTTCCCAGGTGATGTCGGGATCGTTCTTGCCAAAGTGACCGTAATTGGTCGTCTTGCGGTAAATCGGCCGGAGCAAATTTAACTGCTTGATAATGTTCGCCGGCTTGAAGCTGAAAACTTCGCGTACTGCGTTTTCAATTTGCGTGTCGGAAATTCCATCAATCGCAGTTCCAAACGTGTTGATGCAGACGCTGACCGGCTCGGGATAGCCGATGGCGTAGGCGAACTGGATTTCCGCGCTAGTGGCGATGCCCGCCGCGACGATATTTTTGGCGACCCAGCGTCCCATATAAGCCGCACTGCGATCCACCTTGCTCGGATCTTTACCGGAGAACGCGCCGCCGCCGTGCCGGCCCATGCCACCATAAGTATCCACGATGATTTTTCTGCCGGTCAAGCCCGTGTCGCCCTGCGGCCCTCCGACGACAAAGCGACCGGTGGGATTGATTAGAAATTGCGTTTTCTTCGTAAGCAGGTTTTTCGGCAAAACTTTTTTAATGATGTTTTCGATGCAAAAATCCTTGATCGTCTTGTGCTTCGCGTCGTGCGCGTGCTGCGTGGAAATAACGACGTTCGTGATTTCCACCGGCTGGTCGTTGACGTATTTGACGGAGACTTGAGACTTCGCGTCCGGCCGCAGCCAAGCGACCTTGCCGGTCTTGCGGATGCGCGTGAGTTCCGCGCCCAACTGATGCGCGAACATGATTGGCGCGGGCATCAGCTCCGGCGTCTCGTTGCACGCGTAGCCGAACATCAAACCTTGATCGCCGGCGCCCTGCTCGGCGGTGTCCTTGCCCTCGGCGGCCTTCGCGTCCACGCCCTGCGCGATGTCCGGCGACTGCGACGTGATGGCGTTCATGATCAAAACCTTGTCCGCATGAAAGACGTCGTCGTCATGCGTGTAACCGATATCGCGGATGGCGGCACGTGCGATGGCGTTGAAATCGAGTTTGGCCTTGGTTGTAATTTCGCCGCCGACGACGACGAGGTTGGACTTCGCATAAGTTTCGCAGGCGACGCGGCTGTATTTGTCCTGCGCGAGGCACGCGTCCAAAACGTAATCGGAGATCGTGTCGCAAACCTTGTCCGGGTGGCCTTCGCCGACGGACTCCGAGGAAAAGATAAAATTTTTGCTCATTTAATTATTCAACCGTGTTTGATTTTAACATATTGACGTATCAAGATAAGATGATATATCTTTTTCAAAGCGCGTCAAATGCTTTCTTGGAAAAATCGGGCGCGCAAACAAACCATGTCAGCCACGCTGAAATCATTGCGGGCGTTGTCCGACGCCACGCGCCTGCGCGTCGTCGCGCTGCTGGAGCGCGATGAGCTGTCCGTCAACGAGCTTCAGGAAATCACGCGCCTCGGCCAGTCGCGCATCTCGACGCATTTGGGCTTGCTGCAGGATTCCGGTCTTGTGCAATCGCGGCGCGAAGGCAAAAGAACTTTCTACAAACTGAATTCGCAAACGACCGGTGCGACCGGCGAATTCATCCAGCTCGCGATTCGCGGCGCGAAGGAATTGCCGGAACATTCGCACGACCAGATCAATTTGAAACGTGTCGTCGCCCGTCGCAAAGAGCAGGCGCAGGTTTTCTTCAATCAAGTCGCCGGACGCTTTGACCGCGTCTACGGACCGGGCCGTTCGTGGCAGGCGTTCGGACATTTGCTCTTGAGAATTTTGCCGCCGCTCGTCGTCGCCGATTTGGGCGCGGGCGAAGGTTTGTTGAGCGAACTGCTCGCGCGCCGCGCAAAAAAAGTCATCGCCGTGGACAACTCGGAAAAGATCGTCGCGTTCGGCGCGGCCAAGGCAAAGAAAAATCATTTGAAGAATCTGGAATTTCGCCTCGGCAATCTGCAAAACCCGCCGATCGAAGCGAACAGCGTGGACCTCGTGATTTTGAGCCAGGCGTTGCATCACGCCGAAATTCCGGCGGACGCGATTGCCGCCGCGCATAAAATTCTGAAAACCGGCGGCCAGATTTTGATTCTCGATCTGCTCAAACACCATTTCGAGAAGGCGCACGAACTTTACGGCGACCGCTGGCTGGGTTTTGCGGAAAGCGACCTGCACCGCTGGCTTGAAGTCGTCGGCTTCAAAAAAATCGAGGTGAGCATCGTCGCCCGCGAGGAACAGCCGCCGCATTTCCAGACGATTCTGGCAGGCGGAGAAAAATCCTGATCTTCGTGGCAGCAGACGCGACTTCGCTCCAACTCAATTTTTGAGCCGACTCACGTCGGTTGCCGCGTTTTTGCGACGTCACGATATTCACCAGCCTTTTCAGCAAAACGATGATTTTCTTGATGGTCTGCCAGCAATAAATTACGTCCAAGCCACACGATTTGACACTGAAATCCAATAAAAGTCGTTGAGAATAAGCCAGTTCCGCACATTAAAAAATTTCTTAATATTTTTTGAAAGAATCGTCTGTTTGCTTACGAGCTATAGGTGAAATGAAATGTTTATGAAAATAAACTCATTACAAACAAGTTTAATATTATGAAAAAACCGACTTCAAACACGCCTGTGAAGAACCTTCAAATTGCAGCCCAGCCGCCGCGCAGGCAGGTTCTGGGATTCACCCTCATTGAATTGCTCGTCGTCATCGCCATCATCGCCATTCTCGCGGCG
>Ga0181537_10003491_pt1 | contig 13434 bp, 12 predicted proteins | sample PEATcosm2014_Bin_39_FD_119765 | JGI IMG/M metagenome (GOLD analysis project Ga0181537, IMG submission 119765) | Peatland microbial communities from MTU Mesocosm Facility, Houghton, MI, USA - PEATcosm2014_Bin23_10_metaG | ecosystem: Environmental > Terrestrial > Soil > Wetlands > Peat | place...
CCGATGAAGACGACATTGACCGGCTGGTTGCCGATGGGCTCACCGGCGTGCAGGCCCATATAGGCCAGGGCCTTGTCGAACACCGGATCGCCTACCGGCGAGGGGATCGAGCCGGACACGGCAGCGACCATGCCGGGATTGGTGCCGTAAGTGACCATCGGCTCGATGGCGGCCCCATTGAAGCTGACCTCGCGATCGAAACGGGCGCCCTGATCGGTCGGCAGCATGCGCCAGCGCGCCAGCGCCTGATTCCAGGCCGCACCCTGCGGTGCCCGCGGACGGCCCCTCAGGTACTCGTAGGTGGTCTCGTCGGGGGCGATCATGCCGGCGCGCGCGCCCGCCTCGATGGACATGTTGCAAACCGTCATGCGCTCTTCCATCGACAGCGCCCGAATCGCGGCTCCGCGGTACTCGAGCACATGGCCCGTGCCGCCGGAGACCCCGATCTGGCCGATGACATACAGGATCAGATCCTTGGCCGTGACACCGCGGCCGAGTGTGCCCTCGATATTGAGCGCGAAGGATTTCGCACGACGCTGCAGCAGGCACTGCGTCGCGAACACGTAGCCCACCTCGGTGGTACCGATGCCGAAGGCCAGCGCGCCGAAAGCCCCATGGGTACTGGTGTGGCTGTCGCCGCAGACCAGCGTGGCGCCGGGCTGCGTGAGCCCAAGTTCCGGTCCGATGATGTGCACGATGCCGCGTTGCGCACTTCGCAGCCCAAAGAGTTCGACGCCGAACTCGGCGCAGTTGCGCTCGAGCTGCGAGATCTGCTTGGCCGCCGACTCGATCGTGATCGGCTCGCCGCCGAAGATCTGCGCGGTGCGCGTCGGGCTCGAGTGATCGATGGTCGCGAGCATGCGATCCGGGCGGCGCAGCTTCAGCCCCCGCTGGCGCAGCATCGAAAAAGCCTGGGGCGAGGTGACCTCGTGCACCAGGTGCGTATCGATGTACAGCACCGCGGGCGTCTCGGCCGTCTCGGGCACGACCTCGTGTGCCTCCCAGACCTTCTCGAACATCGTCTTCATGGCCGTGACCGATTCAGAGTGCGGCAGCGGCGGCGGCCGGGCGGGCGTTGGGCTTCATGTCGACATAGTCGAGCCAGCCCCATTGATCATGGGTTGCACCCGAAAATAACCCGAAGAAGGCACGCTGCAGTTTTTCAGTGATCGGGCCGCGATGGCCCGCGCCGACGGTGATGCGGTCGACCGAGCGGATCGGGGTGACTTCGGCGGCCGTGCCGGTAAAGAAGAGCTCATCGCACAAGTAGAGCATCTCGCGCGGGATCGAGGTCTCGCGAACTTCGAATCCCTGCTGGCGGGCGAGCGTCATGACGGTATCGCGCGTCAGGCCGCCGAGTACGGAGTGCGCCAGACTGGGGGTCAGCAGCACGCCGTCCTTGACGAGAAAGATATTCTCGCCCGCCCCTTCGCTGACCGTGCCATCGGGAGCCAGGCCGATGCCCTCGGCGAACCCCAGGCGCTTGGCTTCCTGGCTGATCAACTGGCTGGAGAGATAGTTTCCTCCCGCCTTCGCCAGTGCGGGCAGGGTATTCGGTGCGACGCGCTGCCAGGATGAGACGCACACATCGACACCCGCGGCGGCACTTTCATCACCCAGATACTTACCCCATTCCCAAGCCGCGATGGCGACATCCACCGGCGGATCGATCTTCGGTGCCACGCCGATTTCGCCATAGCCGCGGAAGGCCACAGGACGAATGTACGCTCCGCGCGCCAGCGAATTGACCGCGATAACCTCGCGCGTGGCGGCGTTGAGCTGGTCCTGCGAGAAGGGGATCTGGATGCGATAAACCTTGGCCGAGTCGAACAGGCGCTTGGTGTGATCGCGGAGGCGGAAGATTGCGACACCTCGCGGCGTTTCGTAGGCCCGAACGCCCTCGAATACCGAGGAGCCGTAGTGCAGCGCGTGCGACAGCACATGCACGGTGGCCTTCTCCCAGGGGACGAGTTTGCCGTTGAACCATATAAAGGGTGTGGCGGGAATTGGCATGGCGGATAGCTCCTAGACCGCGCTCTGGGCAAGCCGGGCAATTTCCTGGCGGCGGTTGGCGTGGGTGCGGGCGGCGCTGCTGTGCGACAGCTCGATGCGATTGATGACTTCGAGCAATGCGCGGCTTGCGGCCTCGATGATGTTGGTGCTGATGCTTGAGCCGCGATAGCTGCGGCCCTCGGTATCGACGTAGAGGATGGCCTCTCCCTGCGCATCCTCGCCGATTGTGACGGCGTGTACCTCGAACTTGCGTACCGTTACGACCACACCCGTGGCCAGAACGATGGCCTTGTAGGCCGCATCGACCGGACCGTCGCCGGTGGCATCGCGTTCGACGCTGCGCCCATCGGCATGCTTGAGTCGCACGGTTGCCTTGGCCTGGGCACCGCTGTGTACCTCGACGCCCAGAGTGTCGAGTATCCAGGGACCCTGCATTTGTCCACTGGCGCGCAATACCAGCGCCTCGATGTCGCCGTCGAACAGCTCTTTCTTGCGATCGGCGAGTGCCTTGAATTCCTCAAAGACGCGATTGAGCTCGAGCTCCTCGAGTTCGAAGCCCAGCTGTTTGACGCGGTCGCGGAAGGCGTGGCGGCCGCTGTGCTTGCCGAGCACGAGACTGCTGCGCTGCAGGCCGACATCTTCGGGCCGCATGATCTCGTAGGTGGAGCGGTTCGCCAGCATGCCGTGCTGATGAATCCCCGATTCATGCGCGAAAGCGTTTTCCCCCACTACCGCCTTGTTGCGCGGAATCGGTACCCCGGTGATGTTCGATACCAGCCGGCTGGTCGGATAGAGGCGCGCGGTCTGCACGCCCGTGCGCAGATTGAAGAATGCCGAGCGCGTGGCGATCGCCATCACGACTTCCTCGAGCGAGCAGTTGCCGGCACGCTCGCCGATGCCGTTGATGGTGCACTCGATCTGGCGTGCGCCGGCCACGACTGCCGTCAAGCTGTTGGCCACGGCCATGCCGAGATCATCATGGCAGTGCACCGACAGCGTCACCTTGTCGATCCCGCGCACATGTTGGCGCAGATAGCGGAACACCTCGCCGAATTCATCCGGCACCGTGTAGCCCACGGTGTCCGGGATGTTGATGGTGGTCGCGCCGGCATCGATTACCGCTTCGACCACTTGCGCCAGGAAATCCAGTTCGGTGCGCGAGGCATCCTCGGGCGAGAACTCCACGTCCTCGCAATGCTCGCGCGCGATCTTCACCCCTTCGACCGCGAGGCGGACGATCTCTTCCTGCGCCATCTTGAGCTTGAACTGGCGATGAATGGCGCTGGTGGCCAGGAACACGTGGATGCGGTGGCGCGCGGCATCTTTCAGCGCCGATGCCACCTGCTCGATGTCATCGCGCACACAGCGCGCGAGACCGCAGATGATCGGGCCCTGCACCTCGCGTGCAACCGCATTGACCGACTCCCAGTCGCCGCGCGAGGCGGCCGGGAAGCCTGCTTCGATCACATCCACGCCAAGCTCCCCGAGCGCGCGCGCGACCCGAAGCTTTTCCGGCTGGGTCATGCTGCAGCCCGGCGCCTGCTCGCCGTCGCGCAGGGTGGTATCGAATATCAGGACTCGGTCGGGGGTCGGTGTCATGGCTATCTCCGTTCAGCGGGCTCCCGGCTCAGCGGGCTCCCTGCAACCAGGGCATGCGTGCGCGCAACTTCTCGCCGACGCGCTCTATGGGATGACGCAGATCGGCCTTCAGCATGCGGCGGTAGTTTTTGCTGCCGCCCGCGCTCTCACGGATCCACTGGCGCGCAAATCGGCCGCTCTGGATCTCCTTGAGAATCTTGCGCATCTCCTTCTTCGTATGCGAATCGACTATGCGTGGTCCGCGCGTCAGATCGCCGTACTTCGCCGTATCACTGATGAAGCGGTGCATCTTCGACAGCCCGCCCTCGTGCAGAAGATCGACGATCAGCTTGAGCTCATGCAGGCACTCGTAGTAGGCCACTTCCGGCTGGTAACCGGCTTCGACCAGCGTCTCAAAGCCTTTCACCACCAGCTCGGTGGCGCCGCCGCACAGCACGGCCTGCTCACCGAACAGATCCGTTTCGGTTTCCTCGGCGAAAGTGGTATCCAGCACGCCGCCGCGAGTGCCGCCGATGCCATCCGCATAGGCCAGCGCGCGGGCGTGAGCCTTGCCGGTGGCATCCTGCGCCACCGCGATCAGGCAGGGCACGCCGCGCCCCTGCTGATACTGGCGGCGCACCAGGTCACCGGGGCCCTTGGGCGCGATCAGCACCACATCGAGATCCTTGCGGGCCTTGATCTGCTGAAGTGCACGTTGAAGCCGTGCGCAAACAGCAGCGCCGCGCCGGGCTTGAGAGCTCCCTTTATCTCGGTATAGAGCGTTGCCTGCGCCATATCCGGCACCAGCAGCGCGATCAGATCTGCGCCCTTGGCGGCCTCGATCGGCTCGGCAACAGTGAGACCGTCGCGCTTGGCCTTCTTCCAGCTGGTTCCGCCCTTGCGCAAACCGACGACGACGTTGAAGCCGCTGTCCTTGAGATTCAGCGCGTGCGCGCGGCCCTGGCTGCCGTAGCCGAGCACGGCAATGCGCGCGCCTTTAAGGGCCTTCTTGTCGACGTCCTTTCTGCCATACAAATGCATCGTTCCAACTCCGTTAGGTCAACAAAAAACCCCGCATCGGCGGCCGGTGCGGGGTTCTGGTGTTTGTTCGTTTCCTGGTGATCAGAAACGCCGGCAGCACCCGCCCCGCCTGCTCCGAAGCAGCAGCAGATCCAGAGAGAGTACGAGCGAGCCTGAAATCTGCATGGTGGGGTTCATGTGCTGGTGACGCACCGCCGATATCAGCACAACGATCAAGTACTTGTCAATCCAGAGGGCCAATTCGCTAAGCTTCGCAGATGCAGACACTGTTGACGGCCGCGGATGGCGCGGGCATTCCGCTGAGGCTCGTGACCGACGCTCAGTGCGCTCAGGTTCTCGAGGCGCTGCCCGCCGCGCAGTCGGCGTGGGCACGCGCGCAGGGATTCGCCGCCGAGCGCCATCGCCTGCTGCTGCTGCCGGACGCGGCGGGTGCCGTGGCCGGCGCGCTGCTGGGCTTGGGTGCGGCCCGCAGCACCGATGAAGTTTCGCTCTGGGACGCGGCGCCGCTGTCCGAGCGTTTGCCCGCGGGGACCTATCGCCTGGCCACCGATGTCTCGGCGCACGCGGCCACGCAGTTTGCGCTTGGGTGGCAACTGGGCAGCTACCGATTGACGCGTTATCGCAGCGCGCCGGCAAAATCCCCAATCGTCAATGCCTTGATTGTCCCGCCCGGTGCCGATCATCGTTACGCTCACGCCGCAGCGCAGGCCATGGGGTGGTCACGCGACCTGATCAACGCACCAGCGAATCAGATGGGGCCAGAAGAGCTTGGCTCTGCTGCGCTGGAGCTGGCGGCGGCGCACGACGGCGAGTCGCGCGTGCATATGGGCGAGACTCTTGCCAGAGATTATCCGCTGGTGGCAGCAGTCGGGGCGGGCAGTGCGCGCGCGCCGCGTCTGATCGACTGCCGCTGGCGCCGCGAGGGAGCGCCGCGCGTGACGCTGGTCGGAAAAGGAGTGTGTTTCGATAGCGGCGGGCTGGACCTGAAACCCTCAGCGGCGATGCTGCTCATGAAAAAGGACATGGGGGGCGCGGCGTGCGCACTCGGGCTCGCGCGTCTGCTGCTCGAGCTTGAGGCGCCGGTGGAATTGCGACTGTTGATACCCGCAGTGGAGAACAGCATCGGCTCGCGCGCCTATCGCCCCGGTGACGTGTGGCGTTCGCGCAAGGGAGTGACTGTCGAAATCGGCAACACCGATGCCGAGGGACGGCTGGTGCTGGCCGATGCGCTGTGCGATGCCGATACGGAACGCCCGGAGCTGCTGATTGACCTGGCCACATTGACGGGCGCGGCGCGCACCGCACTCGGGCCGGATCTTCCGGCCGCCTTCTCGTTGCAGGAGGCGCTCGCCGCCGAGCTGGCCGAGATCGGGCGCGCGCACGCCGATCCGGTGTGGCCCATGCCTCTGTGGATGGGCTACGACGATGAATTCTCCAGCCGCGTAGCAGACATCAATAACGTCTCGGCCTCGCCGTTCGCCGGCGCCATCATTGCCGCCTTGTTTCTCAAGCGCTTCGTGACCGCGACGCCGAACTGGCTGCACCTGGATCTGTTTGCATGGAATCCCAAGGACCGCCCCGGTCGCCCGCTGGGAGCTGAGGCGCAGTGCGTGCGCGCGCTCTATCAGTTGATTCGCGGCCGTTTCGGCTGAGTCCGTGACTGCCGATCCTGCCGCCGCCGCGGCACGCCAGCTGCCGCCGAGTTCATTGGTCGAGGCCATGTTCAGCCGCGAGCGGCTGCCATGGGCGCTGATCGGCGTTCCCCTGGGCCTGGTCGAAGGCGCGACCGTCGCGGTGTTCGTCAAGAAAGGCTATGCCCCGATACTGCCGCCCGCGACGGTCAATCTGGCCGTGGCACTGGTGGCCGGTGCGCCGTCGATGGCCAACATCGTCAGCTTCATCTGGGCCAACCTCGCCCACGGACGGTCTCGGGTCGGATTGCTGGTGGCGCTGCAGGCTCTGTTCGCGGTCTGTGTCGGCCTGATCGCCTTTGCGCCTCGCGCCCATGGCGGGCTGGTGCTCACCATCCTCGCGGTGATTCTCGCGCGCATGCTGTGGGCCGGGGTGCTGACCGTGCGCGCCACCATCTGGACGGCGAACTATCCGCGCCACGTGATGGCGCGAATAACCGGGCGAATTGTCGTCTACAACGAAGTCGGCATGGCGGCGGTGGCACTCGCGACCGGTTGGCTGTTGGATCGGCGTGCGGATCTTGCGCGCTGGATCTATCTGCTGGCAGCGCTCACGGGTCTGGCCGCGGCGTGGCGCTATCGCGCGGTGCGCGTGCGCCGCGAGTTCCAGCTGCTGGCGGCAGAAGCGGGAGAGGGTATCGGCATTACACCCTTCAGCTTCGGGATGCTGCGTGAGATCCTGCGAGAAGACCCGGCCTTTCGGCGCTACATGTTCTGGATGAGCATGTACGGCGCCGGCAATCTGATGGTCAGCTCGCAGATGGTGGTGCTGTTCACGGACCGGCTGCACCTGTCGAGTACCACGCAGGTCGTGTTGTTGACCGCGCTGCCGCTGTTACTGATGCCGGTGTTCCTGCCGGCGTGGGCTCGACTATTTGATGGTGGGCATGTCATCGACTTCCGCGCGCGCCAGTGCTGGTCGCTGGTCATTGCCATCGCGATCATGTGCACGGCGGTGGTGTGGCGTCTGCCCTGGCTGCTCTGGCCGGGGAGCTTCATGCTGGGTGTCAGCTACGCCGGCGCGAACCTTGGCTGGAATCTGGGTCACAATGATTTCGCGACGCTCGGTCGTGCGCAGCACTACATGGGGGTTCACGTCACGCTCACGGGCGTACGCGGCCTGCTGGCGCCGCCGCTGGGAATGCTGTGCTACGAATGGCTCGAGTCTGCGCGGCCCGGGTTGGGTATTGCCGCGCTGCTGATTCCCTTTACGATGGTGACGGGAGGTGCCATCGGATTCGTCCGCATGCGCGCTGCGCGGCATTGATCGCTGGTATCGATTCAGTCAGGGGGTAGGATTCAATGAGTTCTGTTCGTAAACGCGGCGCCGACGCCCGGCATTACTCGAGCCTGGTCGTCGATGGCGCCAAGCAGGCGCCGGCGCGTGCAATGTTGCGCGCGGTGGGCTTCACGGATGCGGATTTTGCCAAGCCGCAGATCGGCATCGCTTCCACCTGGGCCGACCTGACTCCTTGCAACATGCATATCGCCGAGCTGGCGCGTGCCGCGGCGGAAGGCGCCAACGGCGCCGGTGGCAAGAGCGTGATCTTCAATACCATTACCGTCTCCGATGGCATCTCGATGGGTTCCCCGGGGATGCGCTACTCACTGGTGTCCCGTGAGGTCATCGCCGACTCGATCGAAACGGTGGTCGGCGCAGAGGGCTTCGATGGCCTCGTGGCCGTGGGCGGCTGCGACAAGAACATGCCCGGTTGCGCCATGGCCATCGCACGGCTGAATCGCCCGGCCGTGTTCGTGTATGGCGGGACCATCCGCCCGGGCGTGCAGCGCAGGGACATCGTCTCGGTGTTCGAGGCGGTCGGCGGACATGCGGCCGGAACGATCAGCGCCGCTCAGTTGCTCGAGGTCGAGCGGACGGCGATCCCGGGGGCGGGCAGCTGCGGAGGTATGTACACCGCCAATACCATGGCTTCGGCCATCGAAGCCTTGGGGATGAGCCTGCCGGGCAGTTCCGCCCAGGAGGCGCTGTCGGCCGACAAGCTGGAGGATTGCCGCCGCGCGGGAGCCGCCGCCGTGGCACTGCTGCAACAAGGACTGCGGCCGCGAGACATCATGACGCGGCGGGCGTTCGAGAATGCCATCACCGTCGTGATCGCGCTGAGCGGCTCCACCAATGCGGTGCTGCACCTGCTGGCGATCGCACAGGCAGCCGGCGTGCGCCTCAAGCTCGATGATTTCACCCGCATCGGCCGACGCGTACCGGTGTTGGCCGACGTGCGCCCGAGCGGCCGCTACCTGATGTCCGAGCTGGTGGCGATCGGCGGCATTCAACCGCTCATGAAGCGTCTGCTGCTGGCGGGCCTCCTGCATGGCGACTGCCTCACCGTCACTGGCCGCACGCTGGCGCAGAACCTCGAAGGTGTGGCTGACTATCCGGCTGCGCAGGACATCATTCGGCCCATGGCAAACCCGTTGAAGAAGAACAGCCATCTGGTTGTTCTTTACGGGAATGTGGCTCCAGACGGTGCGGTGGCAAAGATCAGCGGCAAGGAGGGCCAGTCCTTCACGGGTCGCGCCCGGGTCTACGACGGGGAAGAAGCGGCCACCGCGGCCATCCTCGCGGGCAAGGTGCGACCCGGGGATGTCGTGGTCATTCGATATGAGGGTCCCCGGGGCGGACCGGGCATGCGCGAGATGCTCAGTCCGACGGGCGCCATCGTCGGGCGCGGACTGGCGGATCAAGTTGCACTGATCACCGACGGACGCTTCTCCGGCGGCACGCATGGCTTTGTGGTTGGACATATTGCACCGGAGGCGGCCGTCGGCGGTCCGCTCGCTGTGCTGCGTAATGGGGATCGATTGACGATTGATGCACAACAACAGCGCATCGATGTGGCTGTTTCGGCGGCCGAATTGAAGGCTCGGCGACGTGCCTGGAAGCCGCGGCGTCCGTACGCGACGCACGGCGTGCTGGCCAAATACGCGCGCGTGGTCAGCAGTGCCTCGGAAGGTGCGGTGACCGACCGTGAAGGTTATCGCCCGCTAATATAAGGCATGGCGATCAGTCATGTCGGTGATGCCCCGGTGTAACAATTTATGCCGATTGCCGGAATCACAATTGGCGGCAGTTGTCACGGTCACGGCGAGCAGTTACAGTTCTTTCGCTCGTGGCGACAACGGCGCGCTGGCCCAAAGGCTGCATGGGAAAGCGCGCAGGCAACGAGACGAGAGTTCCCGGGGAACGCAGCTGACATGAAGAACAGACGATTAATAAAAGAGCGTGCGATGGTCGCATCGCGCGCTCAGCGAGCCTGAAGGACAACACATAGCAAACTTATGGCAGCCTACTACCCCCAGGAAACGAGCATCTTTTCCAAGCGCGCGATCGTCTTCGTCGCGATCGTGGTGTTCCATATACTGGTGATCTACGCCTTTGCAAGCGGGCTTGCCAAGAGCGGTCAGCGTTACCTGTCGACCATCCTGCAGACGACCATGATTCAGCAGGAGAAGCCCAAGGATCTGCCGCCGCCGCCGCCGCCGGTGGACCTGAAGGAAAAGCCGCCGGTTCAGGTCATCGCTCCCGATATCAACATCACGGTCCCGGTCGAAGCGCCGCCCCCAATCCAGAATGTCACGACCAAGGCAGCACCGCCGCCGCCGCCGGCTCCCAGGGCGGTGGCTCCCGGCACGCCCATCAAGCCGATCAGCATGCCGGATGTGCACGACTATTATCCTGAGCAGGCCCGGCGCGACGGTCAGGAAGGTCGCGCGCAGGTGAAAGTCTGCGTCGGAGCCAATGGCAAGATCGTAAGCGCCGAAACGGCGACCACCTCCGGGTTCCCCGCGCTGGATGAGGCGGCAATCAAGGTGGCCAAGGCGGCCCGCTTCAAGCCGGCAACCTCGGAAGGCAAGGCCGTCGACTCGTGTGCCACGCTGCCCGTGAAGTTCGAGCTCCACGGCAGTTGAGCTGCCGACAGCGCAGTTCGTTTGTAATAGTTTTAAAGTTTCGACGACAAGTTTTGACAACAACGGTCCGCCAGGTTCACCTGCGCGGGATGATGTAATAGAGGAAAATCAATGGATACCGCAGCACCAGCAGCAGCAGCAGCAGTCGCGACCGCAACAGGCAACCCCTACGGACTCGGTCCTCTCTGGACCAACGGCACCGTCGTCACCCGGACCACCCTGGTGATCCTGGTGCTGATGTCGCTGGGATCCTGGTTCATCATCCTGACCAAGCTGTGGGATCAGCGCACTCTCAAGAAGGCCGGCAAGGTGGTCGAGAAACAGTTCTGGACCGCGCCCTCGATCAAGGATGGCGTCGAACGCCTCGGCAAGCGCGATGACTATCGCTACATCGCAGAAAGTGGCCTGCGTGCCGCTTCGCATCACGAGGGTCGCCTCACCGACCGAATCGACCTGCACGAGTGGATCACCATGGCGCTGCAGCGCGCCGTTGACAGCGTTAACAGCAAGATCTCGGGCGGCCTGTCCTTCCTCGCTTCGGTGGGATCGGTGGCGCCGTTCGTCGGACTGTTCGGCACCGTCATGGGCATCCTGAACGCGCTGATCGACATCGGTATTGCCGGTCAGGCCAGCATCGACCGCGTCGCCGGCCCGGTTGGCGAGGCGCTGATCATGACGGCCATCGGCCTGGCAGTCGCGGTGCCCGCGGTGCTCGGCTACAACTGGCTGCTGCGCCGTAACAAGATCATTCAGGACAACGTGAGGAACTTCGCCAGCGATCTGCATGCCTATCTGGTAAGCGGCGCTCGGGTTGCCAACCAATAACTGTCCCAGTGATTGACCACGGGCCGTCGCCGGAGTCGCTCCAATGTCGATGAGTATTAGCAATTCGGAAGCTGGTGACGAACAGGGCACCATGTCGGAAATCAACACGACGCCGCTGGTCGACGTCATGTTGGTCATGTTGATCATCTTCCTGATCACGATCCCGGTCATTACCAAGAATGTGCCGGTCAATGTACCGAAGGCGGTCAATATCCCGACCCAGACCAAGCCCGAGAACATCACCATCTCGGTGACGGCAGATGGGGATGTGTACTGGGGTCAGAGCAAGATGCTCGACATGCACATGCTGGTGGAACTGGTCGAGAAGGAGGCCGTGAAGGTGCCGCAGCCGGAGATCCATATCCGCGCCGATGCGACTACCGACTATAAGAATGTCGGTAAGGTCATCGCGGCGATCAATCGCGGCGGCGTCATCAAGGTCGGATTCATTACAGAGCCGGATCACGGCGTTCGCGGCACGCGCTAAGAGGGGATCGATAGCATGTCAATGAGTGTCGGAGGAGGCGGCGAAGGCCAGCCCATGGCGGATATGAACACCACGCCGTTGATCGACGTGATGTTGGTGCTGCTCGTGACACTGATCGTGACGCTGCCGATCATGACGCACGCGGTGAAGCTCGATATGCCGCCGCCCAATCCAAATCAGCCGCCGCCGCCGGTGCAGCCGGTCATTATCAATCTCGACATTTATTATGACGGCGCCATCGCGTGGAACGGCACGCCGGTCACCAATATGGTGGACCTCGAAGAGCAGTTCAAAGAGGCTGCTGCGCAGGATCCACAGCCCGAGCTGCATCTGGCACCTGACAGTCATGTGAAGTACGACGTCGTCGCCAAGGTGCTGGCCGCGGCCCAGCGCAATCACATGGAAAAGATCGGCTTCGTCAATACGAGTCAGTTTGTCGAGGAATAGTGTGACCTACTGGCGTGCCGGCGCCTGCCTTTCAGGCGCCCGCCGGGCTTGAGACATCCCCGCTACCAACCAGGAAGCGCCACGATGAGCCGTCGACTCCGCAGTCGGAATCGTCACCGTGGCGCCGAGCACCATTGAGGAAAGTCATGAGGAATGGCCTGAAGTTCGTCCCCGCAATCGCCAATATCCTGCTGCTGGCGCTGTTCGCGATGCCGCTGAGCACCGTTGCCGTTCTGGCGGCGGATCAGCCCACCGTCAGCAATAAGCTCGCCAAGCCATTGAAGGCTGCCCAGGATGCCATGGCGGCCAAGAACTACGACGAGGCCATGGCGAAGATCAAGGAAGCCCAGGCGGTGCCGGAGAAGACCCCCTACGACAATTGGGTCATCAACACCTTCCTGCTCAAGGTATATGCCGCCAAGCAGGACATGGCCAGCGAGGTGCCGATCGTCGAGAACCTGGCCCAGTCGCAGTACACGACGCCCGATCAGAAGAAGATTTACCTGAAGTCCGTGGCCCAGTACTACTACCAGACCAAGGACTACAATAAGGCCCTGGAGACAGCCAATGAGGCCGTCAAAGCAGGCGCCGGCGACAATGACGTCATGGGCCTGATCGCCCGCAGCCAATACCTGACCGGCAAGTACAAGGAAGCCGCCGCCACGATGCAGGACATCGTCGCCAAGCAGGAGAAGCCCGATGAAGACTCGCTGAAGCTGCTCTGGCAGTTCTGCGACAAGGCCGGCGACAAGGCCGGTGCAGCCAAGGCTGTCGAAAAACTCGTGGCCTACTATCCTAAACCGGAGTATTGGGCCAACGCACTCGCTTCGCTGGCGAATGCGGATACCAAGGACGGACATCTGCAGCTTAACGTCTACCGCCTCATGCTCGACGTCGGTGTGCTCAAGCGGGGCATCGACTATTCGGACATGGCGGAGCTATCGCTCGATCAGGGGTATCCCGGCGAAACCCAGTCGGTGCTGCAGAAGGCTTTCGGCGAAAACGTGTTCACCGAACAGCGCGACAAGGATCGCTATCAGCATCTGCTCGATGGCGCCAAGCAACGCGCTGCCGCCGATCTCGCCTCGCTGCCCAAGCAGGAGCAGGACGCCATTGCTGCGCCACAGGGCGATAAACTCGTGCAGGTGGGCGCGGCCTACATGAGCTACGGACAGAATGACAAGGCCATCGCTGCGATCACCAAGGGCATCGCCAAGGGCAGCCTCAAGTATCCGGACGAGGCCAATCTGCTGCTGGGCATCGCCCAGCTGCGCTCGCACAATGCGTCGGATGCGCAGCGATCATTCGAGAAGGTCAGCGGGTCGAGTAATCCGGGCTATGCGCGGCTCGGCAAGCTTTGGGCATTGCACGCAGGCGCCAAGAGCGTCTGAGGAGTTGACCAGATGAGCATCAAGGCCGGCGATC
>Ga0181537_10003492_pt1 | contig 13433 bp, 10 predicted proteins | sample PEATcosm2014_Bin_39_FD_119765 | JGI IMG/M metagenome (GOLD analysis project Ga0181537, IMG submission 119765) | Peatland microbial communities from MTU Mesocosm Facility, Houghton, MI, USA - PEATcosm2014_Bin23_10_metaG | ecosystem: Environmental > Terrestrial > Soil > Wetlands > Peat | place...
CGGGCAGGTATTGAGGTGGCACTTGCGCATCATGATGCAGCCGGCGGCGATCAAGGGCGCGGTGGCGAAGCCGAACTCGTCGGCGCCAAGGAGCGCGCCGATGACGACGTCGCGGCCGGTGCGGAAGCCGCCGTCGACCTGCACCGCGATGCGCCCGCGCAGCCGGTTGGCGACCAGCGTCTGATGGGTCTCGGCGAGGCCAATCTCCCATGGCGAGCCGGCGTGCTTGACCGAGGTGAGCGGCGCCGCGCCGGTGCCGCCCTCGTAGCCGGCGATGGTGACGTGATCGGAACGCGCCTTCGAGACGCCCGCGGCGACGGTGCCGACGCCGACTTCGGAGACCAGCTTGACCGAAACGGCGCCGTCCGGATTGACGTTTTTCAGATCGAAAATCAACTGCGCCAGATCCTCGATCGAATAAATATCGTGGTGCGGCGGCGGCGAAATCAAGCCCACGCCCGGCGTCGAATGCCGCACCTTGGCGATGGTCTTGTCGACCTTGTGGCCGGGCAATTGGCCGCCCTCGCCGGGTTTCGCGCCCTGCGCGATCTTGATCTGCATCATGTCCGAATTGACGAGATATTCGGCGGTGACGCCGAAGCGGCCCGACGCCACCTGCTTGATGGCCGAGCGCATCGAATCGCCGCTCGGCAGCGGCTTGTAGCGATCGGATTCCTCACCGCCCTCGCCGGTATTGGACTTGCCGCCGATGCGATTCATGGCGATCGCCAGCGTGGTGTGGGCTTCGCGCGAGATCGAGCCGTACGACATGGCGCCGGTCGAGAACCGTCTGACGATGTCCTTGGCCGGCTCGACCTCGTCGATCGGCACCGGCTGGCGGGCGTCCTCGTTCGCGGACTTGAGGCGGAACAGGCCGCGGATGGTGTAGAGGCGCTCCGACTGATCGTTGATGATTTTGGCGTAATGGCGGTACTTGTCGTAGGAGTTGCCGCGCACGGCGTGCTGCAAGGCCGCGACCGTGGCGGCGTTCCAGACGTGGTCTTCGCCGCGCACGCGCACCGCGTAATCGCCGCCGACATCGAGCATGTTGCGATAGATCGGCGCGTCGCCGAAGGCGTCGCGATGGCGCCGCACCGCTTCCTCGGCGATTTCGGTCAGCCCGACGCCCTCGATGCGGGTCGCGGTGCCGGTGAAGTATTTGGCGACGAAATCCGACTTCAGCCCGATCGCGTCGAAAATCTGCGCCCCGCAATAGGACTGATAGGTCGAGATGCCCATCTTCGACATCACCTTCAACAGACCCTTGTCGACCGATTTGATGTAGCGCTTGACGACTTCCTTGTCGTCGAGCTTTTGCGGCAGTTCGCCCTTCATCGCGACCAGCGTCTCGAAGGCGAGATAGGGATTGATCGCCTCGGCGCCGTAGCCGGCGAGACAACAGAAATGATGCACTTCGCGCGGCTCGCCGGATTCGACGACCAAGCCGACCGAGGTGCGCAAGCCGACCCGGATCAGATGATGATGCACCGCCGCGCATGCGAGCAGCGACGGGATCGCAATGCGCTCGGCGCCGGCGGCGCGATCCGACAGGATAATGATGTTGATGCCGTCGCTCACCGCGGCATCGGCCTGGCAGCTCAGCGCCTCGATGGCGCCGGCCATGGCGGCGGCGCCGGCTTCGGCCGGCCAAGTCGTGTCGAGGGTCAGCGACTTGAAGTGCGATTCCGCGACCTCGGAGATCGAGCGGATTTTTTCCAGATCGGCGTTGGTCAGGATCGGCTGCCGCACTTCCAGCCGCTTGGTATTCGACATGCCTTCGAGGTCGAACAGATTGGGCCGCGGTCCGATGATCGAGACCAGGCTCATGACCAGTTCCTCGCGGATCGGATCGATCGGCGGGTTGGTGACCTGGGCGAAGTTTTGTTTGAAGTAGGTGAAAAGCAGTTTCGGCCGCTCCGACAGCGCCGAGATCGGCGTATCGTTGCCCATCGAGCCGACCGCCTCTTCGCCGGTCGTCGCCATCGGCGTCATCAGGATTTTCAGGTCTTCCTGGGTGTAGCCGAAGGCCTGCTGGCGATCGAGCAGCGACAGGTTGGAGATCGGCGCGGTTTCCGCCGCCGCCGGCAGATCCTCGAGCACGATCTGGGTACGGTCGAGCCATTTGCGGTAGGGATGACTCTGCGCCAGCGTCGCCTTGAGTTCCTCGTCGGGAATGAGCCGGCCTTCGTCGAGATCGACCAACAGCATCTTGCCCGGCTGCAGCCGCCACTTCGCGATGATCTCGTGTTCCGGCACCGGCAGCACGCCGGTCTCCGACGCCATGATGATGCGATCATCGCGGGTCACGATGTAGCGTGCCGGCCGCAGCCCGTTGCGGTCGAGCGTCGCCCCGATCTGGCGGCCGTTGGTGAAGGCGATCGCGGCCGGACCGTCCCACGGCTCCATCAGCGCGGCATTATATTCGTAGAACGAGCGGCGTTCCTCGCTCATAAGCTGGTTGTTCGCCCACGCTTCGGGGATCAGCATCATCATGGCGTGGGCGAGCGGATAGCCGCCCATGGTTAGAAATTCGAGCGCGTTGTCGAAGCACGCGGTATCGGATTGCCCTTCGTAGGAAATCGGCCACAGCTTGCCGATATCGGCGCCGAATTTTGGCGACGACACCGAGGCCTGCCGCGCCGCCATCCAGTTGTTGTTGCCGCGCAGCGTGTTGATCTCGCCGTTATGCGCGACCATGCGATAGGGATGGGCCAGCGACCAGGCCGGAAACGTGTTGGTGGAAAACCGCTGATGCACCAGCGCCAGCGCGCTTTCGAAATCCGGGTCGTGCAAGTCGGGATAATAGGCGCCGAGCTGGTCGGCGAGGAACATCCCTTTGTAGATCACGGTGCGGCAGGAAATCGACACCGGATAATAATTCGAGGTGTTGCGGTCGCGCTTGCTGTAGAGCAGGCCGGAAATGGTCTTGCGCAGCACGTAAAGCCGGCGCTCGAACTCGTCCTCCGAGGCCATGTTCGCGCCGCGACCGAGAAAAACCTGCTTGATGACCGGCTCGGTCGGCTTCACCGATTCGCCGAGGCTGGAATTGTCGACAGGGACATCGCGCCAGCCGAGTAGCGCCATGCCCTCCTGCGTGGCGACGGCCGCGTAGGTGTCCATGATCTCCTGGCGCCACGCCGGATCTTGCGGCAGGAATAATGCGCCGACGGCGTAGTGGCCGGCGGCCGGCAGCGCGATACGGAGTTCGGCCGCCTTCTTGGCGAAGAATTTGTGCGGCATCTGCACCAATATGCCGGCGCCGTCGCCGGCGCGCGGATCGGCGCCGACCGCGCCACGGTGCTCGAGATTGACGAGGATCGTCAGTCCGTCCTCGACGGTTTTGTGGGTTTTGCGTCCCTTGATGTCGGCAATGAATCCGACTCCGCAGGAATCCTTTTCCAGCGCCGGATCAAAAAGGCCGAAACCTGACGCGTCCATCGTCGTACTCGCGCTCCGCGCCGGCGCCCCCGAAAAACTCCGCATCGAGGCTCCGCCGCATTCCAACCGCGCTCCCCTTCCTTTCCCCCGCTTTTGGCGCTGGAGGAAAGGAAGGCGTTGCGCCCAAGGGCGAGCCACTCATCTTGGAGGCAACCTTCGTGCCGCTTCGCGGCCTCTGGCTGCTTGTTGTGCCGCCGTCCGACGCGCCCTCGCCCACCGACGGCCGACCTCGCGCTGTGCGGGTCACCAATTGGGACAGCAATGCTGTCCTATAGGGAACATTGCAAATTCCGCATGACGACACAAGACCGCCTGCCCCGGAGCATGACGAAAAAGTCACCGCCGCGCTCCGATCCGACACGGATTTTTGCAATCTTCCGCCGTTCAAGTGGATCATGGGATGCTCATCGGCGCAAGCATGCCAGAGCGACGGCATTGACCGTTCGCTTGGTGCGGCTTCAAAGCTGCGATACTGATCGGCTGATGCAGCGGCGCCGGCAACAGTGAACTTCGCAAGCGACAATACGGCGCCAGTCGTGCCGGCCATTCTCGACGCTATCGCGAAGGCGAACGAGGGCTACGCCCGTGGCTATGGCAATGACGCCTGGACGCACGCGGCCGAGCGGCGGCTTGCCGACATCTTCGAGCGCGACGTCGCGGTGTTTTTGGTGCCGACCGGGACGGCGGCCAACGCATTGGCGCTGGCGCAGGTCGCGCCGCCCTGGGGCGTCGTGTTCTGTCATGCCGAATCTCACATCGTCACCGACGAATGCGGCGCGCCGGAATTTTTTGGCGGCGGCCTCAAGCTTTGCGGGCTTCCCGGCAAGGGCGGCAAGATCGCGCCTGAGACGCTGCAAAGCGGGCTGGCGGGCTATGGCGGCCACAGTCCGCATCAAATGATCGCGTCGGCGCTGTCGATTACGCAAGCGAGCGAGGCCGGCACCATCTACCGCACCGACGAAATCGCGACGCTGTGCGGCATCGCGCATGCGCGCGCGCTCGCCGTGCACATGGACGGCGCGCGCTTCGCCAATGCGCTGGTGCGGCTCAACGCGACGCCGGCGCAACTGACCTGGCGCTCCGGCGTCGACGTCCTATCGTTCGGCGCCACCAAAGGCGGGGCGCTGGCGGCCGAAGCCGTGGTGATTTTCGATCCGGCGCGCGCGGGTTTCATGGGCGAACGGCGCAAGCGCGCCGGGCATCTGCTCTCGAAACATCGCTTCATTGCCGCGCAAATCCTGGCCTATCTCGAACACGATCGCTGGCTGGCGCTGGCCCGCCACGCCAATGCCATGGCCGACCGGCTGGCGGAGCAGTTAAGCGCGGTCGGATTGCCGCCGGTCTGGCCGGTCGAGGCCAATCTGATCTTTGTGGCGCTGCCGCGCGCGCTGGATGCCAAGCTCAAAGCCGCCGGCGCGAACTATTACGTGCGCAGCAGCGAAAGCCTCGATGTCGGGCCTGACAATGTCCTGGTGCGGCTGGTGACCTCGTTCGCCACACAGAGCGAAGATATCGAACGCTTCGTGAACTTATGTAAAGACTCCTGAATTGCGCCCAAGCGCCGCCCCATTTGCGGTTAAGCTTATGGACTTGGGTGATTGGGTTGTAGGCGGACGAGGGGCGTTAATCGTGAGTACGAGAGTATTGCGAGCAACGACAGTACTGCGAGCAACGATGTTCGGTATCGGTGTGCTACTGTCGGAGGTTGCCGCCGGCCATGCCCAGGCGCCGCCGCCGCAACCACCGCCCACAGCCGCGCCAGAACCGGCTCCGCCCTCGGTTTCCAGTTTTGTGCCGCCTTACGAGATCATGCGCACGGTGCGTTCGGCCGGATTCGACCCGCTGGCGCCGCCGTTGCGCGAAGGCACCACCTATGTGCTGCGGGCCACCGATTACCGCGGCATCCTGATGCGCGTCGTGGTCGATGCGCGTAGCGGCGCGATCCGCGATGCCAATCGCATTGTGCCCGGTCCGGGTGCCTACGGTTACGATCAGGTCGGATTGGGTCCGCCGCGCTACGGCTTGCGGCCGGACGAACCGCTGCCGGCCTATGGAGCCCCGCCGGGCTTCGACGCTCCCGAAATGCCGCCGAGCGAGGACAGCGCGTTGCCGAGATCGCCGCGGTCAACCGCGGCGCACGCAACGCGTTCGGGCGGCACGGCAGTTCCACCGTTGCCGCGGCCACGGCCGCCGCAGCTTGCTTCGCGCAAGCCAGCGGAAGAGGTCAAACCCGAGGTCGCGCCAAGCGTCATCCCGGGGAAGAAAGTGGACCTCAAGCCGCCCGCCTCGACCGAGGCCAAGCCTGAATTAAACTCCAAGCCCGAAGCGAAGCCTGGCGCTGCGTCTGATACGAAATCCGATCAGAAGTCCGACGTGACCACCGCTGCGCCCCCGCCTCCATCGGCGCCGGCGCCAGCCAAACCGAACAGGCCTGCGCCGCCCCCGCCGATCAACGACTGAGTGCTTGAATCAAAAGCGCCCCGGCAAACCGGGGCGCTTCTTTACTTCCACCGCAGACGATCGCTTAGGCGGCCTTCTGGGTCTCGACGGCGGTTACGTTGGCGTTGCCTCCGTTGGCCTTGCCATTGCCGATCGGGATCGAGCGCGGCTTTTTCGCCTCGGGAATCTCGCGCACCAAGTCGACGTGCAAGAGACCGTTTTCGAGGCTCGCTGATTTCACCTGGACGAAGTCGGCAAGCTGGAATACGCGCTCGAAGGTTCGGGCGGCGATGCCCTGGTAGAGCACGTCACCGCGCTTCTCTTCTTCCTTGGCATTTTTCTCGCCACGGATGGTCAGCGTATTCTCTTTGGCGACGATCGAGAGTTCGGCCTCGTTAAAGCCGGCGACCGCGACGGAGACTCGGTATTCATTGTCTCCGGTGCGCTCGATGTTGTAGGGCGGGTAACCCGGAGCCGCGCCCTCGTGACCCTGATCGAGCAACGAGAACAACCGGTCGAAGCCGACGGTGGAACGGTAAAGTGGGGCTAGGTCGAAAGTACGCATGGCATATCCTCCATTTGAAGCGACACGCGAATGGCTCGCCTTTGTGGGCCAAGCCGGTGAAAGTGCAGCCGCTATTGGCCTGCACAAACCGCATATGGTATAGCGCCCGCAACCGCGCAAGATGTCGTAACATATTGTTTTATAACAATAATCATATTTCCCCACGCAGGCGCGAATTGGCCGCGGCCGACCTTGGCCGCGTCTGGGAACTGAGACCGCGCGTGTTATAAGCGGCCGGCCGCTGCGGCCAGAATGTTCCTTCATGAAACTCGTCTCGATCCCCGCCAATCCGGTTCCGGACAATTTCGTCACGGGCGCCGTTAAGACGCCGGACGGCACCACGCTGCGGTTCGCGCGCTGGCTGCCGCCGGCCGGGCGGCGCGGCACGGTCTGCATTTTTCAGGGCCGCAGCGAGTGGATCGAAAAATATTTCGAGACCGTTCGCGATTTACGCGCGCGCGGTTTCGCGGTCGCCGCGCTCGATTGGCGCGGCCAGGGTTTGTCCGACCGCGCGATGAAGGACCGCCGCAAGGGCTATGTGCGCGACTTCGCCGACTACGACAGCGACCTCGACACTTTTATGCGCGAGATCGTGTTGCCGGATTGCCCGCCACCGATTTTCGCCATCGGCCATTCCACCGGCGCGACCGTGCTCATCCGCGCGGCACACCGCGGCTTGCGCTGGTTCGACCGAATGGTCCTGACCGCGCCGCTGATTTCGTTTTCCGGAATAGGCTATTCGATGACGACGGCGGCCGCGATCGTGCGGGCGCTGCGGTACGCCGGTCTTGGCGGCATGTACATACCCAACCAGGAGTCGGGCGTCATCGAAGCGCGTCCGTTTCTCGGCAACGTGCTGACCTCCGATCCGGTGCGCTATGCCCGCAACGCCGCTATCCTGGAAGCCGAACCGGCGCTGGCGCTCGGCCCGCCGACGGTGGCGTGGTGCGACGCGGCGTTCCGCGCCATGCGGGCGCTGCGCGAACGCAGCTATCCGGCGCGCATCCGCCAGCCGATCCTGATCGTCGCGGCCGGCGGCGACGCGGTAGTCTCGAATGCCGCCATCGAGGATTTCGCCACCATGCTGCGCGCCGGTTCGCATCTGGTCGTCGTCGGCGCTCAGCATGAACTCTTGATGGAGCAGGATCGCTTCCGCTCGCAGTTTTGGGCGGCGTTCGACGCCTTCGTGCCGGGCACGGCGTTGTATTGAGCGTCGCGTTGTCATCCGTTCAATAACGCCATCGCCTGCGCGTGCACGCGCTTGTCGCCGGCGGCGATGATGCGGCCGCCGTGATGCGGCCGGCCGTTGTCCCAGGTGGTGACGATGCCGCCCGCGCCTTCGACGATCGGTATCAAGGCCATCACGTCGTACGGCTTCAATTCGGTTTCGATGACAAGATCGACGTGTCCGGCGGCGAGCACGCAATAGGCATAACAATCGCCGCCATAACGCGACAGCCGCACCGCGTTCTCGACCCGGCCGAAACATTGCCGATCCGCATCATTCATCAACAATGGGCTGGTGGTGCACAGCACCGCGTCTTGCAGCGCCGCGCAGGCGCGGACCCGCAACGCCCGGTCGCCGGCCGGTCCGCGATAGCTCGAGCCGCGGCCGTCGCCGCTGAACTTTTCGCGGGTGAATGGCTGGTGCATCAGGCCATAGATCGGCTCGCCGCCGCGCGTCAGCGCGATCAGCGTGCCCCAGACCGGCATGCCGCAAATAAACGATTTGGTGCCGTCGATCGGATCGAGCACCCAGACATATTCCGCGTCGGGGCGCTCGGCGCCGAATTCTTCGCCGATGACGCCGTGCTCGGGAAAATTTCGTTTGATGAGCGTGCGCATGGCGGTTTCGGCGGCGCGGTCGGCTTGCGTGACCGGATCGAAGCCCCCGCTCCGGCTTTTGTTCTCAACCCCCAGCGCCGAGCGGAAGAACGGCAAAATCGTCTCGGCCGAGACGGCGGCGAGCTGGTCCACGAATGCGGTAAAATCGATCGCCGGCATGGGAGCCTCTGAACAACGTCCATATGAAGCATGTTTGGCGAGAGTGGCCGATCGGACACAGCGAAAGGTTAATCGCTATGCAAAACTCGACCGTCTCGCCAGCGTCGTTTCAACGTCCCGCTGGCGAATTATTGTGCATGGCCGGAATTTTCTTTAAGACATTGATATCACTTACGTTATTTTTTCAGGCGGGGTGCAAAGAGCGAAAATTACGCAATTTTCGCGAGCCAACTGGGGATAAACTCCGGATAAATAGGTCAACAGCACTTGTGTTTTGTGCGGCGCGGTGTATGTTGTTGCAGTGCGGTAGCGAGAGGCTCTCTTTCGTTACCGTCGCCCTCCTTGGGCGTTTCCTCCCTAGACTTGGGCCGCTCCCGCAAGGTGAGCGGCCCTTTTTCTTTTTGGCGATCGGTGGCGGCTGGGGGCTATTCCGCCGCGGCGCGATAAGGCCGCAACTCCTCCAGCGGGATTTCGGCCAGACGGTCGGCAAGCTCTTCAAACTCGCCGGCGAGCCTGGCGAACGAGGCCGACCGCTCGTAGCGGCGCTCGTCCATATACAGCGCGCGGTTGATCTCGAGTTGGATCGCGTGCAGGCCGGTGGTCGGATTGCCGTAATGTTCGGTGATGAAACCGCCGGCATAGGGCTTGTTGCGGCTGACCGAATAGCCGAAGCCGCGCATGGTTTGTTCGATCGTCTCGGCGATGACACCGACGCAGCTGGTGCCATAGCGGTCGCCGAGTACCAGGTCGGCACGCGGCCGTTCGTCCCGCCCGGCGGTGGTCGACGGCATCGAGTGGCAATCGACCAGGATGGCGGCGCCGAAATCGCGATGCAGGCGCACGAACAGGCGGCGCAGGGTCCGATGATAAGGCTTGTAGAGGCTATCGATACGCTCCAGCGCCTCCGCCACGGTGATGCGCTGGTCGTAGATTTCCTGGGCGTCGCCGACCACACGCGCCACGGTGCCAAGCCCGCCCGCGACCCGCATCGAGCGGGTATTGGCGAAGGACGGCAGGCGGCCGTCGAACATGCGCGGGTCGAGTTCATAGGGCTCGCGGTTGACGTCGACATAGCAGCGCGGGAAGTGCGCCCGGACCACCGGATGGCCGCGCGCCACCACGCCGGCGATCAGCTCGCCGACGAAACTGTCCTCGGAGCGGCGCAAAGTCGCCAGATCGAGCCGCGAGGTCGAAAGGAAAGCGGCAGGATAGACGCGACCGCTATGCGGCGAGTTGAACAGGAGCGGGCCACGGCACTGCGCCGGCTCCAAGGCCTCGAACGGGGGATCGAATTCGTCCTGGACTTTCGACATAAGGCCCGGCGGGCTTCCTGTGCTACGCAACCCGGCTCCATTCCCTAGCGTGCGCCAACGGTTATTGTCCATAGTCAGTCCCGCTTGCCAAGGCCGTGCGCTCAGGGCATTTCGATGCGGCCTTTCACTCCATGTTTACCGGCTATCCGGCTTATGGGACGACGGGGGCCGGCAAATGCCGGATTAGGTTTTCATGTCCAAAATCCTGCTCGCGGAAGATGACATCGACATGCGGCGGTTCCTGGTCAAGGCGCTGCAGAATGCCGGTTTCGAGGTGATTTCCTACGATAACGGGCTATCGGCGTACCAGCGGCTGCGCGAAGAACCATTCGAGCTTCTGCTCACCGATATCGTCATGCCGGAAATGGACGGCATCGAGCTGGCCCGCCGCGCCGCCGAACTCGATCCGGACATCAAGATCATGTTCATCACCGGCTTCGCCGCGGTCGCGCTTAATTCCGATTCGAGCGCCCCCAAGCACGCCAAGGTGCTGTCGAAGCCGATCCATCTGCGCGAACTGGTCAACGAAGTGCAAAAGCTGCTGGCGGCCTGATCGCGGCGTCGGTCGAACGCGGTCACGGCTGCGGCTTGCTCAATCGTCGCCCGCGCGCCTGGTGGGCGCGAGGCGCATCTGAACCTTCTCCATATGGGCGATGTAAATGCGCTGCGCCATTATTGCCAGTAGCGACCCGTAGTTGCGGATGTACTCGGCCAACGCCGGTGCCGCGATGCCAGCTGCGGCGGCCGCGGCGAATAGGGCGAGTTTCGATTTATAGACCATGATTTCTCTCCCGCTCACGTGGCGGACAACGGCGCGATGATTTCGCCGTCCGTCAAACGAGAGATGTCCCCGGCACCGGCAAATTTTAATCGGCGAAAGTTTGAATAGACTGTTCGGGCCGGTGAGCTAATCGCAGCACGGCTGAACATTACGGCTAGTACAGAATCAAAAATGGAAAGCTGTTTGATTGTTCATTGGATGTGAACAGGCTGTTCTCCATCCCATCCATAGTCGAACGCCATGGGCGTCCACATCTCGACGACAACGCAGCACCAGGCTGCGGTCGGCTTGAGCCCCACTTGGGGCGAAAGTCAGCAGAGGAGATGTGCCATGAAAAAACTTTTTACAGCTATTGCTCTCGCCACCCTGATTGCGACGCCGGCGTTCGCCGCAACCGCTCGTCACCCGGCCGCGCCATCGTCGCGGCCGCTTTATATGCAAGTCCCCGGCGGATCCAGCGAGGCCAGAGACGCCGCCATTCACGAGTGCAACGTCGAAGCGGGAAAATGGAGTAACTCCGCTTGGGAATCGACCCAAATCCTCACCTATGGCGCCTGCATGGCTGAACACGGCCAACAGCCGTAAGCCAGGATCGATCAAAAGACCTCGATCAAAAGGCTCCGATCAAAAGTCTTCGATCAAAAGGCTCGGGGGCAACGCCGTTGCGTTGCCCCCGGCATTGTTGCTCGGAGGCCAATTTTAAACAGCAATCCGAAATTCAAATAAACATGAAGAAGCTCGTTATAGCCATTGCATTGGCTACCCTCGTTGTTTCTCCGGCTCTGGCAACGCCCATTGACGCTGTCGCGGTTATGGCCACGTTGTTTGGCGCCACGATCGTTATCGTCAATGCAAGGATGATGCTCTCCGATAAGAGCCCCTTCGGTGCGGCGCCGCAGCGCCTGTTGTCGCAAAGCGCCGGCATTGCCGCGACGGCCGGCGTCATTCCTCGTTCTACACTTCGACGCACGTTGCAGCCGGTGTGGCGCTGGACCAGACCGGGCATTCCGAAGCGGCCTAGCAGGCGAGCCATTAGCGCGTAGCTGGATATCGATTATGACTCATCGCCATCTCGAAATTCAGTTGTCCCTGCATTAAATAGCCAAGCAAACGCCCGATCACTCCGTTGGCGGGATGCCGAAATGCGCGGGACTCAATTTGCCGAGCTGAGTGCCTTCGTGGTCGTCGCCGAACACCGGAACTTCACGAAGGCGGCGGCCCAATTGGGTATTTCGCGGTCAGGCCTCAGCCAGACCATTCGCACTTTGGAAGAACGGCTTGGGGTGCGACTTCTCAACCGCACCACGCGCAGCGTGGCGCTGACGGAAGCCGGCGAGCGGCTGTTGGCCGATGTTCAGCCGGTCCTCGACAGCATCGACAAGGCGATCGAGGCCGTCAACGCATTCCGCGACAAGCCGAGCGGTGTGTTGCGCCTGAGCATGACGCGCGTGACGGCCACGTTTATCGTCGGGCCCCTGCTGCCGCGATTTTTGGCGAAATATCCGGACATAAAGCTTGAAATTTCCGCGGACGACACGCATCGCGATATCGTCGGCAGTCATTTCGACGCCGGCATCAGCATCGGCGAGCGGATCGCGAAAGATATGATTGCCGTGCGTGTGCTGGATGATCAGCGCATGATGGCCGTCGCTTCGCCGGCCTATCTGGAGCGCCACCCGCGCCCCGCGACGCCCCAGGATCTTCACGCTCACAAGTGTGTGCGGCTGCGCTCGGATTGGGACGGTGCGATTGCGCCATGGCATTTTGAGAATGCCGGCCGGCGGATCGAGCTAGCGGTCGACGGCTCCCTCGTCCTGAACGATTGGTCCCTCGTGGTCAACGCCGTTCTCGGCGGCGTGGGCATCGGCTACGTTCCCGAGCTTCTGGTTTCGTCTCACGTTGCCGGCGGGCGGTTGGTTCGGCTTCTCGAGAATTGGTGCGGCCATGTCTCGGGAGTATTTCTCTACTATCCAAGCCGCCGCCAAATGCCGGGCTCGTTGCGCGCCTTCATAGATTTCATGCGGGCCCGCTGCGACACCTTAGCCGCGGCGTGAATATCGGGGTCCTTACCGGCCGCCGTCGTCTTGATCGAATCTGCCCAAACACCCTAGATTGGGCCGAAGTGGCGCCGGTGGGCTTGGCGGGCGATGGCGGGCAAGATCTTCATCAATTATCGCCGCGGCGACGATCCGCAGGCCGCCGGACGCCTGTTCGATCGACTCCACGACGTATTCGAGCCGCATCAGCTCTTTCTTGACGTCGACAATATTGCGCCCGGTCTCGATTTCGTTCGGGTCCTGGATGAGCGCGTTGCCGAATGCGACGTGGTGCTCGCCGTCATCGGTAAAAACTGGATCGACGCGCGCGATGAAACCGGTGCGAGGCGACTAGACGACCCTGACGATTTCGTCCGCATCGAAATCACGGCGGCACTGACCCAGGATAAGCGGGTCATTCCGGTGCTGGTCGGCGACGCGCAGATGCCACGCGCGATGGACTTGCCGGAAGCGCTGCGACCGCTGGCCCGGCGCAACGCCGTGCGCCTGACCCACGAGCGGTTTCGCGCCGATACGCAGGGGCTGGTCAAAGCGCTTCAGCAAGCCCTCGAAGACATTGAGGCGCTGCGCCAGACGCAGGCCGAGGCCGACAGCCGGACCCGCGCCGAGGCAGAACGGCAACGCCTGGAAGCGGACGCCGCGCGCAGCGCCGAAGCAGCGGAGCAGACGAGAAAAGCAGAGGAGGCATCCCGGCAGGCCGTGGCGGAGGAGCGCCGCCGCTTGGAAGCGGCAGCCAAACAACGCGCCGAAGCGGAGCGGGCATTCGCGTCCGCCAAGCAATCCAACAGCCTTGCCGCTATCGAAGCATTCCTTTCCGCCCATCCCGAAAGTCCTCA
>Ga0181537_10003493_pt1 | contig 13430 bp, 13 predicted proteins | sample PEATcosm2014_Bin_39_FD_119765 | JGI IMG/M metagenome (GOLD analysis project Ga0181537, IMG submission 119765) | Peatland microbial communities from MTU Mesocosm Facility, Houghton, MI, USA - PEATcosm2014_Bin23_10_metaG | ecosystem: Environmental > Terrestrial > Soil > Wetlands > Peat | place...
ATCAGCACCGCCTCTATCAGCGCAATGCGCCGCAAACGCAGGCTGGTCTGTACCTGGTGCCGCGAGTGATTGAATGACCCCCTGGCATGCCAATACGGTCGCCGAGCTGTCGGCGGCGCTGCACGAGGGCAGCGTCTCGAGCGTGGAGCTGACCGCTGTGTACCTGGCGCGCATCGCGCAGCATCAGGGCACGCTCAATGCGTTCATCAGTGTCACGCAGGAGGCTGCGCTGCTTGAGGCTGAGCGCGCCGATGCACGGCTGCGCGCCGGCGAGCGCGGCGCGCTGATCGGCGTGCCGATCGCACACAAGGATATCTTTTGTACTGCGGGGCAGAAGACGACCTGCGGCTCGCGCATGCTGGCTGACTTCGTCTCGCCCTATGACGCGACCGTGGTCGAGCGTCTGCGAGCCGCCGGAGCCGTCATGCTGGGCAAGACCAACATGGATGAGTTCGCGATGGGCTCGTCCACTGAGACCAGCTACTTCGGACCGGTGCGCAACCCCTGGGACGCGGCGCGCGTGCCGGGCGGCTCCTCGGGCGGCTCGGCGGCGGCCGTGGCGGCGCGACTGGCGCCGGCCGCCACCGCAACCGACACCGGCGGCTCGATCCGCCAGCCCGCCGCGCTCTGTGGCGTGACCGGCCTCAAACCTACCTATGGCCGGGTATCGCGCTTCGGCATGGTCGCGTTCGCCTCCAGCCTCGATCAGGGCGGCCTGCTCACGATCAGTGCCGAAGACGCGGCACTGCTGCTGGCGGCGATGGCCGGCTTCGATGAGCGCGACTCCACCAGTGTTGAGCTGCCTGTGCCCGATTACACCGCCTCGCTCGCGCAGCCATTGAAGGGCTTGAAGATCGGGCTGTTGCACGAGTTCTTCGATCAGGGGCTCGATCCAGAGATCGAGCAGCGCATTCGCGCTGCGCTCGAGGTGCTGCGCCTCGAGGGCGCAAGCCTCAAGGAAGTCAGCCTGCCGAACCTGCCCCTGTCGGTGCCGACTTACTATGTGGTCGCGCCGGCGGAGTGCTCATCGAATCTGGCGCGCTTCGATGGTGTGCGCTACGGCTATCGCTGCGAGCGTCCGCGCGATCTGCTGGATCTGTACCAGCGCACGCGCGGCGAGGGCTTCGGCGCCGAGGTCAAGCGCCGCATCATGGTCGGCGCCTATGTGCTTTCGGCCGGCTATTACGATGCCTATTACCTCAAGGCGCAGCGTGTGCGTGCGCTCATCAGCGCGGATTTCGCGCGCGCCTTCCACGAGGTCGACGTGCTGATCGGCCCGACCACGCCGACGGCCGCCTTCGAGCTGGGCGCCAAGACCGGCGATCCGGTCACGATGTACCTCAACGACATCTATACGATCGGCGCCAATCTGGCCGGGCTGCCCGCGATCTCGGTGCCGTGCGGCTTCGTGCAGGGGTTGCCGGTGGGCATGCAGATCATCGGGCCGCATTTCTCCGAGCCCAGATTGCTCAATGTGGCCCACCGCTACCAGTGCGAGAGCGACTGGCATCGGCGCGCGCCGCCGGGATTCACCTGATGGAGTGGGAAACCGTCATCGGCCTGGAGATCCATGCCCAGCTGCTGACGCGCTCGAAGATCTTCTCGGGAGCGGCGACGGCCTATGGCGCGCCGCCCAACGCCCAGGCCAGTCTGATTGATCTGGCCTATCCCGGCGTGCTGCCGGTGCTCAACGCCGAGGCGGTGCGCATGGCCGTGAAGTTCGGCCTTGCGATCAACGCGCGCGTCATGCGTCGTTCGGTGTTTGCGCGCAAGAATTACTTTTACCCCGATCTGCCCAAGGGCTATCAAATCAGCCAGTACGAACTGCCGATCGTCTGCGGCGGTGCCGTGTGCATCCTGCTGGAGGATGGCAGCGAGAAGCGCATCGGGGTCACGCGCGCGCATCTGGAGGAGGACGCCGGCAAGTCGCTGCACGAGGCTATCCCAGGCCTCACCGGCGTCGACCTGAATCGCGCCGGCACGCCGTTGATTGAAATCGTCTCCGACCCGGATATGCGCTCGGCGCGCGAAGCGGTCGCCTACTTGAAGAAAATGCACACGCTGGTGCGCTATCTGCGCATCTGCGACGGCAATATGCAGGAGGGCTCGTTTCGCTGCGACGCCAATGTCTCAGTGCGGCCGCGCGGCGCCGAGAAGCTCGGCACGCGCGCGGAGATCAAGAACCTCAACTCGTTCCGCTTTGTCGAGAAGGCGATCCAGTTCGAGGTGGCGCGCCAGATCGAATTGCTCGAGGCCGGCGGCGCCGTGGCGCAGGAGACACGTCTGTACGATGCTGATCGCGGTGAGACGCGCGCCATGCGCTCGAAGGAGCAGGCCAACGACTATCGCTATTTTCCCGATCCGGACCTGCTGCCGGTCGAGCTCGATGAGCCCACCATCGATGCCATCGCCGCGAGCCTGCCGGAGCTGCCGGACCAGAAGGCGCAGCGCTTTGCGGCTGAGTATGGCTTGTCCGTCTACGACGCTGGCGTGCTTACCGCCAGCAACGAGCTCGCGGACTACTACGAGCAGGTCGTGCTGCATCTGGCAGGCCACGCGAAGCTCGCGGCCAACACCGTCATGGGCGAGCTGGCCGGCCTGCTCAATCGCGACGGGCTCGAGGTCGGGGAGAGCCGCGTGGACGCGGCGGGCCTGGCGCTGCTGTTGCAGCGGATCGTCGATGATACGATCTCGGGCAAGCTGGCCAAGGAGGTGCTCGAGGCGATGTGGCAGGAGCGTGCGAGCGCCGATGCGATCATTGAGGCGCGCGGCCTGCGTCAGATCACGGATGAGTCGGCGATCGAGCGCGCGATCGACGCCGTGATGAGCGCGCATGCGGGGCAATTAGCCGACTATCGCGCGGGCAAGGACAAGCTGTTTGGTTTCTTTGTTGGTCAGGTCATGAAAGCCACGGGCGGCAAGGCCAACCCGGCGCGACTCAACGAGCTGCTCAGGAAAAAGCTCGGTGGCTGAGCAGCCCGAGCGCGACGGCGAGCTGCGCCGCTTCATCCTCGAGCCCCACCCGGTGCGCGGCTTCTGGATCAGGCTCGATGGCGCCTGGCGCGAGCTCCTGCGCCATCAGCATTACGAGCCGGACGTGCGCTCGCTGTTGGGCGAGGCGGTCGCGGCCACGGTGCTGTTGGCCGCGACGCTCAAGTTTCACGGCACGCTCACGCTGCAGCTCACGGGTGATGGCCCGCTGTCACTGCTGGTGGCGCAGTGCACGCATGATTTCTCGATTCGCGCGGTCGCACGCAGCGTACGGCGCAGCGCCGGCACGCTCAGTTTCAACGAGCTGGTCGGGCAGGCGCGCCTGAGCGTCACCATCGAGGCCGATGAGCGCGCCGCGCGCTACCAGGGCATCGTCGCGCTCGAGGGCGTGAACCTGGCCCAATGCATCGAGAATTACTTTGCCACCTCCGAGCAATTGCCGACCGGCATTGCCCTGTTCGCCGACGAGCGGCGCGCCGCCGGCGTCCTGTTGCAGAGGCTGCCAGCGTCCGAGGCAGCGGATGGGTCGCCCGGGGCAATCTCGCCGCACGCGTGGGACGGCCTGCAATCGCGCCTGGCAACGCTCGAGCCGCGATTGCTGCGAGTCGGTAGCGCCGAGCAGGTGCTGCAACACGTCTGCGGCGAGCACGATTGCCGGCTCTTTCGCGCCAATCCGGTGCACTTTGCCTGCCGCTGCGACGTCGCGCGCGTCGCGAGCGTGCTGCGCTCACTGGGCGTGCAGGAGCTGCGCGGCATAGTGGCGGAGCAGGGCGCAGTGAGCGTGACCTGCGAGTTCTGCGGCCGCCCCTATCGCTTCGATCCGATCGATGTCGAGCATCTGTTCGCTGCCGTCCCGGCGCCCGAGAGCTCGCGCTCGCTCAACTGACTAGCATGCCGGCGGCCGCGCCTCAGGTCTTGAGCGAGAACGGCGTGAAATTGGTGGTGCGATCGAAGTAGTCCTCGTGCTCGGCGCGCTTGAGAAACCCGACCACGCGGTAGGTCAAAGGCGTCATGATGATCTCCCAACCGCTTTTGAACAGATACTGCGTGAGCATGACGCTGCCCAGCAGCGCCGTGTCCCAGAGTCCATAAAAGGCGATCGAGTAGAACAGCGCCGAATCGACCAGTTCCCCACATAGCGTCGATCCGACCGTGCGGGTCCAAAGCCAGCGGCCATTGGTCAATAGTTTCATCTTCGCCATCACGTAGCTGTTGACAAAGGATCCGCACCAGAAGGCGATGATCGAGGCGGCAGCGATGCGCGGGGTCTGGCCGAAGATGTGTGCCACGGCAGCCTGCTCCTCGGCCCCATCGGCGGTCGGTGGCAGCGCGACAATCACACTGGCCATCACTGAGGCGAAGCCGAGGGCCGCAAAGCCGGCCCAGACCACGCGCCGATCGCGCGCGAAGCCGTAGACCTCGGTCAGGATGTCGCCGAACAGATAAGACAGTGGAAAGAACAGGACGCCGGCCAGGTACGTCACGTTGCCAAACACGGGCAGATGCACGGTTGATTTCTTGGCCGCGCCGATCAGGTTGGCGCACAGCACGATGCAGACGTAGGCGGCCATCAGAAAGTCGTAGTAACGAAACTGACGCTCGGCGGCGTGAGCGCCACGCGCGGCGTGCGCTGGGTCAGTCTTCATGGCGGCTCGATCGCGTTGAGATAAGAGGGGCCGCCGAGCGCGGCCATCTGCCGCAGCGTCCAGTCGCGCTGCGCGAGCACGTAGCGCGAGGGCGCATCGACGCGAAGCAAGTGCGGATTGGGCAGCACCACGGCGAGCAACGCGCTCTGGGTGCTGTTGAGCCGCGATGCATCCTTGTGAAAGAAGAGCCGCGCGGCAGCCTGCACGCCGTAAATGCCGCGGCCGAATTCGGCGATGTTCAGATACACCTCCAGAATGCGCTCTTTGGGCCAGCACGCTTCGATCATGACGGTGAACATGGCCTCCAGGGCCTTGCGCACGAAGCTGCGGCCGGGCCATAAAAACAGGTTCTTCGCCACCTGCTGAGTGATGGTGCTCGCGCCGCGCAAGCGCGCGCCGTGCTCGTGCGCGCGTACGGCGGCGCGAATCGATTTGAAATCGAAGCCGGTGTGGAACGGGAACTGCTGATCTTCGGCGGCGATCACGGCAATGGCCGCACGCGGCGAGATCGCCTCAAGATCGACCCACTGGTAGCGCGTGTGATAACTGCGATCACCGTGCCAGAGCGCCGTGGCCCACGCCTCAAGCATGAATGCACTGGCGGGTGGATTGAGCCAGCGGATTGACAGCACGGCCGCGGCACTGAGCACCAGTGCGCCAACGAGCGCGAACAGCAGCGTGCGCGCAATGCGCCACAGCAGCCCGCGGCGGCGCGGTTGCGAATCGCCGTGGGTGCGCGCCTTGACCATTGAGGCGTAGCGCGACTACGGGGCGGCGTCCATCCGGCGCGCCGAGTTGATCAGCACATCGAGCAACGGGGCGTCGGCAAAGCCATGGCGGCGGCCGGTGGGGAGCGCGGCGATACGATCGATAACATCCATGCCCGCGCTCACGTGACCAAACACGGCATAGCCGTGCTGTCCGGGCCGCTGATCGAGAAACTCATTGTCGGCGAGATTGACGAAGAACTGCGAAGTGGCGCTGTGAATCTCATCGGTACGCGCCATCGACAGGCTCCCACGCTTATTGCGCAGACCGTTCGAGGCCTCGTTGCGCACCGGCGCGTGCGTTTTCTTCTGCACGTAGTCGCTCGTGAGTCCGCCGCCCTGGATCACGAAGCCCGGCACGATGCGGTGAAACAGGGTGCCGTCGAAATGGCCTTCATCGACATAGCGCAGAAAGTTGGCCACGCTCAGCGGGGCTTCCTTTGCATGCAGCTCGACCGTGAAGCCGCCATGTGTCGTCTCAAATCGAACCATGCATCGCTCCTCGACCCGCCCCGCTATGGCAGCCATTGTGCCTCGGTGACGCGCTCGCGGCCGGCGAGGTCACGGTGGCAGCGTACGCGAGTAAAGCCCACGGCCACAAGCGCACGCTCGATCGGCGGGGCCTGACCGACCCCGTGCTCGAGCACGAGCCAGCCGCCGGGCTCCAGAAATGCGCCGGCATGCGCGATCAGATGAGTCAGCGCCTCGAGCCCGCTCGGCCCGGCGCTCAAGGCGATGCGCGGCTCGAAGCGCAATGAGTCCTCGCCGGCCTCGCGGTCGCTCACATAGGGTGGATTGCTCAGGATCGCGTGAAAGCGCCGCTCGCTCAGGGGCGCAAACCAGTCGCCGTCGAGGAACTCGATGCGCTCGGCGAGCCCGAGGCGCTGTGCGTTGAGTCTGGCGATGCGCAATGCCGCCGCGCTGCGATCGGTCGCCACCAGCCGCCAGTGCGGCCGCTCGGCGGCCAGCGCGAGCGCGATCGCGCCCGATCCGGTGCCAAGCTCAGCCACGCGCCTCGCGCCGCTGTCGCTGCTGCGCGGCTCGCTCAACAGTGCGAGTGCGCGCTCGACCACGAGCTCGCTCTCGGGTCGCGGAATCAGCACCGCGGGGCTGACAGCCAGAGGCAAGGACCAGAATTCACGCTCACCGGTCAGGTAGGCTAGCGGCTCACCCTCGACGCGACGGCGCAGCAACGAGTGAAACTGAGCGGCGCTGCCAGCATCGAGCTGCTGCTCCGGGTGCGCATGCAGGTGACTGCGCCCTCGGCGCAGCACATGCGCCAGCAGCAGCTCGGCCTCGAGCCATGCGCTCTCATGCGCAGCGCCGAGCGCTGCGCTCGCCTCGGCAAGCGCGCTGCGCACGGTCGCAGTTGTCGGGCTGGCCGTGCTCGCCTGGATCGGTGGCTCTGTTAGATTGTCGGCCCGTTTCATATCGGAGACATTATGAGCGCTTCCGCGCCGCCGCCGCACAGTGCGAGCCTCAGCGCGCTGCTGGAGAGCACGGCGCAGCTGTTTCGCGCCACCGTGCTCAAATGCCTGCCGCTGGGCATGTTGGCGGTCCTATGCGCGCAGCTGGCCAACGTGTACTGGATCGCCACCGGTCACCCGATCCGCTTCAGCGCGCGACACGATCTGAACTACGCGCTGCTCAGCGTGCTTGGCACCGTGATCGAGCTCTGGCTGATCGGCGCCATGATGCTGCGCCAGCGGGCGGTCGTGCTCGGCGCGCCGCTGCGCCTTGCCGCCGAGCTGCGCGCGGCGCTCGCGCGCCTGCCCTCGATACTGGTCAGCGTGCTGCTGGCCATCCTGAGCGTCGCCGCAGGGTTGGTGCTGTTGATCGCGCCCGGAGTGTTTCTGCTGATCTGCTATCTGATCGTGCTGCCGATCATTTTGTTCGAGGGGCTCGGTCCCTACGCCGCTCTGGTGCGCAGCGTGCAGCTGCTGCGGCCGCTGTGGGGACGCTCGCTGGCCGCCTTGGTGTTCGCGCTGCTGGCCTTCCTGATCTGCGCGCTGGCATTCGCGGCGGTCATCAGCGTGCTGGCCGGACTGCTCGCAGGCAATGGGCCGGCGCTCGAGGCGATCGAGACCGCGAGCTCTGTGGCGCTCGGTGCATTGCTGTTCGTTTTCCTGACTGCGCTCGCGCTCGTGCTTCATTCCGCCGCCAGCAGCTCAGCCTGATACTCGCGGCTCAGGGCCTGCAGCAGCTCATCGAGGGCGCCGTCCATGATCTCGGGCAGACGATAGAGCGTCAGGTTGATACGATGATCGGTCACGCGGCCCTGCGGAAAGTTATAGGTGCGGATGCGCTCGGAGCGATCCCCGCTGCCGATCTGCAACTTGCGCGACTGCGCCTGCGCCGACTGCTGCCTGGTCTGCTCGGCGTCCAGCAGACGCGCGGCCAGCAGCGCCATCGCGCGCGCGCGGTTCTTGTGCTGCGAGCGCTCGTCCTGACACTCCACCACGATGCCGCTTGGCAGATGCGTGATGCGTACGGCCGAGTCGGTCTTGTTGACGTGCTGGCCGCCCGCGCCCGATGAGCGATAGGTGTCGATGCGCAGCTCCGACGCATTGAGCTGCACTTTATCGATCTCGTCGAGCTCTGGCAGGATCGCCACCGTGACCGCCGAGGTGTGGATGCGCCCCTGCGCCTCGGTGGCCGGCACGCGCTGCACGCGATGCGTGCCCGATTCGAACTTCAGGCGCGAGAACACGCCGCGACCGCTGATGCGGCAGATCACCTCGCGGTAGCCGCCGTGCTCGCCGGGACTTTCACTGATCGTTTCAATCTGCCAGCCCTGAGCCTCGGCGTAGCGGCTGTACATGCGCAGCAGATCGCCGACGAATATGGCCGCCTCATCCCCGCCGGTGCCGGCTCGGATCTCAAGAAAAATATTGCGCTCGTCGTTTGGATCGCGCGGCAGCAAAAGCAATTGCAGCGCTTCATAGCGCTCGGCCATGGCGCGTTGCACTGCGGCCACTTCCTCCTCCCCGAGCCTGCGCATGGCTGCGTCGGTGTCCGCCGACAGGGCTTGCGCGGCCGACAACTCCTGCTCGAGGCGCCGGTAATCGCAGAAGGCGGACGCCGTGGGCGCCAGGCGCGAGTACTCCACGGAAAGGTCCCGGAAGCGCTGAGGATCCCCGTGCACTTCGGGCTCGGCCAGCAGGCCGCCGAGCTCCTCGAAGCGCTGCTCGGCCTTTTCGAGCTTTTGGCGGATTGATGTTTTCATCTTCAGCTATAGTCTAGCGGCCATGGAGCCCAGCTACCGCCGCCCCGCCGCCGCGCTGTTCGCCAGCGCCGCGGCGCTGTGTGTGGCGCACTGCGCCCAGGCGGCGCAGAGCGCGCGCGAGCTGGAAGAGTCCAACGCCCTGATTATGACGGCGGAAATTGCACTGCAGCGCGACGACTGCGGCCGTGCCTCGGCCGATTACACGGTGGCCGCCCAACGAATGAGCGATGCGAAGCTGGCCGCGCGCGCCGTGGATGTTGCGCTGGACTGCGGCCAGTACGAGGTGGCCACGCGTGCGGCGGCGCGCTGGCGTGCGCTCGTGCCCGCCGACCCGGACACGTTGCGCGCACTGATGCGCGCGGATCTTGGGCTCTATCACATCGACGATGCGCGCAGCGCCTTCGAGAGCTGGGTCAAGGTCGCTGCCGCGCCAAGTGCGCGTGCCGGGGAGCGTGGCGGTGCGCGCACGGGCAACGCTGCCAATGCGACGGCCGACGCGATCCTGCAGGTCGCGCAGGAGGCTGGCATACCGGGCACGCTGGCAATGCTGCGCGGGGTGCAGGCCGAGCCGCTGCGCAGTGCCCCGACGCAGCTCGCGCTCGCCAACCTGGCCCTGGATGGCTGGAATTATCGCGAAGCGCTGCAGTACGGACAAAATGCACTGAACGCCGGGGCCGAGCGAGCGCCCGCGCAAGTGCTGCTGGCGCGTGCGCACGCGGGCCTGGGCGAGGCCGATCAGGCCGTGGCCGCGGCCAGTGCGGCGCGCAATGCCGCGCCCAAAGAGCAGAGCTTTGCGCCCGCGGATGTACTGCTGCTGTTGGGGCGCGAGCGCGAAGCGCGCGTGGCGCTGGAGGCGCTGCGCGACGCTCCCGGCGGGCAGCATTTGCAGGCGCAGCGCCGCCTCGGATTGCTGGCCTTCAACCGCGGTGATTATGAGGAGGCGCAGCGCGATTTCTCCGAGCTGCTCAATGACCACGATTCCTCGGCGATCGCGGTCTACTATCTGGCCGCCATCGCCGATCGGCGCAACGATGTGGCCACGGCGCTGCGCGGCTACGAGCTACTGGGCGGTACGGCGCTCGAGGCAGCGGCTCGCGATCGCGCCGCCACGCTGCTGTACAAGCAAGGTCAGCGCGATGAGGCTTTGCAGCTGCTGCAGGCCGCCGACAGCGCCAGCGCGACGGCGCGCGTGAGCGCCGAGATCGCGCAGGCGCAATTGCTGTCCAATGGGGGCGAGAACGATCAATCCCTCGCGCGCATCGACGATGCACTGGCCCGCTGCCCGGGTCACCCGGACCTGCTCTATCAGAAGGCGATCCTGCTCGAGAAGGCGGGTCGCACCGACGCGGCCATCACCCAGCTCGAGCACCTCTATCATGACCGCCCGCAGGACGGCACGATCACCAACGCGCTGGGCTTTCTGCTGGCGGACCATAGCCGCGAGCTGGGCCGCGCCGATCATCTGATCGAAGCCGCATTGAAGAGCGAGCCGGATAATCCGGCGATACTGGACAGCCTGGGCTGGGTCTATTACCGGCGCGGCCAGCCCCAGCAGGCGCTGGCGCTGCTCGAGCGCGCTTTCCGCCTGGCGCAGGATGGGGATATCGGCGCGCATTGGGGCGAAGTGCTCTGGGCGCTGGGCGAGAAGAGCCGCGCGCGCGATGCCTGGAACCGCGCCCTCATCGCCGATCCCGATAACGCATTGGTGCGCGCCGCGCAGCAGCGCGCGGGCGTACCGAGCATGCCGGCTACGGGCATGGGTACGTCCATCTAGTGAATGGCCAGCCGCGCTTACGCCGGCCGCTCGCCCATGCGCGCGGCGCTCACGCTTGCCGCCAGCCTGTTGCTGCTTGCCGGCTGTAGCACGCTCAAACCCCAGGCCCCTGCGCTCCAGACTTGGGAGCAGCGCCTGCCTGCTCTTCAGGCCATTACGCAGTTCGAGCTCGACGGCCGACTCGCGGCCACGAGCGGCAATGAAGGCTTCAGCGCCGGAGTGCGCTGGCGGCAGGATCACGACACCGCCACGCTCGATCTGAGCGCGCCGCTGGGCTTTGGCGCCGCGCATATCGAGCAGGGCCCCGCGGGCCTGACGGTCACGAGCAGCCGCGGCGTGACGCTCGAGCACGCAGCGGCCAGCGAGGAATTGGCTGCGACCCTGGGTTTTGAGCCGCCGTTGCGCAGCCTGCGCTACTGGGTGCTCGGGGCCAGCGACCCGGACTTTGCATCCCAAGAGACTATCGATGATCAACAGCGGCTCGCGCACCTCGAGCAGGACGGCTGGCAGGTCGACTATGCCCAGTACACCCAGGTCGCAGGGCGGTGGCTGCCGCAGCAGCTGACGGTAACGCGTCAGGGTCTGCGACTGAAGCTCGTGGTCAATGCGTGGCGGCTGTGAGCACGGCCTGGTCCTGGTGGCCAGCCCCGGCCAAGCTCAACTTGTTCCTGCACGTGATCGGACGCTGCCCGGACGGCTATCACGAGTTGCAGACGCTCTTTCAGCTCATCGAGCTGTGCGATTCCATCGGCCTGAGGATCCGGCAGGACGGCATCATCCAGCGCCTCGCGGGCCCCAGCGACGTGCCCGCCGAAAGGGATCTGTCGATACGGGCGGCGAGGGCACTGCAACAACACACGGGCGTGAGCCTGGGCGCCGACGTGCAGGTGCGCAAAAGCATTCCGGCCGGTGGCGGGCTCGGCGGCGGCAGCTCGGATGCGGCCACCGTGCTGCTGGCGCTGAACCGGCTCTGGGACACGGGCCTGCCGGGGGATGTGCTGGCGCAGATCGGGCTTAAGCTGGGCGCCGATGTGCCGCTGTTCGTGGGCGGTGCCTCGGCATGGGGCGAGGGCCGCGGGGAGCGGCTGCAGCCGATGAGCCTGCCGCCACGCTGGTTTCTGATCGTGCATCCGGGCTGCGCCATCAGCACGGCTGAGATCTTCCAGGCCCCTGAATTGACACGAAATTCTGCGCTCATCACAATACGCGCCTTCGCGGCAGGTCAGACCCGCAATGTCTGCGAGCCGGTCGCGCGAAATCGTTATCCTGAAGTAGGCGCAGCGCTGGACTGGCTCGAGGCGCATATCGGCGCGAGCGATGCTCGGCAGGGTGCGCGCATGACTGGCACAGGGGCTTGCGTATTCGCCAGTTTTGAGCGCGCGGAGGATGCCGAGCGCATCGCCGCGCGAGTTCCGGATCGATGGAGCAGTTTCGTGGCGCGGGGCCTGGACCGCTCGCCTTTGCATGCGATGCTCGAGGTGCCGAGATAGAGGGTTGTAGAGTCTGCTGGGGTGTCGCCAAGTGGTAAGGCAGCGGGTTTTGATCCCGCCATTCGGAGGTTCGAATCCTTCCACCCCAGCCATAGCGTAGTACACAGGGAAAGCCTCATCGTGGATTCGGAACTGCTGGCGCTATTCAGCGGCAACGCCAACCCGGTGCTGGCGCACGAGATCGCGCGCCACCTGCATGTGCCCGTGGGCCGCGCAACCGTGGGCCGATTCAGTGATGGGGAGATCAGTGTCGAGATCATGGATAACGTGCGCGGGCGCGACGTTTTCATCGTGCAGCCCACCAGTCCGCCGACCAATGATCATCTGATGGAACTGCTCATGATGACCGATGCCTGCCGGCGCGCCTCCTGCGCTCGCATCACGGCGGTCGTGCCGTACTTCGGCTATGCACGCCAGGATCGCCGGCCGCGCGCCACGCGCTCGGCGATCACGGCCAAGCTCGTAGCCGACATGATCGCCAGCGCCGGCGTGGATCGGCTGCTCACGCTTGACCTGCACTCGGACCAGATGCAGGGCTTCTTTGGTATTCCGGTCGATAACGTGTATGGTTCGCCGGTGCTGCTCGGGGAAGTCTGGCGCCAGCAGTATCCGAATCTGATCGTGGTCTCGCCCGACGTCGGTGGCGTCGCGCGCGCCCGAGCGTTCGCCAAACAGCTCGATGATGCCGAGCTTGCGATTATCGACAAGCGCCGGCCGCGGCCCAACGAGTCCAAGGTCATGAACATCATCGGCGAGGTGCAGGGCAAGAGCTGCGTGCTCGTCGATGACATGGTCGACACCGCCGGCACCTTGTGTCTGGGCGCACAGGCACTCAAGGACGAAGGCGCCGCGCGCGTCGTGGCCTACATCACGCATGCCGTGTTGTCGGGAGGTGCCGTGGAGCGCATCGCGAAGTCGGCGCTCGATGAGCTCGTCGTCACCGACACGATCCCGCTGTCGGCGGCTGCGCTCGAGTGCGGGAGAATCCGACAATTGTCGGTCGCATCGCTGCTCGCCGAGACCATCCGGCGCATACGCGATGAGGAATCGGTGAGCTCGCTCTACATCGATTGAGCGCCCCTTGAGCGGGATTTTTTTGGGTGGCGGTGCACTGGTCGCGGTGCCTCGCCGGTGTTTACATCAGTTTAGGAGTGCAATGATGCGTATTACATATCAAGTGGGCGCGGACTCGCGTCACGAGCAGGGCAAGGGTGCGAGCCGCCGCCTGCGTCGTGCCGGCAGGGTCCCCGCCGTGCTCTATGGCGGCCAGGGCGGGCCGCGCAGTATCACGCTGGATCACCAGCAGCTGCTCACGTTGATCGACAAGGAGAAGTTCTATTCTTCGATCATCCACGTGAATGTCGATGCGCAGCCCCAGCCGGCGATTGTGCGCGACGTGCAGATGCACCCGGCGCGCAATGCAGTCGTGCACGTGGATCTGCAGAGGGTGGTGGAGGGCGAGAAGCTGCGCAGTCATCTGCCCATACACTTCAAGGGCGAGGCGGCGGCTCCCGGCGTCAAGACGCAAGGCGGCAT
>Ga0181537_10003494_pt1 | contig 13430 bp, 13 predicted proteins | sample PEATcosm2014_Bin_39_FD_119765 | JGI IMG/M metagenome (GOLD analysis project Ga0181537, IMG submission 119765) | Peatland microbial communities from MTU Mesocosm Facility, Houghton, MI, USA - PEATcosm2014_Bin23_10_metaG | ecosystem: Environmental > Terrestrial > Soil > Wetlands > Peat | place...
AAGACGAAATCATACGGACACGCAAAAAAATCCGTGCCCATCCGTGCCCATCCGTGGTTAAACCGTATTCCTCGCTTCTTTGCCGTTAATCCCCGCCCTTTCCCATTCGAGTAAATTCGTGCAAGTTCCCCCGAAAGCTTTCGGGGTTCGTGTCTCTTTTCCCCATCCGTGTTTATCTGTGTCCATCCGTGGTTGGAATCCCGCCACCGGGGGACGCCCCTTCGTTGACAGTCGCGCGGCGTATCTCTAGCCTGCTGCCATGTCGCGTTTGCCGTTCGAGTTGCTGCTGGCGCTCCGCTATTTGCGGCCCAAACGCACCTTTGTTTCGATCATCACCCTCATTTCCGTCCTCGGCGTCATGCTGGGAGTCGCGGTCCTCATCATCGTCATCAGCGTCATGAGCGGGTTCGACCACGAGTTGCGCGACAAAATCCTCGGCTTCAACGCCCACCTCAAAATCACCATGGTCGACCCCGCCACCGGCAAGACCGCGCTCATGGACAACTACGCCCAGGTGATGAACATCGTCAATTCCAACCGCGACGTGAAAGGCTCCGCCCCGCTCGCCATCGGCCCGGTCTTTGTCGAAACCGAGCGCGCCGACGGCAACCAGCAGTTCCTCACCCCGCTCCTGCGCGGCATCGACCCCGGCACCGCGACCAACTCCAGCCTCATCACCACCAACATCACCGCCGGCACCAACGATCTGTCCGGCGATGGCCTGCTCGTGGGCTCGGATTTTGCCGACGGCCTGGGCCTGCACGTGGGCGACCGCGTCGCCATCTACTCCCCGCCCGACCTGGAGGCGATGTGGAAAACCCGCGACAGCAACGGCGTTCAGGAGGTCATCCCGCCCAAGGACTACGAAGTCCGCGGCATCTTTGAAACCGGTTACAACGACTACGACGCCAACGTGGCCGTCATGTCGCTGGAGAATTACCAGGACTTGTTTCATTGGGACGACGACGTCGGCGGCGTGATCGTGATGCTCAAGGACCCGGACCAGGCCAACCGCGTCCGCTCGGAATTATACCCGGCCCTCGGGTCCGGGTACGAAATCAGCACCTGGCGCGAAGACAGCGACACCATGATGGCCGTGATGGTGGAAAAAAACGTGATGCTTTACATCCTGTTCTTCATCGTCATCGTCGCCGCCTTCGGCATCACCTGCACGATGATCACCTTCGTCGTGCTGAAGACGCGGGAAATCGGCGTGATGAAGGCGCTGGGCGCGAGCAGCCGGCAAATCATGTGGATTTTCCTCAGCCAAAGCATGGTCGTCAGCACGCTCGGCGTCCTGACCGGCCTGGCCGCCGGGACGTTGCTCCTTGCCTATCGCAATCCGTTTCTCCACCTGATGCGAAGCCTGACCGGTTGGGAACTTTTTCCCGCCTCCATCTACCAGTTCAGCGAACTGCCCGCGGTGATTGTGCCGCGGGACATCGTCGTCATCTGCGGCGGTTCGTTCGTCATCTGCCTGCTGGCCGCCGCGTTCCCGGCGTGGCACGCCAGCCGCCTCAAACCCGTGGAGGCCCTGCGCCATGAATGAGCCGCCATCCGCCGTGCCCATCCTCGACGCCCGCGCCCTTCACAAACGCTACGAAATGGGCCCGCGCTCCCTGGAAGTCCTGCGCGGCGTCAGCCTCACCATCCCCCGCGGCGGTTTTCTGGCGTTGCGCGGCGCTTCCGGCGCGGGCAAAAGCACCCTGCTCCACCTGCTCGGCGGATTGGATTCCCCCAGCGCCGGCGAAATCCTTTTTGCGGGCAAAAGCCTGGCTTCGCTTTCCAACGGCGCCCTGTCGCAACTGCGAAACTTGAAAATCGGTTTCATCTTCCAGGCGTATCATCTGCTGCCGGAACTGGACGCGCTGGAAAACGTCTGCCTGCCCGCGCGCATGGCCCGCACCCCGGCCGCCGCCGCCGCCGCCCGCGGCCTCGAACTGCTGGCCCGCGTGGGCTTGAAGGAACGCGCCGAACACCGTCCCGCCGAACTCTCCGGCGGCGAACAACAGCGCGTCGCCATCGCCCGCGCGCTCATCAACTCACCCGAACTCGTGCTCGCCGACGAACCGACCGGCAACCTCGACTCCCACACCGGCGGGGAAATCATCGACCTCCTTTGCGCCCTGCGCGCCGAGCACAACACCACCCTCATCATCGCCACCCACGACGCCAAGGTCGCCGAACGCGCGCCCGAAGTCCTGCAGCTCGTGGACGGTCAAATCGGCGCTTGAGCCCGCTTTGCTTTCTTAATCTTAATCCCCATCGGTGAGTAGTTGCGGCGAACCTTCGATTGGGATAATGATTGCGATTAGGTTTAAGAGTAAGCAGACGAAAGTCAGCAAATGAGCGCGATGGACTGGGAAACGCGGTATCAAACCGGCGACATGCCCTGGGAGAAGGGCGAGGCATCGCCGGGATTGGTGGACTTTCTGGACGCCCATCCCGAACTGCCGCGCGGGACGGTTTGCGTGCCCGGCTGCGGCACCGGCCACGACGCCCGCGTCTGGGCGCGCGCGGGCTTCGACGTCACCGGCCTGGATCTCGCCCCCAGCGCCATCAAAATGTCACGCGAGCGCACCGCCGCGACGGGCCTGACCGCGCATTTCGAGGTGGGCGATTTTCTCAAGGACGACCCGCCGCAACTGTTCGACTTGATTTTTGAACACACGCTTTTCTGCGCCATCGATCCCGCCGACCGCGACGAATACGCCCGGGCGGTCCTGCGCTGGCTCAAGCCGGAAGGCGATTATCTCGCGGTCAACTACATGATACCCGACCGCAACGGCCCGCCCTTCGGCACCACGCGCGCCGAATTATGGCGGCGGTTTTCGCCGTCGTTCGATCTGCTCCAGGAACAGGTGCCCCGCTCCTACGCCAACCGCACCGGCCTGGAACTGCTGCTGTGGTGGCGGCGGAAGAAGGCCGCGCCGGGCCGCAAATCCCGTTAACTACGGACAATTTTGGCGAAAATCCGCCCGAAACTCCGAAGCCACGTTGAAAGATTGGCGGTTTGCACTTACCTTGCGCGGATGTTTGAGAATCCCCCTCACGCGGAGGAACGGTTGCCGCGGCCGGCGGCGGCCGTCACGCAGATTCTGCTGGCGTTGAACGCTGCCGTATTCTTGTTCCAATATTATATTCTGCCGCGGATTTACCCGGAACTCTGGGTTTCGGAAAGGTTCGTGGACACTTACGCGCTCAGCCTGGACGGACTGCGTGCGGGCCACTACTGGCAACTGCTGACGTATCAGTTCATTCACGCCGGCTGGCTTCATATCTTTGCGAATTCCTGGATGATCTTCGTTTTTGGCCGCGTGGTGGAAAGCAGCCTTGGAAAATGGCGGATGCTGGTCATTTATTTCTCGAGCGGCGTGGCGGGCGGATTGTTGCAAATGCTCGGCATGTGGGCCTGGCCCCGGCTGTTCGGTGATGGACAGGTGATGGGCGCCTCGGCGGCGGCTTTTGGTTTGGTGGCCGCCTTTGTCACGGTGTTCCCAAGGCAACGCCTTCTCCTGCTGCTCTTTTTCGTTATCCCCATATCCATGCGCGCCCGGACCATGTTGCGCGTGCTGGCGGGATTTTCGGTGATCGGCATTTTCTATCCTTTCCTCCAGCCGTTTGTAGACCGGCACTTGACGCTGGCGCGGTACATTGACTGGCCATTTGTGGGCATCGGGCACGCGGCGCACCTCGGCGGCATGGCGGCCGGGATTCTGCTCACCCTCTGGATCCGGCGCGCCCTGCCAACGCGGCCTGACGTCGAGATCGACCCCAAAAGTTCGTTGAACATCACCACCGCGCCCGACTAGACTGAAAGTTGTATGCTGAAAGTTCTGGATCCGGGTCGCCGCGCCGCCGCACCAACCGGGGCTTGGCCGTCGACATCGCTCGCCCTGATTCTTGTCACAACCGCCGTCTTTGTCCTGCAAAACATTGCGGACGGCCTGAACCAGTTCGCGCTTTACCCCGAATTCGCCCTCAGCCTGGATGGCTTGCGTCATGGCCGCGTCTGGCAATTGTTGACATTTCAATTCCTCCATCTGCCGCTGGCCGGGGGCGGCGCGTTTCATCTGCTGGGAAATTTGTTTGTGCTTTATGTGTTCGGCGGCGCGCTGGAAAAAACCATCGGCCGGGCCGCGCTGCTGAAACTTTATTTGTTGAGCGGCACGATGGGCGGCTTGCTGCAAATGGCGGGCGGCTTGCTCGCGCCCGAACGCTTCGGCGTGGCCGTGGTGGGCGCCTCGGCGGGCGCCTTCGGGCTGGTCGCGGCGCTGGCCACCCTGGCGCCGGAGCGGCGCATGCATTTGTTTTTCCTGCCGATGCCCGTCCGCGCGGATTTGCTGCTGACCCTCGGCGTCGCCGCGACCCTGGCCGGGCTGTTCCTGCCGTCCGGGCACGTGGCGCATTGCGCGCACCTGGGCGGCATCCTGACCGGGTTCCTCTTTGCGCGCCGCTGGGTCCGCCAAAATCGCGCGCCGGCGGTCTTCCGGCTCGCCGCGAAATGTTCATTGGAAATCAAGCCGCTGGCGGACTAAAGTGGCACAGGTATGCTTGATGACCGGCCATACATGCGCTCCGACTACCGGCCGCCCCGCGCGCCCTTCCGGCTGACGTGGTCGGCGACCAACGTCATCATCGCGTCCCTGGTCCTGGCGTTCTTCGTCCAGAACTACCACACAGCCACTTATCCGGGCATCAACCTCGATTATTTTGCCCTGAGCCCGCAAGGCCTCGCCCACGGCTGTGTCTGGCAATTGCTGACGTTTCAGTTTCTGCACGCCGGCATCGGGCATCTTTTTTTCAACGGGTTTGCGCTTTGGAGTTTTGGCCGGTACGTGGAATCGCGGCTGGGAGTGCCGCGTTTCGTAACGCTGTATTTCGGCAGCGGCGTGGCGGGCGGTCTCTTGCAATGTCTCGTGGGCTGGGTGCTTCCACACTTGTTTGGCGGGCCGACCATCGGCGCCTCTGCCGGAGTATTCGGGGTGGTCGCGGCGTTTGCGCTTTTGGAACCCGACGCGCAAGTCCTGCTCTTTTTCCTGCTGCCGATGCGCGCGATCAATTTGCTCTATATTTCCATCGGCCTGTCGGTCGTGATGATTTTCATTCCCTCGTCCACGCGTGTGGCCCACGCCGCTCATCTTGGAGGAATTTTCTTCGGCATGCTTTACGTCCGCCAGGGTCTCAACTGGTCGCGTGGCTGGCCGGAGTGGAATCCCTGGCGGCGCAAATTGCGCCGCGAACAGATGTTGAAGGCCGCCACCCCCAGACCGTTGCGGCCGCGCCTGCGCAAATCGTCGGAAACGCCGGACGTGCCGTCCGGGGAGTTCATCAGCCAGGAAGTGGACCCGATTCTGGACAAGATTTCGGCGCACGGCATCCAAAGCCTCACCGAACGCGAACGCCAGATTCTCCAGGCCGCCCGCTCCCGCATGTCCAAGCGTTAGCGATTGCCGCCGGAACGCCGGGTGACGGCGCAATTCAATTTGGTGGTTCTTTCAAGCCGCTCGCATTGGCGCCCGGCTTCAGCCGGGTGTCCACCGTGGCCGGGATAATTCAACCGCTTCAGCGGTTTCTGTGTTCCCGCGGCCCCACTCAAGCCTCGACGCCGCGCCCGGCGCGTTTTAAGCTGCGCCATGATTCAACGTTATTCGCGGCCCGCCATGCGGGAAATCTGGAGCGAACAGCGCAAGCTGGAAATCTGGTTGCAGGTGGAACTGCTCGCCAGCGAGGCGCTCTCAAAGCTGGGCCTCGTGCCGAAGAAAGATTTCGCCCAAATCAAGTCCCGCGCCGCCTTCAAGCTGGAACGCTGCAAGGAACTCGAGCGCACCCTGAACCACGACGTCATCGCGTTCACCACGAACGTCGCGGAAAACATCGGCGCGCCCGCCAGCCGCTGGCTGCATTTCGGCCTCACCAGCAGCGACGTCGTGGACACGGCCTTCGCCGTGCAGATGGCGCAATCGGCGGACATTCTCATCGCCGATGTCAAGGCGCTGCGCAAGGTGATTGCCGTCAAGGCCCGCAAGCACAGGTTCACGCCGATGATCGGCCGCAGCCACGGCATTCACGCCGAGCCGACGACGTTCGGCCTCAAGCTGGCGCTGATGCACGACGAATTCGGCCGCGCGCTGGCCCGGCTGGAGGCCGCCAAGAAATCCGCCGCCGTGGGCAAGCTTTCCGGCGCGGTGGGCACGGGCGCGCATCTGCCGCCGTCGGTCGAGGCCTTCGTCTGCCGCAAGCTGGGCCTGCGCCCCGCGCCGATTGCCACCCAGGTGATCCAGCGCGACTTGCACGCGGAATTCATCGGCGCGATTGCGCTCGTCGGCGCCAGCATCGAACGCTGGGCGGTGGAATTCCGCCACTTGCAACGCACCGAAGTGCTGGAGGCGGAGGAATTTTTCGCACCCGGCCAGAAGGGCTCGAGCGCCATGCCGCACAAGCGCAATCCCATCACCGGCGAACGCCTGACCGGCCTGGCGCGGGTGTTGCGCGGCAACGCCGTCGCCGCGCTTGAAAACGTGGCCCTCTGGCACGAGCGCGACATCAGCCACAGCTCCGTCGAGCGCATTATTTTTCCCGATTCCTGCACGCTGCTGGATTACATGCTCGTGACGCTCGCAAAGCTGACGGAGGGCTTGATTGTCTATCCCGAAAACATGAAGCGCAACCTCGCGCTCACGCTGGGCATGTGGAATTCGCAGACCGTCCTGCTCGCGCTCATCCGCAAGGGATTCACGCGCGAGGCCGCCTACGAACTGGTCCAGCGCAACGCGATGAAAACCTGGCAGTCCAAGCACGCCGGGAAAACCGACGCCGATTTCAAGACCCAACTGCTCGCCGATCCCGAGGTGGCCCGTTACCTGTCGCGCTCGGAACTGGACCAGCTCTGCACCCTGGATTTTCATTTCAAACAGATCAAAAGCCGGTTCAAAAAGCTGGGTTTATAACCCGCCGGCGGCCCAAGGTTTTCGCAACCAAACCATAAAATGCAAACTCGTCGCCCGCTCTTAATCACCCTCGCTGCATTCGCGCTCGCGACGGGTTTCCTGCCCTCGCTCCGCGCCGCGGACGACACCAGCAACTCGAACCCGAATTATCTGACCGGCGTCGATGCGATGCCTTCCGCCGGCAAACGCGCGGAGGATTTGCTTTCGCAAATGACCCAGGACGAGAAGCTTGCTTACATCGGCGGCACGAATAATTTTTACATCCGCGCCATTCCCCGGCTGGACCTGCCCGCCATCAAGATGTCCGACGGTCCCATGGCCGCCCGCAACGACGGTCCCACGACGGCGTATCCGGGCGGGATTGCGCTGGCGGCGACGTGGGACACGAACATGGCGCGCAAAATCGGCGAGGCGCTGGGGCGCGATTGCCGGTCGCGCGGGGTGAACATCCTGCTCGGGCCGGCGGTGAACATGTACCGCTCGCCGTTGTGCGGCCGCAATTTTGAATACATGGGCGAGGACCCGTTCCTGGCGTCGGCGCTCGTCGTGCCGATGATTCAAGGGATTCAATCGCAGGGCGTGCTGGCGACGGTCAAACATTTCGCCTGCAACAACCAGGAATGGGAGCGCAATCGCATCAGCTCGGAAGTGGACGAGCGGACGTTGCAGGAGATTTATTTCCCGGCGTTCAAGGCGGCGGTGCAGCAGGGCGGCGTCGGCTGCGTGATGACCTCTTACAACCTGCTCAACGGCGTGCATTGCGCGGAGAACGATTATTTGATGAACCAGGTGCTCAAGAAGGACTGGGGCTTCAACGGCTTTGTGATGTCGGACTGGGCCGCGGTCCACAACGGTCTCCTGGCCGTCAACGGCGGGCTGGACCTCGAAATGCCACGCGCCACCTACATGAACCGCGCCATGCTGACGAAGGGTCTCGCCGACGGACAGATTCAGCAGTCCGTCATCGACGACAAGGTGCGGCGCATCCTGCGGACCATCATCGCCGCGGGTTTTCTGGACCGGCCGCAGGCGCTCGACACGATTCCCCGCAACGACCCCGACAACGCGCGCGTCGCGCTGGAAGGCGCGCGCGAGGCCATCGTGCTGCTGAAAAATTACCGGCACGCGCTGCCCCTGGACCGGCAGAAGATTAAATCCATCGTCGTCCTCGGCCCCAACGCGGCCCACGCGGTTTATTGCGGTGGCGGCAGTGCCTTTCCGCGCGTGTTTGACGCCGTCAGCATCCGCGACGGCATCGAGAAACTCGCGGGCGGCGGCATCAAGGTGCTGACGGCGACGAATCTTCAACAATCCGTCGAGCTGGCGAAATTGGCGGACGCCGCGGTCGTTTGTGTGGGTTTCAATCCGGGGCTGGAATCGGAGGGCAAGGACCGGACGTTTGATCTTCCGCCGGGGCAGTCGAATCTCATCCGCGCGGTCACGGCGGTGAATCGGCGCACGATTGTCGTGATTAATTCCGGCGGCGGCGTGGCGTGGGCGGGCTGGCTGGACAAAACCCCGGCGGTCCTGCAGGCATGGTATCCGGGACAATCGGTCGGGCAGGCCGTGGCGGAAATCCTGTTCGGCGATGTCAATCCCTCGGGCAAGCTGCCGGCGACGTTCGAAAAGAAGTTCGAGGACAATCCCTCCGCGCCCTATTATCATCTGCGCGCGGACAATCAGACGCCTTACACCGAGGGCGCTTTTGGCGGTTACCGCGGGTATGATCAGAATGATGTCACGCCGGAGTTTTGCTTCGGGCACGGGCTGAGTTACACGGATTTCAAATACGGCAAACCGCAGGTGATACCCGCCGAAATCCCGGCGGACGGCAAGGCGACAATCGCCGTGGAAGTGAAGAACACCGGCACCCGCGCGGGCGACGAAGTGGTGCAGCTCTACGTACACGACCTGAAAAGCAGCGTGCCGCAGCCGCCGAAGGAGCTGAAGGGCTTTCTGCGCGTGGTCCTGGACCCGGGCGAATCGAAGACCGTGAACCTGACGCTAACGGCGCAGCAACTGGCGTTTTGGGACGTGAAGACCCACGCGTTCGTGGTCGAACCCGGCGCCTATGAATTGCTCGTGGGCAGTTCCTCGCGGGACATCCGCGGCAAGGCCAAGCTGGAAGTGGTGGCGGGAGCGAAGTGAAAACGACACCCCGAATGGCAACGAACGAAGTGGCCCCTTCATTCATGAAAATATGGAAGAAAAGGACGACATCATAGGTTGTTTCGTTTCGGGCCCCGCGCTTTATTCGTCCGCCGATCAAGAAACCAGGGATTTAGCTTCCAAACAGGGGGAGTTATTTCGTTCGTACATTTGGGGTGAAAATGGAATCAGTGGGACCTTAAAGAGAATAAAACGTGAAACTTACGGCAAGGATTTGGAGCTAATCCTGTTTCAATTCTATGTTAATCCGCTCCCCATCGAGTTGCAGTACCTGAAGGAAATTGGAAGTTACAGGAAAAAGGGGAAATCAATAGGCATCCCTGTATTTGTAAATGACCAAAACTTTTTCAGCAAATCTGAAGAAATGCGACGCGCTTTCTTGAAACAGGCGGTCCTTCAAAAACTGGATGTTTTGGCGGAAGTTGTCCGGAAAAAACGGCTTGATACCAAAACGGGCCTCCTGAAATCAGACATGAAGTCAATCCTGGACAGCTGGCCCGCCACGGATGCACTCGAGAAAGAACCTCCCTCACCCAAACCCTCTCCCCAAGGAGAGGGCTTTCACGGATGCCGCATTGTTAAAAACTCTCACGCTGAAATTGCCAAGCGCGCACCAGCAAAACGCAGGGCAAAAGACGGTGCTCCCTCCCGGGGTGAGGGCGAGCCACTTGGCTGACTGAATTCTTCCGAGTCAGCCCCTCCTTCCAAGGTCCCAACCTCGCAATGGCAAAAAATGGTGAGCTTTTGTCAACTTGGTTCATCAAGCCATGCCGCCTTCCTGCCGATTCCAGAGTGGCATTCACCGAACCAGTACTGACATGAACAAAAACCTCGACGGCTACATTGGGGGACTCAAAACGTTGCCGACACCACCGGGCGTCCTCCTCAGCTTGATCACGCTTTTCCAGCAGCCGGACCGCGACATCGACGACATCGCCGAGTTAATCCGCCAGGACCCGTCGCTCACGGCCGGTGTGCTCCGGCATGCGAACAGCGCTTACTGTCTGCCGGACGAGCCCATCGTGGAGGTCTTCGAGGCCATTGCCTGGGTCGGATTCGCCCAGGTCTATCAGGCCGTCCTCGCGAAGCTCGCTTCGCAATCCCTGCAACTCCCGAAGGGCGCCTGCGGCATCGACGTGGACCAGCTCTGGCACCATTCGGCGATTGCGGGCGTATGCGCGGGCGCGATCGCGAAAAGGGTCGGCGAAAACGAGGGCCTGGCGTTTACGGCGGGGCTGTTGCATGACGTCGGCAAAATCGTCCTGTCGCTGGCCGAGGGTGAAGAATACACCGCGCTGGCCAAAAAGGTCGGCGCGGGCGGGTCCGCCATGCAGGAGGCGGAGGAGATTCATTTTGGTTTTGGGCACGCCGAGGTCGGTGCAAGTCTGCTGGGCCGATGGGGGCTGTCCAAGCGGATTACCGAGCCGGTCGCGCGGCATCACCAGGTCAACTGCGGCCAGCCGGAGGACAAGATTTGCGCCGTGGTCAGCCTGGGCAACATCATGGCGCACGCCGCCGACGGCACGCTCCTCGGCGGAGACTACGATTCGGAGCGGGCCGCCAGCGCGATGCGCGTGCTCCGCCTGGGACAGGACGACCTGGCCGCGATACTTGACGGCGCGCAAAAGGACATCGCGCAAATGACCGGATTGATGGGCGCCGCGGCGAAGTGAAGAAATTCGCCGGCAACAAAAAAACCTTCCTCATCCCTGTCGTTTTCTCCAAGGAGGGCGAGCATCATTCCCAGCATCGGAACAAGCCCGTTGGCCATCGGCCGTTTCCAGATCGGTAGCAGGCGCTTCCCTCTCCCGGGGGAGAGGGTCAGGGTGAGGGCGAGCCACTTTCACCAACTGAATTCTTTCAGCTCAGCCCTTTTCCAGAAATTTTTTCAACGGCTGCCAGTAGTGGGTCTGCCAGCCTTTGTTCTTGTCCTTATAATCGCCGGCCGGCACGCCGACCTGCGTGAAGGATAATTTGGTCCTGCCGCCGGCGAGTTTCGCGAGCTTGAAGGTGACAACTGACCACGTCTCCTTGGGCCAGTTTTCGGATTTCCATGCCTGAACAATCAACTTGGAAACTTGCAGCTCCAGGTTGAAGCCCTGGATGTAGCCGTCGTAACAACTGAACGCGCCGCCGACCTTCGCGCTCATTTTGGCCGGCTCGCCGGTGAACTGCGAATGTTGCTTCGAGTCCATCAAGGCCTTGAAGACCGCCGCCGGCGCGGCATTGATGGTGACACTATGATTGATTTCGCGGGTTTTCATAAATAAGGGTTCGGCAGGTTTGTGTTCGCTCGATTTCCGTTTCTGCAACTCCGCGAAGATGGCCGGTTCGCCCGTAGTGCGCAAGTGTGGGTTAAATCCGGGGTAGCACCCGCGTCTCGCGGGTCCAGGTCGGCGTCCCGCCGAACCCATTTCCGGAAAGGTTGCATGAGTGCAGGATTGCAGCGCGTTGACCTCACCCCCGGCAGGACGAACGGAAAATGAACGCGTTGACGCTGGCCGGGAAGGACGCTAGGTTGCAGGGCGTCAATATGATTGCCAACACCACCACCAGCGCCGAGACGGCGGCGAAATTTCGCGTCGGCGACGAGCGGTTGATCAAGGTCACCGAGAGCGCGGCGAAAAGGTGGGTTCGCTGCTGACGCGTCAGGGCCGCGCCCACGGGGTGCTGCGCGTGGCGGTGGTCGGCGGAGGCTGCTCGGGATTGCAATACAAGATGGATTTGCAGGACGGCCCGGCGAACCGGGACATCCTCGTGGAGACGGGCGGCATCAAGGTGGTGGTGGACCCGAAGAGCGCGCTTTATGTCACCGGCAGCGAACTGGATTATGTGGACGCGCTGCAGGACGGGGGCTTCAAGGTGAAAAACCCCAACGCCGCCACGAGTTGTTCCTGCGGCGAAAGTTTCAGCGCCTGAGAAAGTCCTGAAATCGGCATCCAACCACGGATGAACACGGAGGGACACGGATTCGGATTGGAGCCCGGAACATCGCTCCGGTTCCGTGAAGAAATGCTTCGCGCTCCAGGCGAACGAAGGCACAAAAGCCAGTCCGGGTCTTGTCCGTGTGCATCGGTGTCCCTCCGTGGTTTTCAGTTTCAACTGCGCGAATCACGATGACGGATTATTTCAACCTGCTGGAGCAGCCCCGGCGTCCGTGGCTCGACCCCGATTCGCTCAAGCAAACCTTCCTCGCGCGCTCGACGCAAATCCACCCCGACCGCGTCCACAACGCGCCCGAAGCGGAACGTGTGGCGGCCGGGCAGCGTTATGCCGAGCTGAACGCGGCCTACCAATGTTTGCGCGAACCGAAGGAGCGGCTGCGTCACCTGCTGGAACTGGAATCGGGCGCGCGGCCGCCGGACATCCAGCAAGTGCCGCCGGAGTTGACGGAACGGTTCTTTGAAATCGGCCGGTTGTGCCGGGAGGCGGACGCGTTGATTGCGGAAAAGGCGAAAACGACGTCGCCGGTGCTGCGGGCGGGGTTGTTCGAACGGGGCGCGGAATTTACGGAGCAGCTGATGGCGATGCAGCGCAAGATTGGCGGCCGTCGCGAGGAATTGATGGCGGAACTGAAGGCAATGAACGCGGCGTGGGAATCCCCGGCGGCGGGCGCGCCGCTGCCGCTGGCGCGGCTCGAGGAAATTCGCCGGCTGCTGGGTTATTTCGCGCGCTGGTCGGACCAAATCCAGGAACGGATCGTGAAACTGAGTTTTTGAAATGATCGCGAGAAAAACCGCCTGGGTGTGGTTCTGCCTGCTGTGGGCCATGGGAGCATTTCCGGCGAACGCCGCCGATTCATGGCAATCGGCGCTGGACCGGATGCCGCTGGGCACGAACGTGACGGAGTTGAATGCGACCAATTGCGTGAGGACGATGCTGCGGGCATTTCAATCGAACAGCGTCGTGAAAGCACTGATATTCATGCCCGGCGCAACCGACGAGTTTTTTTGGCACCGGCTGACGAAGGTGAAGCTGGCTGATAACGCGTCGTCGCTGCTGGATGCCGTCAACGCCCTGACGAACCAGACGCGAATTCGGGCCGTCTTCCGGCCGCCGCTGCTGCTGCTGCGCACGGATTCAGATCCCGTTGAGCCGCAGGCGGTAATCAGGGACGCTGCTGCGGCAGCGCGGATCATGCAACGGCGTTTTCTGGCGCATGCGTCGTATTACGACCGGGATTGGGATTCGCTGTTGCCGGTATTGCGGAAGACCTGCCGGACGGATTTCAGGCCGGGTATGTATTCGAGATATTCATTCCACTTTTACCGGCATAGTTTCGCCGCCTGGAACCTGACCGCATGGGAGGCT
>Ga0181537_10003495_pt1 | contig 13424 bp, 7 predicted proteins | sample PEATcosm2014_Bin_39_FD_119765 | JGI IMG/M metagenome (GOLD analysis project Ga0181537, IMG submission 119765) | Peatland microbial communities from MTU Mesocosm Facility, Houghton, MI, USA - PEATcosm2014_Bin23_10_metaG | ecosystem: Environmental > Terrestrial > Soil > Wetlands > Peat | place...
AGGTCATCGGCGTGTCGAAACCGCTGTACTTGTTCTTGTAGAAAAGGTTCTGGTCGTTGATGTAGCCCTTCGAGGCCATGAAACGATAGTCCAACCCGTAGAGGGCGGCAACGCGGAAGCCCCAATCCACGTGGTCCGTCTGGTTCTCGTCGGCCATTCTCTCCACGTAGAGCACATCCTGGTCGTTCTCGAGGTGGTTGCCGCGCTCGTCATAGACCTCCGGGTAATTTGAGGTCTGGCCCGGGCCGGTATTCTTCGAGGTGCTGATGTTTCCGCTCTCCGTGAACCAGCCATAGAGCTGGATGCGGCTGTCATACCATGCCTTGCCGTCGGCGCCGTCGTAGATGGCCTGCATGAGCGGGTACGGGCTGTCCCTCAGATTGCCCGGGTCGCCGATGACGTTGGGGCCGCCGCCAAGCTGCCAGTCCTGGTCCGGATAGGGCGGGCTGTCAAAGGGCGTGTCGCCGATGCGGCGCGAGGGCGCGGGAGCCGTGGCGCCGGGAGCCGCGGGCGTCGGCGCCACATAGCACGGGGTCCCGAGCTGCTCGAGAAAGGCCTCGCCAAGGCGATCGGCGAAATCCTTGTCGGCTCTCTTCCCATAGGGCGGAGGCGTCAGGGCCGCGGCGGGAGCGGCGGCAGGTGCAGCAGATGCCGCCGGTGCGGCAGCCGCCGGTGTTGCCGGCGTCGGCGTCTGTCCGTTCGCTGGCGCCACCTCTGCAAGGCTTAAGACGCCAAGGGCGGAGAGCCCTAGGGTCCAGCGCATCAACCCTGTAATCCCTGGCACGGTGTCATTTGTTTTCGCGATCATTCCGTTGGTGTTTGTAGTGTTGCTTTCGGTTTCCTCGACTTGGTATCAGCGGGGAAGATCTTTGGACCAAAGGCCGCCGTTGAAGCCCTCGCATCGGCGCGCCTCGTCATGACCTTCGGCGCCGGGCATTCGTACGCAAGGCTCATCGGGCCCAACGCGGCAGGGGATAAGCCGGGCTCTATCCTGGCGTGGCTCGTGGGCATCCGGGGCACGTGGGCGCGCAATCAGCGGTTCTTGGGCCCGCCCGGCCCCGGTGTGTATTTATTTTCAATGCCGGTATAAACGGGCCGAACGATCCAAACGGGAGAAGCACGGGCGGCTTCTTGGAATTGCATATTACCCGAAATATAAAACAGGGATAAGAACGGCCGGTTCATTCTTATAATACCTCCCCTCAATCGCTTACAGAATATCCGTCACGAGCACCGATATATATAACATCGGCCGCTGTTAGAGCGCGGTATATGCCAGCGCTCATTAAAAGCCGATTAACACCTTCGCCGTGACGATAATATAAGGTTAACGATCCCCCACGCTCCGCTGCCAAAGAGTTCTTTCGACCCGGCTCGTCGGGTTGCTGCGCGGGTGGCGTTGAATCGCGCCTGCGTGAGGCAGGCACTCCGGAGCCCGGGGCGGGTCTCCCGGCGCAAGCGCCGCACGCCGATCGCACGCTCCCCGCCGGGAGCGATTCAATCGCTGCATGGGCCCTCGGGTGCGGCTAGAAGCGATAGGACAAGTCAACGCCGGCCGTGAGCGGCTGGTTGCTGACCACGCGGTTGAAGGCGGCCGATGGCTGCGTCTCGCTGTAAAGAAATTCGAGAGAGGCCTGCTTGTTGAAGGCGTTGTTCACGAAGAGCGTGACGCTCCAATCGTTTTGCTGGGACGAGACGCCCACCCGGAAGTTCGTCAGCTCGTAACCCGGCAGCTGGGTATACTCCCCGCTCTCCACGTAGCCGGGGTAATACAGAAAGCTCAGGGAATACCGCGGGCCGACATAAACGGTCTCCGCCTCGGCCTTGAACACGAATTTCTTCATGAAATTCTTCGAATAGGAGAGATTCAGGTTCCCGTTCTCCGGCGCGACATCCGGAAGCACATTTTTGGGCGAGATCACCCAGTGCGGCCCGCCGTCCAGGTTGTCATGCAGGTATCCGAAGGAGCCCGCGAGCTCGAACCCCTCGCCCAGAAGCGCGCGCACCTCGATGTCGCCTCCGTAAATCGTGGCCTTGTTGCCGTTGATATTGAAGGCCCAGTCATCGGGATAAGCGAGAAGCTGGATGTGGTCCCAATCCTCGTAGTACAGGCTCGCGTTGATCATCAGGCGGCGATGGAGCCAACGGGACTTAGCGCCTACCTCGTAGCTCCAGACCGAGTCCGAATTGTAGGTGGAGGGCCACTTGCCCGACGTATAGTTCATGCCCGCGAAAGACGCGGCCCAAACCCCGGTTGTCGGATAGGCGGCGTTGCCTCCGCCCGGACGGAACCCCTCTGCCGCCGAGAAATACGCCGTCAGGTCGCTGCTGTACTCGTAGGACAGGTTGAACTTCGGGTCCTCCACCGCTTCCGCCTTGGTCACGCCGGACTGGATCGACGGGGTTGCCTCCCCTTGTGCCGACCCCCATCCGCTGATTGTCGACGCGAACTGATAATCGTAGTCCGTCACGCGCAGGCCCACGCTGGCCTTGAGCTTCTTGGTCAGGGCAAACGTGGCGTTTCCGTACAGCGCGTACTGTTCCATCGTGGTCGGCGAATACGCGTCAAACCAGTTGGGCGTCGTTGCCGGAGCCCCCGTGCCAATGTCCATGTAGGATGCGTAGTTCGGGGTGGTGCCCGCGAAATTCCACACGGCCCAATAGTGGGTGAAATAGGCGCCGGCCACCCACTGGAACGGGCCCTTGTCCGTGGATGCGAATCGAAGCTCCGAGCTGAACTGGTTAGTCGGGTCATCCTCCGTGCCGTAGGCCTCGCCCGTGCCCGAGGGGCCGTAATATCCGGGATTGGGCAGGCCATAGTTGGCAAAGTAGGCCAACGCCTGGTCCGGATTGTCGAACATCTCGCTGGCCTCCTCGGTCTGGGTCGAGCGGCGGGCCCAGTAGGCCGTGGTCAGGGTCACGTCAAACCTGTCGAAGCTGTAGTTGATGTTGAGGTCCTCAACGATCTCCTTGTCGGTCTTCGGCTCCGGAATGTCGAAGACCTCGTAATGCGCCAGGTTGCCCGGAAACTGGTCAAACGCGCTGATGCCGGTCTGGTTGTCGCCCATATAATCGCCCGACAGCGTGATCGAAAGGCGCTTGGTCGGCTTCCAAAGGATGGTCCCGCGGAGGGTGTCGAACTGATCGGCATTCGACCGGGGGAAATCCTGCTGGACGGGAGCATCCAGAACGTCGCCGCGCACGGCCCCGTTGGCGCTTACCAAGGGGAAGGGATAGAGCACCACCCTGTCGATCCATCCGCTCGTGTAGGCCTCGGTGGCCACGATGCGTATGGCCAGCTTGTCCTGCACGACCGGGATGTTGAGCATGATGTTGTCGTTGTGGTTGAAGCCGCCCCCGTCGGTTCCCGACAAGGTGCTCTGCGCGGCTCCCTGAAATTGGCCCAAATCGGGCTGGTTGAAGATCAGCTTGAACGTCCCTCCCATTGATCCCGAGCCGTAGAGCGTGCCCTGCGGGCCGCGCAGGACCTCCGTGCGATCGATGTCGAACAGGGGCGGGGCGAGGACGACCTTGCCGTTCTGGGCGCCCGCGGGCGCGGTCAGGGCGACGTCATCGAGATAGAAGCCCACCGTCGGCGAGTTCCCGCCGCTTGACGTCATCCCGCGCATCTCGAACTCGGTCTGGCCGGGCCCGTTGCTCTTCAACGACACGCCGGGGGTTTCCTGAAGCAGGGCGGTGACGTCGATGATGCCGCGATTCTGCAGGTCCTCGGCAGGCTGCACCGCCATGCTGATCGGCGTGTCCTGTTCCGTGCTGACCTGTTTTTCGGCCGTGACCTTCACCTCCCCAAGCTGCATCGGCGAGGTTTCCGACGACTCATTCGAGTTCGTGGCGGCCGCGGGGGCTGGGCTCGCAGGCGCGGCGGATGCGTCGTCGGCGCGCGCGCCGGGAACGATAAAGAGGGCCATGCTGCACAGGAGCGCCGCCACGGCCGCAGGCACGAGTCGTTTGGTGCTGGTGTAGTCCATTTCGATTGGACAGCACGTACCATGCTTCTCCTCTGAATTCGTCCGCTAAATCAATGGGCAAAGCCGTATATAAAACATATATCATTATATGGCGTTTTAACGGAAACCGGAGGGCCGCGACTCCGCCCGTGGCATCGGGATTGTGGATACATTGTCCTTGCGGCGCGCGCGTGCGTCAGCCGTCGTCCGGCCCCCCTCCCTTGCCGGGCTTCGCCCCAGCCGAGGGAACCCCGCGGCGCGCGCGGGCCACGGCGGCGCCTACGCGTCCGCAAGTCGTTGGATCCTAATGGGGCCGAACCACAGCGCCGAAGACCGGCGTCAGCGGTGCCTTCCCGAAAGATAGAGGAACAGCGCGAGGAATAGCCCGAGCCAGCCCACGACCCCGAGCACGATGAAGATCGCCGTGTAGCGCTTGTTCTTCCACGGCGCGGGCGCACGCAGGCGCTGGTCGCGCTGGGTGACGACGACCTGGTCCAGGTGGTCGAGGTCATGCTTCATCTCGAGAGGCGTCTGGTAGCGGTTACGGGGGTCGCGCTCAAGCGCATGGAGTATGATCTCCTCCACGGCGGGGCTCACCTCCGGGTTGATCTTCCGCGGGGCCTCCGGGTCCCCGGTCACCCGAGCGTTCATGACCACGTACGGGCTCTCGCCCTGGAACGGCGTGGATCCCGTGACCATCTCGTAGAGGATCGCGCCGAGGCTGTAGATGTCGCTCCTGTGGTCGCCCCTCCTGCCGCGCACCTGCTCAGGCGAGATGTAGTCGGGAGTTCCGAGGGCCGGGGTCAGCCCGACGAACGTCAGCCGCCGGGCCTTCTCCACCCGCGCGATCCCGAAGTCGAAGAGGCGCAGGGTCCCGTCGACGCACACCATGATGTTCTGCGGCTTGAGGTCCCGGTGGGCGATACCGTTGGCATGGAGATAGGCAAGGGCGTCGCTGATCTGGCTGGCGTACGCGACCGCCTCCTGCTCCGAGAGGACCTTCCGCTTCGCTATCACCTCGGCGAGGGTCTTGCCCTCGAGAAACTCCATGACGAGGTAGGGCCGGCTCTTCGGCCCGTCGACCTTGATCACCTTGAGGATGGCGGGGTGGTTCAGCCGGGCGCCGATCTCCTCCTCGCGCTGAAAGCGCTCGTAGCCGGCTATGTCGCTCTCCAGCGCCATGAGGGGGATCTTGACGGCGACGCTCTGGCCGGTCGTGCGGTCCGTCGCCTTGAAGATGGACGCCATGTTGCTCCGGGCGACGAGATCCGTTATCTCGAATCGGCCGTCGAGCACCTTCCCCGGGCCCGGCTCGCCGGTTCCGGTCGCCACGGCCGCGGCGGCGGCCGCCGCCTTCCCCGGCGAGATGTTGGCGCCCAGGGCCACCCGCGCCGTCTGGGCGACCTGCTCCCAGTTTCGCACCTCGATGATCTGGAGGGAGATGTTGTCGTCGCTGCCGCGCTTCTCGGCAAGCGCGACAAGCTCCTTGCAGGCGTCATAGGGGTGGGAGCGGCAGATGATCTCCCTCATCTCCTCGTCAAGGACGCACGCGTGGAGGCCGTCGGTGCACTGGAGAACGAAGTCCCCGTGGCTCAGGAGCTGCGTCGCGAAATCCGGCTGGCAGAACGGCTCGGGCCCGAGGCTCCTCGTGAGGGCGCCGCGGCTTGGGCCCGCCATCGCCTGGCGCTCGAGGAGGAGCCCGAGCTTGGCCGGAACCGAGGTCTGCACGTGGTCGACCGAAAGGCGGCGGATGGTCTTCTGGCGGATGAAGTACGACCGGGTGTCGCCGACATTGGCGACGCAGACGGCGCCGTCTCGGAACATGGCGGCCACAAGGGTCGTCGCCATCCTCTGCCCTCCGAGCTCCGACAGCGCCTTCTCATACACTTCCGAGCACGCCGCCGTGAACATGCGACGAAGGAGCGTATAGGGCTTGGTGTCGCCCGGCGCCGACTGGAATTCCCTGAGCGCCGTCTCGACCGCGAGCTTGCTCGCGACCTCGCCCAGCTGGAGGCCTCCCACGCCGTCCGCGATGAGGGCGACGCTTCCCTGCTTCTCGCGAACGAGGGGGTCCGGCGATTCCCAGAAATTGAGGTAATCCTCGTTTATGGGGCGGACCGGGCCGGTCGAGGAGAGGCGGGCGTAGCGAAGGCGCATGTGCGGCAAAAAATCGGCCCCGCCGCGCAGGGCATCCGGGGCCAAGTATTTTCCCGCCACCCGGGGGCCGGGTCAACGAGAACTAGACGGGCTTCTCGGCCAGGATCATGCTCTTGCCCTTGGCCTTGCTCCCGGTGGCGAAGTACCAGACGCCGTAGATTCCCCAGAGCGCGGCGCAGAGGAGCGCGAGGTAGGACTCGTGCCAGCTCATCCCCGCGACACCCCCCAGGCTTGGAATCGGGCCGATCAGGTAAAACAACATGCACGCCAGGTTGGCGAGGAAGCCGAAGACCGGGATGACCATGTGCTTGATCCCGTTGAACAGGTGGTGCTCCTTGAAGGCCACGATGGCGACGACGCAGGTCGTCATGTAGAGGAGGAACGTGCCGAAGTTGCTGATCAGCGTGACGATCAGGAACGAGTTCGGGATCCACGTGTAGACGTGCGGGCTGAAGATGCCGAAGCTGTACCAGATGTTGTGCTTGTCCAAGGCCGCCGGATCGGAAGGCTGGCCGCCGAGGTAGGTCGTGACCGTGACCATGCCGAGGACGATCGAGAGGATCGCGAGCGTCCAGATCGAGCGGTGCGGCGTCAGGTTCTTGCCGTGGAGGAGACCGAAGTGGGCACCCACCTCCTGGTCGCGGCCCATCGCGTAGGTCACACGCGCCCCCGTGTTCATGCAGGCGAGCGTCGTTCCGATCAGAGCGAGGAAGACGGTCGCGGCCTGGACCAGCATGAAGGCCTTTCCGGCGGCGTAGCTCCCGAAGACCCAGGTGCCGACGAGCACCATCATGTCCCCTATGGGCGCGCCGGAGGCCCCCGCCATTGAGAGCGTGTAGCCGCTGTTCAGGAAGTAGTTCGCGGCGAAGTACTCGAACAGGTAGCAGACGGCGCCCTGGATGGTCAGCGAGAGGAGGATGGCCCAGGGCAGGTGCCTCTTCGGGTCCTTCGCCTCCTCGCCCATCGAGGTCACGGATTCAAAGCCGACCAGGATGAGGATCGCGACGCAGGCCTGGACGACGATGTAGTTGAACTGGTGCGGCCCGAGGACCGACTTCGCGGTCGGATGATAGTTGAACGTCGTCACGCCCGAGGAATCCGTCGTGTAGGCCCCGTCCTTGTAGTCGATCGTGAAGGGGGCGGCCTTGTCCACGGTCGTGGGCTTGCCGTCGGCATCGGCCGGCAGCGGGTTGCCGTCCTTGTCCGCGCCGTCCTGCATCTGGTACGCGGGCGTGCCGTCGGCGTTCTTCGTCGGCTTGCCGGCCGCGTCGAGCACGGGCAGCGGAGCGCCCTTGTCGTCCGTGATCGGGACCTGCGCGACCTGGTAGTTCACGGCAATGCCGTTTGAGAGGTGGTACGCCTTCGATCCCTGCGGGTGGGTGTTGCGGTACGCGATCGCGAAGAACGAGAACACGACGAGCGCCGTGATCTGGATCACATTGATGGCGATGTTGATCGCCGTGCTTCCGTTGACGCCCCGGTAGGCGATGTAGGCGACGCCAAGCGCGAAGACGATGCAGAACAGGTACATCTCGAGCGGGCTGTTGTAGACCCCGCTGAAGGTGCCCGGGAACAGGTAGCCGGAAAGATAGCCGACGAGGAGCGCCGTGACACCGACCATGCACCCGGGGTAGACCCAGTAATAGAGGTGGCTGGCCCAGCCCGTGAAGAATTTCGCGACGCGCGCGAATTTATAGGCCTTCGTCTTGGAGAGGAACGCCTGCTCGGCGTAGAAGTAGGACGAGCCCGCCCCGGGGTATAACTTGGAAAGCTCAGCGTAGCTGACCGCCGTCGCATAGCACAGGAGCAGGGCCATCACGATGCCGATCCACATGGAGCTTCCCGCCATCGGCGCGCCGTAGAGCGCCTGTTCCTGGAACGTGAGCCACAGGAACGCGCCCGGGGCGATGAGGGCCATGGCGTTGACGGTCAAACCGGTGAGGCCCAGGGTGGGCTTCATCGTCGGCGTGGGCGTGGGCGTGTTGGGATCAGACATGGATTTGGGTTGTTTTCGGGAGGCTCTCGGGGCGGCAGCTTTCGGGGAGACGGCGGCTCAATGCGGATTCAACTTCGCAGCCAGCGATATAGCCAATTGCATGCCACGTGGTGATTAACATTGCATTAACGACGCAGGGCCGGCGCCTGTCGTACCCCAGTAATGATGAGTCATATAACGTGCCCGGCCGCGCCTATTTTTTGCGAAAGCACGCCCCGCCGCGGCCCCGGCACGTTTCCCGCTCTAGAGTCTCTGGCCTTCGCTCAACACGACCGGCGGCCCCCGAAACTCCGTGCGCGAAAGCTCGAGCGCGCCGTCCGCGGTGGCCACGACGAGCGGTGAGGCGGACAGGACCTCCCCGGGTTTGCCGGATCTCCCGCGCGCCGCGGGAGAGTCGTCCTCGGCCCACCACACCATGAGCCTGGAGGGACCCACGTCCGTGAACGCCCCCGGGTAGGGATCCGTGACGGCGCGCACAAGGTTGAAGATCTGCCGGGAGGTCCGGGTCCAGTCGATGCGGCCGTCCTCGGGCTTTCGGCCGCCGAAGTACGTCGCCTGCGACGGATCCTGCGGCGTCTCCCTCGCCGTTCCCGAGAGGAGCGCGTCGATCTGCCGGGCGAGGACGCGCCTGGCGCACGGCAGGACCTTGCGGAAGGCCTGCTCGGCGGTGTCCCTCGGGCCGATGTCGACGCCCTCCTGGTCGACGATGTTCCCCGCGTCGGGCTCCCGGACCATGCGGTGCAGGGTCATCCCAATCCGCGTCTCGCCGTTCAGGACCGCCCAGTTGACGGGCGCCCTGCCCCGGTACTTGGGCAGGAGGGACCCGTGCATGTTGAAGGCCCCGAGCGGGGCCAGCCCGAGGATCCGGGTCCCGATCATGTTCCTGTAGTAGGCGGAGAGGATGAGGTCCGGGCGCATGGCCGCGATCCTCTCCGCCCACTCCGGCCCCGCGGCCTTCTGCGGGGTGAGGATCGGGATCCCGCGCGGCCGCGCGGCGTCCGCCGGCGTCTTGAACCAGATCTTCTCGCCGGGGTTGTCCTCATGGGTAATGAGGGCGACCACGTTGTCGCCGCGCTCAAGGAGGAGCGAGAGGCAGTCGTGGCCGACCTCGCTGTAGCCGAAGAAGAGGATCCTGGGCGCGGCCATTCGCAAAGCCGGCTCAGGGGGACTCGATCATCTCCCTGACGAAATAGCGCTGGCGCACGCGGACGACCTGGTAGGTCCGCCCGACGTACTCGCCGATGAGCCCAATGCCGACCATGGTCACGCTGATCAGGAAGAAGAGGATGCCGAAGAGCGTGAAGAGCCCCCCCTCCTCAGGTCCCAGGATGAGCCTTCGGAGCGCCAGCACGATCATCAGGAGGAAGCTCATGCCGGCGCACGCCATCGAGACCATCGTGAAGAGCTGGAGCGGCGCCAGCGAAAACCCCGTGATCAGGTCGAAGTTCAGGCGGACGAGCATGTAGAGCGAGTAGTTCGACACGCCGGCGTTGCGCTCCTCGTGCCTGACGCCGACCTCGGTCGGGTTGCTCGAGAAGGTGTAGGCCAGGGCGGGGATGAAGGTGTTGTTCGCGCCGCTCCGGACGATCGCGTCGACCACTGCGCGGCTGTACGCCCTCAGCATGCAGCCCTGGTCCGTCATCACGATCGAGGTGGTGCTGCGCCGCACGCCGTTGATGACCCTGGAGGCCACCGTCCTGAAGAGGCTGTCCTTGCGGTTGATCCGGAAGCCGCCCACGTAGTCGTGGCCGATGTCGACGAGGACCAGGAGCTTCGGGATCTCCTCGGGCGGGTTCTGCAGGTCGGCGTCCAGCGTCACGACGATGCGGCCGCGCACGCGCTCGAACGCGGCCATGATCGCCATGTGCTGCCCGTAGTTGGCGTTGAAGTCGATGACCCGCGTGACGTCTGGGCGGGACGCAAACTGCCTCCTCAGGAGCTCGAGCGAGTTGTCCGCGCTGCCGTCGTTCGTGAAGATGATTTCGTAGCCGCGTCCCAGCCCGTCCATGACGGGATAGATCCTGGAAAAGAGGAGCGGAAGGTTCAGGGCCTCGTTGAAGACGGGGATGACGACGGAGATCTCGGGAGCGGCGCTCATGCTGTCGCGTGGCTGGAGAGCACCGCCGCGAGCGAGCGGACAACCCGCGCCACATCGGCGCGGCCCATCGCCGGGAAGAGCGGCAGGGTCAGGATGTTCCGGCCGGCGTACTCGGCGTTGGGAAGGTCTCCGTCCTTCCAGCCCATCCTCCGGTAGAGCGCGAAGAGGTGGATCGCCGGGTAGTGGACGCCCGTTCCGATGCCCGCGAGCCTCATCTCCTCCATGACCGCGGCCCGGTTCACGGCAATCCGCCCCTCCGGCAGCATCACCTGGAACATGTGCCAGTTGCTGTCGGCGAAGTTCGCCACGGGCAGCCCCAAGCCCAGGGAGGCGACGGCCGGCCTGCCGAGCTCCTCGAAGTAGGCGCGCGCGAGCTCGCGGCGCCTCGCCGTGAATTCCTCGACGTGGGGCAGCTGGCCCAGCCCGATGCGCGCGGCGACGTCGGTCATGTTGAACTTTCCGCCCACGAGCTCGACCTCCATCCCGTCGTGGCCCGTCCTCACGACGCCCTGGAGCCGGTACTGCTCGGCAAGAGAGGCCTCGCGCTCGTCGTTCAGGACAAGGCACCCGCCCTCCGCCGTCGTTATGTTCTTGTTGGCGTGGAAGCTCACCGAGACGAAGTCGCCGAACGAGCCGATCCGCCTCCCCTTCCAGGTGCTCCCGAACGACTGCGCGGCGTCCTCGACGACGCGCAGCCCGCGCCTGCCCGCGAGGGCGTACAGGCGGTCGCGGTCCACGGGGAGGCCGGCGAGGTCGACCGGGATGATGGCCCGGGTCCTCGGCGTGACCGCCTTCTCGGCCAGCTCGAGGTCGATCTCGCGCGTGGCGGGATCGATGTCCACGAAGACCGGCGTGGCCCCCACCTCAAGGACGACGTTGCTCGTCGCGACCCAGGAGAGGGGCGTGGTGATGACCTCGTCGCCCGGCTTCACCCCCGCGATCCGCAGGGCGATCTCCATCGTGCATGTCCCCGAGTTGAACGCCCGGACGGGCCGGCCGCCGAAGAACTCGGACAGCCTCGCCTCGAAGGCCTTCACCTGCGGCCCGGACGAGATCCATCCCGAGCGCAGCACCTCGGCGACCCCGGCGACCGTGGCGTCGTCGATCGAGGGCCGCGTGAACGGCAGGAACGGCTCGACCGGCTTGGGGGCGGCGGCTGTGGCTGGAGAGGGCATCGCGGCGGGCATTCTGCGGGGTGACACGCAATCCTCAAGGCTGGTTGCTGAAAAGATAGTGGTGCTGGCCCTTGGCCACGAGGTAGTAGTGGAAACCCGGGTCGGCGAAGAGCTCCCAGGTGTCGCGGATCCGCGCGACGGCAAACACCCGGCCGGCGCCGGCCCACTCGGTGCGGAACTCGGCGTCGTCGATGAACCGCGCCTTCCTCTCGGCCGGGTCCAGGAACTGGAGCTCGAGCTCGTCGCTGTACCTCACGAGGCCGACCACGCTCCCGCTGTAGTAAGTGAAGTCGTGGAAGAACCCGTGGTAGGCGTAGACCCGGTCCCCGGGCCGCACGATGCCGCGGGCCACGAGCGCCACGTCCTTCGTGCTCCGGGTGTCGATGTCCGGCATCGCGACGAGCACGATGCCGATCATGAAGACGAACGAGGCCGTCATCGCCGTGACGGCCCCGCGGCCCGAGCCCGGACCGCCGCGGGGGACGAGGGCGCGCCAGCCCCCGACGAACAGGACCGCGGCGACGATGAGGGCGAACGGCCGCAGGGCGTTCGCCGAGGCCGGGTCCCGGATGAGCCCGGGCTTCAGGACCGCGACGCACGCCGCGGCCGCCAGGAGCCCGCACAGGAAGGCAAAGACCCGGAGCCCCGGCTTCATCCTCGCGAACGCGTCCGGCAGCGCGAGCGTCGCTCCCAGCCAGCGGCCGATCACCACCGCCAGGGGGGGAAGGACGGGCAGGATATAGGGGATCAGCTTCGACTGCGACGCGCTGAAGAAGAGGAAGACGAAGCCGGCCCAGATCGCGAAAAACCAGGACTCCGCGTTTTCCCTCCGGCGCGCCCATCCCCCGGAAAGCGCGTCGCGGAACGAGCTCCAGACAAACCCCGTCCATGGGAAGAGGCCGAGGACCAGGATCGGCACGAACCACCAGAACGGCTGGTACCTCCCGTGGCCCTTCTCCGAGTAGCGCTCAAGGTGCTCGTGGATGAAGTAGAAATGGGCCCATTCCGGGTTCCTGGCGGCCACGAGGAAGTGCCACGGGGCGGCGACCGCGAGGAAGATGACGACGCCGCCCGGCAGGTGGAAGGGCCGCAGGCGCCGCCACGGGCCGACGAGGACGAGCCACAGGAACATCACAGCGCCCGGGATCAGGAATCCGATGAGCCCCTTCGTGAGCGTCGCGAGCGCAGCCGCGGCGTACAGCCCCCAGAACAGGAGCCGCCTGGCGCGGCCGGGCTTCTCCCGCACGCCCGCGATGAAGCAGAAGAGGGCGGCGCTCATCAGGACCGTGACCGCCATGTCCAGGCCCAGCAGGTGGACGAACGCGGCGTACAGGAACGACGTCCCGAGGACGATCGCGGCCCAGAATCCCGCGTCGCGCCCGTAGACCCTGCGCGCGGCGCCGTACGTCAGGAGGATGCCGCAGATCCCGAGGATTGCCGGCGCCAGGCGCACCGACCATTCGCCGGGGCCGATGTATTTCTCGCAGAGCGCCACGGCCCAGTACATGAGCGGCGGCTTCTCGAAATAGGGGACGCCGTCCAGCCGGGGCGTCACCCAGTCCCCCGCGGCGATCATCTCGCGCGGGACCTCGGCGTACCTCCCCTCGTCCGGGTTGATGAGGGGGGCGCTCCCGAGCCTCCAGGCGAACAACACGGCAAAAAGCACCGCGAGGAGGGTCGCGTCGCGCCGCCATGACGGCTCCGCGGCGCTTGGGGTCGAAGCCTTTGGACGCACGCGCAGGTCCTAGGCGTTAAGCGCTTTTCACGCAAGTCTGCGCGGGACGCCGGGCGTCCGGCGCCTAATTGAATTGAGCCCGCGCGGGCCTTCCTGCCAAATCGCGGGCGCCATGCCCGAAGCCGCCAAACGGACCTTCTCCTTCATCTGCGGCCAGGATGACTTCCTCGTGGTAAGGATGGGGCGCAGGCGCTTCGACGAGCTCTCGGGGGGCAACGTGGACGAGTTCTCGCGTGAGATCGTGAACGGCTTCGCCGCCAACGGGGAAGACGTCGAGGACGCGGTGAACCGGTTC
>Ga0181537_10003496_pt1 | contig 13424 bp, 13 predicted proteins | sample PEATcosm2014_Bin_39_FD_119765 | JGI IMG/M metagenome (GOLD analysis project Ga0181537, IMG submission 119765) | Peatland microbial communities from MTU Mesocosm Facility, Houghton, MI, USA - PEATcosm2014_Bin23_10_metaG | ecosystem: Environmental > Terrestrial > Soil > Wetlands > Peat | place...
AGCGCTTCCTTCGAGGGATAGCGTTCGGTCATGACCAGCAGCGTCTTGCCGTCTTTTTCCTCGAAAGTCACGGTGGTGACCGCGCCGTCGGCGCTTTCCTCATTGGTCCAGACCAGGCGCGCGTTCGGTATCACTTCTATGTACTTGCCGAAAAACACCATGGGCGTGCCGTCCTTGCCGCCGTACTCGAAACGGTAGCTGCCGCCCGTACGCGCGTCCACTTCGCAGGACAGCAGGGACACAGGCACCGACTTCGGCACCCACCAGCGCTTGAGCAACTCGGGCCGGGTCCACGCCTCGAATACGATGCGCGCCGGGCCGTCAAAGGTTCGCGTGATGACCAGCTCGCAATCGGACTTCCGTTCCGCTGTGGTGCTGTTCTTCATGGGGCAGCCTCACTCTCTCGTTTTGCGTCCATCGGTCTTCTCCTTATGTTTCAATTCCTCGACAACCCTGTCCAGCTCGTCGAAACGTGCGTCCCAGAGCTGGCGGTACCTCTCGATCCATGCCGCCTCTTCCTCCAGCCGGCGCAGGCCGAGCCTGCAGGTCCGCACCCGCCCGATCTTCTCCGTGGTGACGAGCCCCGCCTGCTCCAGGACGCCGACATGCTTCTTCATGCCCGTGAGGGTCATGTGGAATTTTTCGGCAAGGTCCGTGATCGAGGCGTCCGCGCGCCCGAGCTGCTCCAGGACGCCGCGCCGGGTGGCGTCCGAGAGCGCGGCGAATGAGGCATCGAAGCGGGCCCGTGGATACTGAACCATATAGTTCAGTATATAACACGGATTGGCAGCATGCAAGGGGAGGCCACACACGCGCTGCGTTGCCGGCCGCCCTCACTCCCGAATCGTCGATGCAGATTCGATCGACTCGCCGATCCCCTGGTGCTTAGCGCCCACCGTCCGCCCGAAGGGTCGCCGCGTTGCCAAAGCGGCGACGAATCAGGCGATTCATGGGCTCGGAATAGACGCGGGCCACCAACTCGCCCAAAACACCGGATACAAGAATGCCGGCGAAGAATAAAACCGGAACGATTTGGAGCGCTTGCCCGGCCGACCTGAAAAGGCCGAACAGCGCGAATACGACGAACATGTGGGTCAAATAGACTTCGTAACTGCGCTGACCAAGTTTCATTAGAGGAAGAATGATGCGCGGACCAGTCCATCGCGTTTGGGCGGCCGCAGCGCTGATCATGCAGGTTCCGATCGCCAGAATCGTCATGTCGAGGCCGCTGCCAACAAGGCCCCAGGCCGCGACCGTTTTCGAGAAACCAAGGCAGAACAACATCAACACCGCTCCGACGCCACCGAGCAGCCGGATTTTCGCGCGCGATACCTCAACGAGCGAGACAGCCATGGCGGTCAGACACCCGAGAGCGATGGCATCCATGCCACCCAGGTACGAGTATTCGCGCCAGACCTCATTTCCGTTCGCGAATATTGTTCGCGCCAATGGCCCCAGCACCACGAACACCAGGAGAAAAACGACAAGCAGCCTGCCGCGGCCAAACAGGATGCAAATTATCGGAAAACCCAGGTAGAACACCTCTTCCACCGATAGCGACCACAAGATATCCCAGTTTGCCGGCAGGTATCCGCGCTGCGCCTCCAGCACGTTGACATGAAAGGTCAGCGCCGCGAACAGCGCCCGGCCGAGCCCGCCGCTTTGGTCCGAAACAACAAAATTACCGACCCCTGCGAGGTGCAAAATACTGAGGACGATGAGCACTGCAAACAGCAGAGGCGCAATGCGGGCAAAGCGCAGCATATAAAACTGGCGGAGATTCACGTCTAATTGCGAACCCCATCTTCTCAGCGAAGTGGAAGTAATCAAAAAACCGGAGACCGCGAAGAATATCTGCACCCCGCATTGCCCGTTCCAGACCAGGGCGGAAACCAATTGCCGGGGAAGACCTTGCGTGTAGGGAATCTTGGCAAGGAAGAGCCGCATGTTGACGTGGTTCATCAACACAAGAAAGATCGCGAGCCCGCGGAGGATGTCCACCCCGTCTAGTCGCGTCCAGCCGGGCGCTTTTGCTTTGGAAATATTCACGGGCCCGACGTCCTCGTTAATGGCCGTCATCGATGAATCAAATAGATAGAGAGGCCGGGGTTGGATTTTTGCGGGCGCCGTGGCTTGAGAATAATTCGAGCCTGACGCCTTCTGTTTGATCCGGCCCATTCAATCCGCATCGGCAGTCGAGAACATTCTAAATGTTTTGCAGAGTGCCATGCGCTTTGTAGGCTTCTTCCGACATCGGAATAGGCGCTCTGGAGCTACCGTCACGGCTGTGGGCCTTGCACAATTCCCGTGTCACGTACCTCGGGGATCGCAATGGAAATCAATATCGCGGATTTCAATGCGGCAACCAGCGCTGTCGCCGCGGATGGCATGCCGCCATCTTCGCCGGAGCCCTCCGCCGACGGCGCGCTCGGGGCGTTCCGTACCATTCACCACCACCTGCTGAAGCTATTCGATGCCTACCAGGCCGCGTGCGACGCGCAGAACGACAACGCCAGGGCGGTCGCGGTGCATGGGGTCTCCGAGAGCCTTAAAACCTATCTCACCCTGCAGGTGCAGGTCTTTTATCCGGCGTTTCGCGCAGCGATCAAGGACGGCAACCTGATCGCCGAGGTGATGGCGAATTACACGCACCTCAAATCGCAGGTAGGCGAGCTCGAAAGACTGCGCCTCACGGACAGCGAGTTGTCCCGGAGGGCCAGCGCTCTCGAGGAACTGGTCCGCCAGCATATCCAGTTCGAGGAGACGATGATTTTTCCTCTGCTCAGTGAAGCTCATTTTGGCGGCGCGGGCGCAGTGAGCGGCGACTTCGACATCTGCACGTCGCAATTGATTTTTTATTACGCCGCTACCACCACCGAGCCGCGCGAACGCGTTCGACACCAGGTGCGCGCCATCGCCAGAGGCTCGCCGGGCGTCGGCGCCTCGGTGAATTGAGCCGGCGCCCGCTTACTGCATTGAGAAACAGGGGCTGACCCCTTGCGTTCAGCCGCCCGGTATGGGCATGACGGGCATGACCTCGATGCGCTCGCCGGGGAAGATGCTGAAGTGCGGATGCTTCTCGAACATTTTGGCGGCGGCCTCGTGCGAATCGGCGCGCACCACGGTGAAGGCGCCCATTTCATTGGCGGCGTCCTCGATGGCGCGCGCACTCACTTTCTTGGTCTTGCCCAGCGGTCCGCCCATGGCGACGATGGCGGCCTGATGCTTTTCCACCCACGCTTTCCAGGCCGCAATGCCCTCGCGCTCCTTGGCCTGGCGAGCGCTCTCGGGTAGGGCTTCCCAAGCCTTGAATTGCGGGCTGGTCTTGCTGCCGAGATAAACGGCGAGATAAGTGTTCGTGCTCATTTGGATTCCTTTCGCTTAGATGAGAACCTTATTGGGGTCTGTCCCCGATCGCGCGATCGTGCGCACGCGTGTCATGACGTAATATTATGCTCGAAGTCGACGAACGGACTCTTTGACGTATCCAAGTACCCGCGTCAGCTCAGCCTGATCTCATTTATTCCGGAGGCGTTTTCGTGCGCGCACGCGACGTTTTTGCCGCAATCCTCGCGGCTGTCCTTTATCTGTCTGCCCCAGTTCCGGCGCTTGCCCAAACCGCCGCCAGTGACTTCTCAAATGGCGGCACCTGGTCCGTCGATGCAAATCCTGTTGCCCTGAACAGGACTTCGACGTGTTCCATACGCGTGGCCAGCGGGCTCATCCGCACTTATTACACCCAGATCGGCGGTACCTATCCGCGCCCGATCAATTCAATATTCTCATACAGCGAATCGGCCGATGGCAGCGTGTTCGGCGCGCCGCAGGGCGTCTATTTTGCGCAGGGCAGCCCTGCCGGCATCAACCCCGCGGTGGCGCAGCTGCACGACGGCAGCTTTCTGATGGTGTACGAGGTGGATCCGACAGGCTCATCCGGCGCTAAAGTCCTCTATGCCCTGACTTCCACCGATGGCGCAAATTTTGGCGTCGCGACGCAATTGCCCAATACTGCGCTCGACTTGAACGCGAACGGAAGCGGGCTGCCTTTCCAGTCGGTGCCCAACCTCGTGGTGGCTGCGGATGGTTCGGTCCGGGTCTACTACGTCGCCGGCGGCGTCAATGGTATCGCCAGCATGCGCAGTACCGACGGCGGAAAAACCTGGGCGCCTGATCCAGGCTATCGCATTGCCGGGCAGAGTATGGGCCCGGGAGGCGGAGCGATCGGCCCCTCGGACCCGACGGTCCTGCAAATGCCGGATGGCTCGTACGTCATGTTCCTCGAAATGGCGACATACACGATCGCGGGGCAGAGCGATGCCTATGTGATCAACGCCACTTCACCGGACGGCCTCACGTTCACCCCGCTGACAAAGGATTTGTTCAATACCGGGGTCGGCCTGCAGATAGACCCGGATGTCTATCAGTCCGCCGACGGCCGCTGGCACACTTTGTTCGGCCAAGTCACAGGCAGCGCCAATTCGCCGCCCAATCTTTACCACGCGGTATTTTCCGGGACCGCAGGCGGGCCGGTCACGCCGCAAACCGGTTATTGGTGGAACCCCAGCGAAGGCGGGCGCGGGTTCACCATCGAAACGCAGGGCGTCAACACGTATATTTCGGGATTCATGTACGCCGCCGACGGCTCGCCGATCTGGTATGTCTCCGCCGGCGTCATGCTGGATTCATTCACCTATTACGGAACGCTTATGCAGTACACCGGCAGCGCCACGCTCAACGGTTTTGGCCCTTCGCAAGCCGCCGGTTCCGTCGGCAACCTGTCGCTGCTCTTCAACAGCAACAGCAGCGCCACCATGGTTTTCCCCGGCGGCACCAAAACCCTGCAGCGCTATGAGTTCGTGCCCGGGGGGCTCACGTCCGGGCCCGCGGCGGGCTTGCCCCAGACCGGCCTGTGGTGGAACGCGAACGAACCCGGCCGCGGTTATTTCATGGAATTCCAGGGCAATACACTGTTCTTCGCAGCTTACATGTACGACCAGAACAAGCAGGGAACCTGGTACATGAGCCAGGGACCGATGAGCTCGCCGACCCTGTATCAAGGTCAATTGCTGGCCTTGGGCGGCGGCCAGACCCTCAACGGCGCATACAAACCGGTGAGCGCGACCAATAATGCGGGAGCCGTGACTTTACAATTCACGAGTACGACAACGGCAACCATGACTTATCCGGACGGCGCGCAGGTTGCGATTACGCGCTTCACGTTTTAGGGGAGATTACAGAAACGTAATGATCCGGTCAGCCGGGCGTCAGAACCCGCGCCACAGAATCGCCTCACTGCCGGACGCAATGCCGGCGGGATTCGAACCCCATAACCGAGGAGATTCCAATGAAATCGAATACCATCAAAGCCCTCTCAGCCGTCGGCGCCCTCGCCTTGGCGGCCGCGCTGCCCGCTACCAGCTACGCCGCGGAGGACAACTCCGGGCTGATCATGGACTGGAACCAGGCCCCGCACGCGCCGACCCAGGCATCGCCCCAACCGACCTCGCCTGCCAGCCCTGCGGCGCAGAAGGGAGCACCCGCGACTGCCGGCAGCACCGCCTTCATCATGGACTGGAACCAGGCTCCGCACGCGCTGACCCAGGCATCCCCGCAGCCGAACGTCTACGTCGATTCTTCTGTGGCGGCGGCGGGCGGCAACAACGACGGACACGCTGCGCAACGTTAAGCAACGGCCGGATGTTGCAGCAACCGAAGGGGTCAGGCCCGGCATTGTTGGGTCTGACCCCTGCTGTTCCGATTACTTCTTCCTCGCCTCCGCCACCCAAGCCTCCACATCTTCGAGCTTTCGGGGAAACGCGCTCGACATCAATCGGTACCCGGTCGGCGTGATCTCGACCATGTCTTCGATGCGCACGCCAAACCCGCGCTCGGGCAGGTAAACGCCGGGCTCCACTGTGATGACGGCGCCGGCCGGAAGCGGCGCTTCGTAGTCGCCGGCGTCGTGCACGTCGAGGCCGACGAAGTGGCCGAAGCCGTGGATGAAATTATCGAGATAGCCCGCACGCCTCAGCGAATCTTCCGCGGCTTGTTGCAGCTCCGGCATCGTGACCCCGGGATGGATGGCGGCCATGATGTCTTCCTGCGCCTGGTACACCGCGCGGTACACCTTCGCCTGCTCGTCGGTAAATTTGCCGCTCACCGGATACGTGCGCGTGATGTCGGCGGCGTAGCGGCCGTATTCCGCGGCGGCGTCGATCACCACCAGATCGCCGTCGCGCAGCACGCGGTCGTTGCGGCCCCAGTGCAGCACCGCGCCGTTTTCCCCGCTGCCTACGATCGAGCCATAAGAGAGCCCGGTCGCGCCGCCGGTGAAGAACGCGTGCTCCATTTGCGCCTGCACGAACTTCTCATCCACGCCGGCCTTCGTATTGCGCGCCGCCGCCTCGTGGCCCAGGCGCGTGAGCGCAATCGCACGGTCGATGCGCGCGATTTCGTCCGGTGTATGGGTGGAGCGCAAGCGCTCCAGCAGCGTGCGCTTGTATTCGAGTTTCGCGCCCGCCGCCGACGCGGCGTCGCGCGCGAGTTTCACGTCCGGCCGCTCGTCTTTCGCGCGCCCGAGAGGCGCCAAGATTGCGACGCAACCCGACAGCGCCGCCGAACGCACCAGCTCCGGCTGCCCGCGCGATACCTTATCCACGCCCCATTTTTCCAGCAGCGCCGGCGAAATGCCTTCGCGCGGCCCGGTCCAGCGCTCCGACTCGGGGTCGCGCGGCTTCAACCACAGGCGCACCTTGATTGTCCTGGCCTTCGGCGAGAATTCCAGCCACGCGCCATCTTCGTTGAGGCCCGTCAGCCAGTAGAAGTCGCCATCCTGCCGATAGCCGCCCGTGAATTCACCGCCGGGATGGCCCTGCGCAGCGATCACCGCGGCGCAGCCGCCGAGCTCTTTCATCACCTGATCGCGGCGGGCCTTGTACACCGAGGCCGGGAGGTCGGGGGGCGGGTTTGTGGCGGCGAACGATTGGGTTGCGAAAGCGAGAAGCAGTGGAAGTGACTTGTAAAGTGTTTTTTTCATTGGATGGGTCGTGGGTTCCATGCGCGGTGAATTGGGAATCTGATTTGCTGGTATTCCAACTTAAAAAGGGACTGTATTGATTTAATAACTGGAATCTTATCCGCTATTATCCGACGTTGAACCCGCGGCGAGATCCTTTTTCTGCTTCCTCAGCTGGTACAACCCGGCGAAGCCCACATAAGCGACAAGCGAACCCAGCCCGCCAAAAACCGCGGGCATCAGCCATAGCGATTGGAAGTCGTCGATTTCCGCCAGCGAGGTTGACCTGGGGAGATAGAGGACCCGCACCGGATCCCCAATTGGAGTCGACGACATGTTGCTGCTGGTCTTGGACTTGAACGTGATCGCCTCACCACTGGCCGTAGTGAACTTCACCACACGTGCCATCTGCCCTTTCCGCATAGTGGCGTAGCCGACCACGGTGCCCTCGGCAACCTCGCCCTTGAATTCCAGCATTAATGCAGGCAGCAACCCGACGCAGCCGAACAGGACAAACATCAGGCCGAAGGCTGCGAACCCAAAGAAGAAGTTTGACTGCGACTTCATGGATGACAGGGTCGGCATAAGGAGTTGGCGCGCTCGTTGTTTTGGGTGTGGGGGCTGTCCCTGAATAAGTTCAGAAGGTTGCCGGCGATTTTATGGAGTTGGTTCGATTGGGTGCGGCGACCAGCGTTGTTTAGCGACCTCGCGCTCGTTGCCTCATTGCCGCATTTTCCAGTATCGTCGTGCCGTCGTGTCCGTGAAGAAATTCACGGACAAAGGCGCGGCCGATGTCGTCCTGGTCGATTGTGCCGAACGACCCGGGAATCAAACGCCCCAGCGCTGCGAGATAGCCCGGCGTGTGCACGTTACCCGCGATAATGCCGGGGCGAAAAATTGCCAGGCATTTGAAGCCGAGGCTCTTCACCGTGTCTTCCTTTTCGCCCATGATACGGGCATAGCGAATCCAGCTGGTAGCACTGCTCCCGGCTGCCGAAAGCAGTCCGAATCGTTCGATCCCCGCCGCCAGACAGCCACGCGCAAAGGCGCCGACTACGCCGATTTCCAGCTTTCTGATGTCTTCTTCGCTCCATTTCTGGCTCCCTTTGCCGATGCCGATACATGATGCGGCATAGACAGGAGCGCCCAGCGCGCGGCAGGATCGGGCAAGTTCGGTGACTTCGCCGGCAAAATTTGCCCCGCCGGTATCCATGATCACCTGGCGCAGTCGCGCTTCGGCGGCAAGGGAATTCGCGCGGCGATTGATCATTACCACTTCCGCGCATGAGTCGGTGGCGTGTAAGGCGCGCACGAGAGCCGAGCCGACCTGGCCTGTGCCGCCCATGACCAATGCGCGAAAATTCATGCTCGACCTTTGAGCTGTTCTGCTTAAAATGGGAAATTAAAGGAGCCAGGCCCCATATTCCGTTTGGCAAAGGTGAAAAATTGGACCCGACCCCTTTTATCGGGTGTCTTTAACCTTACGTTGCTTTGACCACAAACACTCTCTCCGTACCGTGCGTGGTGTCCGCGTCGTATGAGAACTCCGCATATGCAAGAATGTATTTTACCGATACCGGGATTTTGGTTATGTACGTGAACACGTGTCTTTCGCCGGGCTCGGCATAAAAAGCTTCCACGCTATCCGGCACTACCGGCACATTTTCAATAAGCGCCTTGGGGAACTCAAGGCGTGGACTGTGGTTCTCCCAATGCCTGAGAGGCTTGTCCTTTTCGATGCCTCTGATGCGCAAGGTGAGGTCGCGGAATTCCTGTTTGACGCGCCCCTTGTTATTGACGGTCAATAACACCTCGACCAGATACGCATCCCCCTCAGGGCCGAAAAAATTACAGTCAATGTCAAACTCGATCTGCGGAAGGTGGTAACGCTCTATCTGGCGGATTGAGTCTTCCCGCGCTCTCTCCTCAACGCGCAAGCGGTCATCGCGTTCCTGCTGCCGCCTCTCCCTGCTCACAGTCAAGACCTGGGCCACAAGGGCAATCGTGAGTGTCGAAGCAATGCTTGCCAACGCTATCCAATCCCTAGCATCCATAGTGATTACCGCCCGTGATTAGCGCGCCGGCCATAAGCAGTGTGGGACAGTCTGTCACTAATTCTTCTCTTTTCCTTGGTTACCGACAATTTGCCCGGTCCACTTTTCTCCCGAAGCGCCGAGTATCGCTTGAAGTTGCGCAAACATGCGATCGACCGAAGACGGGTCTTCCGGGTCCCCTTCTTGAAACTCCAGTTGGCGTTGAAGGTCCAGAAGCGCGTAGTAGGTTGTACGCTCGTGAATCCAGAGTTCCCCCGGCTTTCGCAATCCTTCCACCGAGGTCAAGACGCCGGTAAGCGCCGTCAGCGCCACGATGGCGACGCTGATATTGTTATTGTACGGGGGAAACGCAAGCGCCAGACTCGCCAGCGCTGTCGTGACAGCAGTCAGGAAGAACGCTCCATACCGCAACACCCTGAACATCCGCTTATGTTCCTCCGAGTCTTCCTTAAAGCGCCCGGCGTGCTCTTTGAGCTGCACCTTCAGATACTCGCGTTTTCTCATTGCATTCTCCCTTTCGCAGTGCTGGAGGACCCCAACCCTGTGTATTCATCGCCGGCCACTTTCGTTAGGCGTGAGAATATTGGGACCTGACCCATTTTTGAAATGCGACACTCGCACTTTTTCTTACGTCCCAGAAATATTCGACCCAGGCCCCTTTGATTCGGCGCGGCCCCTCTTGTCCGATCAATCCCGCCTACCAGATTTTCCAGAACGCTTTGTCGCCGCCCTTGCCCGCTTCCAGATCGGGAAGCCTCGATATCGCGTCTTGGTTGCCCTGTTCCGCGGCTTTGCGGCACCACACCAGCGCCCGCTTCAAATCCTTCGGCACGCCGAAGCCGGTCATGAAGCAGACGCACATGGTGAACTGCGCCGTCGCGTTCCCCTGTTCCGCGGACTTGCGATACCACGTCGCGGCCTGCCTCGGGTCTTTGGGAACGCCCTGGCCGTGCTCGAACATGTAGCCCAGATTATTTTGTGCGTCCGCATCGCCCGCGTCGGCGGCTTTCTTGTACCACTGCATTGCAAGCTTGAAGTCTTCGGGCACGGCTTTGCCCAGGTGGTACATCTCCCCGATCGCGTAGGCGGCGTTGGGCGAACCGCCTTCCGCTGCCTTGGTTAGCCACATCAGCGCTTGCTTGAGGTCTTTCTGGACGCCTTCCCCGTGAAAGTATTTGTAGCCCAGGTTGTTTTGCGCTATCGGGTTACCCTGCTCCGCGCCCTTGCGCAAATGGTCCAGGGCCCGGGCCGGGTCTGGCGGCACACTGACACCGTCTTCCAGCAGCGCCGCAATGGCGGCGTGCGCCTCGGCGTATCCGTGGTCCGCGGCTTTTTGGAACCACTCAATCGCCAGCTGCATATTCTTCGGCACACCTTTGCCGTCCTTGTGCATTCCGGCGATCACGTTCAGCGCGTTGCCGTCTCCCTGTTCCGCGGCCTGCAGGAACCAGCGATACGACTGCGCGTAATCCTGCGGCACGAGTTTGCCGAAGTAGTAGAGTTCGCCGAGCCGGCTTTGCGATATTCGGCAGCCCTGGGCTGCCGCCTTGCGATACCACTCCAGGGCGTGGGCAATATTCTGCTCGGTGCCCATCCCCCTCTCGCAAAAAACCCCCAGTAGCCGTTCCGCTTCGACATAGCCCTGATCCGCGGCCTTGCGGTACCAGGCGTAAGCCTGCGCGAGATCCTTCGGGACGCCGTTGCCCAATTGATAATACTCGGCGACATTGCCCTGGGCGACGGCGTCGCCCTGTTCGGCCGCCTTCATGAACCACTGGAACGCCTGGGCATGGTCCTGCGCCACACCTTCGGGCTGGCCGTACATATAGCCGACCAGATTCTGCGCTTCGGCGTATCCCTGGTCGGCCGCCAGGCGCAGCCACTTCAACGCCATTGCATAATCCTGCGGCACGCCCTGGCCCTCCCGGTACAACTTGCCGAGCGAAAACTGCGAGAAGTCGTTTCCCTGTTCTGCCGATTTGCGAAACCAGACCGCTGCCTGCGCGAAATCTTGCTCGACGCCCTCGCCCCTGGAATAGAGCTCGCCGAGATATCGCTGGGCGTCCGCATCGCCCGCCGCGGCGGACTGATGGACGATTCCGACCATGGCGCCCGGCGCCTCGAGCATTTGCTTGATCATCGCCGTGGCGCTATCGATGGCGCCGGGGTCGATGGGCGGCCCGCCCGCGCCATCGGCATCGCCATCGCCCGGATAAATCACTTCGATGTCCACCTTCGGGCCCGGCGTAAAGTTCGACGGGGCCTTGGGGACGCTCCGCAATTCGAGATGGTTGGTCAGCAACCAGCGGATCAGAGGCTCGTTGGCGACAAACGCCTCGACCGGCGCCGTCACGGTGAACGAAATCAGCATTTCTTCCGTCCACAGGCACAGCACCAGATACTGGCTTTCGTAATCGGAGTCGGGGAAAATCCCGCGAAATTCCGCGGCGATGCCGGTCCACGCCTTTCCCTTCACCTGGTACGCCGGGACCACCTCGCGAACGAACCCCATGAGGGCCGCCGCTTTATGCCGGGCATCCGCCCAGCCCTCCAGCGTCAGTCCGTTTTGTGCGTAGGCGCCGGCCGTGAATTCCACGCGGCTTTGGGGATCCATCACGTGAAAATGCTGCTCGTTGCTGATGTCCTGCCAATCCTCGGGCGCGTCGAGAGAAATGCCGAACCCGGTGCTGACAAACCGGCGCAGCTTGAGCTTCGAGAAATCCGGCCCCGGTGCAGGCGCGGCGCCTGGCGCAGCGGCGGCAACGACCGATGTGGGGGGAGCGGCGATCGGCGCCGGCGGTGCGGCAGCCGCCGCCGTGGCCTGCTTGTCGGGCTCGATGAGGCACGCGCAACCGCGCTGCTCCATTGCAAGCCGAAACTTGCGGGCCTCCATGAGGTCCATGCCGTTCTTGAGGACGACCCGCTTGGCGACAAAGATCTTTTGAATCTCCGCCGCCGGACGCGCGAAGAACTCTGCCAACGCAGCGACCACATCGCCCTGCGCAAAGCCCTCCTTGACGCCCAGGACTCGCACCCGGTAAGTCTCGCTCACTGCCGCTCCCTGTCGACTGCAGCGTATAAAGGGTATCAGGTTCGAATATTTTCGTGCACTGCCAGTCAGAAAACAAATCGAGCGTGGTCCTTTTTGACCGCTCCAGCAGGACGAGCGGGGTACCGGCGGCGCTTACCTCCGGCAACGTGTACCAGGGAACGCTTCTCACCTACACCGGCGGCGAGACGCTCACCGGACCATTCCAGAGCCCGTCAGGCACAACGAGCGCGGGCACCATCACCATCCAGTTCGCGTCACCCACGAGCGGCACGCTGACATTGCCCGATGGCAAGCAGATACCGACTGAGCGGTATGGGTTTTAGCAGCCGGATAGCAGCCCGTTTGCGCGATTGAAGGGGTCGATCCGCCACCATTCAATTCTCAAACGTGGTACGTCCCCCTATTGCTTTCCTGAAAAACCCGACCCAGGCCCCTTTAATTAGCCCCCTTTGATTTAGCCGCATCTTGGACATCTTTGGCGCCGGGATTGACTTCCGAATTCCGGATTAATATACTAATCGCGCTCTGGTAAGAGCCTTGGCCCTTGGAAAAGGGAATTTGTCCCGGATGGGACGCGGTGTGAAGCTAGACTGGTAAGTCGGCTGACAAGCAATTTGCAATGCCCGTTCGTGGCTTGCATTCTTCTGTCCCGACTCCTTATTTCGCTTCACGATTTACGTGATCTGAAAAGGAGTAATCATGCAAAATCAACGAGTAGTAGTGCGCTTCGACGAGTGCTGTGTGCGCGAGAAGTATGGTTTGCGTCGCATCGAAGGCACCGCCACGGTCGACAGCATAGTTCGTCTCATAGACATCGCCGATTTGCAGGCCAATCCGCGAGAGGCAAAGGTCGGCGACGTTACGGACGAGATTCAAGAGTCCCTCGAAAAAACGCCACACTGGTTTCACTTCAAATCGAAGGGGATTTTATTAGCTGCTGGATCCTGCGTGGCTCGGGACCGCAATCGTTTTGAGCTTGTCTTCAATGACGGTGACATCGAAGGCGTGCTGGATGGCGGCCACAATCTGTTGGCAATTGCACTTCATATCCTTTATGCGGCGTTAGATGATGACGCGCGCCGGTCCATGCGTGGGATCAAGCGCTGGGAAAATCTTCCGGATTTTTGGAAAAGTCATCGGGACAAGGTCGAAGATGCAAAGGGTTCGCTGACCTTTCTTACGCCGCTGGAAATTATTTATCCGCAGGACGGAGCGCAAGGCCGGGACGAATTCCAAGATGCCGTCTTGGATGTAGCACGTGCCCGCAACAACAATGCCCAGCTCACTGAAGAAACAAAGGCGA
>Ga0181537_10003498_pt1 | contig 13416 bp, 6 predicted proteins | sample PEATcosm2014_Bin_39_FD_119765 | JGI IMG/M metagenome (GOLD analysis project Ga0181537, IMG submission 119765) | Peatland microbial communities from MTU Mesocosm Facility, Houghton, MI, USA - PEATcosm2014_Bin23_10_metaG | ecosystem: Environmental > Terrestrial > Soil > Wetlands > Peat | place...
AACACACTGTCGAGGGAGACCTGGACGCAGCGGAGTCCCGTCGGCGCTCGGCGCCCAAGCCAGCCAAACCAGGCATCATGGAAAGATTTGCGAATGCGCTAGCATTCTTGAAGGACGGTGAGGAAAGATATTTCCATCGGAATGGCAGTTGGATCGGACGAACGCGAGATACTCGCTTTCCTTGGGAGCACCGCAATCGGGATGGTGATCTCGTGTGCTACTACTGGCCAAAAGACCATTGCCTGGAACATGAACCGCTTCAGCTTGAGGCTGATATTTGGAGCCTAATTGAGCAGCAGCCCGAGTCCTACGCCCTCATTCTTTCAAGTGTTGATGGCGCCCCAGTGGAATTCGCAGGGACCCAACTACGCCGAATGCGCGACGAAGGCAAAGTTACACTCTACCCAGCAAGCTACAGACTCGTGTATGGCCATGACCACAAAATATAAGAAAAAACTTATCGAAGTTGCGCTTCCGCTTGAAGCCATCAACGAGGAAGGGTCGCGTAGAAAGAGAAAGGCACCTGCAGGCTACCCTACCACTCTTCACAAATGGTGGGCACAGCGGCCCGTGGCTGCCGCTCGAGCCGTCGTTTTTGCGCAAATGGTCGATGACCCTTCCGCACATCCCGACCTGTTTCCGACCGCCAAGGCCCAAGAAAAGGAACGCCAACGCTTATTCCGCATCATCGAAGATCTTGTTCTTTGGGAAAATACGGCTGACGAAGAGGTAATGGAACGGGCTCGCGAGGAAATTTGGCAGAGTTGGCGGTATACCTGTGCCGATTTTGCAGATCATCCTAATGCAAAAACACTGTTCGACCGCAATTGTTTACCTGCATTCCTCGACCCGTTCGCTGGAAGCGGCGCAATACCGATGGAGGCGCAGCGCCTCGGCCTGAATAGTTCGGCGGGCGATCTTAACCCCGTTGCAGTCCTCATCAATATGGCAATGATTGCAATTCCACCGAAATTCGCCGGCAAGCAACCGGTAAATGGGAATGCAATAGAAAATCGCGATCTTGTCGGCCGCAATTGGCAAGGGGCGCAAGGACTGGCCGAGGACGTTCGCTATTACGGACAGTGGATGGGAGAAGAGGCGGAGCGGCGCATCGGCATGCTCTATCCGAAGATCGAAGTTACAGGTGAAATGGCGAAATCGCGGCCGGATTTGAAACCTTTTGTGGGCGAGAAACTCACCGGCATTGCTTGGCTCTGGGCGCGGACAGTAAAGAGCCCGAATCCTGCATTTTCGACAGTGGACATTCCGCTCGTTACGACTTTCATGCTCTCGACAAAAAAGGGCAAAGAAGCGTATGTCGAACCGATAGTCCAAAAAGACGGCTACCGCTTTGTGGTGAAAGTAGGCGAGCCGAAGGATGCGGTGGGAGCAAAAAATGGCACCAAACTCTCCCGCGCGAACTTTACTTGTCTTATGTCGGGGACGCCAGTTTCGGGCGACTACGTCAAGGCAGAGGGTAAGGCGGGACGCATGGGTACCCGCTTGATGGCAATGGTTGTCGAAGGCCCCCGCGGAAGATTCTATCTTTCTCCAACGGAGGAGCAAGAGGAGATTGCGAAGAAGGCAACTCCGACGTGGCGACCTGAAGTCGAAATCGCAGCACGCATGACCGGAGGGAACTGCACTCCATACGGTCTTACATCGTGGGGCGACGTCTTCACATCCCGCCAGCTCGTCGCGCTATCCACATTTTCCGACTTAGTGATTGAGGTCCGCGAGAAGGCAAAACATGACGCTATAAAAGCAGGAATGCCTGACGACGCGAAACCGCTGCAATCGGACGGGACTGGAGCCACCGCGTATGCCGACGCAATCGCCACGTATATGGCGATGTCGATTAGCCGGCTAGCCGACTACGGTTCGTCCATCGCGACGTGGCGCCCAAAAGACAATGCGATGAGATCGAGTCTAGCAAAGCAGGCAGTACCGATGAGCTGGGACTTTGCCGAGGGCTCGCCTTTTGGCACTTCTAGCTCTGGGTTTACCGAATGCATTACGGTTGTCGCAAAAGTGCTCGACGTCGCAATCCCTCTTCACTGCGGGCCAGGATACGCTAGCCAACGATCCGCCTCGGAGCCATTGGGACACAAGGGAGCATGGATCATCAGCACTGATCCGCCGTACTACGACAATATCGGTTACGCGGATCTGTCCGATTTCTTTTATGTTTGGCTACGTCGCTCACTCCACCCCATATTTCCTAGTTTGTTTTCAACGCTTACGGTTCCTAAGGCTGAAGAACTGGTTGCCACCTCATATCGTCACGGAGGCAAGGAAGCCGCAGAAGCATTCTTCCTAAGTGGAATGACACATGCAATGCATCGGATCTCCGAACAGGCACTTCCTGGCTTCCCTATTACGATTTACTACGCCTTTAAGCAGTCTGAAAGCGATGACGATGGCGGTACCGCATCCACTGGGTGGGATACGTTCCTTGGCGCCGTGATAGAAGCTGGGTTGTCGATTACTGGAACGTGGCCGATGCGTACGGAAGGGGACAATCGCCAAGTCGGGATAGGCAATAACGCGCTTGCGTCGAGCATCGTGCTCGTCTGCCGTAGTCGTCCGACTGACGCCCCGACTGCTACTCGCCGCGAATTTGTCAACACGCTCAACACCGAACTCCCGATTGCGCTCGCACATCTTCAACGCGGCAACATCGCGCCGGTGGATCTTGCCCAAGCAGCAATCGGCCCTGGCATGGCAGTCTACACCCGATATTCCAAGGTGTTCGACGCGGAGGGCAAAGCGTTATCAGTGCGGGACGCGCTAGCGCTCATCAATGAGACGCTCGATGAGGCACTCGCCGAACAGGAAGGGGATTTCGATGCCGACAGTCGGTGGGCTCTGGCTTGGTTCGAGCAGGCTGGGTTTGCCGAAGGCGAATTTGGAGTGGCCAATGTCCTGGCGCAAGCTAAGAATACTGGTATGAACGGATTGGTCCAGGCCGGTATTGTGAAATCGGCCCGCGGGAAGGTCCGTCTACTGAAACCGGAGGAGTTGCCCTCTGATTGGGATCCGAGCGCTGATCCGCGGCTGACCGCATGGGAGACAGTGCATCAGTTAATTCGGGCGCTCGAGTCAAGCGGTGAAGGTGCGGCCGCGGTACTGGTCGCCAAGTTACGCGGCAAAGCGGAGAACGCCCGCGAACTTTGTTACCGTCTCTTCACAATCTGCGAGAGAAAGAAGCGCTCAGCTGAAGCGCTGAGCTACAACGCCCTTGTGCAAAGTTGGCCAGAGATTGTGCGCCTTGCGCATGAGGGCGGCAAACAGCACACCGAACAATCCGGTCTATTTGCTGAGGCTGAGGAATAAACGATGGCAATTACGAATCAAGAGCGGGTCGGAAAGGCGATGGACCTGCTTCGTCAAGGTCTTGCGCCATTTGCGGAGCGCGAATTCAAAGGCAATCACGCGTCACAGGCCGGGCTAGAAGCGTCTCGCTATATGGGCGACGATCGCCTTTTCGCCAAGAAACCGATTAAAGAATGGGATGTAGCCGCGCTTCTCAAGCTGATGTGGGAGGCTTGGAACGAGGTGTTTGGCAAGGTGCTTGGGCGCGCCGAGCGCTCACTCGTGCAGGAATTGCGCGACTGGCGCAACAAATGGGCACATCAGGAACCGTTTTCTAGTGACGACGCAGACCGTGCGCTCGACTCTATTGCACGCTTGCTAACCGCAATTTCGGCCACCCAAGCGGACGAAGTCGGCAAAATGAAAATGGAACTGCGGCGCCTTACTTTTGACGAACAAGTTCGTGGCGAGAAACGAAAGGCTGGAGGTTCATTGATTGAGAGCACATCGACCGGGGCATTAAAGCCTTGGCGTGAAGTCGTGACGCCGCACGCCGACGTGGCAAGCGGTCGTTACCAACAAGCCGAATTCGCAGCTGACCTTTGGCAAGTGCAACTTGGAGAAGGAAGTGATGAATACAAGAAACCTGCGGAATTCTTCAGGCGCACATACCTCACTGAAAGCCTGAAGCGTCTCCTGGTCGGAGGGGTGCAACGAATTGCAGGCACGGGAGGTGATCCAGTCGTGCAACTGCAAACAAATTTTGGCGGCGGCAAGACTCATTCGATGCTGGCGTTGTACCATCTTTTCTCTGGTGTCGTGCCGAGCGAATTGGCGGGCGTGGACGCTGTCCTTGCCGATGCCAACGTAAAGTCTCTGCCCAATGCGCGGCGCGTTGTGCTTGTCGGGAATAAGATTTCCCCCGGGAATCCGGTCACCAAGCCAGATGGCACAGTGATAAGTACGCTCTGGGGCGAATTGGCTTATCAACTTGGTGGAAAGAAAGCCTTTGCACGCATCGCCAAGGATGACGAAAGGGCAACCAACCCCGGTGACCTGCTGCGCGAGCTTTTCGTGGAATACGGTCCATGCCTGATACTGATCGATGAGTGGGTGGCCTATGCACGGCAGCTTCACGACCAAAGCGACCTGCCTGCAGGGGGCTTTGAAACTATGTTTACCTTTGCGCAGGCGCTAACCGAATCAGCAAAGTTGGCCAAGAACTGCTTGCTGGTAGTTTCGCTCCCGGCCTCGGATACTACCGGTTCACCACACGCACAGACCGATGATGTGGAGGTGGGTGGCATTCGTGGCCGCGAGGCACTTGACCGGTTGCGCAACGTAGTTGGCAGGGTGGAGTCGTCCTGGCGGCCCGCAACCGCCGAGGAAGGATTCGAGATCGTACGACGACGGCTTTTTGAGCCGCTCGCTGGGGCCGACGCCTTTAAGCAGCGAGATGTAACCGCCCGTGCTTTCGCAGACTTATATCATGCCCAGGCTGCGGAATTTCCACCCGAATGCAAGGGTGGCGAATACGAAAAGCGCATTCAAGCAGCCTACCCGATTCACCCGGAAATCTTCGACCGCCTCTATACGGACTGGTCTACGTTGGTGAAATTCCAGCGCACCCGCGGCGTATTGCGATTAATGGCCGCAGTGATTCACAGTCTGTGGGAACGAGGTGACAAGAATCCACTCATTTTGCCTTCTACGATTCCGATCGACGACGGACGGGTGCAGTCCGAATTGACGCGGTATCTATCTGACAACTGGGTTCCGATCATTGAGAAAGACGTTGACGGTGCCGGTTCGCTGCCGCTCAGGATCGACAGTGAACAGCCCAATCTTGGCAAGCTTCACGCAACACGGAGGGTAGCCCGGACAATTTATCTTGGTTCCGCACCGACAGCCACTGCCGCACATCGCGGACTAGAGGACCGGCGCATCAAGCTCGGCTGCGTTATGCCGGGCGAGCCGGCGGCCGTATTCGGTGACGCGCTTCGCAGGCTGGCGGCGACGGCGACTTATTTATACCAAGATGGCTCGCGCGCTTGGTATGCGACGCAACCCACAGTGACTAAGCTCGCACAGGATCGCACTGAGCAGTTGAAGCGTGATCCGGATAGAGCGGCGAAAGAACTCGAACTGAGATTGCGCGCGAATCTGCAGCAAGCGGGGGATTTCGCGCGCGTTCACCCCCTGCCACATTCGGGCGCGGATGTACCTGACGATCTGGATGCGCGCCTTGTGGTGCTTTCAGCAGAACATTCTTACACTAAAGAGGGTGTAAGCGCCGCAGAGACAGCAGCACGGTTGATTCTTGAGTCGAGGGGAAACACTCCACGAATCTACCGAAATGCGTTGGTATTTCTCGCGGCGGATCGAGTACGCCTTCAAGATCTCGACGAAGCCTTGCGGAAGTATCTCGCCTGGTCAGGAATTCTAACGGAAAAGGATTCACTGAATCTGGATCCCCATCAGGTTCGACAAGCTGAAACGCAGAAGCAGGCTGCCGACAGCGCCGTGGCTGCACAGCTTCCTGAGACCTATCAATGGGTGCTGATACCGGAACAGAAGACCCCGCAATCAGCGGTCGAGTGGCATTCTGCGCGCCTCTCTGGGAGCGATGCGCTTGCAGTTCGCGCCAGTAAGAAGCTGAGGGGCGAGGACTCACTGGTGATCAATCTTGGTTCAACCGTACTTCGCAAACATCTAGATGATGTGCCTCTCTGGCGAGGTGAGCACGTTTCCGTAAGGCAACTTGTCGATGATTTTGCGCGATATCTCTACCTCCCGCGACTGGCCGGTCCGGAAGTTCTGACGCACGCTATTCGCGAGGGGGTATCAATGCTCACCTGGCGGTCGGATACATTCGCGTACGCAGAGAGTTATGACGACACCGCTGGACGATATCGCGGCCTGCGAGCGGAGCAAATGATTAGTCTGTCGCCAGAGAGTTCTGCCTTGGTGGTGAAGCCTGAAATCGCTCAACAACAAATCGATGCTGAGACGCCGGCGGCGCCTCCAACAAATGATCCATCGCGAACTTCGGGTATGCCGAGTGAAGATAGAGAAAGTTCGCCACCGACGTCCTCACTCCCGCGGCGCTTTCATGGTTCTGTGACGCTCGATACCGCGCGCGTCGGCCGGGATGCCGGCAGAGTTGCCGAGGAAGTAGTCGCACATTTAGCAGGGCTCGTCGGGTCGGTAGTAACTGTAACGCTAGAGATCCACGCAGAGGTGTCAAGCGGAGCACCAGAAAACGTCGTGCGCACCGTTACCGAAAACTGCCGGACGCTGAAATTTGTGGATCACGGATTCGAAAGCGAGTAGCGCAACGGTCGAAATATCTGAAGAATATGCCATGGGCAGCTGCCAGCCGAAACTGCGGACTAAAACGCGGTAGACCGAAGCCGAGAAGCAGGGTAATGGTTGTCGTTGGGGAGACTTGGGTAAAAATGACGCACATGCGAATTTAATCGAGGACGAAATCGGTGAGATATCCAAACGAGAGTTGGGCTGGCATAAAGCGCCGAGCAATGGCGGGTGAGCAAGATTGCCAATACCTGTACGGATGTGCGCTTCTGTCCCAGGATGGACATGGGAATGTAGATGAGGCGAGACATTGGTTGGAGATGGCGATATGTCAAGGTCACGCCGATGCAATGTATGAGATGGCAAGTTCGTACGATAGTTGCGAGCCAGCGAAGGCTTTGGAACTACTGATCAAAGCGGCAGAAATGGGAAGCCCGGCCGCCGAGTGCGACCTCGGAAGGCGCTACGAGATTGAGAACGGCGTGCCCAAGGATTACGCCAAAGCTGCTTTCTGGTACAAAAAGGCGGCGGACCGGGACGACGGGGACGCTTACGCGAGCCGGAAGCTGGGTGATTTCTACGAATCCGGCACAGGCGTTCAGCAGGATTGGGTTGCTGCTGCACGATGGTATAAGGCCGCAGCTGACCGTTACCACAAACGCTACTCAAAGGCTCTGTGTTCTCTTCGAGAAATCAGGCCTTGGGACGATGAATAGTTGTTACAGGAGAAGACCGTGAGCCTGGTGTCCATTCTCGACGAGGTCAGAAACGTTACTAAGGCCCTTTCGTCAATTCCTGCTCGCGGGCGGACCAAATTAACCGGTGCTATTGCGATTGAGGTCATTCGATCCCGATTGCTTGAGGTGGGAGTCCCAGTTTCCTCGCGAGACGTGTTTATCGCTGGCGATGCAACCGAATTCGATCTTCTCGTCGTGAGAAAGGAAGCCAACCCAATATATGGCATCGTTTATGATCCCGCGGACGTTGCAGCCATAGTTGAGATTAAATTCAGTGGCATCTACTCGCAGGAAGGTGCCACCAACCTTCGCGAGCTGTTCGATCGAATCCGGGCAAAGCACCCTCATATTGCCTGCGTGTATCTGACGATTTGCGAGCGCCGTAACTATCAACATCGAATCTCCAGCGAGTCTCTTGGCTCGCAAGCATTTACGCTGAACTGGTGGAGGAACTACAAGAGGGAGGAGGTCGACGAGGAAGACTCCTGGGTATCGGTGGTTTCGTGCCTACGAACCGCTGCGGATCGCTGGGTTTGAGCGCTATGGGTGGCTGGTTTGTCGCATCATAGGCGGTGGGTTTGGCCAGGATAGCCAGCTCCCACATCTAATACGAGTTCGAAGTGGCAATTGCACTAATGCGAACGAGATAACGCAAACGTTTTAAACTCTGTTTCGCCAAGAAACGAAAACTTCTTGGAGAACAGTGACGCAAGCTTCTGATTCGCAGTCGAGAAAAAAATCTGCCTTTTTGAACCGATTGCGAGATCTCGAAGGTGATCGAGGAACGCAAGAATATTGAGGTCATCTACTGCCGTTATCGGATCATCAAAGATCAATATGGGAGGCGCCTTTCTAAGCATCCCGTTTAGTGTAAGAAAGACGGCAAGCGCCACAGCGGAACGCTGTCCGGTGCTGATCTCCATGAACGACCGTTCTGTTTTCCCGTCAAGACAAACGAGAGCCTCCCCACTCTTTGACAATCCTAGGAACTCTTTGGGCGCATGAATGCGGCGAAATACCTCGGATATTTCCGCATGGTGCCGCGCTAGGAAAGTGTCTACCGCCTTATCCCTAGTGTCGGACTCCACAATCCTTTTAATTGCAGCAATGGCCCTCTCACACCTAGTTTCGCGAGCGCGAACATTAAGTAAAATCCTGTCGGTCCTAAGTTTTGCGGTTCCCAGCTCCGCCAACCTTGTGTTGCGCTTCGTTTCGGAAAAAATAGCCTCACTGAACGCTTTCAGCGCGTCGTCAGTGATTTGGGCATGCAATAGATTCTCGCGAATGTCCTTAGTTGGTTCCATTTTCAAATGAAACCCTGCTGAAGTCAGTCCTTCCAAAACGGATTCCAGTGAAGAAATTTTGTCTGCGATATCATTGAGCACTTCTTCCTCGGAAGCAATAGGAGACCAACGACTGGCACCTATAACCCAGTCCTTCTGAAGAACCTCCAACCGTCGGCGAAACACTCCAAGCGCATCCTGATTTTCCGAAATGTGCCGGGAGACCTCGGCAGTTTCGGACTGCAGGCGCGTCGAAATCTCAGTCACGTGCGGGTCTTCCGCGCCAATATCGGCGAGAAACGCACTACGTAATGCGTAAAATGTATCGGCATTCATGCCAACCTTCTGCAGCGCGATGAGTTGATCCTCTAGCGCGCGCCGCTCTCGTTTCTTGATTTCCTGGGCCGACACTACTTCCGAAGCTATTTTCTTCAATGCAGCAATATCAAGGGTACCTGAGGGAACGTTCCCGAGTTCATTCATACGGCGGCAATGACCCAGATACACTCCCTGCGAATCCAACAACGCCATCTCGAGTTGGTCCTGTTGCTGCTGCACAATCAATCCCTGTAAGTCGTCAACAGTAGACTGCGGCCCGGGTTGATTAACATGTGTCTCGAGAAGTGCGTGGGACTCAAATTGCGTACGACATACAGGACACTCCTTTCGGCCGGTTTCCAACGCAACTAGCTCGACCGCAAGCGCCCGAATATTTGCCACCAGAGATTCCCATTGGACCGCTTTCTTTTGAGTATCAGCGATTTCCTTCGAAAGAATGGACATCCGTTCTTGAAGAAGTTGCCTGCGCTTTTCAATACGGCCTTCAAGAATGTCGATCGATTCATTCTCCACAAGCAGGGGTGCATCTTCCAACACAGCTTTGACATGAATACCCAATTGTATTTCTTGCGGAGCAGGCTGCAAATACTGGACTTGGTTCAAAAGCTGGTCAAATTCAGCGTCAAAATACTGCTTCAGCTGCTGCATCTCCTCACGCCGATTGATTAGTTGTCGATATTCGGAATCCAGTTTGGCCATCAGCTGTCGACAATCTGAGATTAATTGCTGTTTCTCGCTAAGATCCGCGAATGCCTTCTGTCTCGCAACATATTCGCCCTCTAGCAGGGTACGCGTGAGTGCTCCTCGCATCCAAGTCAAGCGGGATATTAGATTCAAATTCTCCAAAACCAATTGAAATGATTTGATGAACTCAGAATCTACTTCATCAGTCGACCGAGGCACCTTCGTCCATTGAAATGTTTTGAGATGCTCGACTAGTCGACTGAAAAGTGATTCGACGATTGGGCTCGGTTTTTGGGCCTGCTCGAGTTCTCGAGCAGTGCTCATCTCCGTATTCCTCAATTCCGCCAGCTGATTGCCAATTAAACGCTTCTCATCTTCGAATAATTTGAGTGTTTTTTCGACTCGATCCCAAAGCTTGTTGGCCTCGTCCCCAAGCGCAAGTCTTGAGAGGGCGTCCTTTAGGCTTTCTGCCCGTTCGTCGTATACAAAATTATAGGCAGCATCGGAATTATAAAAATTGTATCGATTGAAGCTTTCCGCCAATTTATTTTTTCGATCATAGTTGCGGCCGTACCAGCGCAAATCGCGTTTTCGAAATGATTCTGTTGCGGTTTCCGAACTGACGGAGTTTGCAACCCCTCGAAATTTCGCCTGCAGATCAGCGTTCCAGACCGGGTTGAGGTCATTTCGTAAAGTGGATCCGCAATAAAAATGTTCGATTGCCTCAAGCAGGCTCGTTTTACCCACTCCGTTTGGTCCGAATATCAAATTGACTCGGCCAAAGGGGTATGATCGCGGAGGCGGGAAAGGAAGAAATGACCTGACGCGTAGCTCTTCAAGCCAGCATGAGTAGACCGCGTCTTCCGGATGAGATTGATCAGAGGCTTTTGGCCGCGGACTATTTAGACTTTCCGTGTCCGATTGAAGATAATCGTGAACTAGCGTTGCTCGGGGCTGGTCATCGACAATAGCATGCAAGCCGGCCTCGTCTAACGTTGCGGCCCATCGCCCAAATACATCTCCCTCCGATAGACCCTCCGATCCCGACGGCTGGTATCCTTTTAGGAATGCCGGAAGCGCTATGCGATCAACAAGGAATTTCCGCGCGTAGTTGGAGTCGTCCTCGATTACTTGGCGCGCAGGAATCGCCGTGTTGGAATCATGCACGAAAACCAAATAGTGATTCCAGCGCAGATCGGTCGGTGCGCATGTAAAGTAACTTTTCGCGATCTTTTCATCGAGATAATTGGCCAGCTCTTCCCGCGTTGCAGGTATTTCGCCAGACGTGTCAAAAAAACTTACGGATAGTGGTTTTCCATTGTAGCGGCGCTCGCAGCGCAACAAACCAGAGGACATAGTTGCACAGAAATCGAACTCCTGGCTTATGGTATTTTCAATTTCGGCGACGTTATCCATAGCTATTGTTGTACACAAGAGATTGAAACAGGAGACTCTGTCGTATCTCTCGTAAGCGTCGGCGCTTGCGTCTCGGGGTATCTTTTGAGGTTCGCTTCTAGGTCACGATACCATAGCAAAATCTTGTCCATGTCTGCATCACCGCGCACCGAAAGATGTCTGGTGACCGTCTCATAGACCCTTCCCGGAATGCTTTCGTCGGGAATATCGGCACCAAGGTATGCAATGAATGCACGGCGGTCGTCGCCGTTCTGAACGTTGGTAAATGGCGAATCCGGATCAAATGCTAGAGCTGATCCGATTTTGAAATCCTCTAGTTTCGTAGGGTACGATGTCGGGTCGGCTCTCAGGGCCTCAAACACCGTGAATTGTGCAATCAGCGCCGAGCGGTAAGAACTAGCACCATCCGACTGATCCTGTCCAAAGGTCAGCCGGCGGATTGCCTCGGTATCGGTCAGCCGGCATGATTCCATGGTCTGAATTTGAGGCCAACGCGCTTTTCTTGGCGTGTCAGGCATTGCAGTTATTTTGCCGCAACATAAAAGCATAAGGCGCTCCGTGTTAATCGGCTGGTTGCGACCATGCGAAATGTAATCGGGTAGCGTTGCAAAAACAACATCACACATGTCCGGCGCCTCAGAGATATCTGCCCACTGTCCCGACGCAATGTCGAATCTCATTGTTTGGAGCATTTCCAGGCCCGTACGTGCTCTTTCGTGAGCCAGCGCCGAAATTTGGCTGACCTTCGTGCTTCTGAAATAAAAGAGCAACGATTCAAAATTAAAGAAATACGCGTAGGACCGGCAAGAGCCAATATAGGTGGGATAGGCACCGTGTTTGTGGTTGGACGCAAATCGTTGCTCATCGCAACGAAGGTCATCAGATTGAAAGAAGAGAGCGGACATTCCCTCTGGAATGTCGATTATATTGCCAGATTCCCGTATTTTGGTTCCGGCCGCCCAATTGGCAACAAAGATTTCGCGTTCCATCTGATTCTGAAGGAGTCGATATCGATATTGGGTATATACAATATCGCGAGGCTTTGCATTCAGTTGGAGATGCAGAAGCAACAGAGGGGAGATTTGACCAATTTCACCGTTGACTTGGTGATTCTCGGGATTGGCCAATGCCAAGGCATCCGAACAGAGCAACGTAATCATGCGGATGGATTGCTCGGCCTCATTTTGAAACCTGTAGAGAATTCGACCGCATATAAGGTTGTCGGGCTCCAATCGACCGTGTGGATCTGCCATTGGTGCGGTTTTGAATTGAACTAGAATGACGACTACCGCCTCCCCAGTATTTCGGGTGGATTGAAATACGAAAGCCACAGGATCCAGGAATTGCTTTGTGCCAGCGTCCGGTGCGTCGTAGATAATTGCAACACCTGGAAGTGCATTGCTTCTTATATTGTCGAGTTCAGCAAGAGTGATGCTTTCGCATCCAACCACCCAAATTGCGCCGTTAGAAGGTGTGATTTGTTCGTTCGTCGCGGCAATTAGCGAGTCCCACGGGCAGCAATATTCCGGCACTACTGCAAGTTGTGCACTTTTATCCACGGCGCATCTGAAGAATTGCATACATTCCTGGTGGGCCAGTTCGGCGTCTTCATTGTTTATCGAAGCCGCGGATGCCGTTATAGTTGCTTTGCGCTGAAGAAAAAGAGCGGAGTAGCTATTTCCATCTGGAGTCAGAACACTCAGAACCGGGTTATTCAAGCCGGCTTCGGCCAGTCTTGAGTTGACCATTCTTAATTCGATCATTTGGCACGCCCCTGATATTTTCCGCTTGACTGTCGGTCGACAATTTCCAGACGATTTATGCTGCGACTCGAAAACAATCTCGTTTTATGATGAAAGGGTATCAGTCGTGACATCATCTGCGCAATAGTGATGAATATCCCGAGTAATTGCAGCCGAACTCGAGTCGGGATGGTGTCGGTTTCTTATCAACAAAAATGTAAGATATTCAGCCGAGTAAATGTTTCTTGCTAGTCCGGGACACCGATTCCAATCGCTTGAACTCAATTCTCTGATTCAACGCAATGCCACTCCTGAATTACAGCGTGGTAGCCGTCTTTACCGGCGATTCGTTCATATCCCCGTACCTGAAAAGCCAGTGTCGAGAATCCCACCAGCACCGGCTCGAACAGATCTGGCAAGATGTGTTCAGCCACCGCCTTGTTCCCACTGAATAGAGTGATGACGTTATAGTTTTCATCTCCCAGTCTCAATACGTGCGACCGCAGATCGCCAACATACGAAGGCCCGTTCTTGACGTCTCTAAGCGAGATACGGCGTCCTTTTTTGCGCATCGGATAAACCTTG
>Ga0181537_10003499_pt1 | contig 13415 bp, 14 predicted proteins | sample PEATcosm2014_Bin_39_FD_119765 | JGI IMG/M metagenome (GOLD analysis project Ga0181537, IMG submission 119765) | Peatland microbial communities from MTU Mesocosm Facility, Houghton, MI, USA - PEATcosm2014_Bin23_10_metaG | ecosystem: Environmental > Terrestrial > Soil > Wetlands > Peat | place...
GCCTCGAAGAAGGCGCGCAAATCCGGCATGCCGTATTTGAGCATGGCGATGCGATCGATCCCCATGCCCCAGGCAAAGCCCTGAAACTCGTCCGGGTCGAGACCGCAGTTGCGCAGCACGTTCGGATGCACCATGCCGCAGCCGAGAATCTCCAGCCAGTCGTCGCCCTCGCCGAAGTGGCTTTCGCTCTTGTCCCGGCGGCACTGGATGTCGACTTCGAGCGACGGCTCGGTGAACGGAAAATAAGACGGCCGGAACCGCATGCCGACGCGATCGACCTCGAAAAACGCCTTGCAGAACTCTTCAAGAATCCACTTCAGGTGGCCGAGATGCGAGCCTTTGTCGATGACCAGGCCCTCGACCTGGTGGAACATCGGCGTGTGCGTCTGATCAGAATCGTTGCGATAGGTGCGGCCGGGAATAATCACGCGGATCGGCGGCTTCTGCGTCAGCATGGTGCGCACCTGCACGGGTGAGGTGTGCGTGCGAAGGAGGAGCCGCGAGCCGTCCGGCTTCGGATTGAAGAAAAACGTGTCGTGCATTGCTCGCGCCGGATGGTCTTCGGGGAAGTTGAGCTTGGTGAAGTTGTAATCGTCGGTCTCGATGTCGGGGCCTTCGGCCACCGCAAAGCCCATATCGGCGAAAATCGCGGTCAATTCGTCGATCACCTGCGTGATCGGATGCACACGGCCGATCTCGGCCGGCGCTTCGCGTACCGGCAATGTGACGTCGACGCTTTCGGTATTGAGCCGCGCTTGCAACGCAGCGCCCTTGAAGGACTCGCGGCGCGCGGCGAGCGCGGTCGTGACGCGATCCTTCAGCCCGTTGACCAGCGGACCCTGGCTTTTGCGCTCCTCCGACGGCAGCGTGCCGAGCGTCTTCAATAGCGCGGTGATCGAACCGTTCTTGCCCAACGCCGAAACGCGCACCGCTTCGAGCGCGGCTTCATCGCCGGCGGCCTCGACCGCGGCGAGGATTTCGTTTTCGAGCTGGGTGATGTCGGCCATCGCAGTCCCCTCGGCGATCAATCCGGCAGGAACGGCAGATCGGTGTCGCCCGGTCGCCCGCCGGCCTGCGTCAGCATAGAATGAACCTGCCCGCGGTGATGGGTCTGGTGGTTGAACATATGCGTCACCAGCATCCAGCGCGGCCGTGTCCACTCGCGCTTGGTCGCGCCGGAATAATAAGTCAGGTCGGCGGCAAGCCACGGATCATCGACGGTATCGGCCCAATCGATGATCTTTTGGTCGAAGACCGTGCGCTCGGACTTCAGATTGTCCCAGTCCGGATAGAGCGCCACCGATTCCGGAATGCCCACCGTCGGCCGCGGCAAGTCGGTGAAGCGGCCCATCCAGCTGCGGTCGCCCCAAAGGATATGGCTCAAGGTCTTGTGGATCGAGCCGAACCAGGCGCCGCGCTCGCGCCGGCGCTCGTCGTCGGACAGCCCGTCGGCGACGCCGTAGAGATTTTCATTCTGCCAGCGATTGTAGCGCGCCATGCGCTGGACATAAGCGCGACCGATCATGACACCGCCTCACACCGCGAGCGCCGACTTGGCCTGACCGACGATCGCCTCGAACGCCGCCGGCTGGGTAATGGCGAGATCCGAGAGCACCTTGCGGTCGACGGTGATACCCGCCTTGGCGAGCCCGGCAATGAAGCGGCTGTAATTGAGCCCGAACGGGCGCACCGCGGCGTTGAGCCGCTGGATCCACAGCGCGCGGAACGTGCGCTTGCGCCGCTTGCGGTCGCGGAAGGCATATTGGTTGGCCTTCTCCACCGCCTGCTTGGCGATGCGGATGGTGTTCTTGCGCCGGCCGTAATAGCCCTTGGCGGCCTTGAGCACTTTCTTGTGCTTGGCATGGGATGTGACGCCGCGTTTGACGCGAGCCATAGTGATCTCCTCTAGGAACTGACGAAACGAAACTGAACGCCGCTGAAAGTCGCGCCTCAGCCGTTCGGCAAAAAGTATTTCTTGATGTTGTCGCCGTCGGTCTTGAACAGCACGTTGGTGCCGCGCAACTGGCGGATCTGCTTCTTGGTGCGCTTGATCATGCCGTGGCGTTTGCGCGACTGCGCATAGAGGACCTTGCCGGTCCCCGTCACCTTGAAGCGCTTTTTGGCGCCCGATTTGGTCTTGATCTTGGGCATTTGGCTCTCCTTTGGCCGCGGGCGCGAGCGCTCGCGGGCCGAAAAATGCTCAGAAATGAGCGTGGTGTGCTTGGAGCACGTCGCGCCGCCACGGCAGCCCTTAATCAGCCGGGCGGCGGGAGGGCGCCTTATGGCAGAGCCGACCAAACTTGGCAAATTCTTCCACGCCGCAACGGCGCGGATTTAGGGCTGAATGCCCGGTGTTTAGGGCGGTTCGTGCGATTACCGCGGCGCCAGAACCATCACCACCTGGCGGCCTTCGAAGCGCGGCTCCTGTTCGATCTTGGCGAACTTCGCCGTGTCGGCCTTGACCCGATCGAGGAGCTTGTAACCGAGCTCCTGATGCGCCATTTCGCGGCCGCGGAAGCGCAACGTCACCTTGACCTTGTCACCTTCCTCGAAGAACCGCTGCACCGAGCGCATTTTCACGTCGTAATCGTGATCGTCGATCATCGGCCGGAGCTTGATCTCCTTGATCTCGACGACCTTCTGCTTCTTGCGCGCCTCGGCGGCTTTCTTCTGCGCCTGATATTTGTATTTGCCGTAATCGAGAATTTTGGCGACTGGCGGGACCGAATTGGGCGCGATCTCTACCAGATCAAGCCCGGCCTCCTGCGCCATGGCCAATGCGGCGTTGATTTCGGTAACGCCTTTGTTGGAACCGTCTTTGTCGATGAGCTGGACCTCGCGAACGCGGATCTCCTCGTTGATGCGCGGACCCTCTTTGGGAGCGGGCTGCGCCGTTCTGATCGGGCGACGAATGGGGTTTGTCTCCTTGTGGTCGTTATGAACGCGGAGAGAATCGGGAGTTTCCCGGCATAAGTCAACGAGAATGCGGTTGCACGCTTGGCGTTCCGGCCGCTGTCATGATTTATGAGCGGTGAACCGCGAGCCGCCAGCGATCACCCGCCGATGAACGATAACGGCCTGAAATTCCTGCACATTGGAGAGGGGACCGAGCGCCGCGGCATCGCCGTGCGCGCGCAGGCCGGCGGACCGCCCGGCCTCGTCTGGCTCGGCGGCTACAAGTCCGACATGAAGGGAACGAAGGCCGCTGCACTCGCCGACTGGGCTGCAAGACATCGCCGTGCCTGCGTGCGCTTCGACTATTCCGGGCACGGCGAATCCGAGGGCGCCTTCACCGAAGGCACCATCGGCCGCTGGCTTGGCGAAAGCCTCGCGGTATTCGACGCATTTTGCCGGGGTCCGCAAATCCTGGTCGGCTCGTCGATGGGCGGCTGGCTGGCGCTGCTCGTGGTCCGCGCGCTTCGCCAGCGCGCGCAAGCCGGACCGGCGAGCGTCGCCGGACTCGTACTGATCGCGCCAGCCGTCGACTTTACCGAAGAGCTGATGTGGAAACGGTTCACGCCCGAGATCAAGCAGGAGCTCGCAGAGAAAAGCGTCTGGGCGCGGCCGTCGCAATATTCGACGGAGCCTTATTTGGTCACCCGGCAACTGATTGAGGAAGGCCGGAATCATCTCGTCCTCGGCGGCATGATCGAAACCGGCTGCCCGGTGCGCATCCTGCAAGGCGTCGAAGATCCGGACGTGCCGTGGCAGCACGCCAAGTCGCTGGTGGCGCGGCTTGCTTCCGACGATGTGGTGCTCACCCTGATCAAGGACGGCGATCATCGCCTGTCGCGGCCGGAGGACATCGAGCGGTTGCTGCGCGCCGTGGCTGAGTTTTAGGACGCAAATTCGCCGGGAGGTTTCGCCGGCAGGAATTTTCCCGTGCGCAGCGGCGCAACATTGTCATTGGCAATCGTGCCGCTTGTGACCTGACGTGGCGCCTGCACCGACACGGCCGGAGCTTGCGCGGGCACGAGCGATGGAGCGGCTTCGGTCGCGGCCGGAACCGCGTTTTCCGTTTCCGCCGGCATCTCCTCGCCCTGAAACGCGACACCGAGCTTGTTGGCCGTGCGCCAGGCGACGCGGCAGGCGCGCCGCGTGCGGCCACATTCGAAGGTCAGATCGAAGTTATCGGGAATGCCATACGTGTTGGCGAGCGTCAGACAGGCGCCGCCCGACGTGATGTTCTGCACCGTGCAGTGAATGACCGGCGAACGGCGCGGCACGATGATCTTGGCGCTGCGCTTGACGGCGGTGCGCTGTACGTTCCTGCGCTCTTTAGGCTCGTCTGCCATCATGCCGCCTGTGCGAGTGCGCCGATGCAAATCCGGCATCCAACCATTACCGGCCAAGTGTTACGGATCATCGAATGGTCAACCGGCGACGGAGTTAATGTCAGCAAATATCTTGCCGATTTTCCTTTTCCGGCTAACGCTTTGTTGACCGTAAGCCGGCGGCGGCCCAGAAGTGATCTGAGCTCTCGAGGTCTGGTTTTCCGGCGCACTTCGAGCCGCCGCCACGCACAAAATTCGTCGGCGGCACGCGGGTGACATTGAAAAAGATCATGCCTATGTCAGTTTCCTAGCAGCCTCGCCGGGGTCCATGTAGAGGGTCTTGGTCAATGACCAATCTCGTTGACAATGCCGTGACACCCGGCGACGCGTCGGATGGGCGACTTAGGGTCAAATTCCGCGTCAACGGCGAGCAATGCGAGGTTTCGATCGATCCTCGCGTGACCTTGCTCGATTGCCTGCGTGAGGTCTTGCATCTCACCGGCACCAAGAAGGGTTGCGACCACGGCCAGTGCGGCGCTTGCACCGTGCATGTCGGTGGCCGGCGCGTGAACAGTTGCCTCGCGCTCGCCGCCGCACACGAGGGCGACGAGATCGTCACCATCGAAGGGCTCGGCAAGCCAGGACGGCTGCATCCGATGCAGGCGGCTTTTCTGGAAAATGACGCCTATCAATGCGGTTATTGCACCTCAGGGCAGATCATGTCGGCGGTCGCACTCCTGCGCGAGCCGTGCAGTCCTTCCGATGACGACGTGCGCGAATTCATGAGCGGCAATATCTGCCGCTGCGGCGCGTACGCAAACATCGTGCGGGCAACCCAGCAGGTGCGGCGGGAGCAACAGAACAATTCCTCCGCGCAACCGGCGGGAGCCTGACTATGCAGTTTTTCGATCTCGTTCGCGCCAGCGATGCCGCCGCCGCGATTGCCGCCGGCGCCGAATCCGTCACCGCGCAGCAGGGCGCCAGCGTGCGTTTCCTCGCCGGCGGAACGACACTGGTCGATCTTATGAAGCTCGGCGTCGAACGCCCCGAGCGCCTGATTGATATCAACCGCCTTGGGCTCGACGGCATTCACAAGCAGAATGATGGCAGCCTGTTCGTGGGCGCCACTGCGCGCAACAGCGATTTGGCGCATCATCCACTGGTGCGGGCCGGCTATGCCGCGCTTTCGCAGGCGATCCTCGCCGGCGCCTCGACCCAGTTGCGAAATACCGCCACCACGGCGGGCAACCTGTTGCAGCGAACGCGCTGCATGTATTTCCGCGACCCGGCCAGCGCCTGCAACAAGCGCAAGCCCGGTTCCGGCTGCCCGGCGATTGCCGGAGCCAACCGCATGCTGGCTATCCTGGGCACCAGCGACGCCTGCATTGCGACCAATCCCTCGGACATGGCGGTGGCGATGCTGGCCTATGATACGGTCGTCCATGTGCAAGGTGCGTCGGGAATCCGGCAGATTCCGCTGGCGGACTTTTATGTGCTGCCGGGACAACGACCCGATATCGAAACTGTGCTCGTGCCCGGCGATCTCGTGACTCACGTCATCCTGCCAGCGCCGCCGGCGGGTGAACGCTCGGTCTATCTGAAACTGCGCGACCGCGCGTCCTACGAATTCGCCTTGGTGTCGGCTGCCGCTGCGGTCACGCTATCGGGCGGCAAGATCGTGAGCGCGCGTTTCGCGCTGGGCGGCGTCGGCGCCCGGCCATGGCGAGTCGGTGACGCCGAACGGGCGCTCATCGGCGCGGCGCCAAGCGAAATGGCCTTCCGCAACGCCGCCGAGAGTTGTCTCAAGGGCGCGCGGCCGCAAAGCCACAACGGCTTCAAAGTCGAACTGGCCAAGCGTTGCATCGTGCACGCGTTTAAGCAGATCACGTCCTGAATTGTCCGAGGCAAGCCCGATGGCACAGCCGCAAGCAGCGATTACACATATCGGCCAGGCGCGCGCCCGCATCGACGGCCCGCTGAAAGTCACCGGCACGGCGCGGTTCACCTCGGATCATCATTTGCCGGGAATGCTCTATGCGGTGCCGGTCGGCGCGACGGTTGCCAAGGGCAAAGTGACCGCCATCGACACGGCGCGCGGCCGGCAAATGCCCGGCGTGCGCGCCATCTTCAAGCGCGGCGACCTGCCGATAAGGCGCATTACGCCGAATTTCGGCGAAAGCGTCATGGTGGACGAAGCGCGGCCGCCGTTCGAGGACGATGTCGTCCGCTACTACGGCCAGTACGTCGCGCTGGCGGTCGCCGACACGTTCGAGCAGGCCAAGGCTGCGGCCGACGCCGTTGCCGTCACTTACACCGCCGAGACGCCGAACGTCGATCCGCACCTGGCCGCGAAGGATACCAAGATCGTCAGCAAACGCGGCAATGCGGAGAAGGCCTATGCCGGCGCGCCGGTCACTATAGACGCTAGTTACGGGATCGCGCCGGAAACCCACAATCCGATCGAGACGCATGCGACGGTTGCTACCTGGGACGGCGACGAGCTCACGCTCTACGAAACGTCGCAAGGCATCGTGAACCACCGCAACGTACTCGCCGATATGCTCGGCCTGCCGCGGCACAAGGTGCGCGTCATCGCCAAATTCATCGGTTCGGGATTCGGCGGCAAGCTATGGCCATGGATGCAATCGCCGCTCGCAGCGGCGGCGACGATCAAGCTCGGCCAGCCGGTCAAGCTGGTCTTGAGCCGGCCGATGATGTTTCACGCCGTCGGCCATCGGCCCGGCATCGCACAGCGCATCCGCCTTGGTGCCAGCCGCGACGGCAAGCTCGTGTCGTTGCAGCACGATTATGTGAATACGACGTCGATCCTCGACGACTACGACGAGAATTGCGGCGAGGCCACGCCGCATATGTACAGCGTCGCCAATCTGCGGGTCACCTCCGGGCTCGCCAAACGCAATGTCGGCACGCCGACTTCGATGCGCGGCCCGGGTGCGGTGCCCGGGCTGTTCGCGACCGAGTCCGCGATGGACGAACTGGCGGTCAAGCTCGGCATCGATCCGGTGGAGTTGCATCTGCGCAACGACCCGAAGCTCGACGAGGGACTGCGCATTCCGTTCTCCTCGCGTCACCTCAAGGAGTGCCTGACGCTCGGCGCGGAAAAATTTGGTTGGTCGCATCGCAATCCGCAAGTCGGAGCCATGAAGCGCGACGGCATGACATTGGGCTGGGGCATGGCGGCGTGTTCGTGGATCGCCGCACGGTTCGATTGCTCTGTCTCGGTCGAACTGCGTGACGACGGCACCGTGCGCGTCGCTTCCGCCTCGCAGGACATCGGCACCGGTACCTATACGGTGATGGCGCAAATGGCGGCCGAAATGCTCAGCATCGCCGTCGAGCTCGTCGAAGTCGTTATCGGCGACAGCAACTTGCCTGCAGGCGCGCTGTCTGGAGGCTCGATGCTCACGGCGTCGCTGGTCGCCCCGATCGAGGAAGCCATCGCCGCCGCCGGCAAGGCGCTGATCGGCAAGCTTGTTGCGGACAAGCACTCGCCATTTGGCGGCGCCAAGCCGAATACGCTTGAGTTCAAGCATGGCCGCGTCACCGAAAAGAAAGGCGCGCAGGTCATGGCATTCGACGAGGCGCTGCGTGCGCTCAAACTCACAACGGTCTCCGGACAGGGAAACGGCCGGGGCAGCTTCGGCGAGGCGAAGCCGAAATTCTCGAGCCACTCGTTCGGCGCCCAGTTCGTCGAAGTGACGTGGCAGCCGGAGATCGCACGCCTGCGCGTGGCACGCGTCGTCTCGGTGTTCGACGCCGGCCGCATCCTCAATCCGTTGGCGGCGCGCAACCAGATCGAGGGCGCCATTGTCATGGGGATCGGCATGGCCTTGTTCGAGGGCACCGAATACGACGCGGCAAGCGGCGCCCCGATCAATGCGAGTCTCGCCGATTACGTGGTCGCCACCAATGCCGACGTTCCGGCGCTCGACGTTCATTTCATCGAATATCCTGACTTCAATCTCAATTCGCTCGGTGCGCGCGGTGTCGGCGAGATCGGCCTTGCCGGATTGGCGCCGGCGCTGACCAACGCGGTCTACCACGCCACCGGAGTGCGGGTTCGCGAACTGCCGCTGAAACTTGAAAATCTGCTCTGAACCGGCGGAAGAACTGGCGCGCCCGAAGGGATTCGAACCCCTGACCTCTGCCTTCGGAGGGCAGCGCTCTATCCAGCTGAGCTACGGGCGCGTTGCGCGGTAAATAGCGAAACGAGGCGCAAGCGGCAACGGCCACGGCCTTGCCGCTTGCATCGTCGGCTCCTAAGCTTGCCGGGCACAGGGGAGAGCGCCAAAGGAGCGGCCATGTCGCAACTTGCGGAAAAGACCGACAAACGCGATCCAAAAAGCGCCCAGATCAGGGACGCCGCGTTCAAATGGGATGATCCGCTCGATCTCGAAAGCGAGCTGACTGAGGAAGAGCGCATGGTGCGCGACACCGCGCGCGATTATGCACAGGAGAAGCTGTTTCCTCGCGTCATCGCCGCCAATCGCGACGGCAAGACCGATCCGGTCATCTTCCGTGAAATGGGCGAGCTCGGGCTCCTTGGGTCGACCATTCCGCAGGAATACGGCGGCGCGGGACTCAACTATGTCTGCTACGGGCTGATCGCGCGCGAGCTCGAGCGCGTCGATTCCGGTTTCCGCTCGGCGATGTCGGTGCAGTCTTCGCTCGCCATGCAGGCGATCTATGCTTACGGCTCCGAGGCGCACCGCCGCGAATATCTGCCGAAAATGGCGACCGGCGAGCTCCTTGGCTGCTTCGGCCTGACCGAGCCCGATCACGGCTCCGATCCCGGCTCGATGGTGACGCGCGCCGAGAAAGTGGCGGACGGATTCAAGCTTACCGGCGCGAAGACGTGGATCACGAATTCGCCAGTCGCCGACGTCGCCGTGGTCTGGGCCAAACTCGATGGCCGCATCCGCGGCTTTCTGGTCGAGCGCGGCACCAAAGGTTTCTCGACGCCGAAGATCGAGGGCAAGCTCTCGTTGCGCGCCTCGATCACCGGCGAGATCGTGCTCGAAGGCGCAGTGGTGCCGGAAGAGAACATGTTGCCGAACATTTCCGGACTTGCCGGACCATTCGGCTGCCTCAACGTCGCGCGCGCCGGCATTGCCTGGGGTGCGATGGGCGCCGCCGAATTCTGCTGGCACCGCGCCCGCGATTATGCGCTCGCTCGCAAGCAATTCGGCCGCCCGCTTGCCGCCAATCAGCTGGTGCAGAAAAAACTCGCCGACATGCAGACCGAAATCACGCTCGGCCTGCATGCCACGCTGCGCCTGTCGCGGATGATAGACGAGGGCAAGGCGTCGCCGCCCGCGATCTCGCTTTTGAAGCGCAACAATTGCGGCAAAGCGCTCGACATCGCCCGCCTCGCCCGCGACATGCACGGCGGCAACGGCATCTCCGAGGAATACCATGTGATGCGCGTGCTCTGTAACCTCGAGACCGTCAACACCTACGAGGGCACGCACGACATTCACGCACTCGTGCTCGGCCGCGCCCAGACCGGCATCCAGGCGTTCATGTGATCGCGCCGGATGACCGGCGACCTTACCGCAGAGGACGTTCGCAAGCTGTTGCAGCTTGAGCCAAACGCCACGTGCGGTTTCGTGCGGCTGACATTCTTAAGTCAGCAGGCCATCGCGGCCGGCGGCCTGCCGGCGCCGTTCGCCGACGGGCGGCCTGCGGGCTCCGCACTTTATTTCATGGTGACGCCGGAAACGCCGGTGCGGCTGCACCGCATCCGCAACGACCAGCTTTACCATTATTATCTCGGCGACCCGATCGAGCTGTTCATGCTGCACGACAAGGGGACGGCCGAGCGCGTCGTTGTCGGGCCGGATCTGCGTGGCGGTGAGCGCGTCCAGCAGCTCATCCCCGGAAATACGTTTCACACCGCCCGCGTGATCGGGCGCAAGCGCTGGTTTCTAGGCGCGAGCACGGAATGGCCGGGCGTCATTCCTGCGGACGTCGAAATCGGCAACCTCGACGCGCTCGCCGCAAAGTATCCTGCAGCTGCTTCCGAGCTGCGCGCCATTGCCGCATCGGTGCGACCGGTGGCTTAGAGCATGATCCCGAAACGTGGCAGCCGGTTTTTCGGATAAGATCAGGCTCAAATCAACAATTCAGGCCGCCGGATGAAACTTGCGCACCGAGACGAAGCCGAACACGAGAAAGAGCCCGAGCAATACGACCTGCGCAACCAGGAACGGCGGCTCCGATTGTGTCGGCGCCAAAGCATGCAATGACGGGACTTTCGCGAAAGCCTGAATGACGCCGACAAAGCAGTTCAGGTAAAGTGCCATCAGCGCCGTCACCACATAGATCCAGCGCCATGCGCCATGGAGATGGAATATCGAGTGGGCGGCAACCGCGGCGGCAAGCAGGACCAGCGAGATAATGCCAACGATGCGCGGCGGATCGAGGCCGAACGGCGGCAGCGGAAACCCGGTCACGCTGGTCAGGATCGTGGTGGCGAGAAATAGCGCGGTCCAGCCGCCGAACGCATCCCCGGTCAACAGCGCATACAGAACGATAAGGCCCGAAACGATGCCGACGAGGCTCAAGGCCACGTGGATTTGAAGGAAAAGCTCGGTCGGAATTCCCCAGGTCATGGCAGCCTCCTCATGGCAACCTCCGCACGCGCGCCCAAACGAATGGATCATCCCGCGAACCGTGTCGCACTACAATCGTCTGCCTATGCTACCGCCGCAGGGCCACAATATTGGACAGGAGACGTTTCATGCGCTTGCCGTTGATCAACCCCGCCGACCTTACCCCCGAGCAGCGTCCCGTTTATGACGACATGAAAGCCGGCATCGAGAAGAACTTCTCGGGCTTCAAGACCATCGACGAGAACGGCGCGCTACTGGGGCCGTGGAATCCGTGGCTGCATGAACCGAAATTCGGCAAGCCGATCTGGGACCTGACGCTCGCGTTGTCGATATCGCCGTCGCTGCCGCGGCCGGTGCGCGAGGTGGCCATCCTGGTCACCGGCGCCATATTCCACTCGTCCTACGAGCTCTATGCCCATGTCATTGCCGGCGAACGCCGCGGCCTCTCCGACGACAAGCTCGCCACTATCGTCTCCGGCCAGCGCCCTGCCGATCTGACGCACGAAGAAGGCGTCGCTTATGATGTCGCCTCATCGCTCCTGCATCACGGCACCCTGCCCGAGCTGAGCTACCGCGCGGCGGTGAAGACCTTCGGCGTGCACGGCGCCGCGGAGCTGATCTATCTCGTCGGCCTTTATTGCCTCGTCTCGGTGACGCTCAACGGCTTCAACGTGCCGGTGCCGGAGAGCGAGGCGGTATAATTTACAGTCCCGTCAGCGCCGAGATCGCCACATTCACAGCACCGGTGGCGTTGGCGATGATACGCAGCGTCTTGTTGTCGTAGGCGATTCCGGTAAGGCGGAGATCGCTCACACTCGCGGTGGCGCTCAGGCCGGGCGCCTGCTGCGCCAGGCTGCCGACGGCGGAAGCGATCTGCTGCCTGGCGCCGGCGGCGAACGGCTTGAGATCGATCACCGCCTTGTCGGCGAGTGTTTTCTGCAAATAAGGCACAGCCGCCTGCGCCGCCGCGCCGAGAAGCCCGAACGCGGCCTGCGACTGCACATCGAGTGCGACGTCGGTGAAGCGCAATATCTGCTGGTCTTGATCGAGCACCGGCCGGCCCCAGACATAGACCGTGGCATCGGCACCAATGGCGAAGAAGCCGCTCTTCTTGACGTGGACAAGCAGCGAAATCAGCAACCGGTCGCCGGCCGCGGCGACGTTCGCCTGCTTGACGGTGACTGCGAATTCGCCGCTGCCGTCCTCGGGGAAAGTCTTGCCGACGAATTGCGTTTCAAGAAGCCGGCTCACTTCAATGAACGGGATGTCGATCGGAACCGCGATGCCCACGCCGCCGCCGTTCGACGCCGAAATCAGATCGAGCTGTTGCGGGAACGGGCAATTCGGCTTCGTTTGGTTCGGCACGATGCGGGTTTGCGCCTGCAGGCCGACAAGGAGCGTGACCGCGCGGCCGTCGATCTGCGGCTGCGCCGCAATCGCGCGAACGGGGCGCACTTCGAGCCACAGATTCGGCATGCACTGCCCCGCGGCGCCGAGCGAAATCGAATTGCACAGCTTGGCCCATTCCGCCCGGGCGGCGTTTTCGATGAACGGATCGCTGCGCAGATGTGTTTCCAGCGCGGCCATCTGATCGCGCAGCGCGGCGTCCAGCACCGGCTTGACTTCGTTGGCGACGCTGAGCTTGAGCCCGCCAATCGGAAGCACGACGTCGACGACATTGACCTGCCCGGCGAGATTCGGCGCCAGCCGCCAGTTTGGCGCAATGGTCGGCCGCGACACCGTCGTCACCGTGCCGTTGATGTTGGTGTGCTCGTCGAACGCCTTGCCGGCGAGGTTCTGCACCTGATTGCCGACGCTGCCGCCGATGAGATTGCCGACGGTGTTGCCCACGGCGCTCACGCCGCTGCCGACCGCGCCCGAGAGCGTGCCGAGCGCCTCGAATTGGCCGGCGAGCGGGGTGGTGACGATGAGCGTGCCGGGCTGCCCCGACACGGCGAGCGGCCCGCGGTTCACCGTGAACGTGAGCTGCGCGGTAGAGAGTAACTTCGACACCGGATTTTGCGGCTTGCCCGACAGATTCTTCGGCGCCTGCGCGTCGAGCGCTTCGCGAATCGCCGAGAGCGCAATCGCCGTCGGCGCCAACACCGTCGATGTACCGGTCAAGGGCTGCAATGGCGGCATCGGCACGAGCTTCGGCTGGTTCTGCTGCGCCGGCGCGACCGGCCGCAACACGTCCATTAGCAGCGTCGCGCCGATGAAAGAGCCGACGAGAACGGCCAGCCCGAAGACAATGGTGCGCAGCCGCATCCGAATCGTTCCCCTTGCCCGCGAATGTAGCACTTCCAACCGGCATGGCCGGGCCACACCCTCCCTCGTCAGCGCCGGGTTTCACCGGCCCCGAACCCGCGCTACATTGCCGCCTCGCCCACTCATCAAACCAGGAAATCGTCATGCCGGAATCGATGTCGCAAGCCTCGCTGCCTGCTTTTGAAATCACGCTTAACGCGCTGTCCGGCGCGCTCGACAAGGCGCAAGCCTTTGTCGC
>Ga0181537_10003500_pt1 | contig 13411 bp, 12 predicted proteins | sample PEATcosm2014_Bin_39_FD_119765 | JGI IMG/M metagenome (GOLD analysis project Ga0181537, IMG submission 119765) | Peatland microbial communities from MTU Mesocosm Facility, Houghton, MI, USA - PEATcosm2014_Bin23_10_metaG | ecosystem: Environmental > Terrestrial > Soil > Wetlands > Peat | place...
CTGGCCCGATACGTCCCTTGCTATGACTCCGGCATCTAGCACTTCCTCACCGGCTCCTTCTGCGGCGATCTGACCATGAACACCACCAACGACTATTACGAGCTGCTCCACTACTGGGATGCATACAAAATAGCCTTGCAGCAGTTGGTTAAGGATAAGCTTATTCGCGGGCTGTTTTGGACTGAAGAACTGGCGGTGAACAGCATCGCTCCAGTCCGCGTCCTCCCGCACATCCACGCTACTGTCGAAGCTGATTCCGTGGATGCCGAGGTGATTGAGAAATTGAATTCGGCCGTAGTTGCAAATCTCAAGGCAACACTCGGACCGGATAGTCTAGCACCGAACGTCCAGGTCAAGAGTCTCAATTCCCAGCGCAAGCTCCTCTCCCACCTCCGATACCAGGTCAAGCCAATCAAGCTCGTGAAAGCTTACGATCTGGCCTGGTCTCGCGCACTTCACAACAACAGGGCCGGCGCGGTAAGATTAAACTCTGAAACAACGGATTTGGTCCTGGGGTATTCAAGCATCACCAACCGCCGCTTTAAAATCAACTACGCCGGCAACCTCAATCCAAAGACCAAGCTTTACATCGGCGTGAAGGAAAAGGACATGGAGGATGCCAGAGATGTGGTGGGCGAAGTGATAAGGGAGGGTGTTGACTATATTGAGATGAATGAGGCCGAGGACATCACAACCACGGCCGAATGACGAGGCGCAAATGTAAGGACGGCAGAGCGTATCTATAAGAAGCAGATTATGAATAACAATTCATCACAATATGAGGATTACCAAGGCCACATCGATTATGAAAGGTTGGACGAACTGAACAGGTGGAAAGAGGAGATGCAAAAACTGATGCCGGTCGTGGAATTGATGAGGATAAGAGCAACACCTGATTCGTTCATGGGCGGGGAGAGGGACATGAGGCTAAGGATCATGGGGTATGATGAGGCAGAGATTATGCAGATGACCAGTTCGGAGGGAATCAGCAGAGACGAAATGATGGCGAATGTGATGGAATATCAGAGGCGCGAGTTGAGGAGGTTGGCTAAGCTAAACAAGCAGCAAAACAGGTCTGGAAAGCTTAAAAGGAAGAATGCGCAGGCTAATCTAAGCGAGGTGGTGATTAATGACGAGGATGTGGAGGCTTGGTTTAAGAGTAGGCAGGAGGATGAAAAGCGAGCCAAATGTAAGGATAAACCTGCTATCATTATATTTGGGCCTGAGCATTTGACGGGTGGAGGGGCGGTACAACTGGATTTCAACGATCTTCTTAATACTGCGCCTCTGAACGAAGTGGATGAACCCGTATCTTTAAGAAGTGAGAAGGACCCTGTGTTTATTGAGCAAAAGCATCGTCCAAACCACAATACTATAGATGACTGGGATCAATTTGTCTTATAAGGTAAAGCAACTCGTATTCTAAGCGAGTGTCCTTAAGAATCATGAACGTCACGAATTCATATACCAGGCCCGACGCAGCACTCCCATCAGCGCTCAAACGATATCAAGAACTGGTGTGGAGGCTGACGTTCTTGAGGACTAGGGGAGCAGAGGACGATCAGGAACCAACGCATGAACAGATTTGTGACTGGTATAGGCGCATTCCCAGGCCGCCACAGTCCTCGTTGGTTCGTGGTCTGGGAAATGACGCAAAATCCATAAGCCAGCATTTCGAGCAGCTTTTCCCAGATCAGACGGCGCAATTCGGTCCGGCCTGTCTTGAGTTTGGGCAGGCGGATGAGTTGGGCCAGATTCATCCTCAGCCACTTTTGATAAACCACGACACTTTAGCCGCATCCTTGTCAGATCCGAGAATTGGCCTCGATGTTGTTTATTATGACCAGGAAATGCAGTTTTTTTATAAAGAGCCGTTTCAAAATCTTTACAAGCCAGTGAGTCCAGAGAAGGTGCAGGGGTTGTATAGGGGACTGGTTTTGAGAACGGCGAGCTCGGTGAAAAATGTGAATGGGAAGCTCAATGTCTGGGCCGAGTTCAGATCGGACAAGAATTGCAGGTTGATCATTCAGAGAGCAAAGGCCATTCTCTCTGCCAGCCCTGAGTTTTTCAGTCCAACCTCAAAACATCAAAGAATTCGCGGGATTGAGTTGATGGAGAGAGTGGCAAGGCGTTTTGTTTCGGAGATGTTGACCTGCGAGCCTGGACAAATCTTGAAGCTGGCTGATGCGTATGCTGTTTTCAGGGGACTGTTGAAGCAGCGTGATTTGCCAGACATCAAACGCAGTGATTTTAAGGCTGTGGTTGGGCCGTTGATCAGAGACCAGTTTAGCGTGGCGTTGAGAAATGATTTGGATGGCGCTGGAGTTCGTGGCTGGAAGAATGTTCGTTTAGTTCAGACAGGGCCGGGTTGAAATTCGGGCCGTTCCGAGGGTTTCTTGCCAGAGGAGGGAGGATTGTAAAAAGGCTTGCAAATCTGGATAACGGGAAGAGAATCGCGGAAAAGTCCTACGCGGGTCGTGGGCACAAATCCAAATGGGAAGTCCGAACTGAAAGTATGGCGCATGGTGCCGCTGGGCGATCCAGTCCTAATTTTACAATTCTCTCACGACAAGAATCCTTATGCAAACCGTCAAAATCCCCATTTTTCTATTATCGGTCGTCAATTTGATGGCCACCGGACAATTAATTGCCGCCGACTCGGCCGCCGAATCGCCGCGCAGAGCTGCGATATTTGTCGAAAACCGCGTCGGGCCTGCCATGAATGACAAGGTATCAGTGCTGGAAGATTTTCTCACCAGCCGTATAACAGCAAAGGGCTTTTCCGTTATCAGCCGTGAGGATGTTATTAACGCATTGAAGACATATTCCACGTTGGAAATTACGGCGGCTTCTGGAACCGCGGTGAGCGGTAAAGTTGAAACACCCGCCGGACAAAAGGCGGCGTCAGGCGAGGTGGCCACGGCGACAGCGGCGGAAGTCTCAGCCACGCCGGAAACGACGAGTTTGGATCGTGCTTTAAGCGACAATTCGTCCGCCCTACGGCTCGCACAAAATATGGGAGCGGATTATTTGCTTGTGGCGTCAATCACCTCGTTCAGTACAAAGAAAATAACAGACAACGAGCTGAAAACTGTGAATGTCGTTAACACCCTCCGGGTTAGTTACAAAGTGCTGGACGCTGCTCAAGGAGGTAGTTTAATCGGAGACACCATTAAAGCGACCAAGACGACCCGTTTTACCGAAAACAGCCAGATAGAGGATTCAGGCATTGTGGACGATCTTTTAGATGATGCGGCGACTCAAGTCGCAGAAAATGCGGGCGGAAAACAGTCAACTATTGCCGCCGTTTCTGACCAGCCAAAGTCGGTCGAAATCACCGTCTCCTGTGGGATGCAAGACTTGGTGAATCTGCCGATTTCCGTTCCAGACATCCGGGTGCTTGATGATGGAACGTTGTTTGTTTCGACCAACCGCTTGGGAATCCAAGTGTTGGATGCGACAGTCGAAGTTAACGGGACTGCTGTCGGTTCCGCTCCCGGCAAGTTTAAAGTGCCGCCTGGATTAAACAAAATGAGAATCACCCGTGACGGTTTCAATGATTGGGCGCGCACGGTAAATTTCTCGGAAGGACAAACATTCAACATCACATTGCAAATGTCAGACGCTGGCTATGCCCGCTGGAAAGATAACACTACTTTTCTTTTTGCCATGGAAACCGGCAAGAAACTTACAAGCGGTACGGTGGACATGATGGAAGGCTTCGCTCAAACCCTGCGGCAAAGCGGGTACCGCGTGGACACAAAAACCGACGTTAAGGCAGATATTCAAGAAAAAGGGAAATCACTTTTCGATGGAGCCTCATTAAAAGCGTTCTAAACTCGAATCCACATGAAAGCCAAAAAAGTTTTAAAATCAAGACTAGTCTCGTTAGGAATAATCCTGCTGCCTGCGTTCGCATTGGCGCAGGAAAAAGCGACGCTTGGCATTCTGTCCATCAGGCCCACGCCGTCTTTGGCAGATTCGATCAAGCCAGAAAAAAAAGTGGAGATGAACCGCATCTTGGAATCGATGGACAGTCAATTGATTGATCGTATTAATGCGACGCGCAAGTTTGACATTGTTGGTCGCAGCGATTTGGACAACATCATGAAGGAGCAGGACACCGGGGCGTCGGGCAATGTTGATCCGAAGACCGCTGCGCAAGCCGGGAAGCTTACGGGTGCGAAATTCATCCTTACGTCAACAGTGGATGATTTTCAGGATTACGTCGAGAAAGCCACGTTCGAAGGTACCGGCCGCAGCGCGACCAAGCGCGTTTTCCGGCTCTCAATTGTGGGCAAAATTTATGATGCTACGACAGGCAAGCTCCTGGAGTCAGCAAACATACAGACCGGCAACGACGAGTTTAAACAAATCCAGCAGGAGCGCAATTATTCTGTGAAGGATGGCGAATTGAGCGACGAGATGATGGTGGCCGTTTCGCGCAGCATGGCGGAAAAAATTGCCAACCACGTCGCCGACGTGATTTTCCCCATAAAAGTTCTAATCAAGGGCGACAATGAAGTCACAATCAATCGTGGTGATGGAGGCGGCGTGGCCATTGGTGATACATTTAATGTTTTTGCGTTGGGACAGGAATTAATTGATCCGGACACAAAGGAATCCCTCGGCCACGAGGAGGTGAAAGTCGGCAGGGTGAAAATTACGGAGGTGGACCCCAAGTTTTCGAAGGCAGCAATTCTTGAGGACACCGGCATTGACAAGGGCGCGATCCTTCGCAAACCGCAGTGAAATTGGCTAGTAAAAAGGTTATCGAATGATTCTTTTAAGCTGGATTAGATCCGACAATCGCATCCGAGTTCTTGTTCTTGTCGCAGTTTTATGCGGTCTGGCGACAGGTTGTACCACCTACCAGCAGCAGAACAAGGTCATTCTCTACTGGCGGCAGGGCAATTTGACGAACGCCATGGTCGAAGCAGCAAAAATGACTGACCAGAACGCGAACAACAAAGATGCCGTGATCTGGCGGTTGGAACAGGGCGCGGTTTTGCGCGCAAACGGCCAGTACGAGGAAAGCAACAAGGCGTTCGACAAGGCACAGGATAAAATTGACCAATATTCGCAGGAGGCCAAAGTCAAACTTGGTCACGAGGGTGGTGCTTTTTTGTCCAGTCAGGCCGAGTTGCCCTACGAAGGGCGCGCATACGACGGCATCATGCTTAACACCTACGAGACCCTCAACTACCTTGCTATGGGTGATTCCGACAAGGCACGTCCGGAAATAATTCGTGCCTATCAACGGCAGGAAGAAGCCGTTGAAGAAAATAAAAAGCGCATAGAAGAGATTCAGAATGAGGCTGAATCGACTACAAACAGAGCAACCGTCGAAAAGGCGCAGCAGGACTCCTCATTTCAGGCCGCGATACAAGGCGACTACACTTACCTTGATAGTCTCAAGCCCTACGCCGATTACGTTAATCCCTATACCGTTTATCTCGACGGCCTGTTTTTCATGGCTAATGCGGCAGACGCGTCGGATCTTGAGCATGCCCACAAATCATTTGAGCGAATCAGCACGCTGCTTGGTGATAATGCGTATATTGAGCAGGATTTGATGGCAGTGGACGGCCTGATGAACGGCAAATCACTGACGCCGACGACCTATTTTATCTTTGAAACTGGTTGTGCGCCGGTTCGTGACCAAATCCGGATTGACATCCCGACTTTTTGGCCCGAATTGCCTTACCTTGGGGCGGCATTTCCAACGCTTAAATTTCAAAATAATTATACGCCCAGTTTAACGGTCGCGGCTGCGGCTACGAACACAACGACCGTGCTGTTATCCAGCATGGACAGCGTGGTGGGGCGTGATTTCAGAAACGAATTGCCCTCGATCATCACCAAGACGCTTATTTCGAGTGCGATTAAAGCGGCCGCGACACATTTTGCCTGGGAAGCAACTCGGCAGCGGCAGGCTGACGGAAGTTTGGATAATGGTGGAATTGCCGGGGCCTTGGTTTTGGCAAGTGCCTCGGTTTATCAGGTTGCGGTTAATATTTCAGACACACGTACATGGACGACACTGCCAAAGGAATTCCAATTCTGCCGCATTGCAACGCCTCCTGACCGCAAAATTGAACTGCGTACCCCTGATGGCTCCCAAAAAATCCCAGTGACAATTGGCGAGGGAACGATTAATCTGATTTACGTCAAATCCATAAGTCTCGGCACGCCACTGCTGGTGTCACAAATAAAGCTGAAATGAAAATGCGATTTCTCTGCCGGTTTGATTCGCAAATTCGTCGAGTTCTGGCCGCGAGACGTATGATTTCACATTCCCTGAAGCCAGATGGTCAAAATCTATGAATATCAAAATCATTTTCCCACTCCTCGCTGCCGTTGTGTTTACGATTGTCGGCTGCGCCACCGAAGGCGATGACGCACATTATGTGAAAACTGGCGGTAGTGACAATATTGTCAACGTCGGCCAGATCAACATCCAGGATTACATCCAGGCCGCCAACGCTTCTGTTACAAACCTTCTTGATAGCGGCGTCCTGGACAAGGTGTCTAATCCGCCCGCCATTCTTGCCATCAGTCGCATCATCAATAACACAAGCCAACAGGTTGACACCGATTTGCTCACCAAAAAAATCCGCATCGCCCTGCGACAAAGCGGCAAGGCTGTGACCACGACCACGTTCGGCCCCGGTGGCAGCGCTGAAGACCCCTTGGCAAAGGGCGTGCAGCAGGAGCAGGAATTCTTGGACGATCAGAAGACTACGCGCCTGCCGGACTTCAGCCTTTCTGGCAAAATCATAGAGACCATTGCGCGCGCGGGAAGTATCCGTCAGTCCACATACAGCTTCCAGCTCTCGCTCACCGACAAGCAAGGCCTCGCGGTTTGGGAAGGTGAAAAGGAAATCACGAAGCAAGGCACGCGGCCGGCTGTTGGTTGGTGATTCGAGCTTGGATTATGTAGCGATACCATGTGGGAAATCAAAGTTGGAAATATCACAAATGATATTTCAACCTACACGATGTCCATTCAAGTATGCCATCCGTCTACTGGCTAATAATGCGTTGTTGCGGGACATCGATTCAATGCTGACCCGACCAGTGGGTCGGGCCGCCAACACGCGAGTGGTCCGGCATGCTGGCTTTTTGTATCAGGCGCAGAGTTGGGATCGCGCTCGTCGCATGGTGGCCAAGGTGGAGTGGCTGATCAGTCCGCCCGCCTTCCCGTCTTGTAATGCTGTGGAGTGGGAGGAAAATCGAGAAAAGGCCTCTGCTAGTGATGAGCCAGAAGTCAAATGGGAAATTCCAGCTTAAATGAGCAACCCAACTGAGAGTAGCGGATATGAAGCTATGGCGCAGGCTGTAAAGGCTTCAATGGAGGAGTTGCTCGTTCCGTTTCAGGCGGCTTCCGATGCGCCCGAATCGCTGAGGAATATGAACACCGACGACTTCTTTCGCGCATTCCTTGTGTATGCTGACAAGTTCACCGGGGAATGCTGCCGTGAACTGAGCAAGATCTTTCGTCAGGTTTCTTTGACTCCAGAAGTCCGCGGCACTCCGACACTGGAACTGGCCAAAAAAATCCGGCAAACGGTTTTTGAGAAGCTGGACATGGTGCTTGTCAGTTACGTTGACTCCTTGAAGCAAATAAATCTCGATCTTGGCGGGGTTGTCCAGGGCCTGTCCGATTCGAGTGTGCTTGCAGAGGCTTTGAAGGGAGCGGCGATCGGCAGGGTTGCCGGAGGGTTTGGCGACACAGGCAAGGTTTTTGGCACTGTCGGAGCGATTGCCGCGGCTGGGAAGGAGGCGGAGAAGCAACAGGCCCTCTTGGCGCTACGGCAAAAACTAATGGACGAGGCTCGCAGCTTGGCATTCTCCAAAATAATCGATTACCTGAAAGAGGTTGAGCTTCTTCCTGAGAATCTTCTGGACTATGGGTGTGCAAAGTGCTTTGGCGGTGAGATTGATTTTTCCAAACAAGCGCTGGCCGTCGAGTTCGTTCGTGAATCTGTTGGAGACAAGATACGGCGCGCGCTCGAATTGACGTTGAACCTTGAACGAATGCAGAAGGAAGAGGCCTCAAGAGTTGCAACAGCGATGGTTCAGGCAGCGTCTGAAAAGACCGGAAAAGCTACGGCCGCAGGGTGTGGCGGGTGTCTGCTTGTCATCGGGGTCCTGGTGCTCATCGGCGGGATTGGGCAAATCTTCGATTCCAAATCGGACCCGGACGACCCTACAATCGTTTTGGCGTGTGTTGGTGGCCTTGGGCTTATAATTGCCGGGATTGTTGCTTTCACAATGAAGAAAAGACAATCGGGTTAAGAGGAACGTCGATTTGTTCCCGCCTGGTCTTTCGCTTCTCGGATTGGTTGGAGAACAATGGTGAAATTCAGACCGGGATGAAATGGTCATAAATCGCTGTCAAAATCGGAAATGCTGCCGCCGAGCAGGCGTTACCAGCCAGCGAAGCCATCCAGCACTTGATAATGGACGGTGTTTTGACCGTCATAGCCGCGGTCTGCATGATGGTCCTATGGCTGCTGCGCCGTGAGAGTGGTTGACACTGTGCATTTTGCGTGGCTCAATATGGTCGATAATTGAAACAAAACCTTTTCATCGCGTTACTCGTTCAATTTCTGCTCACTACTGTTTTATTTGGAGAAGAAATTCCATTGGATTATATCGGACATCCGTTCTACTCCCCGAATCTCATCGTGGAATGGAAGCTGGCTACAAATTCTCTGCCGGCCACTCTTCGGATCTTCAAGATTATTGACGGGAGTTTCTCCCAAACAGCAATTTCAAACCTGATGCGGCTGGGTGGGTTTTCTGAAACCAACCGTGTGCGAACAGACTCCAGGGGAGATAAAATTCCGGATAATGAACTGTGCTTTCGCAATTTTAACGACAGGCACTTTCTGTCCATAGCACCAGCCAACGGGACAGTTGATCTTTATACGCCTGATTTTTCAACCGCCATGCCAGAAGGGGTTCCTGATCAGACGCGGGGCATTGACCTAGCGACGGACATCCTTAAACAACTCGATATTCCAACTGACCAACTGATCAAAACAAACGGTCATTTCAAGACTTGGTGCTACCCAGGAGAAATGACCATGTATCCAAAAGGTGCTGAACCAATCACGCGCCGCAGTTCCATGGGAATCGAATTTCGCAGGATGCTGGATGGGATTCCGTGCACTGTCGAAGACGTTCATATTGATTTTGAGAGGAACGAAAAAATTACGCAACTGCAGATTCGTTGGCATGGGGTCAAACCGTCCAAGCCATATCCGATTGCCAGTTTTGACCAAATGGCGGATTGGATAAAAGAAGGTCGGGCCAGGGTTAACGACTTGGAAGGTCCTATTGGGGGACGATTTCTCCAACCTGCAGGCATCAAGAAGATCACGGTGACTGGGATCAGCCTTTATTACACCGGAAGCAGTCACTTTTCCGCGCGAGCCGGTGATGACGTTCCCATGAGCCGAATGTATCCATATGGCGTGCTTCAAGCCGATGCAGAACTCAGTCCTGACGATCATGAGACCATCTGGCTGTTCTGTCCCATCACGAAAGGCGCATTAAGCAGCGTATCAAGAAAATCCGATGAATACGGCTTTGGAATTTACCCGAGCAATTTAGAAGAGAAGCGGAGGCAGAACGCAAATTGATAAAAATGCACTTCTGGCGTATGCCGTTTCTGAGGGTTGTTGCAACAGCGTGATTTGCCAGACACCGAACGCAGTGATTTTAAGGATGTGGTCGCCCCTTCATTTTAGAGGTTCGGTGATTCGCGGGTCGATATATACAATTTTATCAAAAAAAACTTTCACTTGGGCGATCTGCCCATTGGTATCGGAAAATCCAAACGTCCAACCTGTGGTCATGAAGGTCGGTGGTTCCACGCAAGTCGCGGAAACACAAAAAAGCCTGTTTGTAGCCGAGCCAAGCCGGGCAGTAGCCAGGGCGTATGCCTCCGACAGCGCCAATGGAGGCGGCCTTTTCTGGTCAGAGCCTGGATGACTTGAGCTGCCGGAAAGGCCCTGGGCAAAGACTAACCCAGCGGTGAGTGCGACCGGAAACAGTCGCAATCCGGCTCTGAAAATGAACTTTAGCTTCGATTGCGTGCAAATGTTAGAGAATGGTCGGTTGTTCATAATTTTCTTTTTTTAACCCGCCCTGAGGTTGATTTAATTCTCAGGGAAGCAGTTTGTAGGGGGTATAAATTGAGGCAACGTATTCACACCGTTGATAACGTGCGTCCAATACGGAAGCTCCTCTCCTCGTGGTGCCACCGGGGATCCCGTCAAATTCTCAACCTTTCAGCCTCGAGAAACGATCCGCCACAAAATCCCAATTGACGACATTCCACCAGGCCGCTACATAATCGGCCCGCCGATTCCGGTATTGCAAATAATATGAGTGTTCCCAAACGTCAATGCCCAGTAACACAGGTCGCCCTGCTGTCAAAGGCGTGTCCTCATTCGCCGTAACTTCGATTTTCATCTTCCCGGCTTCGATTGTCACCCATGCCCAACCGCTTCCAAACAGCCCAATGGCCGCCTTCGTGAAATTCTGCTTGAATCCGCCATAGCTGCCAAAATCCCTTTCCAGTGCCGCCACAAATGCCCCCCCGGGTTCGCCGCCTCCATTTTTCTTCATCATCCGCCAAAACAATGAATGGTTGTAATGGCCACCTGCGTTATCAAGGGCTGCGGCCCGTATTGAGGATGGTATCGAGCCCGCATTTCCAAGAATGTATTCAAGTTTCTGTTCTTCGGTCCCCTTTGTCTTAATGTCAAAATAAAAGTCTGGGATGCTCGAAACAACACTGTTTAACTCGTCCACATACGCGGCCTGGATGAAGTCGTGGTGAATTTGCAACGTCAGCGTATCAATATTTGGCCCAAGTGAATCGATAGGATACGGCAACGCTGGAAGGGAGAACTGCGGCTGGAATCTGCCGTCTATCACGGATTGAGCCAGCGTGCGGGGAGAAATGCCGACCGCAGCCAAAAGAAAAGAGCCGGTTTTGAGTGCTTCGCGTCTTGTCATCATGTTTCCTTTATGTGGAAGTGTATTACTCCCATTGAAAATGTATATTTGTGATATTGTTCGTCCACCAAGGGTATTGTTCTGTGGAGACCTCGGTTGGATTTGCATTATTAGTAAGGCCAGCCGCAGCCCAACTCGTTATAGCGCAATTGGTCGCGGTCAGACTCGCACCACCTGCATAATTCCAACTGATCGATTTCAAGGGCACCCAGTTGTTGGTGCCCGAGTTGTTGCTAGCCGGATTGAACTCCAGCCAAGTCTCAAAGCTACGTGTGTCCGACATCGACTTGCTCAAGCAGTACGGTGGGTCAATATTTGCGCCAGGGCTGTCTTCAAACGGATTGAGACCCACATAACCATAAGGAAAGGATGTGTCGAGAACATTCGTGGCCCTCCGGCTAAACCACGCACCAGAGCTGTCATTTGTCTGATATCGGAGTGCGACAGAATTTACAACTTGTACCCATTGGAAAGTGCCGGAGAAACCGTTCGGCAGTGTGGCCGAGTACAAAAAGCGGACGCCGGGAGTTCCGCCACAGTTACTCGGGATTCCATAATGAAGTCCAAACACCGGAATACAGTTTCCTGCGGTTGTATCATTTGTGTCGAAGGCAAGAGTTCCGGTTGTTGATGTAATTGCTGCCTGCGGCCGAAACATGCTGAACTCCCCTTGGGTCGAAAATGGTTGAGAGGTGTTGCCGTTTGTAAACAGCAACGTGCACTTTACTGAAGCACCATAAGTGGCCGGCGTGCTGGCGTCCGGTCCGCCAGAAACCCACCAATTGGTTGTTTCATTGAGGGCAAGCAGTGAGGGATCCACAAAAGGCACAGTCGAACACGTCGGGAAGGTTTCGCTCGGAACGGCGTTGGATTGGTTGTTAAAATAGGTTCCTGTGAAAAACCATTGGCAGTTCGTCGCAATCACACCGGCCGGCAAGTTCGTCAAACCGAAAGCCACGTTCTGCCCGACACAGAACGCGGCATTGGATGCGACGTCGTTAGCATCAAGCGGCGTTCCATTTGCGGTGATCTGGAGGTTCGTGACCTGCATCTGAAAAACCGCCACATCGTTTTGATTGGATAACGTCGCGGTGGGCACCAAGGGCAAGCTGGCTCCCGAAGGCCCGTTCAGCACCACCAGTCCCCATGTCAAACCGTTGCTGTCAGTTATGCCCGTGTCGGTCGCCGTCTGCCCGTTGACTTGCAATTGCTCGGGTGACAGCGGTGTGTAAGCTACTTCATCCAGGAAGGTTTCTGGATACAGCAAATCTGTAATGTTATAATCGAGAAGCGGTCCATACTCCTGTGCGCCAACCAGCACCAGATACGACCGCTGCGCACCCGGCGGGTCCTGCCCGGCAGGTTGCAACGCCAAGGTCGTCTTGGCATGAAACACTTGCGTATCAGAATCGCTTGCTATCAGCGAATCCCCTTCTTCCCACGCCACCGGCAAATCGTTTGTGTAGCCGGAAAGATCATAGGCGAACGGGCTGTTATCAACAGGATAACCAGCCTCCCCGACCCAATCTTGATAATTTCCATAGTTCAACCCATTGCCGCTGGTCCAATAAGTCTTGTTGTCATTTATTAACACCGGGCCGGTGTCCAAATCCCAGGAAAGATAAGTTGTGTCAACGTCCCGATACGTCTGCTCATACGCTTCCACCACGACTGTTGCCGGTTGCGGTTGATAAACGGTTTGTATTGCCAATGGATTATTGCCCGAATCAGTCACCCGCGCATTCAAGGCTGCTGTGCCATTCGGGCTTACGGGCACATTCGCGGCCGACCAATTATTGCCGGTCACCGTTGCAACCACACCGTTGATCGAAACATTCTCGGTCGAATCGCCAATCGTCCCCGTCACGGTGACAGAGGGCTGATTTAACTGGCCGCTTGTCAAGGGAGTGATGGTGAAATTTACGGGGCTTTGGATGACATTCAAGTTGGTTGTGCTCACGTTTCCGGCCGCATCCGTTGCCGTGATGGTCAGTGCGTTAGTCCCGCCAGCCAGTGCAAGATTGTTAAACCAGACCGTTCCGTTGCGCTCCACCAAAGCTTGATTGGTGATCCCGTTGATTACGGCTGACACCGTCGCTGTCGCGTCATCAATCTGCGCCTGCACTGTGACGTTGCTGCCGGCAATCGAAGTACCATTTGTCGGCCAGATGACCGACAGCACGGGCGCTGTGTGGTCGCCTGAATAATTCAGAGTGTAACTGATATTGGTCGTAATCGTGTTGCCCGCAACGTCTGTTGCATGGAGCGTGATGGTGTTGAGACCGGTGGCGAGCGCAATGTCATAGCATTGAAAGGCGTTCGTTGTGAATGCCAGCAGACTCGTATCGTAATAGTATGGTCGCCAGTAGCCTGC
>Ga0181537_10003501_pt1 | contig 13408 bp, 10 predicted proteins | sample PEATcosm2014_Bin_39_FD_119765 | JGI IMG/M metagenome (GOLD analysis project Ga0181537, IMG submission 119765) | Peatland microbial communities from MTU Mesocosm Facility, Houghton, MI, USA - PEATcosm2014_Bin23_10_metaG | ecosystem: Environmental > Terrestrial > Soil > Wetlands > Peat | place...
ATCGTCGGCGTCTGGATCGCTCGCAACGAACTCGTCTTCCACAAATTCGTGCCCTTCGCGACCAATTCCGGCGCCAATTTCCTGATCGGCAATTGCGAGAACACGATCCCCTATGGCGGTTCCGGCAATGTCGACCGGACCCACTATCAACAGGAAGCCCGGGCGCTCGGCCTCGATGAATTTCAGGAGGACCGCTATTATCGCCAGGCCGCCGTGACCTGGATCAAGACGCATCCCGGCCGCGCCATCGTTCTCTATCTTGAAAAGGTGGCGAATTTCTTCAACGTCTACAACGAGTACGCGCCGGAGAATAAAGCCGAGGTCTCGGTTTGGAAGCAGGCGGTCATGGCGGTAACCTATGGCATCCTGCTGGCCCTGCTCGCCTGGCGCTTGCTGGAAATGAAACGCTTTCCGCTGACCACCCACGAAAAGCTGTTTTTGGCCATCTATGTCCTGAGCGCCTTTACGTCGGCCATCTTTTTTACCCGCATCCGCCTGCGCCTGCCTTACGACTACCTGATCATCGCCATCATCGCCATGCATCTCAGCCGGCGGCTCCAAAGCTGGCTGGAGCCCGCTGCGTCAGGAGACAAAGGAGCCACGGAATGACCTCGCCGGGGCTGTCCTGGAAGCTCGGCTTTTTCGCGATCATTGGCTTCTGGGCGCTGGTCAGTCTCGGCGATTACCCGGCGCCCTTCATCGACGACGCCTTCTATATCGGGGCGGCGATCAACCTCGCCCAGCATGGCGTCTTTTCCAATCCCTACTGCGAAATGCTGGCCACCATCGGCTGCTCCGATCACTTCTTCGCCAACATGCCGCTGCACGATTATCTCCTGGCGGGCTGGCTGAAGCTTTTTGGGATCAGTACGCTTTCGTTCCACGTCCTCTACACGCTGCTGGCCCTGGCGGTTGCGCTGCTCATTTATCGGCTGTTACCCACCGTCCGCTTTTCCTGGGCCGCCGCGCTCCTGATCTGCCTTGCCGTCTACGGTCTTCTCGGCGGCTCGGGACTTCGCGCCGATGCCCTCGGCTTTTGCTTTTTGCTGTTGGGATTTGACGCCTGGAAAGCCCGGACCGTTTTCCACTTTTTCTGGAAGAACTTTTTCCTCGGATTGGTCGTCATCACCTTCCCGAATCTGGCCATCCCCGCGATGCTGCTCTCACTCGCCGCGCTTCTCCATCAGAAGCTTTTTCGCCAAAAAACGATTCGCGACCTCGTCCCGTTTGCGCTGGCGATGGGCGCGGCCTATGGAATTTGCTTCGTCATTTTCCTCATTTGCATCGACTTTCGCCTCTTCGAATTTCTGGCGTGCCTCGTCCGCAACCAGCAATACAGCGCCCTCGGCGTCAAGGAGCGTTTTCAGTTCCTGACCCTGCTGGGAATATCGAAATGGGTCGTCGTGCAACTCAGTTTTCTCGTCTTGGTGGGAGTCCTTATCTTCCAATGGCGGAAGACTCCTCAGCGGCGTGAGGGCCTTTTTTTTCTCGCTCTCTCCCTCCTGGTCTTCGCCAGCCTCGGCATCTCCAGCGTCAACTCAGCCAGCGGAGCGCACGTCTGGGCCTTCAGTTGTCTGATGACCGGACTGTTTATCCTCACGGAGGAGAACTGGGATATTCGCGCGTGGCTTCTTTACGTGGCCGTCCTTGCCCTGGCCGCATTTGGGCACGCTCACGTGGCGATCCAACACGCGCTGGCCGACCGTCCGCCGGGACCAGAGGAACGCGCGGCGCTCCTTGAAAAAATCGCGCAGCTTCACCCTCCGCGCCTCTACATCGACGCTTACGCCTTGCGCGAGCTTTACGATTACAAGTTTCCCGCCAACAGCTTCGCCTTCGAGACCAGCAACACGACGGGGTGGGGTTATCCCAAGTCCTTAAGCACGCTTCCCAAAAATTCGGTCTCCATCGTTTCGGTAAGCTACTCCTTCCCAACTTCCCGATCTCCCGATGCCGGGAAAATGGCCAAGCCCCTGATCATTTTTGGCCATCCGGTTCCCGGCGTGGTTCGAAATCCCTACGATCTCGAAATCATGGATAACCGCGACGCGCCTTAAAGCGTCTTCGCCGATTTGATGATGTAATGGGGGCGCGGCTGAAGTTGTTTGTAAATGCGCGCGATATACTCTCCCAGGATACCGACGGAAATAAGCTGCACACCGCCCAGAAAGAGAACGACGAGAACGAGCGAGGTCCACCCCGGCGGATTGTTGTCATAAACCAGCTTGCCCACCACCGCATAGCCTCCGTAGATCACGCACAAGACCACGGCCAAAAAGCCGAGAAAGGTCGAAAAACGCAGCGGCAGCGACGAATAGCCAAAGATGCCGCTCCCCGCCAATTTGAGCAGCTTGCTGAAGGTGTACTTGGTTTCTCCCGCCACCCGTTTCGGCCGGTCGTACTCGACCCCGGTCTGGCGAAAGCCCGCCCAGCTCCGCAAGCCGCGCAAAAACAAATCCTTGTCCGGGTACTCGACCAGAAGGTCGGCCACCCGCCGCGACACCAGGCCAAAATCGCCGGAATCGAGCGGGATGCGGATATCGGTCATCATATCCATGAAGCGGTAGAACAGACTGTAGGCCCAGCGCTTGAACCATGACTCCTGGCGCGTGCGGCGCACCGCATAGACCACGTCGAAGCCCTGCTCGTATTGGGCGATGAGCGTCGAAAACAGCTCGGGCGGGTCCTGCAAATCGGCGTCGATGACAATAATCAACTGGCCGGAGCTCTCCTTCAGCCCGGCCAGGAGCGCCGGTTGATGCCCGAAGTTCCGCGAGAACTCGACGACCCGCACCTGGCCCGGAAACAACGCGCGCTGCTTTTCGATGACCTCGATGGTGCGATCGGTGCTCCCGTCATCCACGAGGACCAGTTCCCACTGATACTGGGGAATCTGCGCAACCACCGTCCCAAGGCGCTGGAACAGAATTTCCACGGACGACTCCTCGTTAAAGACGGGCACCACCACCGAGGCCTTGGGTGTGCTCTTGGGAGGAAAACCAATCGTGCTATTCATGTCTCACCAGCCTGCATCCGCGGGAAATGGATCATCGCGGTGGTTTCTCAAACCGCTGAATCTACTGCCCCTGGCTCGCCACGAGCTTTTCGGCGAGATAGGTGACGATGCGCCGGAGTTTTTCGTCGACCTTCATCTTGTCCTCGATGGTGCGGTTGGCGTGGAGCACCGTGCCGTGATCGCGCCCGCCGAAAGCCTCCCCGATCTCGTTCAGCGAGGAGGTGGTGAGGCGGCGGCTGAGGTACATCGCCACCATGCGCGGCACGGCGATATTGGCGGGACGGCGCTTGCTCGTCATGTCGGCCAGGCGCAAATCGTAGGTCTCGGCGACGCGGCGCTGGATGAGATCGATGCTCACCGTCTGCTGGCCTTCCTGCTGGAGCAGGTCGCGCAGCAGCACCTCGGTTTGCGGCACGGTGATGGCCTTGCCGTGCAGCGACGCAAACGCCGCCACCCGGTTGAGCGCGCCCTCGAGGCGGCGGATGTTGGTCTTGACCCGCTCGGCGATGAAACCGAGCACCGGGTCGGAAAGCTTCTCCGGCATGGCGCTCACCTTATGCCTCAGGATGGCCAGGCGCGTTTCGGCGTCGGGCAATTGGAGCTCGGCGGTGAGTCCCATCTCAAAGCGCGAGGTGAGCCGCTTCTCCATGTTGGCGATTTCCGTGGGGGGTGAATCGCTGGTGAGGACGATCTGCCGGCTCCCTTCGCAGAGCGTGTTGAAGGTGTGATAGAATTCCTCCTGCGAGCGGTCCTTGCCCGCGAGGAACTGGATGTCGTCGATGAGGAGCACGTCGACCTGGCGGTAGCTCTTGCGGAACTTGGCCAGTTCCCCGTGCTGGATCGCGCTGATGTAGTCGTTGGTGAATTGCTCCGAGGTGACGTAGAAAACCTTCAGGTGCTTTTTGTTGGCCTGGATGAGATGGCCGATGGCCTGCATGAGATGGGTCTTGCCCAGACCGACGCTGCCGTGCAGGAAAAGCGGATTGTACGTGCGGGCCGGGGCTTCGGCCACCGCCCGCGCGGCGGCGGCGGCAAAACGATTGTTCTCCCCGACCACAAAAGATTCAAACGTGCAGCGTGGATTCAGGCAGCCGCGGGAATCGGTGGAAGCATGAGGAGCAAGCCGCACCGCCTCTTTCCTGCTTCGCACGGGCTCCGCTTTCGGCCGAACGTCCGGGGCCATTTCCGGAATGACCTTGTCCTGGGAGTGGAAAACGATCTCGACGCTTTCCCCCAGAACACGCGATGCCGTGGCCTTGAGTTGCGGCAGGTAATTTTCCTCGATCCAATACTGATAAATGCTGTTGTCGGAACTCAAGGTCAGCGTCTTGTTGGCGTAGTTATGCGCACGCAAAGGACGGAACCAGCGTGTTACGGCATCAACCGAGACAACCTGTTGCATTTCAAGGCATATCGAGGCCCAAATATCAGTCAACTGCACGGTTGGAGCTATGTTACTCACAGGTTATTCAGATTAGAGATGCGAAGAATCGGGGTGGAAATCATAAATAAGCGCCGCTCTCAGGTAGGAGGTAAGTTGTTCATAATAAAAGCCTTAATACGAATCCCTAAAATGGGATTAATTGGAAACCCACCGGTACAGCTCTCTTGACCGGGGAAGTTATTCGCGTTGACGCAAAAACGAAGAATTGAGAATAACTTTTTATTTGGATTCACCGCGCTTCCTCCGCTTTGGTGTAGGCAAAGTAATCAGGCGTTGATACAGCGGCAAGCGAAATGGTCGCAGAATGATGAAATATAATTTCGCAAAAGAATTGACGGAGAATGTGTCGACAATTTTACAGTTGTTGCCGAAAAAAGTCGTTTGCGACAGGACGGTGACCGCCCAAAGTTTTCTCACCTCTGGGGCGGGTAAATTCGCTCGTGTTTGAGTTGCCCCGTCAAGTTGTTCTTGCTTACATCACGCCTGTCGCGCGAGTCGTTCACCCTTCACCTCCAACCGGATTTTTCCCATGACCAACACTCCAGCCGCTCCGCCCCATTCCACCACCCCGGCCCACGCCAAGCCGGTCAATATCGACTCGATGCTGAAGGAAAAACGGATTTTCAAGCCGTCGGCCAAGTTCTCCAAGGCGGCGCGGATCGGCAGTCTCAAAAAATATTTCAAGCTGCACAAGGCCTCGCTCAAGAATCCCGATAAGTTTTGGGGCCGGGCCGCGGAAGAACTCACCTGGTTTCGCCGCTGGAAAAAAGTCTGCGTCTGGAAGCCGCCCTTCGCGCAGTGGTTTGTCGGAGGTAAAATCAACGCCAGCGTCAATTGCCTTGATCGTCATCTGGAGGGATCGCTGCGCAACAAGGCGGCCCTTATCTTCGAGGGAGAACCGGGCGATGTGCTGACCCTGACCTACCTCCAGCTTCATCGCGAAGTCTGCCTGATGGCCAATGTCCTGAAGAAACACGGCGTCAAGGCGGGCGACCGCGTCATGATTTATCTGCCCATGATTCCCGAGGCGATCATCGCCATGCTGGCCTGCGCCCGCATCGGCGCGCCCCACAGCGTGGTCTTCAGCGGATTCAGCGCCGAGTCGCTCAAGGAACGGATCAACGATTGCGGGGCGAAAGTGGTCATCACGTCCGACGGCGGATACCGGCGCGGCTCCAAGCTTGCCATCAAACGGAATGTCGACGAGGCGCTCCTCGGCGCGCCCAAGGTCACCAGCGTGCTCGTCGTCCAGCGCACCAAACAGGAAGTCGTCATGACCCCGGGCCGCGATTTCTGGCTGCATGAGGAAACGCCGCAGGTCAGCTCCGTCTGCAAGGCCGAGCCGTTCGACAGCGAACATCCTCTCTTCATCCTCTATACCAGCGGCAGCACGGGCAAACCCAAGGGTATTCTCCACACCACGGCGGGTTATCTCCTCGGCTGCCACCTGACGACGAAGTATTACTTCGATCTGCGCCCCGAAGATGTCTATTTCTGCACGGCGGATGTCGGCTGGATCACCGGGCACAGCTACGTCGCCTACGGCGTCCTTTCCAACGGCGGGACGAGCTTCATCTACGAAGGCGCACCGAATTATCCCGAACCGGACCGCTTCTGGCGGATCATCGACCGGCACAAGGTCAATATCTTCTACACCGCGCCCACCGCCATTCGTTCCTTCATCAAGTGGGGCGATGACTGGCTGGCGCCGCATGATCTTTCCTCGCTGCGCCTGCTCGGCAGCGTCGGCGAGCCGATCAATCCCGAAGCCTGGATGTGGTACCACGACAAGGTTGGCGGCAAGCGCTGCCCCATCGTCGATACCTGGTGGCAGACCGAAACCGGCGCCCACATGATCGCGCCCATGCCGGGCGCCACGCCGCTCAAGCCCGGCTCGGCCACGCTGCCCTTTTTCGGCGTCGATGCCGCCGTGGTCGACGACGACGGCAAGGAATGCCCCCCGAACGTCGGCGGCAAGCTGGTTATCCGCCGCCCGTGGCCCTCGATGCTCCGCACCATCTACGGCGATGCCGCGCGTTATCGCAAAACCTATTGGAGCGAAATCAAGGGCTGCTACTTCGCCGGGGACGGCGCGCGCCGCGACAAGGACGGCTATTTCTGGATCGTGGGCCGGATCGACGACGTGCTCAACGTCGCGGGACATCGTCTCGGCACTTCTGAGGTCGAAAGCGCCCTGGTCAGTCATCCCGACATCGCCGAAGCCGCCGTGGTCGGCCGCGCGGACGACCTGAAAGGCCAGGCCATCGTCGCCTTCGTGACGCTCAAGAATGGTGTCGTGCACGGCCCGGGCCTGAAGGAAGCCCTCCGCGCCCATGTCGGCAAGGAAATCGGTCCCATCGCCAAACCGGACGACATCCGGTTCACCGACGCCCTGCCCAAAACGCGCAGCGGAAAAATCATGCGCCGCCTCCTCAAGGAAGTCGCCGCCTCCGCCAACGGCGAAATCAAAGGTGATACCTCCACCCTCGAAGATTTGAGCATCCTGGCCAAGTTGAAGGAATCGCATGGAGAGGACGCATAAGCTGTAGCGGCGGTCCGTGACCGTCGCTATATCGCGCACAGGATTTTAGCGGCGGCAGACTTACTGAACCCTATTCTTCAAACAAGTCGCTAAGTTTCTTTCTAACGACGTTGCCTTTTTTTATCTCTTCAATCGATTCGAGCAGCCGCAAAGCATTTGCAGGCGAGCGCATCAGGTAGGCTGTCTCCTCCCACGATGAATAATCTTCAAGAGACATCATCACAACAGCGTCTTTGCGACCACGGGTAATAATGACCGGATTGTGATCCTGGCAAACTTTATCCATGGTCGAAGCAAGGTTTTCGCGAGCAACGGTGTAGGAAATAGCGGTCATTGAAGTACTATTCCTTTGGGGTAAACATTAAGTCAATGGCTTGCCAGATAAATTCATGCTCGGTTGAAATTATCATTTTTCACCCGGTAAACATGAAAGCATGAAACTGAGGAGAGATCAAATTTCCTTCCCTTCATGAATTTCATGATTTCATGTTTCCTGTTGAAACGGGTTTCATTCCATTCCTTTATTTCGTCAAAAATTCGGTTCACTCCCCCCGATAAACGCACCCCGCGCGCGGCGTCTCGTGCAGGACGATCTCGTACAGCCCCGGCAATTGGGGCGCAAGCTTTTCCCAAAACCAGCGCGCCATGTTTTCGATGGTCGGGTTTTCCAAGCCGGAAATATCATTGAGATAGGCGTGATCGAGCTGCTCCACGATGGGCCGCATCGCGTCCGAAATCGCGGCGTGGTCGTAGAAAATGCCGCTCGCTTCATCGACGCTTCCGCGCACGGAGATGGTGACCTTGAAGCTGTGCCCGTGAATATTGCGGCATTTGTGACCGGAGGGAAACTGCGGCAGCGACTGCGCCGACTCGAATTCGAAATCTTTGGAGAGAATGATAATCATGGCGGGACGGCCAGCTTAGGGCGTGTCTGCAAAATCGCAAGAGGCCGTTCGGCGCGTTCCTCCTCCCAAAGGCGGCTTGCATCGGCCCCGAAAAGAAGCAACCCTCCGGGCATGTTCCTTTAAATGAAAACCTGAACCCTTCCATGCCCATCTCCGTCAATGTCATTGGCCCCGCTTACGGTTTCGGTTATCGGACCGACCTCGAGCTGGTGTCGAATCTCCTCGAGCAAAGCGGATTCGAGGTCACGCGCACCCCGCTTCCCGACATCTGCAAGCAGGCTCGCGCGCTGGCATTGGCGCGCCTGTTGATGCGACACCCGAAGCGCTTCGACCTCAATATCTACCTGGGCGGAATCTTCCCGGAATGGCTGCCGTTGGCGCGCAAAAACATCTCGATGCCGAACGTCGAAGACATCCCCGGACACAGTTACAAATACCTCCGTTTTATCGACCACATCGTGGCCAAAACCCGCCTGACCGAACGCGTCTTCCGCCAGATGGGTTTCAACACGGAATATACCGGCTTTATGAGCCGGGATATTTTCGACCCCGAAGTGCCTCGCGACCGGATCAGGTTCTTCCACGCCTGCAGCAGCCAATACAAAGGCACCAAACGCCTCCTCGAACTCTGGACCAGGCACCCGGAATGGCCGGAGCTGGTTGCGACCATCAATTACAACCCCACCATCCCCGAACAGCTCGCCCCGAATATTCACGCCATTCGCCGGCCCATGACGCAAGCCGAAGTCGTGCAGATCCGCAACACCCACACCTTTCATCTTTGCCCCTCGGAGGTGGAAGGTTTCGGGCACTACATCCTCGAAGCCATGGGCTGCCGCGCGGTCGTGCTCACCCCCAACGCCGCGCCGATGAACGAGTTAATCCAGCCTGCGCGCGGCATTCTGCTCGACATCCTCGATGATCGCCCGCCGATGGGATTCTCTCACCGCTGTTTCTTCAAGCCCGAAAGCCTCGAGCAGCAGGTCGAGCACGCCATGAAGCTCGACCAGGCGGCTATCGACCAGATCGGCGCCAACGCCCGCGCGTTCTTCCTCGAAAACTGCCGGGCTTTCCTCGAAAGATTTGCCGATGTTATCCGCTCCATCGCCAAGTCGAAGACGAAAAGAGGGCCGCTCTCTCTGCCGTCCGCCTATTGAGCGGGTGATTTTACTTTTCCTCTTTTTCGCAGCCCCCCTCACCCCGCCGGCTTTTTTTCGATGCAGGCGTAGGCGGAGTGGTTGTGGATGCTCTCCATGTTTTCCGCCTCGACTTTGTACCAGGTGATGTCGGGATGCCGGTTGCAGCGCAGCGCGACATTGCGGACCAGGTCCTCCACAAAAACCGGGTTGTCGAAGGCCTTCTCGGTCACGAATTTTTCATCGGGCCGCTTGAGCAGCGAATAAATCTCGCTGCTGGCCGATTCCTCGACCAGCGCAATCATGTCCTCGATCCAGATCGCGCGCACGGAGCGCAGCGCCAGCGTCACATAGCCGCGCTGGTTGTGCGCGCCGTAGGCGCTGATCGCCTTCGAGCAGGGGCAGAGCGTCGTCACCGGGATCGTCACCGTCACCGTGAACGTCACGTCCTTGCCATGCGCCGCGGCGTCGAATTTCACCTGGTAATCGACCAGCCCCTTCGCCTTCGTCACCGGCGCTTCCTTCTCCATGAAGTAGGGAAATTCCATCTCGATGTGCGCGACCTGCGCGTGGAGCTTTTTCTGCAGCTCATGCAGCATGGTCGGCAGGTTCTCGACGTGGACAAGCCGCCCGTGCGCGTTGAGCACCTCGACGAACCGGCTCATGTGCGTGCCCTTGAAATCCTTCGGCAGATCGACCAGCAGGCTGATCCGCGCCACCGTGTCCTGCGTCTCGTGCTGCTTGTCGCGCACCTCGATGGGGTGGAGCAGCCCCTTCACGCCCACCTTGTCGATGCTCAGTTGCCGCGAGTCGGGCTGACTCTGGCAATCGGCCAGCGCGGGAGTGGCGGCCTCGACCTCCGGAGGGTTTAGCGTTCCTTTATTCATCTCCGCATTCTATCGTAAGAAGCGCCTCATGACAAATCCCGGGAATATTTCTCGCATCCCATGCGTCATGTCAGGCGTAAAATCCACCGCCGAATTGCGCCGGGTCGTTTGCTTTTCCAGAAATCGACGCCAGCCTATTTGTAATCACCCAAACCCCAACGGAGAACCCATGCACGCCAAAGCCAGAAGTTTCCCTCCCTTCAGCCTCACCCGTCTCCTCTCCACCGTCTTCCAGCCCAAAGGCGGCGAGCGCGTCGCGATCCTGATCGACCTGGAAAATCCGTCCGAGGTCAAGGCTTTCGCCTTCCTCAAAAACCCGGCGCTGACGATTCAACGCCACGCCTACGAAGTCTTTTACCAGGGCCTGCATCAGGGCGGACTCAAGGAACTGAACCTGACCGGCGGCGATTTCTTCGCCTACCAGATCACCGGCGGCAGCAATCTCGATCTGCCCGACCGCGCCGTCACCCCCGAGGGCCGCGAGGTGAGCCTGGAAAAGGAGGTCTATCCGAATTACGACCTCATCCTCTGTATCTCGACTTTTTCCGCGACCGCGCCGCTGACCGCCTTTGCGAAGCAATTTGGTTTTCGCGGGGCGACCCTGCATGGCCTCAATGACATCATTCTGCGCAGCGGTCTCGCTGTCGATTACAACGAGGTGAGCAGGCAGGCGGAGAAATTGCGCCTCGGCCTGACCCGCGCCGATTGGTTCGAGGTCGATTTCAAAATCGGCGGCGAAACCCACACGCTCAAGCTCATCATCAACGGCCAGGAAGCGCAAAAAAGCCACGGCATGTGTCGCGGCCCGGAACCCGACGTGGCCAATCTCCCCGCCGGCGAAGTCTATTATGTGCCCGAAAGCGCGGAGGGCCGTTTCCCCATGCGTTACGAAACGGGCACGCTTGCGCTGATGGAGGTTCGTAACGGTCGCATCCAGCAGGCCACGCTCATTCGCGGCGAGCAGGCCGAGGTCGACGCGCATAATGCGAAGCTTGCGAGCGATCCGGTCACCGGCGAGATCGGCGAGCTCGGCTTCGGCACGCAGGATTTACCCGTCTCCGGCCGCGACATCCAGGATGAAAAAGTGCTCGGCACGATGCACGTCGCCACCGGCCGCAGCGATCATCTCGGCGGTCACCTTGTGCCCAAGCTCTTCAAGAACGCCAAGAACGCCACCCACGACGACATTCTTTTTTCACCCGCCAAAACACCCGAGATCGAGGTCTCCCAGGTGCGCATGCAGCGCGATGGCCGCACCGAAGTCGTCCTGGAGCACTACCAGCCAGCTCCTTATTTGCTGAATCTCCTCAAGAATGGGTAGGGGCTGGAGCGGATTCTAGTTAACCCGTCGCATCCTGTTCTGGTGGCCCGGACAACTTGTTGTCCGGGTGCGCGAGCGCGGCATCGCGAGCGCACAGGAGGTCACCGATAGTATTCGCAGTCAACGGACGACCTCCTGTGGCCTTCGGCCACCCAATACGGCTATTTAATTGGAAAATGCTTAGAGCGTCGCGAAACGCAGCAGCGAGACATCATCGTCGATCATCTTCCGGTCACGCGCCCGATCGAGCCAGTGCCGCATCGCCTCCCAGGCCGGCTTGCCCGCGCGAACCTGCGTTTCGAGATAACCCAGGAATTCGTCATAGGAACCGCGCCCGCCCATGGGATCGAGCAACTCGTAAATGCCATCGGTGAAAAGATAAAGCTCCGTGCTGGGGGAAAACGGGATGGTGATTTCCGGCGATTGAATTTCAGGCAGGATGCCGAGCACACACCCGCCGGGCATGGTCTTGCTCAGCGTAAACTTTCCGTCCTGCCGGGCGAGCAGCAGCGCAGGCGGATGGCCCGCATTGGCATACGTCACCGTGCGCGCCGAGCGCGAGTAAACGCCATACCAGGCGGAAAAGAATTTCCCGGCATGGTCCTTCATTTGAAACGTCCGGTTGAGCCGGTCCATCACCACCGCCGGGCGGGAAAAATCAACCTGCGCGGCCGGGTTGCGCAGTAATTCCAGCGCGGTCACAGCCAGCAAAGCGGAACCGAGGCCATGGCCGGTCACGTCGAGAACATAGAAAGCAAGCAGATCATCGTTGATCCGGCGATGGCCGAGACCATCCCCGCCCAGGTGGGTCGAGGGATGGAACTGCCAGTCGATAATTTCCTCGCCGGTGATGGGCTGGGGCAGCATGAGCTGCACGTACTTGGCGGCGTCGGACAACTCCAGGTTGAGTTTTCTCTGCGTTTCGATGAGTTGCCGGCGCGTGCTCAGCAGCTCGTTTTGCGTTTGGATGATCTCGCCCAGGTTGATCTCGCGCTCGACCAGCGCGGCAAAGGCAACCAGCGACTCGACATCCTTCTCGCCAAACTTTCGCGGCGCCAGGTCGACCAGGCAGAACGTCCCGACTTTGTGGCCGCGCGGACCGGCCAGGGGAACGCCCGCGTAAAACCTCGCGTGAGGCTCGCCCACCACGCTGGGATGTCCGCGGCTGATGGGGTGAACGCTCATGTCCGGAATAATCAAAGGCTCGTCCATCTGGATGGTGTATTGGCAAATGGTCTTGCTGCGGGCGGTTTCCGTGGGACAACCGCCCACGCTCGACTTGAGCCATTGGCGATCGCTCTCCATCAGGCCGACGTAGGCGATGGGTACTTGAAAAAAATCGGCCGCGAGGCGCGTGATCCGGTCGAAGCGATTTTCAGGCGCTGTATCCAGAAGCTTCAGCGAGAGCAGGTCCATCAGCCGCTCCGATTCGAGCAGGGGATCCAGGGTCACAGGCGGCGCGTCCGGCCAGGCGGCGGTCGATTCCAAAAACGCGCTCATTCTCAGCAGCTTAGCGCATTGCGTCAGCACGACAAGCGGCACCTGCTCGAATGCGCGTCAGTAGCCCTTGACCAATTGAAAGAGCGTGTAAAAAGCAATTCCGGCAAAAAGAAAATAACAGAAGGCAATGCTGGGATAATAGAGGGCAATTGAGCGCGTGCGGACCGGGGCCAGGATGCCCCCCGCCTGCGCGCGAATATAGTCCGCCAGGTCCCGAGCCAGTTCGCGCCCCTTCGCGCCCCGGCCTCGAAAGGCGAGATAGGCGTGATATTTTCCCTGGAAAAAATTAACGCGCACATCAAGCGCCGGCGTGACGTACCGGTTTCCCTTCTCCATCCATTCGGGCTTCAAACCGGCCTTGGCGAAGAAATCGCGCACCAGCCGGTGAATGTCCTCCCGCTCGATGTTCAGCACGCGCATGGTGAGGCTCAGGCGGTAGAGCCGGTACAGGAAAAAGAGAATGAAGATGATTTCGAGGACATAGAATCCGAAGCCCATCCGTCCGTTTTCATAATTCACCCACGCCCAATAGATCGTCATGAAAAAGCGCAGGCTGCCTTCGAGAATGGCCAGCACGGCGAACCAGCCGAGAAAACGTTCCAGCGGCTCCGGCACGAAGACTTTCCGCCGCTTGGTGTGCGAGGATTTGCGCAGCGC
>Ga0181537_10003502_pt1 | contig 13408 bp, 11 predicted proteins | sample PEATcosm2014_Bin_39_FD_119765 | JGI IMG/M metagenome (GOLD analysis project Ga0181537, IMG submission 119765) | Peatland microbial communities from MTU Mesocosm Facility, Houghton, MI, USA - PEATcosm2014_Bin23_10_metaG | ecosystem: Environmental > Terrestrial > Soil > Wetlands > Peat | place...
GGTGGAGAGGCCACCGGCCACGCGCCGGGAGAAGCCGGTTTCGGTGACGCCGTTTTTTACGCGCTGGACGGCGGTCAGGCCGACGTCGTTGATTTCGGGATAGGTGCACCAGTGGCGGCAACCGGTGATGCTCAGCTTGAACTTGCGCGGTAGATTGTAAAACTCGGAGTTGCCGCCGAGCTGGCGATCGATTTCGCGGGCTAGCGGGGAGGCGTCGATGATTTCGTGCGCATCGAGGCCGGCGACTGGGCAGCCGGTGATGTTGCGAGCGACATCGCCGCAGGCGCCGGTGGTGCTGAGGCCGACGCTCCAGAGGGCATCTAGCACTTCGGGAAGCGATTCGATGGTCAGCCAGTGAAACTGGATATTCTGGCGGACGGTGATGTCTGCGACGCCGCGGGCGTGTTTTTCCGCGAGATTGGCGATGACGCGCACCTGGTCGCTGCGCAACTGGCCGTTGGGAATGCGGATGCGTAGCATGAAGAACGGCATGGCCTTGCCTTCGCCGTTTTGGCCGCCGGTGACGCCGGCGCCATCGCCCTGCGTGTAGACGCCCCAGGTTCGAAAATAGGTGCCGATCCATTCGGCAGGGATGGAAGCGAAACCAGTTTTGGCGAAGCCGCGGATTTCGTCCAAAGCCTCCCAGGCGTTTTTGGCGCACTTCAGGCGCTCGATGCGCTGGGCCTTCGTTTCCTTGACTTCCTTGACCGTCGCCGGGATTTCTGGAATCTCGACCGCCATTTGCTACCAACTTTCCTTGGGAAAAACATGGCCCAAAAACAAAAATCCCACGTGGCCGGAAACTCTGGCGACGTGGGCATCGGAACCTGTGGCTAAGCTAAGAACTAAGTCCGGGAATCCCCCTGGCCAGAGATGTGGCAGAGGCAACAGGCAGCGTTAGTTGCACCTACGCAGAATGGAAGTTGGCCGAGAGAGGTCATGACCCCAATAGGATACGACGGCGGCGAATCACTGTCAATACAGTAGGGATTTAAAGAATCTTATCGCTGCTATAAGAATTGTTAATACGGGCGGTTAATCCAGCCACTCGAAGGTGGGCCAGAGGTCTTGCAGAGAGGCTTTCGGCCGGCGACAGACGAATATCTTCAGGTTGGACTCTTCGGGCATGGCATGGAGCGGCGAGATCGTGGCTGCCAGTTGAACATCGTTGAAGGATTGGCGCAGATAGTCCTGGGTGAAGCCGATGGCTACGACGGTCTGGCCGGTGTAGCCGCGCGGGCCCCAGAAACCGTATTGATTGTGGCCGCTGATGGCGCTCGGGAGGCCGAGGCGCGGGCCGAAATAGTCGATGGCGCCAGCTTCGCCATAATTTTTCGCGAGCACTGCGGCTTGCGCCTGCTCGGCCGGTGGTAATGCATGAAAAACTTGCGCGACCGCGGCGGCTTGCTCGGACCAGCCGTGCATGTCGCCGAAAAGCTGCGGAAGGTCGCCGAGGGGGATGTTTTCCACGTGGACGTCCTGCACGTCCCAGAAGCGGCAATATTTTACGGCGGCGTCCACGGGGAGGACGGGCATAGCCAGCGGCAGGGCGATGGCGGCGGCGAGGATCATGGGCGTGGCGATGGCGGGGACGAGCCAGCGGCCGGTGCGGGGGAGGAGACGAAGCTCGAGCCAGACGGCCCCTGCCGCGAAGAGCATGATGTAGGCCGGGGCAAGGTAATAGATTTTTCCGTGCAGATAGAGCATTTCCGCCAGAACGGTGAGGTAGGCCCAGGCGAGGACGGAATATTTTTTGCCGTGACGGTCCCACAGAAGAAACCATAAACCAGCGACCCAAATTGGCGCGGCGAGGGGATCGGTGAGCAAAGCCTGCTGAGCGATGAATTCCAGCGGGGAGACGGTGGAATATTTTTTGCCGACGACAGCATGGAGCAGCGCGATGGTGGGCCAGCCATTGTGAATTTCCCAGAGGAGATTGGGCAGGAAAATCAAAAATGCCACGGCGGCGCCGAGCCAGATCCAGATACGCGCGAATTCGCGGCGTGCGGGCGAAAGCAACAGCCCCACCGCGAGGCCCGAGCCGAAGAACAGCATGGAGTGCTTGTTCTGCAGGCCAAAGCCCGCAACCACGCCGAAGAGCAGCCAGAGGCGGCGGTCGCCACCATTGAGGATGCGCAAGACAATGGCGGCGCTGGCCATCCAGAAGACCGGCTCGAAGGCGTTCATGGAGAAAAAATTATCGAAGGTGAGGTAGATCGGGGCGAGGAGTACCAGAAGCGCGCCCAGAAATTGCGCGGCTTTGCGGCCGCCCATTTCGCGGGCCATCCATCCGCCGAGTAATACTTTTGCGGAAGAGCTAAGCGCGGGCAGGAAACGCAGTGCACGGAGCGAATCGCCGAGCAGCCAGCGGGTCGCGCGCGCCAGGAACGGAGCGAGCGGGGCGTGATCGACGTAGCCCCATGCTAATCGCTGGCCGTTTGCGGCATAGTAGAGTTCGTCGCGGAAGAAGCCGTAGCCGCCGTTGAACGCGACGTGCAGCAGGAAGGCGAATATGGCGAGCGCGTAGACCGCAGTGCTCAGCGGGGTTAAGGGGGCGAGGGCCAACGGCGGCGCGGCGGCACGAGCACGGTCGCCGAAGTCGTCCGAAAGGGCCGGCGTGAGCGGTGGCTGCTGTATGGTGACCGACAAAAATCCCTCAGGCGGCTTGGGCTTTACCGAAACTGTCAGCAGCGGCCGCGGGCGCTGACTTGGCACTTTCGATGCTGGGACGCGGCAGTGGGAGTAAAGGAACGACGCGCCGGAACTGCGGTTCCTGCGCTTCGCACCCAACGCCGAACGGAAACTAAGGCTTGGCCGCCGCGGGGGCCGCGGACTTCGCGACAGGCTTCTTCGCGGGCGTCGCTGGTTCGCCAACGACGAAAGCGGTCTTGATAGAGTCCAGCTTCGGCCAGCCCTTGTCGAGGTACGGCTTGCCCTGCTTTTCGATCTGCTCCTGATCGGGGCCGCCGCCTTGCGGGGCGCCTTCGCCGTAATCGCCATACAGTGTGTCGACCACGCTCATGCCCTCGGTGACCTGCCCGAAGGCCGAGAAGCCCATCGCGTCGAGGCGCTTGTTGTCGGCGAGGTTGATGAAGACTTGCGTGGTGCGTGTATTGGCGCCGGAGGTGGCGAAACTGATGTAGCCGCGCAAATTGGATTGCGAAGGGGGATCATCCTTGATTTCGGTTTTGCTCCAGGCCGTGGTGACCGCGGGGACCGGGCTGATGCCGAACTGCGCGACGAAGCCGGGGAGCACGCGGAAGAAGCTGGCGTTGTCATAGAAGTGATGGCGCACCAGATTGTAGAAGCGGTCGGCGCCGAGCGGCGACCAGGCGCGGGTAACCGTCAAGGTGAAGTCGCCTTTGGTGGTGACGAATTTCACCTGGTAGGTGTCCGGAGCCTTGGCTTTGAGCAAAGCCGGGTGCAGCAGCGTGTGATCGTAATGTACTGCGGTGGACGCAGCGCCTGTGGTGCTTTTGTGTGCGGGCGGCGTGGCCCCGGCGGCCGGGGTTTGCGCCAGGCTATGCGCCGCGCTGAACGTTGCCAGCGCACAAATCAACACTATGCACTTCCCTGCTGCTTTCATCATTTCCGTCTTCTCCGTGGTGATGCGTCCGTATGTCGGGGGCCGCGTTCACTGCTGCGCCGCGTGGCTGAGGTCGCGGCTTACGCGTTCTACGTCGGTCATGACGCGTAAGGTATTTTCGCCCAAAATCTTGCGTACGTCATCCTCCGAATAGCCTTTGCGCAGCAGGGCCTCGGTAATTTGGGGGATTTGCGCGGCGTCTTCCATGCCATAGGGCATGTTGGCGCCGTCGAAGTCCGAGCCTAGGCCAACGTGGTCGGCACCAACCAGTTTTACGGCGTGGTCGATGTGCTCGACGATTTTGCTCCAATCGACGCGCGGGAGCTTGCCCTGCGCGACGTATTCGCGCGTGAGGCGGTCGCCTTCCATGAGCAGACAGGCTTCGTTGTCGCCGCAGTGCTTGTGGGCGGCGGCTTCGATAGCACGATTGATGCCAGGGTCGCGGCGTTCGGCGTCGCGAAATTCCTGGCTGAGGAAGGCCACGTGGTAATTGATCTGGATGACCCCGCCTTTAGCGGCCAGCGCCTTGATCATGGCGTCGCTCATGTTGCGCGGGGCGTCGCAGATGGCGCGGCAGGAAGAGTGCGAGGCGATGAGCGGCGCCTGGCTGATGGCCAGGACATCGTAGAACGTTTTGTCGCTGACGTGCGAGATGTCCACCATCATGCCCAGGAGGTTCATTTCATGGATGACTTCTTTGCCGAATGGCGTTAGGCCGTTGTGGGCGGGCTTGTCGGTGGAGGCATCGGCCCATTCCACGTTGCCGCTGTGGGTCAGCGTCATGTAGCGCGCCCCTTCCGCGGCGAATTTTCGCAGGACGGCCAGGTCGCTGTTAATCATGTGGCCGCCCTCAACGCCGATGAGCGCGGCGATTTTGCCTTGCGCGTGCGCGGCGCGAATTTCGGCGGCGGTGGTGGCGAAGACCATGTCCGTGGGATGGCGGCGAACTTGTTCGTGGACGGCGGCGATTTGCTCTTCGGCTCGAGCGACGGCGCGTGGGCCGCGTATGCGGCTGGGAATCCAGATGGAAAAGAAAAGTGCGCTGATGCCGCCTTCGCGCATCCGCGGGATGTCCACGCTGCCTTGCCCGTCGCGGGAGCCGAGGTCGAAGTGCGGGTCGAGCAGGCGCTGCGTGGTGTCGGCGTGCGTGTCAATCACCAGCGAAGAAAAATGCAACTGGTGCGCGCGGGCGGCGATGTCGTCGGCGCTCACAAAAGCCACCGGCGCGCATCCGGCCAGCACAAGTAGCATGCCAATAACACTACCCGCGCGCCGCACATTTCTCCGCCGCCCATGCCACACTCGCTTCCCATTTCCCGTCATGTTTCTCATGCGCGGTGTCGACCCGCAACTTACTGCTGCGCCTGCATGGCGCGGCTCACGCGCTCCGCTTGTTCCATGATGCGCAGCGTGTTGCCGCCGAGGATTTTGCGAATGTCCTCGTCGGAATATCCCTTGCGAAGCAGCGCCTCGGTAATTTTCGGCAGCTTGGAGGCGTCTTCCAATCCCTCGGGCATGGTGGCACCATCGAAATCCGAGCCCAGCCCCACGTGATCCGCGCCGACCAGCTTCACGGCGTGATCGATGTGGTCCACGATGCGTTCCCAACTGACGTGCGGCAACTTTCCTTCCGCGGTGAGCTTCTTCTCCTCTTCGTTCATTTTCTTATTCAGGCATGCGTCGTCGTTGTTGCATTCCTTGGCCAGCGCGTCAAACATCGCCGTGACGTTGCCGCGCGCCTTGTCGGAAGCATCCTTGTACGCCTGATCAATGAAACTCTTTTCGTAATTAATCTGGATGACACCACCTTTGGCCGCCAGCGCCTTGATCATGTCGTCGCTCATATCCCGCACGTGGTCGCATAGCGCGCGGCAGGAAGAGTGCGAGGCGATCAGCGGCGCCTGGCTCACCGCCAGCGCATCGTAAAAGGTTTTGTCGGAAACGTGCGAGATATCCACCAGAATGCCCTGCCGGTTCATCTCGCGCACAACCTCTTTGCCAAAATCCGTAAGGCCATTGTGCTCCGGCTTGGCGGTCGAAGAGTCCGCCCATTCGTCATTGTAAAAATGCGTCAGCGTCATATAACGCACGCCCAAATCCGCAAAAATCCGCAGCACATGAATATCGTTGCCGATCATGTGTCCGCCTTCGACGCCCATGAGCGCGGCGATCTTGCCCTGCGCGTGGGCCTGGCGCACCTCGTCGGCGGTGCGCGCCAGCACTATGTCGTTCGGGTACTTTTGAATGTTCTGGCGCACCAGGTCGATCTGGTCCAGCGCCTTCTCCACCGCCGCGGGGCCCATGATTTTCCCATCGATCCAAATGGAAAAGAAAATGGCGTTCATGCCGCCTTCGCGCATGCGCGGAATATCGATGTGCCCGTCGGTATTGCGTTTGCCGATATCGAAAGAATTCGAGAGAAAGCGCTGCGTGGTGTCGTCGTGCGTGTCCAGCACGATGGAAGAAAAATGCAGCGCGCGAGCGTGCTCAGAAATGTCGTCGGCGCTGGTGTGCAGCGGAAGCAGAAACGCGGCGGAAGCGAGACACATTGCGAAGGAAACGGTACGGGCCAGGCGCACGAAACACTCTCCTCAAACGGAAGTCGAGGAAAGAGTCTACCCTACCAGCCGGTCCAGCCAAACAGCGCTTGCTTCCAAGCTTCGCGATTTACTTCGGCCAGCGACTCGGTGAGCGGAATGCCTTTGGGGCAGGCTTTGACGCAATTCTGCGCGTTGGCGCAATCTTCGATACCGCCGTGGCCCATCGCGGCTTTCAGGCGCTCCGCGGCGTGCATCTTGCCCGTGGGGTGCATGTTGAAGAGCCGGACCTGGCTGAAAATTGCGGCGCCCATAAAGGGACTGTTCTCGTTGACCTGCGGGCAGACTTCCAGGCAATTTCCGCACGTGATGCAGTTGGAGAGTGGATAGCCCTTCTCCTGCACTTCCGGCGACATGCGCGGGCCTTCGCCGAGGTCGTAGGTGCCGTCGATGGGGATCCAGGCCTTCACGCGCTTCAAGCTCTCGAACATGAACTGCCGATCGACAGAAAGATCGCGCACCACGGGAAATTTCGTGAGCGGCTCGATGCGAATGGGCTGCTCCAGCGCATCCACCAGCGCGGAGCACGCCATGCGCGCCTTGCCATTGATCAGCATGGCGCAGGAGCCGCAAATTTCTTCCAGGCAATTCGAGTCGTAGGTGATGGGCGTGGTGGTCTGGCCGTCGCTGGTGACGGGATGCTCGGCAATGTCGCGCAGGCAGATGATCACGTTCATGGAAGGGCGCCAGTTCAGCGCAAACTCCTCCCAATGCGCCCCTTCCTTCGGCGTCGCTTGCCGTTTTACCTTGACGATTACTTTCTTTGCCGCTGCTGCTTCTGCCATAAGGCCCTCTTGGTTTCGGGCGAAAACTTTTTTCTGCTGCGTTTCAAAAGCACGGGTCTGAAGATCCGCCGCTATAACTGCTTCACAGCCGCAAAAACTACTTTGCGGCGTCGTACTTTCTGGCGCGGGGCGGGATGTGCGACGTGTCCACGGCCTCGTAGGTCAACTGCACATCGCCGTCCACCCATTTCGCGCGCGTGGTCTTCAGAAAATTCGCGTCATCGCGTTCCGGGAACTCCGGTTTATAGTGCGCGCCCCGCGATTCATTGCGCTGGTAAGCGCCGATGGTGATCACCCGCGCCAGGACCAGCATATTCCCCAGCCCGCGCGCGAAATTCAGCGTCTGATTCGACCATTTCGTGCGATCGCTCAAGTTAATCTTCTTGTATCGCTGCGTCAGCTCGCCGATTTTTCCGTACGCGAGTTCCAGATTCTTGTTGATGCGTGTGACCGTCACATGCTCGGTCATAATCTCGCCCAGCTCTTTCCAGATGGTGATGGGATTTTCGCCTCCGGTGCCGGAAAGCAGCGCCTGATTCATCTCTTCCTGCCGCCGCCGCTCGCGCTCGAACACCGTGGAAGGTGTAGCATCCGTCCCACTCGACAAATTCTTCGCGTACTTCACCGCCGCCGGCCCCGCGATGCCGCCGCCAAAAATGCATGACACCAGCGAATTCGCCCCCAGCCGGTTCGCTCCGTGATACTGATATTCGCATTCCCCGGCCGCGTAAATTCCCGGAACGTTGGTCTGCTGGTCCTCGGCATTCACCCACATTCCGCCCATGGTGTAATGCATGGCCGGAAAAACTTTCATCGGCTCTTTGCGCGGGTCCACGCCGATAAACTTTTCGTAAATTTCCAGAATGCCTTCGAGCTTGTGATTCAGCGTCTCGACGGGAATGTGCGTAACGTCCAAATACACCGCCGCCTGCCCGTCGATGCCCAGCTTTTCTTCATACACGATGCGGTGAATCGCGCGCGTGGCGATGTCTCGCGGCACCAGGTTGCCGTATTTCGGATACCACTCCTCGAGGAAATAAAAACGCTCGGCTTCCGGAATGCTCTTCGCCGCACGCTTGTCTCCCGGCGTGCGCGGCACCCATACGCGACCGCCTTCGCCGCGCGCCGATTCGCTCATCAGCCGTAGCTTGTCTTCGCCGGGAATGGCCGTGGGATGCACCTGGATGAATTCGCCGTTCGCGTAGTCCAAGCCCTGCTGAAACAGCGCGGATTGTGCCGAACCGGTGCACACCACGGAATTCGTGGAACGTCCGAAAATCGCTCCGATGCCGCCGGTGCAGAAAATCACCGCATCCGCCGCGAAGGTCTGCACTTCCATGGTGTGCAAATTCATCGCGCAAATGCCCCGAGACACGCCGCCTTCGTCGATCACGGCGGAAAGAAACGTCCAGCCTTCAAATTTCTTCACGCGCCCTTCGGACTCATGCCGCCGCACCTGTTCATCCAGCGCATAGAGCAGTTGTTGTCCGGTCGTTGCACCGGCAAACGCCGTGCGGTGATACAGCGTGCCGCCAAAGCGCCGGTAATCCAGCAAACCTTCCGGCGTGCGATTGAACATCACGCCCATGCGGTCCAGCAAATCGATGATGCCGGGCGCTGCTTCGCACATGCGCCCCACCAGCGTCTGGTTCGCCAGAAAATCGCCGCCGAAAATCGTATCGTCAAAGTGTTTGGCGATGGAATCGCCCTCGCCCTTTTGATTCTTCGCGGCGTTGATGCCGCCCTGCGCGCACACCGAGTGCGAACGCTTCACCGGCACAATGGAAAAGAGCTCCACTGGGACGCCAGCCTCCGCCACCTTGATGGTGGCCATCAGCCCGGCCAGACCTCCGCCCACGACGATAATTTTCGGCTGCCTCATTTGTTTATGTAGGAAGCGAAGGGATGCCAGTCAAAACGAAAGCTGATCAGAATCAGAATGCCGACGACGCTAAAGGTCAGGCCCACTAAAACGCCGAGCTGCCCGGCGGCACGCTGCGCGCGCACGGTCGCGGCGAGTCCCCATTTGCAGAGAAAATTCCAGATGCCCACACCCAGGTGAAACGAAGACGCCAGAATCCCGATGGCAAAAAATGCTAGATACAGCGGATTCTGCAAATCCGCCTCCACCGTGACGTACGTGGACTTCCCATGCGTCGCCCAGCGCTCGACATACAAGTGCCAGCCGATATACACAAACGCGATCAACCCGGTGTAACGCTGCAACGTGTACAGCCAATTCTTCACCCACGGATATTGCGAGACGTTGGACTGCCCGCGCAGCCAAATCCACACGCCATAGCCCCCGTGAAACAGCATGGGCAGGAAAATGAACGCCCATTCCACGAACAGGCGGAACGGAATCGTCTGCAGCTCCGCCGAAGTCTGATTGTATTTTTCCGCGCTGACCAGCGCCGCGCTGTTGGACCAGAAATGCTCCGCGAGAAATGCGCCAACAGGAACCAGTCCCGTCAAAGAATGGAGTTTGCGAAGGAGGTAGCTGGAATCAGGCCGAGTTGCCGTAGCGGACATGCCCTCTCCGCCGCAAAACTTCGCGCAGAACTTGGTCAGACCGGATGCGTCTCGTGGCGGGCCAGTGGCCGCCTCCGTTGCAGGAGGTCGACCCTGCGCCACACTCAAGCGGTGAAAGATTTGCGGCAACTTCAGTATAGGTAGTCGCGCGCGGGGACGCAAGTTGCGCGTGCTCGCGATGCAGATCCAACGTGTTCGTTTTCGCCGAAAAATCCGAAACGTTCGTACGTCTAGCAACCACTTCGCGCCCTGTGACCGAATTCCGCTTGCCATCTTACAAGGCAACGGTACAATTTATTACAGGTAGCAGAACCTGCCGGGACCTCCTCTCCTCCCAGCCAGCACGCGAAAGTTTGAAGCTATGTCCACCACGCTAAGTCTCGTCTCGGAACTGGAACGCCTCGCCACGGCTCTGGCCTCCCACAAAAGTTCGGATACCGCCGAAAAAGCGCTGATTTCCATCTCCGAGCGCATCGCCAAGGGCATCGGCGTGCGTTACGATGAAGTGGCCATCATGGCCGTCTCCTCGCGCTGGAAGCACCTCTATTTTCTTGCGCCGGTGGCTCTCAAGAACGTCGGATATGTTCCGCTATCCAGCAACTCGGCGCTTGCCGCACGCACGGCGCGCGAAAATCGCGCGGAAATCGTTAACAATTTCGCCGCAGTGCGCCACGCCAGCGTGTTTGAAGGCGTAAAAATCGGACAGGAGAGCGCGGAGGCCATTCAGAAGATCATCAGCGCGCCGATTTCCGTCGGCGGCCGTGTCATCGGTATCCTGCAAGTCAGCCGTAAAGGCTCCAGCGCCAAGACCGCGGGGCCGGATTTCACGTCCGAAGACCTTGCGAAAGTCGTGGCGCTGTGTGCGCCGCTGGGAAAACTTCTGGTGCACCTGGCCGCGGAATCGGAAACGTAAATTCGCGCGCCTGTGAACGTGTGTTCATGTTCCCGCGCCGCGCGGCGCGCCGCGAAACTCGTTGACACTGCAATACCTTCTTGTTACTTTTCCTGAGCGGAAATTTTTCCACCCATCTCTTCGGAGGCACGAAAAAACCAGCCTATGGCGTTCGTCGCTAAGAAAATATTTCTCACCAAAGGCGTTGGTAAGCACCGCGAGCGCCTCTCCAGTTTCGAGTTGGCGCTGCGCAACGCGGGCATCGCGGCCTGCAACATCGTGCGCGTCTCTTCGATTTTTCCGCCCAACTGCAAATTGATCTCCCGCAGCGAAGGTTTGAAGCACATCAAGCCCGGCCAGGTGGCCTTCACGGTGATCAGCGAGAATTCCACCAAGGAAGCGCATCGCCTGATTGCCGCCAGCATCGGTTTGGCGCTGCCCAGCGACAAAACCATGTACGGATATCTTTCCGAGCATCACTCGTTCGGCGAAACCGAGGAAGTGGCCGGCGAATATGCGGAAGAGCTCGCGGCGGAAATGCTGGCGACCACGCTAAACGTGGAATTTGATCCGGATCTTTCGTTCGACGAGAAAAAAGAGGTTTATCGCATCTCCAACAAGATCGTTCGCACCATGCAGGTGACGCAATCCGCCGTGGGCGACAAGCGCGGCCTGTGGACCACCGTCCTCGGCGCCGCCATCCTCATCGGCGAAGACGACTGACCCTCCGTTTTCGGAAGTCGCCACCGACGGCCGCCGATTTACTTCTTCTTGTAATAGCCGATGCGCTGTAACACCGCGCCCACCACCAGCGGCAACGCCACCGTCGCATCATCAAACACTTCCGCGAACATGCCACCTTCATCCAGCGGCACAAACTTGCCCCACGAAACCGCCTCGGTATACGTGCTGCCGCTCAGCCCGCCCCAATGTACCGGCTCCGGACAAATTCGCAAACCATAGTTGTAGCGCTTCAGCGGCAGCTTTTTGTATCCGCGCCGCGCCAGCAACTCCGCGTACACGCCGAACTGCTGCGACCAGTTGCGCGGCACGCCGCCGCCCACGGTAAAGATGCCCATGCGATTCGTCGCCAGCATAGTGTCGGCGAATTTCTCAAAATCCTCGAAGGGATCGTAGCGCAGCAACTGGCGCTTCTGTATGGTGCGGGCGATCTTGTGCAGCGCGAAGTCGATGCCCAGTTCGGAATCGGTGAACGCCGGAACAAATACCGGCACATTGTGTTCGTACGCGGACTTGAGAATTCCGCGGCCCTTGGAATGTTTTACGAGATATTCGCCGATGCGCCGGTGAATCTTCCAGCTACACGCCACGTCCGTGGCATCCCATTTGTCGAGAATCAAATCCATCACTTCCTCGACGTGATCGAGATTCACTTCCGGCTCCAGCGAATCGTAGACGCGGTTATAGCCCGCGACAAAAAGCTCCTCGTCGTTCATCTTGCTCGGGTCATAGCGGAAATGCGAATGCCCGGTGGCTTCCACCAGGCCGTGGGCCATGAGCGCGCCGGTGGAAACGATGGCTTTCACGATGCCCGATTCGATCAGGTCGCAGAAAATCAATCCCATCTTGCCCACGGTGAGCGCGCCGGAGAGGGTCAGCACCACAAAGCAGTCTTTGTCGCGGGCCATGGCTTCCAGCACGTCGGCGGCGTCGCCGATTTGCCGTCCGGTGAAGGCCGTATCGCCCATGGCGCGCACTAGGTCATCGATGGTTTGGCACTTGGCAAGATCAATCGGGAAAATCGGCCGCAGCTTGTCTTTCACGGGATCGTGCAACACGCGGCCAGTTACGGTTTTCTTGGGCGTTTTCTTCGCCATCAGCTCTCCTGAAAAATAGCTCGCGATTTATTGCCGGAATGAAACATGTCTTTTCTTCTGCGATGAGTTTTAGTACAACTGCGCGACAAAAGAAAGACTAATCGTAGCATTTGTGGCGGCCGCCTTCTGCGTGGCCCAGTAAAACTGGGGGAAGCGGGCGCCGTTGTCGTTCGCGCCAGTAAATTTCCCGCTCGTGATAAAATAAAAATATGGCAGACAAATTCACCATCGGGCTGGTGCAGATGAAGTGCACCACGAACGCCGAGGAAAATCTCACGCACGCCATCGCGCACATTCGCGAAGCCGCCAAGCGGGGGGCGCAAATCATCTCCACGCACGAACTTTTTCGCGGCGAATATTTCTGCCGTACGGAAAATGCCGCGCTATTTGATCTCGCGGAGGCCGTGCCAGGCGGAACCACGGAACGACTGGGGCAACTCGCCAAAGAACTAAACGTCGCGCTGGTCGCTTCCCTCTTCGAGCGCCGCGCCGCCGGCGTCTATCACAACACCGTTGCGGTACTCGACGCCGACGGCTCCTTCCTCGGGAAATATCGCAAAATGCACATTCCCGACGATCCGCTGTACTACGAAAAGTTTTACTTCACGCCCGGCGATTTGGGCTTTCGTAATTTCGATACCAAATTTGCGCGCATCGGTGTGCAGATTTGCTGGGACCAATGGTATCCCGAAGGTTCACGCATCACGGCGCTCGGCGGCGCGCAGGCGATCTTCTATCCCACGAGCATCGGCTGGCATCCCGCGGAGAAAGCGGAGTTCGGCGCGGCGCAACTGGAAGCCTGGCGCACCATGCATCGCGCGCACGCCATCGCCAACGGCGTTTACGTCGCGCCGGTGAATCGCGTGGGCTATGAAGGCAACCCGCAAAAAGGCGATCCGGGCCTGGAATTCTGGGGCCATTCGTTCGTCGCGGATCCTTTCGGCACCGTCCTCAGCGAAGCGGGCGACAGCAAGGAAGAAGTGCTGGTGGTGGAATGCGATCCCGCGAAGAGCGAGGACACCCGCCGCAACTGGCCCTTCCTGCGCGATCGACGCATCGACGCCTACCAACCCATCCAACAACGCTGGATCGGCGAATAAGCAGCATGCCAAGAAAACCGACAGCACCAGCTCCATCGAGCAAGTCCGGTGACACGCCGTTCGCCGCGGGCTACGCGA
>Ga0181537_10003504_pt1 | contig 13398 bp, 9 predicted proteins | sample PEATcosm2014_Bin_39_FD_119765 | JGI IMG/M metagenome (GOLD analysis project Ga0181537, IMG submission 119765) | Peatland microbial communities from MTU Mesocosm Facility, Houghton, MI, USA - PEATcosm2014_Bin23_10_metaG | ecosystem: Environmental > Terrestrial > Soil > Wetlands > Peat | place...
GCCTGCGCCTGCTCAAGCCGCCAACTGCACCCCGGGAGCTGCCCAGTACGCTCTTCATCCGGAACATCAACGGCATTCCCGCGTGGAGGCATTTCCTGGTGGAGTAAAGATCAAGTTAGCTGGCGTCGGATTCACCCCGGCGCCAGCATCAATCCTCCAAGCTGTTCGATACTTATGATGAGCGCCGCCGAATACGGGTATGCCGCGATCAATATTTGGTGGCTTTCACTTAGATTCTGCTCTCATAAGGTTTATATGGCCTGAACCTCCCACTCGTAATCGACCGGCGGTCATTCAGATTGGTCGAGGTTCGAGTTGAGTGCATCGCAGATTCGATCTAACTTGAAGAAGGTGTACTTCGACGACCCTCCGCCTGTCACCTTTCTCAATGACTTGCGACCCGATCAAGTCATCTATCGGGTTTTTAGCAAAGACAGATTTGAGGAAATGTTATCTCAGCGGAAGCTCGCGCTTGTTCGACCCTCACTGTGGGATGACCCATACGAAAACTTCCTGCACCAAGGTGCTATCAAGGTTGACGGACGGCTGGTAGGACTGGATCTCCTTCGACGCTCCTTTTACGGCCAATGCTGGACCTTGAAGGAAGAATCGGATGCCATTTGGCGGATCTACGCCCCTAATAAAAATGGAGTTCGAATCAAGACGACCGTGCAAAAATTAGCGGACGTCCTCCATGAGCGTACGATTCAAATGGGCCAACGCCAACATTCGTTCCACAAGTGCTTCATCGGAAAGGTGAGCTATCGCGACGAGGTAGAAATGCATCGCTTGATGACAGACAATGAGACGCGCTTGGCAATGATCGCCGATACGGCAGGTCGCAGTCCGGCGATGACGCTTCTTTTCAAGCGTCCTGCGTTCTCACACGAAGAAGAAGTCAGGGCCATTTACAATACCGTAGGCGAATCACAAAAGAATGTGTACGGCGACGTCCTGCTTTTCGATTTCGATCCGGCGACTTTTATTGACGAAATCTGTTTTGATCCCCGAATGCTGACCATCTATGAACAGGAAAAGGCCAAGCTGGAATCGAGCGGCGTCGCAATTCCAATTACCTGTTCGACACTTTACAAGCCAATATCCGATAATCTGCTCTGGGGAAAATCTGACTAAGAGGGTACTGATTGTTGAAAAAAATCGCGCCTATTTGATTGGAGGTCGCTGGTAGGTCAAAGACCATTTACTCACGAAACCACCTTTAAAATGGAGCGCGACCCGTTGATTCGCGAGCTCCTCAATGTCGATCAGTTCGGCATCGGTTAGAGAATAGGTCAAAGGACCAAATAAGACTGAGGTGCCATAAAAATCAAATTTCAGAAACTGACCAGCCTGTTGAAGGTTCATGCCTGGTCTATGAAGTATCTCGGCCAGTTTTTCAGACCGATCAGACTCAACCACGAGAATAAGTCCGGTGTGAGGCTGTTCATGGAAGCCTTTCTCGACCAACTCGACGAGGACCTCCGGATCGTCAGTGGGCCATACTTCAATGCCTTTCCCAAATGGGAATATAGGATTCACCCCAAGAAATGAGGCTACCGACCGGCATCGGTGTATCCATTCGATGGCCTTCATGGCATCTTGGTGACCTTGAGTTTTTACCGATGACATTTGAACCTGTCCGGTATCGTTGCCTTTTGCAAGACATCTAACCGAGTAAGACTCACAGTGGAGGAAGAATCGAATATCGGTGAAGTGAGGCAAAGTCAGCAACGGTTCGCCTCGCCAAGACTCCCAGTCGAGCCGCATTTTGATTGGCGAATTTGGATCGAGAACTCCCGGGCCAATTATCTCTCGTCGTAATACCACCCTCAGTGGAGAATTTGGTAGTTGGCCTTCGAACGAAAAACGCTTAGAGCCTAGCGTCCAAGCTCCATCCGCTTGAAGAAATATCGGATGAGCTTCCCCCTTAAAATGGATTTGAACGTTACCGTCCAACGTGGCGCTTTTTATCGTGATTTGCTCTACTCCAAATTCAGAAAGGAGTTGCGTAAAAATCGACGCTGTCGCCGAATCAAGATCGCTCGATCGGATCTGAAATGAATCTCCCTGTTCGACGAATTTCTGAACCTTTTCTTTATCGAAACTACTAACGAGACGCATAATTCCTGACTTGGCTGCATCGCGCGATTGTACCCGAAACTTTATATTTTCGGGTGAAGCTTGGATATCAATGGAATAGTCTGGATGCTGCTTCTCCAAAGTCCGCTTCTTGTCGTGTATTGCGGCTAAAGGAGAACCTGGAAACATGTCCCTCACGTAAGTCAACGCCAACTGAACTTCCTTCTCGAATGCGGCTCGATCGTCCATAGACGAATGCCGATCAAAAGTTATAACGTAAGTTTGACGTTTTCTAAGCGCCTCTTCCGTGATGACCGACTTCAAGTAACGCTGCACGAATACCCATCGCCCCACTTCGGCAGTCGGATCGATAAGGAAAATAAATACGGGTTCTCGACATTGCAGGTAGTACAGAAGATGTTTTGTTTCAAACTTCGCCTTGAAGCGATCTTTCTTGCCTAAACTCAGCGTTCGTCCCTTTACCTGAACCCGGATCGCTGCCCCAGTGGGCTCTCCGTCTGTCACCACCTCTACCCGGTAGTCGATATGGACGTCTGGGGAGTCTTCCCGACGTAACCATCTGGGTGGGAGAAATCGCGTAAACAGATTCTTGGCATTCTGCTCAATTTCAAAACTCGGTCCTATTGTTTGTTGACGCTTTGGATCAGGCATTGGAGGGATTTGGGTTGGAAGATTGAATCGTCGAAGAATAGGTCAGTCAGTCTTCGTTTCCGGTACTCGTTACAAAGTCCATAATCTCCGATGCCACAAGATGAAGGGCACTGTTCGACTCACTTGAATATCCGATCCACTCAAGGAAGGACCTAGGGTTGATAGAAACGGGCTTATCAATCTCCAATTCAATTAGAAGGTGTTGGCAAATTGCTCGAAGCCTTTCTATCCATTCTTCGCTCCTTCGGTATCTAGTTACTCGGAGTACCTCGAACAACTGACTATAGCTTCGCTGTGCAGTAGTTAGGACTTCACTTAGCTCGTTTCCGAAATTACGTAAAACTCTGGATTGATCTTCCTCACTCAATCCATGTTGATCGATTATTTCTGCTAACCTGCAAAAACGCATGTTTGTCATAACGAAGGCCTGAACTCCCGCCATTAGAGCATAAGTAGCGCGCAGTAGTGGACTGTCCCAAAGCTCATAACCCAAAGCCAAAAATTCAGATTGATCGACTGGGAGTCGCACATAGTGATGCAGTTGGGTCTCGAAGCCACTGGGCGTTCCGAAAAAAACGCTACTTGTTAGACTGGCGCAAGCAGGCGCGGCGGCTTTCCCCCGGATAAGGCTGATTACGGCTATCCGGGGCCATTCAATTTCCAGAGGTTTCCACTCCAGCGATCGCCATCCACCGCTTTGGCTCGCCCGCCAAATAGCAGCAGGTATTTCGCGCGAACACTCCTCCATTGCCTGGAGGCCTTTGTAATCGCAGGCAATACACAAGTGGGGAACTCGATTGATCAAACGGGACCCCTCGAGCACCTCGATAGTCCCTCGATCTGTAAGAATTTGGGCTATTTCGGTGTCTAGCGATCGAAGAAATCGCGAGCGACGTTGCGTCTCTTCACTTTCCAACCGTTGAGCTATACTTGATTGACGTTGGTGGCGGGTGTTCACCATCGCAAAGGCAATCGGCCAAAGATGATATAAATTGCTCTGTTCGTGTTGTTCCAGTTCTGCAATCACATCAATCGAATAGAATCTTTTAAAGCGTACGCGAAACTCTCGCTGCATTGTAGCCAGCGATTCCCAAGCTGCGGCGAGGTTTATCAATAGAAGTCCGGAGTTGCGTGAATCTTCGTCATTCGGTATTCGTCCTTGATGTTCCTCCGCAAAGAGTTGGGTAAGACCTAAAACCTTCATGGTCACCTGTCCAACGCCTGTTTCGTATCTGCCGAACTCTTTTTTCCAGGCATCGAATCTTCGCAGTGATACTTCCTGCATTGTCGAAGAACGTTTTTCTTCCGCATTGGTCTGCTCCGAAAGAAATCCCCATTCATCTACGCAGGCGCGAGGAAACAGGGGCAACTTAGACAACACCTTTAACCGATCGAGTTCGTCACCAGGTAAAGCTGTGAAAGATTGTCGTCGCGGTATTACCTCTGAAAGGAGCCGTCCCCAACCACGATGAAGCTTCCGAAAGCAGGCGGAAACTTCCTTCCGAAATAGGTAAACAGCATCGACGTATTCGTTCCAGGTTTCTGGACGGCTGTGCCGGTAAGATACAAGGTTAATGAACTGGGCGTTGAGGCGGACACTTCGCTCAGGAGGAAGCGAAGCCGAAGGTATTTCCTTGGTTGTAGGATCGTGCCCTGTCAAATGCTCAAACACTTCCAGCCCGACACCCTGGGAGCAGTAGGTGTCGCGTTTCGGAAAGAGGAGCCGCAAAAGCCGGACACGTCTCATCGTCAGTTCGTGCCAACCATTGCTTCCGGGTGATTCGGAATCATTCTTCGCGATGGAAATCGAAAAATAAACTTTTATCCTGCTTCCGTCGTCTTCTAGATGGATTGAGTCCGTTTCAATAATGTATCGCTTTCCTAGCTCAACAGCATTTTGGCTGTGCCAGCTTTGGAAGTCTGTGTCGTTTAGACGGGAGCGACCGTCTATGAAAAGTCCCAATTCTTCGATGCTCGTGTCTCGAGGGAGAGTTACGGGGAGTAAGTTTACAACAGCGGTGCGTAACGGCCCCTGCGCGTCGACGAGTCCAATCCAATAAGCGATGTCTCCTGCTGCTGGCCACTCTGTATGGTTGTTAAGATCGAATTGGGGAGGCGTCGACGCACGGCCGACCCATTCTCGAAATAGCTGAAAAACTTCGATCTTTGGGGTGAGTTGTATTTCTGGCACTTCACCGTTGAACATTCTTTGCACCAATTGGACCGTATCGCTGCCCGATCTATCCGGCATACCAACATGGGAATCGCAGACCAACCACCATGCCGTCTCGAACTGACTGATACCGCGAGCAATCACTTCCCGGTTGGTTATTTCGTAGCGATTGACTCCCTCCCAAAGCAGAGCGCCAGTAATCGCAGCTGCTTGAGTCCACGACCGAAGCGGAACTCGACAGACATTCTCGAAAAGCAAGTTTGTGGCTTGCGGGTGGCGAGAAAAGGCAGACAGCAAGAAAACGCCTAGGTCTTGATCGACGATCAAAGGAAGAACGCGCGCGGCATAGATTGCCCATCTCTCCGGAGCTTCAGAAAACAAAGCTTTGACGACCGCTCTAGAGCGCAGTGCGTGAAGCCCTGTGATAGTCGTTGCCGATCCATCTGTACTCTGCTGAAGTAAGTATTCGTTCGCAAGCTGGTTCAAAGGAAGAAGCAGCGGGTTCAATTCCACAGCCGTGCACAAGGATTCTAAATTGACGCTCGCGCCTGTTTCAGCCGCTATAGAGGCCAAGGCCAGCAGCTCAATATGAGCCGATGTTAGGTCGTTTCGCCCCGTTGTAGCGTCCCGTTGAATGCGATTGACTTGGCTCGCTATCCGCGAGTCAAGTGACTCGCCTGCGAAGGCTAAATACGTAAATTCCAAAAGTGGTCCCTGATCACCCGAGGCAAACACACTCCAAGCCTCCTCGAAATCCACTTGCGGACTTTCGTTACTACCGGCAAGTACCGAAAAGATGGGTTCTGCTTCTTCTTTTGTAATCCCCTCAAGCACAACTTCCGCGTAAGCGAAATCGCCAAGCGCAATGTTGGCCCGACGAAAATCCTCTTCCCTAACTGTGATTAATACTTTGAGCCCTGAAACTGCAAGTTCTCGAACCAACTCTGTCCAACCGGAGTCGGCGGGAGCTACGTCTAAGTAAGCAACAGCCTGGAGATTAAGTTTCCGAACGTGATCCCCAAGCGCGTTGGCGATTTGCAGCGCGTGTTGTCGACCTTCCACGAGTCTGACGTGAAACCGTACTCCTTCCGGGCAAAAATCACGAAGATATCTCCATCCCAGAGAGGATTTTCCTTGTCCGGAGGCGCCTCGAACAATGACGACAGGTTGGCTCTGGATTTTATGATGAATCTCCAATAGCCGATCTGTTCGAACGCAGTCTGCATCGGCGAGGATATGTTCCCATCTTGCTTGAACGCCTCGTCGATACTGGGCGATGAGTTGTGCGCGTTGAGACTCGTCTAGCGAAGTCTCCTCGATCGATCGAATTGTAGAGCCCCAATGCGCACTATTGTCCCGAAGCACCGCAAGATACACCGAAATCCGAGTGAGCTGTTTAAGGAGTCCGTCCTTGGTAAGGTCTCGCATGTTTTCTGACGCTTCGAAGATCCAGTATATCAGGAGGTTTATTGTGACATTTAAATCACCCGCCACAGCTGAGTCCCGCAGGGTCTCAGAAACCGCCGACAAAAGGTTTGTCGCGTTTGAGTGAATTACATTCCCTCTCAATGCATCGAGCATTGTCGAAATATCTTGAGGCGATAGGGATTGGTTCGCCTCGCTAAGCTTAGCGACGACTCTCCCGCGATGAGCATGATCTCCTTCGATCGCCCCAAGGAGTTCCGGGCCGAGAGTGCCGAGAATTACCAATTTCGTTGTACAATGCGGATGCTGATTACGCCTTGCTTGAAACCTAGCGAAGAAGCCCTTCGGACTTTCCGGCTTAAACGCCGAAAGCGAAAGTCCGCTTGAATAATCCTTAACTTGGATTGCTTCAATCAGAACTTCGCCAGCTTGATATATGGCCAGGTCTTCCGCGCTTTCAGGACGATAAATCTGATCGGCCGCCGCTTCATCGGTCAGGAGCCGATAGAGGACATACAAGGCTTGGTTCCGAAACCCTCGGTAGGTAGCAGAGGCATTGTCCGACATTAGCCGAGTATAAACCCACTTTGTCCCGACCAAGCGATATTCTATTAGCAGAATTTATTTCTTCTGGTGGCCGTGATTGATCAGGGTTAAGCAAAGTACGATTAGAACCGCCGTGTAAAAAGCGTGCAGCAAACTTCCTATTGATAGCCCTTCAGAGGTAAAACTACTTTGGCTAGGACTGCGTCCAAAAAGACTAACGAAGGACATTACGAGGAGATACCCAGGAAGCTTGAGCACCTCTGGAAACAGGCCTGTCTCCTCGGGGCACGGAGCTTACGAAAAAAAGCGACCTTTGGTAGAAAAGGTTGCATTTTCCGATAAACTTACCGCTGGCGGAGGCTTCTACGAGGATGAGTCGGTGCCGTGGTGATGGCTAGAGAGACTCGCGCCCAAAGAGTTGTTCGCTCAGGCTCCAAAGGCGGTCAGCCGCTTCGGGATCGACCGCATAAGGCATCACGCCGAGAGGCGCCGAGGCAATCTGCCGATTGGCCTGAACTTCCTTGGGCACCAGTGGCGTAATATCGCAGTCCTGGCAATAGACTCCGCCCATGCCATCGAGTTGCGGGCTCGTTGCACACCAGACACTGGTCGCCGCCCCTTGCTCGACCGTTTTCAGCCCTCTTGCCGGGTCGAGGACAGGCTTCCCTTGCTCGTCGATGACACCTGCTTTCCGGAGTTCCTCGCGTGAAAGATGCTTTCCGAGACCGGTGTCGACAATGCCGCCCGGATGAAGCGAGAAGGCACGTACGCCCTTGTCCTTCCCGCGCTGGTCCAACGCGACGGCGAAAAGGATGTTGGCCGTCTTTGACTGGCCGTAGGCCAACCACCTGTCGTAATCGCGGCGCTCGAAGTTGGGGTCTTCAAACACGACGGGCGAATGACGATGTCCCCATGAGGACACCGAAACGACCCGCGCGCCATTCGCCTGACTCAGAGCGGGCCAAAGTTGCGCCGCAAGCTGAAAGTGCCCCAGATGATTCGTCGCGAACTGCGCTTCGTATCCCCGCGCGTCGCGGGTCAGGGGGCATGCCATGATGCCGCCGCTGTTCACCAAGATGTGCAGAGGCTGGACCGAGGCAAGGAACCTAGTGGCAAAGGCGTCGATCGAGGGCGGATCAAGCAGGTCCATCGCCTCGATCTCAACGTCGAGACCTTGCAGCGTACTCGCCGCCTTGTCGTGATCACGCGCCGGCACGATGACCTTGGCGCCTGCCGAACGCAGCACTCGCGCGGTCTCCGTGCCGATGCCGGAATAGCCGCCGGTGACGATGGCGATCTTTCCCGTCAGATCAATGCCTTTGATAACGTCACTGGCCGCGGAAGTGACCCCGAAGCCGGAGCCGATAGGTTTTTGCAAGGCGGTCATGATAACAGTCCCCTAATCCAACGATCATCGGTTGTAATGGCAAGATTGGATCCTGTTCATAACGATTGCGAGCAACAGGACCAGGGGTGCGACGACGAATGGCAGACACAGCAAGGCCGCAACGAGATCGTCCATAACCGCCCCTAATCCGTCTTCCGTTCGAACTGAATCAGCATGATCTCGGATTTGGTTCCGACTCGCAGGGGCGGGCCCCAAGTGCGAGAAGACTTTTTCCCGTGTTCCTGCCACCTTTGCTGAGGCTCAGGCCGCAGGCGAGGTCGTCCCCGGCGATCCCTGGCGACTCTCTAACGTCGTCTTCTCGGCCCTGCTGGGCCTCGTCTCCATCTCCACCGACGGCAAATTCAAGGGTGTAACGCTGGATCATCTGACCGGCGAAATCATCGAGCGCATGATCTTGGGTTTCCGTCCACGTCCATGACGATTTCGGGAGAGCGTTCGAAATTGAGCTAGGTAGTATGCGCCATGATGACGTTGTATCCCTATGGACCGGTTAGAATCTTCCGACCGTCTCAAGAAGCTGAGGCAACTCTACGAATGTTGGCGAGAAGGTCGATCGCGTCGCAATATTCGCCGGGGGTTTATCACGGGCGACGCGCCAACGATGTCATCCAACACCTCTACCGCTTCTACGAGCGCAAGTTGTATCGATTCGTGCAAGGGCTTGCTTCGCGGGATGCGGCTGAATTTTTGCTTTTCCAATATGACGAGGCCACGCGGATTCTGCACGGGAAGGATATCGTCGACCCTGATCAAGCTGCCCGATGGCTTGAGATCGAGGGCAAATATCGCCGAAGCATAAAGTACATAGTCGAATTGATGTGCCTGCGGTATCCCGGATATACGTTCCAAGCGCCGAAGGATGATGCGGTGATGATAATGGAAGGTGCAGTTGCCTCGGCAGAGGCAATGGCGGACCTTGCGGAGCAAAGTGAGCGGCTCCATTCTCTGTTTCCCAATGATTCTGAGATCACCCTTTTACCTGAAGGTGCTCCCCGTGTAGTCGAGATGCGAGTTACGGGAGCTCACAAAGGTTACGACAGACGATTTTTCAAACGGTTGGTTAGAGATCGCAATACCCGTGCAGAATATGTCGGGTTTCTTCAATTCGACGTGGACCCAAGCATTCACGCAAAATTCCTGGATCAGCCGTTTCGGGAATCCTTTGGGGCAACTTACCTCAACGTTTTGAGCGTGCTGCGGCATGTGATTGATACGTCAAAGTCGACAGGCAAGGGCTTTGATATCCTGTTTCTTCACCGAGATAAGATCGTTAAGGCATTTAAGAGCTCGGAACTTTCCGAAGAGACTATTTCAACCATTCTCACCGGTTTCACAGTTGATCCCGCTAATATGGAGGACGAAGAACGTCGTCTTTGGAAACCCAAACAGGAACATCGCGCCCTTTGGAGAGGCTTCTTTCATTTCCCGCATCCCACGGGTGACCATCTCGCCTTCTCAAGAGCAATGGCAAGAGAGAATCTACTCCAGCTTATAAACCGAGTGTGTTACCGGCGCGTACCTTCTGAATGGATATCCCCGAGCGTTTCTGGTGCACTGGGAAATCTTTCATCTGCGGCAGGAAAATGGTTCGAATCCGTGGTCATAGAGCGCCTTCGAGACTTAGGCATTGAAGGCCGCACATACCATAGATCTATTGGGCAAGGTCCAGACAAGATTACGATTCCAGACGACGTGGGGGAAATCGATTTTCTCGGCCATGATCCACGCACAAGTCATCTCGTCGTTCTTGAGGATAAGATGACCTTCCCTGGACTGGAGGCCAGCTTCTGGCGGGACGACGTCCATGAATTTGTGGCTCGCAAACGGAGCTACGTCACGCAATTCAGGAAAAAACTAGCATGGGTACGAGAAAACCGTGACAGAATTACAAAGGCACTTGGACTTGGGCAGAGCCCTGATCAAATTCAGGCGGCGATGCTGACTCTCTATCCCTGCATTGCCCGGGAATTTATCGCCGACTTTGAATGCGTTTCCCTCACCGAATTTATGCTCGACTTCAAGGAAGCCGGATTCTGGCCCTACTCGCCGCTTTGATAGAGAAAAGGGGACAGCTGCGGGACAGGCATCTTTTCCCTAAAATATTTTTCTTAGTTTTCCAGTCAGAGACCGGTCATCTTCTCGAGTTTCTCCGGATATCGCGCGCCTAGCACGGTGGTCTTTGACGGTGCACTTTCGATCTCACGGAGGTCATCTGCCAAGCCTGATCCCAGGCTCTTTGCTCACAAGCCGTGCCTCCAGACGAAAGGCACGCCTACTTCTTAAATAGCAGCGGTAGCTTGCCCTAAAAATTGTCCGTAGCGTTCGATGGCGGCAGGAAAGGCACGGGCTTCAGCCTTGGTCAGCGATGTAAACGGGCTGGGCGTGACGACCACGGTCTTTTTCTTAAGAGTACGCTTCCAGGTGCCGACCACCTGGCCGTTGCTGACAATGGTGGGAAGAAACATACCGTTGCCACCTGGGACGATCTTCTGTGCGTGGCTCGGATCGAGCGCCGCGCTGCGGTCCTGGTAGCCGAGCATGTATTCGTCAAAGGCGGGCAGGAGATAGATACCCGCTGAGGCACGGCTTGGAGCCGGCATATCCGGCGGCATCCAATAGGCCTTCCCATCGACGGTCTCTTTGACCAGCCGGGATGAAACGGCTTCCAGTCCCTCCCGAGCCTCGGAAACTTTCAGGCCCGACCACCAGACAAAATCCTGGAGGGTGGCCGGGCCATGGCTGCCAAAATAGCGCCGGGCCAGTTCGGCCAGCGCCGCCTCACGTTCGAGCTTGGAGACGGCGGGAACCCATTCATCGAGCAGGGTGAAGGTCTGTTGCTTGCCTTGGCGCGCGCCGAAACAGAGGACTCGCTCCTGGGCAAGCCGCCAAAGGATGTGATAACCGCGCTGGTTATCGACGGCGATCTTGGCGCGTTTGAGCGAGGCAAACATCTCCTCGCGGGTGAGTTGGATACCGCCATGAAGGACCCGAACGAAAACTTTTTCGCAGCGGACAAAAGTCGCATCGTCGAGTTCAAGCTGTTGGCGTCGCCGCGCCGCCCCGGCTACGATCCGGGGAGTGAGGAACTTGAGCATCCAATGGACATCAGCAGCCGCAACGAAATGGAGCGTTCCGCGCATCGGCCAGGTGCGGACAATGGCGCGCCGAGCAATTGCCTTTTCGACCTCGACCTCAGTCGTATTGGGCAGGCGCAATCCGATGGCCCAGAGTGCGCCTCCGTAATCCTGGGCCTGCATGGCGCCGAGTTTCGCCACGACTTCTTCCGGTGTGTGGCATGTGGTCAACGCAATCTGCTGATTGCGCAACCGGTGATGCGTGATCTCCTTCGGCGTCACGGCTGGCTTTCCTCCAGGATCAGCCAGGGCTGGGAGGCCCCCGCGTCTTCTTCGTCATCGGCGAAGCGGACGCCGGCTCCGAGGAGACGAATGGGCTGGGCGCTGCGGGCGCGGGCCTCGGCCAGGAGCGCTTGATAAGTCTCCCGTGTCGGATGGGCACTGACACATTCCCTGGTGGTGCGGGTGAAGTCGGCGAATTTCACTTTCACGAAGGCCTTATGGATCAGCCGGTCGGCGGCCTTGGTGCGGAGTTCCTGCTCCAGGTCGGTCACCAGTTGATCCAGCTCCTGCTGGCATTGCTCCAGGGTGGTCAGGTTATCGGAAAAGGTGCACTCGTTGCTGAGGCTCTTACGAATCCGGTTCGGCTCAACCGGGCGGTCATCGTGACCCCGGCAAAGATGGTAAAGTTCCTGACCCCACTTGCCGTGGCGGCGCATCAGTTCCGCCAGGGGAATCTTCTGGAGATCGCCGCATGTCTTGATGCCCTGCTGCCCGAACTTCTCGGCACTCTTGGGACCGATACCCCAGATTTTGCGTACCGACAACTCGCTCATGAAGGAATCGATCTGGTCAGGTGTGACGGCGAACTGGCCGTTGGGCTTGCGCCAGTCGCTGGCAATCTTGGCCAACATTTTGTTCGGGGCGATTCCCGCCGAGCTGGTCAACCGTGTTTCCTCAAAGATGCGCTTGCGGATTTCCCGGGCAATGTCCCAAGCATAACGGTCCAGCCCTGTGACATCGAGATAAGCTTCGTCAAGGGAGAGTGGTTCGACCAGCGGCGTGTAGGCGCGCAGGATACTGCGGATTTTGGCCGACTCGGCCCGGTAGAGATCGAAGCGGACGGGAAGAAAGACCAGTTTCGGACATCGTTCCCGCGCTTGGAATCCGGGCATCGCGGAGCGGACACCAAATTTGCGCGCCTCGTAATTGCAGGTGGTGACCACGCCCCGGCGCACGCCGCCGCCTACGGCGATGGGCTGCCCGGCCAGTTCGGGCCGCTCGCGCATTTCCACCGCCGCGTAGAAGCAGTCCATGTCGAGGTGAATGATCTTGCGCACACTGGAGTCTAACGTCCCTGCGGTAGGTGTGCCAAATCTTCCAGAGCCGACAAGATCAATGACCGTCGGGCTCCGATGGGCGTGAGGCGCGCAAATCTCTGGGCCAAGCTCCATTTAAAGTTCTTGGGCCATTCCACTTCCGGCAGGCCTTTGAAATCACCGAGCGAGGTCATGCGCAGATAAAGGATGTCCACAATGGCTTTTTCCGGCGTGGCAATCTTCAACCAGCCAATTTCGGTCGGCGTTTCGTAGCCGGTGAAGAAATCGGGCCGAACATGATGAAGGGAAACCTTCCCCAAGGGCGTTTGGATGACGCCGCCTCGTCCGCAAGTGATGCCGTAAACTGCGGACGGTATTTGGGTAATCATGCCATGAAAGGATAGGGCCGATTGCAGTGAAACGTAGGCAGGTTGGCCGGATACGAGTTCCGGCAGGCAAAGCCGGTTGAATTTATCCGGTATCACCCAGCGCCCTCGCATAATGCGCGTCACCAGCCCAACCGAAGAGAGACGATCCAACAGTTTCGCGGCAGCATTGATCGTTACTCCCAACAGAGTGGCCGTATCCCGCGTCGTGAATGCCGCAACGTACTGGCTCCGAAGTTTGGCAAGGGCTTGTGACTGGTCCATGGTCTCCTCCAGATCAGGATTCTGTCGACTTCCCCGCCGCTTGGTCCAAAGC
>Ga0181537_10003505_pt1 | contig 13398 bp, 12 predicted proteins | sample PEATcosm2014_Bin_39_FD_119765 | JGI IMG/M metagenome (GOLD analysis project Ga0181537, IMG submission 119765) | Peatland microbial communities from MTU Mesocosm Facility, Houghton, MI, USA - PEATcosm2014_Bin23_10_metaG | ecosystem: Environmental > Terrestrial > Soil > Wetlands > Peat | place...
ATGAACACCAACATCAACAGCTTGCTGACCAACGCCAACGACCTGATTACGGCGATGCGCAAGGACCCGAAGCACTATCTGTCGATCAACATGCATATCTTCTGAAGACGGCTTCAGGGTACTGGGTTGTTGGCGAGGGGCGGTGCTTAGTCGAACCGTGCGGGCCAGCGGCGCGCGCCGTGATAGACGCGCAGAATGCGAACGGCTGAGGATTCGACGCGGTACACCAGGAGGTATGGTGTTCGCAGCACAACCAATTCCCGGGTACTATCGACTCGACCGGTTCTGCCGGCGCACGGGACCTGCGTAAGGATTTCGGCACTTTTGAAGATACGGCTTGCCACCAGCTCCGCAGCCTGGATGCTGTCTTCCGCGATGTAGGCGATCAACTCGTGCAAGTCGCGGTGAGCGCGGTGACCCCAGACCAGCTTCACGCGCTCGCTTTCAATCTCGCTTCTCGCGCGGAACGCAGAACATTGGCTATGTCGCTTACGACCTCGTTATGGGGAATGCCCTCCGATGTGTCCAGCAGGGCCTCCTCGACGCCCGCGCGGAACCACTCCTCGTAGCCGGGTTCAGGTTCTCCCAGTCCGGGGTGGACGGTGACGTCCGCGGAGAGATCCAACGCAAGGGCCAGGCGCTGGCTCTCTGGAAGCTGCATCGCGAGTTGGCGGACTTCGTCGAATCGGCGCCGCATGGCGGAATTGTAACGCAGGTCGCGAGTTTGCCGGTTATCGGATGGTGGGGCCGCGGCGCAGGCTGAGCAAGCTCCCTGCTCGGCCGGTGATCAACCAAACCTGCACCTGGCTCCCCGCCAACTGTTTCCCCGTGAAAGTGGCGCAAAGTCTCGCCAGCTTCTACAATGGCATCAGGTTTCGTATTCCCACAGAATTGCTCGCAGCACAGGGCGCGTCGCAGTCAGGACCGCCGGCGAGGATTAAGGAAGCGCATGACGTTGAGCAGGATTGGCCGGATTTCAAGGGCCCTCGTAGTGTCCATGGCGGTAGTGCTGGGAATGTCGGCGTGCGGTGGCTACACGGTCGGCTTCATGTGGGTGCTGGGCACGCAGTACAACCAGATCACCGGACTCAAGATCGACGACTACACCGGGAACCTCACCCAGATGGTCGGCTCTCCGTACGCCTCCGGCGGCACCGACCCGGTGTCGATCGCTGTCCGAGTCGGCGGAAACTTTGTCTTCGTGGTCAATAAGGGGACCTTCAACAGCCAGGGCGTCAGCAATGGCGACGGCAATATCTCCGTCTTCGCGGTGGGCGAGGATGGCGTGCTCACCTTCCAGAACTCCTACTCGACCTCGGGCAACACGCCGGTGTGGGCGCAGGCCGACGGGACGGGCAGCTATCTCTACGTGCTCGATTCGCGCTCTCCTGCATATGGGACGGTGACCAACGGCGTCACCGACCTGAATGGCGACATTACCGTGTTCGCGGTGGACGGCAACACCGGCCGCCTGCAACTGGTGCCCAACCAACTGATCAAGAACGCCCAGGGCCAGCAGTTGACTTACTTTGAGGTCGGTCCAAGTCCCACCATGATGCGCACCTCCGGCGCCTGCCTGTTCACGCTGGACTCGGGCGACCAGTCGATCTACGCCTATGGGACCGGCAGCAACGGCCAACTGGCGATCGAACCGAACTCAAGGTATGTCCCGAGCGGCGCGGTCAACCTGACCTCGATCAACATCCTGGGGAACAACGTCTATCTGACCGATGCGGCGCCTACGTCGGCTTCCACCGGTGGGCTCATCTATCCCTATACGCTGGGCGGCAGTTGCAGCCTCACTCCGAATGCCGACGGCGCGGTGGCCAACCTGCCGCTGACCTCCGATCCTGTGTACAGCATGACCGATGCGAAGAACAAGTTTGTGTATGTGCTGAACCACGGCACCACCAACTCGAATAACCCGAACAGCTCAATCTCGGCGTATGTGATCCAGAGCACCGGCACGCTGGTGCCGATCTCCGACCCGCAGAATCCTTATCCGGTCGGCAATGGGCCGGTATGCATGGTGGAGGATCCTTCGAACCAGTATGTGTACACGTCCAACGCCAACGATGGGACGGTGACCGGAAAATACATCAACCAGAACACCGGCCAACTGTCCGACCTGTCGCGCGGCTCGGTGTTCCCGGTCGGCGGCCTGGCGACGTGCCTAGCCGTCAGCGGAAACGTTGATTAACCGCCTGGCCGCAGCGGCGCGGAGGGTGGCGGACGGACCGGTTTGTCCTGGAAGGACGCTGAGACGGTCGTTGGGACGGACGTTCGGACGGATGTTGGGCGGAAACTTGTTTGCCCCGGAGTTATTGAATCGCATGAAGTGGAAATCCATGGGCCGCGCGGGTATGGCCTCGATGCTGTCTCTGGCGATGGCGCTGGGCGTGACTGCCTGCAGCAACGACTACACCGTGTCCTACGTCTACATGGTCACCTCGAAGACGGTGCCGCACGGGCTCATTAACGCCTATCAGGTTGACTACCAGAGCGGGTTCCTGATGCCGATGAATGACTCGCCGATCGACGCCGGCGGGCGGGACACGGTGGCGCTGGTGATTGCGCCCAACAATCTGTTCCTCTATACGGTCAATAATTTTGACTCGAACGTAGTGGAGTTCGGCATCGGGACGGACGGCAAGCTGTACCCGTGGAACACCTATAACATCACCGGCAGCCTGCCCACGGCGGCGGCCATCGATGCGGCGGGCAAGTTCCTGTACGTCACCTTTACCTACCAGAACAATCCCAACGGCTCGGAGCTGTATACGCCCGCCAACCCCGGACCCGGTGGAATCACCGTCTTCCCCATCAACAAGGACAATACCCTGGGAACGCCGGTCGAGACCGTCAATGTGGGCAGGAATCCGGTGGGCATCTACGCCAGCGCCACCGGCGGCGATGTTTACGTCATCGAGCAGGATTCGGCCGTGAACGCCAATCTGCTGGGCTTTGCGGAGAACTCCTCCACCGGCGTGCTGACGCCGCTGCCCGGAGTCACCATCAATCCCGGCAATGTTCCATCGATCGGCTTTGCCAGCGGGCCGAATCCAGCCGGCATTCTGGGCGACGCTTCCGGAGCGCACCTTTACGTCACCGACCAGACCAATAATGTCATCGCGACGTACTCGATTGCCAGCGGCATTCCCAGCCTGCTGGGCACCACCCCCACCGACGCCGGGCCCATGGGTATGGCCTTCGACCCTAGCGGCAAGTTTTTCTATGTTGCGGCCTACACCGCCAACGCGATCGACGGATTCACGCTCGCCGCAAACGGCGTGCCCGTGCGCTCTACCGTAGCAGCCAGCGTGCAGGCGGGGACGGGACCGACCTGCGTCTCCCTCAGCGGCGCACCGAGCAACGCCAATACCAGCCACGCAGTTTATCTGTATGCGTCGAATGCGCTCAGCAACAACCTGACCGGCGAGCAGATGAATCAGCAGAATGGCAGCCTGGAGCAGATTCAGGGATCTCCGTTTGGCGGCAGCGCTCTGCCCGCCTGCGTCGCCACCGCGCCGGCCTTTCCGCTGCGGAACTACTAGCGGGCCTGGGTGGAGGATTGAACGTCGAATCAGATTGGACCCCGGGGACGCCGGGCAGCAGTATGGGTTAGATTTTCAGCAGGCGGCCAGGGCCGCCGGGACGAAGGAAACACATGGACCTCTCTAAGATCAGCCGCACGGCATTGGCGTCGATCGTCTCTCTGGCGATGGCGCTCGGCCTCTCGTCGTGCTCTCTCGATTACGTCGTTGGCTACGTGTACATGACCACCGCCAAGAGCAGTCCCGGCGTCATCGACCAGTACTCCATCGACTATGAGTCGGGTGCGCTGTCCCAGATCGGCACTCCCGTCGTCGCCGGCAACAACCCGGTTCGGCTGGTTGCGTCGCCCAACGGCCGCTTCATCTACGTCATCAATCAGGGCGATTCCACGGTGCAGGAGTTCGCCGTGCAGGGCGACGGGACGCTCGCCTCCAGGAACACTTACCCGACCGGCTCTACTCCCACCGCGATTGCCATCGATCCCCAGGGCGCGTTCCTGTACGTCGCCTTCCGGTACCAGTCCGGCTACTCGGCCGGTACGCCCGGTCCGGGCGGGGTGTCCATCTTCCCGGTCAATGCGGACAATTCGCTGGGCACGTCCACTACGCAGAACGTCGGCAACTATCCGGTGGGCATTACGGTCAGCTACTACAACCACTTCGTCTACGTGCTCGACCAGGAGAAGTCGATCAACCCGCAGGTCCTGGGCTTCTCCGAGAACACCTCGAACGGGTCACTGACGCCGGTCCCCGGCACCACCATTACCACGGTGGCGGGCAGGACCGTGGCCACCGGATACGCCGCCGGCGTGATCCCCAGCGCCATCGCCGAGGAGCCCACCGCGCGCTTCCTCTACGTCACCGACCAGGCCGCCAACCAGTTGATCGGCTACACGGTGGCGCCCAGCGGCGCGCTGACGGCCATGGTCAACGGACCTTTCCCGACCGGGCTGTTCCCCATCAACCTCACCATCGACCCCACCGGCACGCTGATCTACGTCATCAACTACAACGCGAACACGGTGCAGGGCTATGCCATCAACCTGGCTACCGGCGCTCCCTCGGGCGCGGCCGGCGCGTTTGCCACTGCGACCGGCGTGGGACCCACCTGCGTGTCGATCGATCCCGCGCTGGGCACGAATCTGTACACCTCCAACAGCCTGGACAACACCGTTACCGGGCTGAAACTGGCTCCGAATACGGGCACCCTGGTGGCGGACCAGAACTCGCCGTTCCTCGCCAGCGGGCAGCCCACCTGCCTGACCACGGTGCCTAATGGAGCGCACGCCTTCCAGGTCATTACGCCTTAAGGACAGTTGTCAGTGCTCAGTTGTCAGCTGAAGTGCGAACCGGCGGCCTTTGCGGCTGCCGGTTTTGCTGTTTCTACTGCGGCCGCCGGCCCAGGATCGCCTTCCTTGCCGGCCCTTCCACCAAATACATTGCAGACACGGCCAGCGCCAGCGTGGCGGCGTAGGAGACCCACGGATCGTACGCGGCCAGGTGCAGGCGCTCCGTAACGTGGTATGTGCGCAGCATGTTGATGAAGTTGAAGTGCAGCAGGAACAGCGCATAGCTGGCCCGGCCCAGCAGCATCAGCGGCCGCGTGGAGAAGATGCTGGCGATCATATTCTGCCCGCTGAGGCCCAGCGTCAGCGCGGCAAACAGCGGCACCAGCAGGCCGCCGTGCATCAGAATGTAGGGCACGTGGGCGACCGCGGTAGCGAAGAACACAGCCAGCGCCGCCAAACTGGCGCATGCCACCAGAGTGCGCTGGCGCGTGGTCAGCACCAGACCGGCCTGGAGCTTGCCCAGCGTAATCCCGGCCAGAAAGGTGCAGATGTACGCGAGCGGAGTGTACTTGAGCATGCGCAGCCAGAAGCCGTAGCTGTAGCGGTCGATCGGCGTGGCCAGGTGGTCCGGGTTCAGGAAGATGTAGAGCGTGTGCGGCACCAGTCCCAGCGCCCAGAGTCCCAGCAGGATTGCGATCAGCCGGGTGGGGGACTTGGGCCACGGCAGCTGGATCAGCCAGGGAAAGGCCGCGTACAGCACGACTTCGCAGGAGAGCGTCCACGCCACCGTGTTCCAGAAGGTCGCGAGCATCGGGCTCCAGCTTTGCAGCATCAGCGGCGTAAGCACCAGTCCGGTCAGGAACTCGCCGTGCGAGCGTGCATGCCACTCCGCCCGCAGCATGGTGAACGACAGCGCCAGCGACAGCAGGTAAATAGGGTAGAGGCGGGCGAAGCGCGCGCGCCAGAACTGGCGCTTGTTCAGCGTGCGCGAGCGGTCCGCGTAGTTGTAGGAAAGCACATAGCCCGACAACAGGAAGAAGAACCCGACGAAGACGTATGAGTTATTGATGACCGGATAAAAGAACTGCATGTGCGGCGGCGTGAAGTGGAACAGCACAATGTTGCAGGCCAGCAGCGTGCGCAGGCCGGTGAGCGCGGGCAACTGCGGCTTGCGCGTCACAGCGCCCGCATTCGCAGAGGCTGGAGCAATGGCGTCGAGAGGCATCAGGGCGTCAGTCACTTTGTCTAGTCTAGATGAGGGGAAGCGGGGATTCTTCGCTGCGCTCAGAATGACGACCAAAAGAGGCCGACTCATCTGACCACTGAGAACTTACCACTGACAACTGCCCTTAAGGCGTTACCAGCGAACCGAGCGGCTCGCCCTGCACTACGCGGACGATGTTGCCGGCCTCGCGCATGCTGAAGACCATCATCGGCATGTCGTTGTCGCGGCACAGCGAGACGGCTGCGGCGTCCATCACGCGCAGGTTCAGGCGCAGGATGTCCGAGTAGGAGATCTCCGGGAACTTCACGGCGTCGGCGTTCAGCTTGGGGTCGGAGGTGTAGATGCCGTCCACCGATGTGGCCTTCAGCAGGATGTCCGCCTTGATCTCCATGGCGCGCAGTGAGGCTGCGGTGTCGGTCGAGAAGAACGGGTTGCCGGTGCCTGCGGCGAAGATGACCACCCGACCCTTTTCAAGGTGGCGGATGGCGCGGCGGCGGATATAGGGCTCGGCAACCTGGTGGATGGAGATCGCCGACATCACGCGGCAGTTGATGTCCAGCTTCTCAATCGCGTCCTGCAATGCGATGGCGTTGATCACGGTGGAGAGCATGCCCATGTGGTCGGCGGCCACACGGTCCATGTCGATGGCCTGCTGGGCCACGCCGCGAAAGAAGTTTCCGCCGCCCACCACGATGCCCATCTCGCAGCCCAGCGCGTGGACCGCTGCGATTTCCGCGGCTACTTTGTGAATGAAGATTGCGTCGATGCCGAATCCAGCGCCCGCGGCGAGGGCTTCCCCGGAAAGCTTAAGCAGAACTCTCTTGTACATGTCAGGGTAAGTATCGCACGGCGGTCAGTTCTCGGTTGTCAGGGAAGGAAGACTGTCGCTCGGCCGCAAGTCATGGGTCAGGGCCGAACCGCCCTCAACTGACAACTGTCAACTCTCGACCGCCTACTTCTTGCTCTTCAGCACGTTTCCGATCAGCACCTGGTCCGGAGCGAAGATCTTGATGTCGTCGCGGCTGGATTTGATGTCGAGCCGCTGCTCCTTGCCTGCGGCGCCCGGCGCGTTTACGGTGACAACCCGCTCTGCATCCAGCGCGGAGTAGAGCTTATTCAGCAGCGGGAAGAACGAGCCCGGTGCGAACATGCCCGCATAGAGGCCCACGCCGCCGGTACCTGCATCCAGTTCGGAGAACAACTCCATGCCCTCCAGCGGGCCACCGCCTTCACTCCGGTCCTGCGGCGGGATCGGGTCGAGGTAGTAGAAGGGATATGGCTGGATTCCGGCGTGTTGCAGCGCCTCCGATGTGCCGGCCACGTCGGGATTCAGTTGGTCTCCGGCCCCGGCCTGGGCGTTGTTGCGCTCGATGCCATCGGTAATCATCAGCACGCCGCGCAGTTTGTTCGGGTCGGGGGTCGGCCAGTTTGCTGCCAGGTCGCGCAGGCAGCTGTAGGGGTTGCCATTGTCGTTCTTCGGACTGGCTGCCTCTTCCGGCGTGGGCTTGACCAGCGCTTTGCCCAGCAGGTCCTTGTCGGTGGTAAACGGCTGCACGATACGGGCGTGGCTCTGCAGCAGGTAGCCCACCGCAATCTCGGTGTTTTTCGCCGAGAGCACGTCGGCCATGAACTTCTTGATGTCGTCGAACTGGTCGTTGATGCCGATCTGCTCCATCGAGTCCAGCAGGATCACCAACTGAAAGCCGTGCGGTCCCCTCAGCAGAGGCTGCACGTCGGTGACGTCGGCAACCTTGCCTCCGATCTTCACTTCGGCGATGTCCGCCTTGGTGATCGGCGGCAGTTCGGTAAAGGTATCGCCGCGCTTGGTTTTCGCCGGCATGGCGCGCATCAGGATCAGCGTGGGCGTCTGCGAGAAGGCGGGAGCGAGCGTGGTAAAGAGGAAGAGTGCGCCGGCCGCCGCGGCAATCCTGCGGGCGGTCGACTTGCTGCGGGATGACAGACCAGACAAACCATTGGCGGAATCGGGGTTCATTAGCAGGCTCTCCTGTTGCCTTGGTGGTTCGATGCCCTGGGGGATGCGCAGATGCAGCCTGGAAACAATTTCAAGCGTGGCATCGACCCGGAACTACTATAACGACTGCGCCAAGCGGAGGGCAAACGCTCAGCGACATGTGGGGACAACGCTCGTTGGGCAAATCGCCAAGGTCGGTGAATATCTTCAGTCTCAGTTCATCAGTTGGCACAGAATATTCGTATTTGCTAATATAGCCATATATGCCAGAGTCATTACGACAGTTCAAGGCGGACACCTTTCAGGCGCTCGCGCATCCCACTCGGATCGCCATTCTCGAACTGCTGGGAGCGGGTGAGCTCTCCTCCGGCGCATTGATCGAAAAGCTGGGCATCGAGCAATCGAACCTCTCTCAGCACCTGGCCGTGCTGCGCAACAAGCAACTGGTGACCAACCGCAAAGCGGGGAACCAGGTCTTCTACTCCGTGCGCGACCCCAAGATCAACGAAGTCCTGCGGCTGATGCGTGTGTACTTCCAGGATCGCGTGAAGGAGGCCATGGGGATGCTGGACGATACCGAGCCTACCGTGGCGCGACGTTGAGCGCGACGCGGCAGTGGCTTCCAAGCTCGATTGAGTGTCTTCAGGGGTACGGCCCCCGTCAGCTCTCGCATGACCTGATCGCCGGCCTTACGGTGGGGTTGGTGGCGCTGCCTCTGGCCATGGCGTTTGCAATTGCCTCGGGTGTTCCTCCGCAGGCGGGATTGTACACGGCTGTGGTGGCAGGCTTTCTCATCTCGGCGCTGGGCGGATCGCGCACCCAGATCGGCGGGCCGACTGGAGCGTTTGTCGTCATTGTCGCCGGCATCGTGGCGAAATTCGGGCTGGATGGCCTGGCGCTGGTAAGCCTGATGGCCGGCGTGGGGCTGGTGGTGATGGGCCTGACCGGCCTGGGCTCGGCGGTGAAGTTTATTCCGCGCGCCGTCACCATCGGGTTCACCAACGGGATCGCAATTTTGATTGCCTCGACCCAGATCAAAGATTTCTTCGGGCTAAGAACGCCCGCTGTGCCGAGCGAGTTTCTGCCGCGCATGGCGATGCTCATTCACTATTCCGGGACGATTCGCTGGCAGGCGATCGCGGTGTCGGCGGGCTCGCTGGCGGTGATTCTGTTGTGGCCCAGGATCACCCGGCGCGTCCCAGGATCGATCGTTGCGCTGTTGCTGGCGACGGCCGCGACCGTCGCGTTCCATCTTCCGATCGAGACCATCGGAAGCCGCTTTGGCGGCATTCCCCAGGGGCTTCCGCACTTCGCGCTGCCGCGGTTCCGGGCGGAGCATATTCTTCCGCTGCTGCCCTCGGCGATGACGGTGGCACTGCTGGCTGCGGTCGAAAGCCTGCTCTCCGCGGTGGTGGCCGACGGCATGAGCGGCGACCATCACAACTCCAACGTGGAACTGGTGGCGCAGGGAGTGGCCAACATGGCATCGCCGCTTTTCGGAGGCATCCCGGCGACCGGAGCGATCGCGCGCACAGCAACAAATATCCGGTCCGGCGCGCTAACCCCGGTTGCCGGCATGGTACACGCTCTGACGCTGCTGCTGATCCTGCTGGTGGCTGCGCCTCTAGCGCGATTTGTGCCACTCGCTGGGCTGGCCGCGGTGCTGTTCGTGGTCTCCTACAACATGAGCGAGTGGCGCGAGGTGACCTCGATCCTGCGCCTGTCGAAAACGGCAATCGCCGTGTGGGTCACGACGTTCACATTGACCGTAGTGGCTGACCTGACCGTCGCCGTAGGTGTGGGCATGGGTCTTGCGGCACTGCTCTACATCTACCGCGTGGCCGAGACCACCACCGTCGCTGAGGTAACGCCCGAGTATCTGGAAGACGGGCAGCCGCACATTCTGCAGGACAAGGAAATCCCGGCAGGGGTGACCATCCTGCGCATCCACGGGCCCTTTCTGTTCGGCTGTGCGGAGAAGCTGAGGGACGCGACGCTCGATCTGGACGCGCTTGGCAGCGTGGTGATCCTGCGGCTGCGCAACATGACTGCCCTGGATGCGACTGGGCTGTATGCCATCGAGCAATTCTCTTCGCGCCTGCAAAAGGCGGGCAAGACGCTGCTGCTGTGCGGAGCGCGGGAACAGCCGGCGGAGCTGATCTCGCGCTCGGACCTGCCCATCCACATAGGGCCGGAGAATGTGCTGCCGCATGTCCAGAATGCGCTGGTTCGAGCGCGCGTGGTTCTGGCAGACTTCTCCGGCATCGGCCATGAACTGGCCGTCCAGATGGAGAAGCATCCATTGTGAGTGTGTCCGTGAGCTGCCGATAGAGAAGTTTCACATTCTGGAGTTCCTGCAAAACGGCGTCCTCGGTAACTTGGTTCGTCTCGTTCACAAAACTGAGGCATCGCCGGCTGAACCGCTGTGTGGCCAGCCTGCGCATGCCTACACGATGTGGGAGGAGTGTTCTTCGGCGGCGCGGCGGGCCTTGCGCCGGCTCAGCACCGAGCTGCGCCGCGTGCGTGCGCGCTCGCTGGCGTGGTCGATCTTGTTCCAGAAGCCGACAAAGTAATCCGTCGCCGAGACGATCGACACAACCGTCATCCACCAGATGGCCCAATGGGCGATCATGTTCACCGCGATGACGAAACCGCCGCCCTGCCTGGTGGGAAACCACAGCCAGTAGTTCCAGCGGTGCGCCAGGATGGCGGCGACGACCGACACGATCTGGATCACCGTCTTCAGCTTGCCGATGTCGGACGCCTCGATGGTGAAGCCCTCCGACGCCGCGATCGAGCGCAGCCCGGAGACCAGGAACTCGCGGCCAATGATGATAACGGCAATCCACGGCGGCACGATGCGCGGGTTATATGCGACCAGGATGATGTACGCCGCTGTCACCATCAGCTTGTCCGCCAGCGGGTCCAGCAACATGCCCAGCGTGGTGATCTGGCTGCGCCGGCGCGCCAGGTAGCCGTCCAGGCCGTCGGTGATGGACGCCAGGATGAACACCGCCGACGCCAGGATCTCCTGCCGGCCGCCCAACAGGCCGTGGGTCGCGGGGTTGGCGGGAAAGGCCGGCGACAAGATATAGATCAGCAGCGGCACCGTCGCTATGCGGCTGATCGTGATGGAGTTGGGCAGGTTCATGTCTCGTCTTTCGGATCAGCATGGGGCTTCAGCCCCATGAATAAGGCCAATGATTTGACGGGGCTTTAGCCCCGGGCCTTCTTCCTGCGCTGCCGCCCGACTTTTCGTCGCCCTCTCTCGCCCCGAACCCTCTCTCATCTGCGTACGAATACATGCCTGACGCACTACACTAGCATTCTGCCACACCGCGCGCCCGGGCATCGGACGGGGCTGCGGGTACCATGGCAGTCTGAGGTGTGAAAAAATCGTCTACAGCCGCGAAGAGTGACCTCAGCGGCTGAAGCCGCGATGAGTATGGGGCGGTTACGGCGCGGATGACTCCGTGCCTTTAACGAAAAGGGCCGTTTTTCAGCAGTGGCTAAGAGAGGTTGCTGAAAAAGGCCGGAGGCAGCGACGGAAGAGGGCCCGGGGCTAAAGCCCACATTGATTCGGGGCGCGTTATTCGTGGGGTTGAAACCCCACGCTAATCCGGAAAGACTTTTTCGGCAGTGGCTGAAGCCCGGTCGATTTTGCGGGCCTCATCGGCGCGGCTGAAGCCACGCCCTTTCAAGGCAAATGCCAGGGGCGCCTTTACCCGTACTGGCCCTCACTCCAGTGCGAAGCGCCTCGTAAACCGCGGGTCGCGCGTGGTAGATTTGCTTGTGTCCGCATAAGCTCTTCTTCACTACGGGCCTGGCTCTCATGGCGCTCTCCAGTCGCACTCTCCGGTGCTCGGTCCTCGGGCTGTCGTGTCTTGTTCCCGCAGTCTGTTCCGCGCAGCCGGGCGTCCCCCAGTTCCTTCAGCCCATCGTGGAGTACACCGGCGGCCGGGTCACCAGCTTCGTCCCGGGCAGCCTGCAGTTCGGGCTCAGCACCCAGGACATCCTGTATGTCAACGCGGCCACCGGCAGCGGCAGCACCTCGTCGGTGCTGGCCGGGGAATTATTGAGCATCAATCAGGGGCAGGGATTTCAGAACCTCGCCGAAGACCAGATCACCTTTCCCAATGTCACCAGCGTGGTCGCCGCGCTGGCCGACTTCAACCGCGATGGCAAGATGGATTATGCCTTCGCGCTGACCCGCGTCAGCGGCAGCAGCGGCCCCAATCTCTGCGTGTTCTACGGCTCCGGCAATGGCATCAGTGGCGACGCATACGACGGTCCGGGCCCGTTTCCCTCCCAATATCCTCCGGTCGGCGGCAAGAGCGGCTGCCTGACCTTCCCCACCCAGGGCACGAATCTACCCGTCTTCTCCTACATCGCCGCGCCCAGCTTTCAGAGCGGCCAGCTTCCCCAGCTCTTCCTCGAAGACAGCGCCAACAACTACCTCTACGTCTTCCAGAACACCGGCACGACCGCCAACAGCGGCGGCATCCTAACCGGCTTTACCCTGGTGTACACCATCGCCATTCCCGCCGCGGATGGCGCCGGCCCCATCTACATCGGCGACTTCGACCACGACGGCAACACCGACTTCATCCTCAACAACCAGACCAGCGACTCCGCTACCGTCTACTTCGGCAACGGCGACGGCACCTTCCAACCGCCGCTCCGGGTGCCCATCGCCGGTCACGTCCATTCCATGCAGCTGCAGGATATGAACGGCGACGCCATTCCCGACCTCGTGGTTGAGAACGACAACGGCGTCATCCAGATCTACCTGGGCCGCTATTCGCGGACCAACCCGTTCGCCGCCACTGTCGCAGGCGGCACCGCGGCCCCGAACGGCTTAGTCACTTCGAACGGCTTCGCCGGCAACGGCGGCCACCTCGCGGCGATCGACCCCATCAGCCTGGACATCCTTACCACCACGCCCATCGGCCTCAGCGTACTTCAGGCCCCGCCCAACACGCTCTACTACGCGCTCGAAGGCATCTACAACATTGGTCCCGGCCGCTCCACCTTTGCGCTGGGAGCGTTCAGAACCAATAGCGGCTACGCCGACCTCGCCGTCGATTCGCCCGAAGGCGTTGCCATCGTGCTGGGCGACACCAGCGGGGATGGCGGGTTCCAGACCTCGAAGGCCTACTCCGCGCTGGCCCCGGCCCTCGGCGCTACTGTAGGCAAGTTCCGCAACGCCGGGGCCGGGAACAACCCCGGCGGCTATCTCGACGTGGTCGCCGCCACCGGCGCGGTGCAGGGGCAGTTGCTGACCAATAATGGCAGCGGCGCGTTCACTACGTTCTCCGCGGTGACCAACACGGCCGGCGTTCCCAGCGGCGTTCCTTC
>Ga0181537_10003508_pt1 | contig 13395 bp, 11 predicted proteins | sample PEATcosm2014_Bin_39_FD_119765 | JGI IMG/M metagenome (GOLD analysis project Ga0181537, IMG submission 119765) | Peatland microbial communities from MTU Mesocosm Facility, Houghton, MI, USA - PEATcosm2014_Bin23_10_metaG | ecosystem: Environmental > Terrestrial > Soil > Wetlands > Peat | place...
AAACACGGCCGCAAAAAGATTCACTCGATTCACAAAGCCAATATCATGAAGCTCTCCGACGGCCTCTTTTTGCGTTGCGCGCGCAAAGTCGCCGAGGGGTTTCCCGACATCCTCTATGGCGAGCACATCATCGACAACACCTGCATGCAGCTGGTGATGAACCCTTACCAATACGACACGCTACTGCTCGAGAATCTCTACGGCGACATCGTCAGCGATCTCTGCGCGGCCTTCGTCGGCGGCCTCGGTCTCGTCCCCGGCGCAAACCTGGGCCACGACTGCGCCATCTTCGAGGCTGTTCACGGCTCCGCTCCCGACATCGCAGGAAAGGACCTCGCCAACCCCACTGCACTGCTTCAGTCCGCGGTCCTCATGCTGCGCCATCTCGACGAAGAGGCCGCCGCCGACAAGGTTCATCACGCGCTTGAGGCCGTCTACACCGAACGCAAAACCCTTACGCGCGACGTGGGCGGCAAAGCCGGAACCAGCCAGTTTGCCGACGCCATCCTCGCCGCAATGGGCTGATCCCTATCGAAAGGCTGGGACTGAACGATGCACTACCTGCTCTTTTATGAACTCGCCGACGACTATCTCGCCCGCCGTGGCGAGTTTCGCAATCAGCATCTGGGCCTGGCCTGGGCCGCGAGCGACCGCGGCGATTTGATCCTCGGCGGCGCACTCGCCAATCCTGTTGACGGGGCCATTCTGCTCTTCAACGGCGACTCGCCTCAGGTCGCCGAAGACTTCGCCCGCACCGATCCTTACGTTCTCAACGGCCTCGTCAAGCGCTGGTACGTGCGCGAGTGGACTACCGTCGTCGGGGAAAGCTGTGCCCACTCCGTTCGTCCCACCTGACGTTCATCGTGCCGCCCCGGCCTCTGTTCTCTGAACACTGATCTCTGTGTCTCTAGTACACTGGAGTGTTCATGGCCATGCACAACAAATATCCAATCGGCATCCTCGGCGCGACCGGAATGGTCGGCCAGCGCTTCATCCAGTTGCTCGCGAACCACCCGTGGTTTGAGATCGCATGGCTCGCGGCCAGCGATCGCTCCAGCGGCAAGCTCTATGGAGAGGCTGCCAAGTGGCGTCTCGATACGCCCCTGCCCGAGCGCATCGCCCGCATGACCGTCTCGCCGGCCACCCCCGAGGGCGCGCCAAAGATTATCTTCGCGGCTCTCGACGCCGCTTTTGCCCGTGAGATCGAGCCGCTCTTTTCCAACGCCGGCTGCGCAGTCATTTCAAATTCCAGCGCCTACCGCATGGCGCCCAATGTGCCGCTGGTCATTCCCGAAATCAACGCCGACCACTTGCACCTTATCGAGGAGCAACCCTCGCGCCGCGAATCCGGCGGCTACATGGTCACCAATCCCAACTGCTCCACCATCGGCCTCGTCATGGCGCTCAAGCCGATTGAGCAGCGCTTTGGCATCGAGCAGATTTTTGTCACCACTATGCAGGCAGTCTCCGGCGCGGGCTATCCCGGCGTCGCATCCATGGATATCCTCGGCAACGTGGTGCCCTATATCGGCAGCGAAGAAGAAAAAATGGAAGCCGAAACTCTCAAGCTTCTTGGCCGCCTCGACGGGCACGTCGTCAAGCCGCTCGCGGCAAAGCTCTCGGCGCAATGCAACCGCGTCGCCGTCGAAGACGGTCACATCGAGAGCGTCTCGATCAAGCTCGCCCGCCCGGCAACGCACGAGGAACTGCTCGCCGCCTGGGCTGAGTTCCGCCCGCTCGCCGGCCAGCATCTGCCCACCGCGCCCCATCAGCCGATCGAGTGGGCTCCGCAACCCGACCGCCCGCAGCCGCGCCTCGATCGCAATCGCGGCAACGGCATGGCCGTGACCGTGGGCCGCCTCCGTCCCTGCAACGTGCTCGACTGGAAGTTCACGGTGCTCTCGCACAACACGATTCGCGGAGCTGCCGGCGCCGCCATCCTCAACGCCGAATTGTTGGCGAGCCTCGGCAAATTGGAACCGGTCGCCGAAGCTGCCGCGCGCGCCTGAGATTTGAACCACCCATGAGATCGCCTCGATGAGCATCGTTGTCATGAAATTTGGCGGCACCTCGGTTGAAGACCCCGCCGCCATCACCCGCACCGCCGGCATCGTCGCTGGACGTCTCGCTCTCGGCAGGCAGCCGGTCGTCGTCGTCAGCGCCCTGGCCAAAGTGACTGACCAGCTTTTGCGCGCCGGCGCGGCAGCGGCCGTGGGCGATCGCACCGGCGCTCTGGCCATCAGTTCCCGCCTCCGCTGCCGTCATCGCGACACTGCCTGCGCTCTCCTCAAAGACTCCTCCGAACTCGTCACCTACATCGATCAGAAATTCGATTCCCTCGACGAAATCCTGCGCGGCCTCGCCGCAATTCTCGAGCTCACCCCGCGCATCTCTGACCTCATCGTCAGCTTCGGCGAACGCATCTCCAGCCGCATCGTGGCATCGGCCTTTCGCGAGCAAGGTATCGATGCCGCTCATGTCGACGCGCGCGACATCATCGTCACCGACTCTCAGTTTCAAAAAGCCGTCCCGCAAGACTCCGTCATCGAAAAACGCACAGCCGAAAAGCTTCGCCCCCTCGTTGACCAGGGCAAAGTTCCCGTCATGGGCGGCTTCATCGCCTCCAACGAAGACGGCATCACCACCACCCTCGGCCGAGGCGGCTCCGACTTCACCGGCGCCATCATCGGCGGCGCCCTCAACGCCGGCGCCATCGAGATCTGGACTGACGTGGACGGCATCATGACCTCAGACCCTCGCGTCTGCCCCGAAGCGCTGCGCGTCAAAGTCATCAGCTTTGAAGAGGCCGCGGAGCTTGCCTACTTCGGCGCCAAGGTGCTGCACCCGGCTACCATCCTGCCCGCGGTCAAAAAGAACATTCCGGTGCACGTGCTCAACAGCAAAAACCCCTCCAACGAGGGAACCCGCATTATTTCCCTTGCGCCGCATTGCAAGAGCCCCTTCAAGTCGATCGCGGTCAAGAAGAAGCTCTCAATCATCGACGTTGTTGCCAGCCGCATGCTGATGACCCACGGCTATCTCAGCCAGATCTTTGCGATTTTCGACAAGCACCAATGTCCCGTCGATATGGTCTCAACCAGCGAAGTCTCTGTTTCTCTCACCGTCGACTCCAACGACAAGCTGCCTCTCATCGCGGCTGATCTCGGTCAACTCGCCGACGTGAAATACGAAGGCAAGAAGGCGCTGGTCTGCATGGTCGGCGAAGATATTCGCGGCCAGAGCGGCATGGCTGCGCAGGTCTTCTCTGCGATCCGCCACATTAACGTGCGCATGATCTCTCAAGGCGCCAGCGAAATCAACATGAGCTTCATGATCGAAGAGGACGACGCCGATGAAGCCGTGCGCTCGCTTCACGCTGCGTTCTTCAAAGACCCCGATCCGTCCATCTTCGACGTTGAGGCGCACAAGCTCGCTGCAGAGCCCGCGAGGTAAGCATGCTCGTTCTCGTACTGGGTAAAGGCAAGACCGGCTCACTCGTCGCTGAGGTGGCCCGCGAGCGCGGCCACGGCGTACGCGCCCTCGACATCAACGAAAACACCCACGCCTCCGCGCTCACTGCGCCCAATCTCGCCGGTGTAGACGTGGTCATCGACTTCACCGCGCCCGAGGCGGCGGTTGAAAACATGCGCGCCGTGCTCTCGCTCGGCTGCCGCATTGTTGTCGGCACCACCGGCTGGTACGCGCAGCTCGCGGAGATGAAGGCCCTCGCCGCGAAGCGCGATGGCGGACTGCTCTACGGCACCAACTTCTCCATCGGCGTGCAGAAACTTTTTCGCTTGACCGCAGAGCTGGCTCGCCTCGATGGCTACAGCTTTTCGATCAGCGAGACCCACCACACATCCAAAGTCGATGCGCCCTCGGGCACTGCGCTCACGCTCAAGGAAATCATCCACGAGGTTCGCCCCACCCTCGAAATTCCCATCACGTCGCACCGCACTGGCGACGCCAACGGCGAACACATCGTCAGTGCCACCAGCGAATACGACGTGCTCGAGCTGCGCCACGATGCCAAGTCGAGGCGCGGCTTTGCACTCGGCGCTGTCCGTGGAGCTGAATGGCTCCACGGCAAATCGGGCGCATGGAATTTCCGCGAAATCTTCGATTCGTTGTAGGGCTTGGTTTCGATGCTACCCGAAGATCAATGTTGTCCGATGTTGAAGATCAGGTCGATCGTCGTGTCGACATCGACGGGCTGGTTGTTGAGCAAGTAAGGCCGATAGCGCCAGGTCTTTACCGCGTCTACCGCCGCACTGATCAAGACGGTTGGGCCGCTCACCACGTGCACATTGGCCAGTGTTCCATTTTTTGTGATGGTCGCCTTCAACACCACAGTGCCGCCGATGTGAGTCTCTTGCGCAAACCGCGGATAGATCGGCGCGGTCCTGTGAATCAACATGCCCTCAGCCACGCCCGCTGAGATCGCCGAAACCGACGGCACCACCTTTGCCTTGTTGTTGCCGCCGAATACCGCGCCCGGAATGCTTCCGCCGCTATCCAAAGCGACCGGCGCGAGGTCTGCTGGCGCGTCGCCCACCGCAGCGGGTTGCTTGATGCTGATCCGGGATGGCGCAGCGAGTTGTGCGTCCATCTCCGCCGACGATACCTGCTTGCCGGCCTGCACAGGCGCTGCTGCCGCGCTGCTCTGCGCTGTGCTCGCAGCACCCTGCGGTGAAGGCTTGGCGATCGGACTCGCAGTATTGGCAGTGTTGGCCGCCTGGGCTTCGGGCGCAGACTGCTGCTGCGGTGCAACGTATTCCACCTGTGCGGCCGCCGCGGCGCTTGGCTTTGATGGACGCATGAACACCAGCAACACAATCCCAATGGCCGCCGCTACTCCTCCCGCAATCAGCAGCCATTTGATCCAGCCGCGATCGGGCTTGATCACCTGGTCATCTTCAAGCGGATGAAACAGCGGACGCTCAACGTATTCGCTCTTCTCCGCGGGGCGGCTGTCGATCTCTGTGATGCTGTGCACCACGGCGCGCTTTGGCTCAACCTTTGCAGGCGCCTCCGGCGCTGCAACAGTCCGCATCGTCGAACGCAGACCCTTGGCCAGCGGCATCGCGCTCATCACCCATGTCTTATCCCACTCGTTGAAGTCGTTATCCGGCGATGAAGCGGCGGGCACTTCCTCTGCCGGTTGCGCAGGCGCTTCGGGCTCCGCGGCGAACACTTCAACGGGCCTCAACTCGGCGCGCGCAGCGGTCGCCGGAACAGGCTCAGCCGGTTTCCGGGTGTGCTCAATGGCGGGCTCGGGCACATGCTGTGCCGGCTGGCTCTTCTTCTCTGCCGGCGGAGCGTCTTCGTCCGCGGGCAGCGGTAAAAACTCGCGTGCCCCGGCGCGCATGCAGCGCATCAGCAGGTCAGGATCATTGCGCCGGGAATAAACCATCACAATCACGCTGCTGCCCAGGGCCGAGATGCTCTCCACCAGGCTCAGCGCGTGCTTCTCATCGCTATCGACGTCGATCATGATCACGCCATAACCCATGTCCATCAGGCGCGAGACGCCCTGGGCGCCGCTGGGATAAGCGTTGAACTCCTGCACAAATTCGGCCTCGGAGTTCATCAAGGCCTTTGACACAATCTTGCGGCGCGTATCGTCAGGGCCGATTAATGCAACCGACGTGGAAGTAGGGGCGGCAGCAGCGGGTTGAGGTTCAGCGTCTTGCCACGAAGTCGACATTTCCACTCGGCCGCTCATAAGTCGGTACACCCTCTTGGTTGCTTCGTTTGAATTCGATCGGATCGCCGCTCTGCCAGCCCGAGAGATGTGGAGGCTCAATTGGAATTCATGAGCCTAAGGCGCTGGAGTCGCACACACGTTGGCGTGCAGCAATGACGAAGAACTCAATAAGCTTTCTTTCTCTAATCTTCACCGCAATGACTGCAAGGTCAAGGCCTATGAATTCAATGCGATGCACTAAAGTTGTATTACCCCCGGGTTTTTCTTTGGGCCGGCGCGGGCAATGGCACGGGGATTGCTGAATGTAGACCTCGAATCGAGCCTTCGCGCCGGAGACGAGGCGAACCGTTTCCAATGAGTACGCGCGTTCGCCACATCGCAATTCGCGGGGCCTGAGCTACTGGCTAAAAGCTAGGAGCTCGAGGCTAGAAGCTGGCTCTTCAAATTCTTGTCAATAGGTAAACCGCAAAAATAATTTTCCCGATTTTGTAACCGCCTTGTTCCTTATCATTTACAGGAAAAGATTTTTTGATCGATTTTGCATATTAACTATTCGAAAAGGCGCACAATAGAGAGGTAGTCAAAAACAGGCGGCGAAACCGGACCTCCGGCTCGCCGCTTTTCTGTTTTTATTCACTTCTTCACTCGTTCACTCTTTTCACTTCTTCACTTTTTCACTGTCTTTAAGGGGCGCACCGCAGCCATGAGCCCATTGATGATCGACTCGACAACTCGTCAAGCACCACCTGTCCAGCGTCAAGGCGCGCAGCGCCTCTGCCTGGACGGCCAGTCCCACTCGACCTGCGCCACACCATCAGCGCAACTCGGCAGTGTGCCTAAAGTGGCCCTTAAGCCCGCCTTAACGCGCACTAAAATCAGCACAACCTCAACCGCATCATCTATTTACGCAACTATTTGCCACCCCCCCCGGGAGGGCGAAACAACACCGGGGTGCCAGCTATTCTTGCCTGCGCGAAGCGCATCTACCGCACCGCAGGTGCCTCCCCTAGCGCCGCTAACGCCGCTAGCTCCGCTGACGGTGAAACTGTGAAAGAAAATCCCGCAACCCGGCGCAGCATCAATCATCTGCACTCCAGCCTTAATTTCATCCAAACGGCACGTTTTCCTGTGACGCGTCAGATTCACCCTGCGTCATCGCGCAAAGCGCTATTCCTTGGACGCGCAGTCCCCGCGCCGCAGGTGCCTTTCCGTTTGAGCGGCGAAGTCGGCATCAAAGCCTGTATGAGAACACCATTGACGGGGCAGCGAGTCCGAGCGGACGGGTATGAGGGCGAGTTCATCGTGGTGCGCGTGCATAAGACGAAGAGCACGGTGGACCTGATGCTGACCAGCGGGGATCACGGCATCAGCAAGCATGTACCCTGGAGCGCGATCAGCCTCGTCGATGAAGACGGACCGACACGCCCTTCGACGGAATCCCGTTCCTGATTGTTTTTGGCGGAGACTTGTTTCGGCTTCTTCACTTTTCTGCTGCATGCGATCTTCAGTCGTTAAATCCAAATCGATCGACGATTGCCCAGAGGGAATGAGGCGAGCGGCGGGGTAGTAAACTTTCGAGTGATGGAAACGACAGGATGCGGCACGGCAATCGTTACGCCGTTCAGGGCGGATAGCGAGATAGACGACCAGGCGCTGCGGGCGCTGGTGAACTGGCAGATTGACTCGGGCATCGATTTCATCGTGGCCTGCGGATCGACGGGCGAGGCGGCGACGCTCGATGAAGACGAGTGGCTGCACGCGGTGCGCATCGTGGTGGAGGCAGCGGGGGGACGCGTGCCGGTGTGGGCGGGGTGCACGCACAACTCCACGCGGACGTTGCTGCGGCAGGCGGCGCTGCTCAAGCAGGTGCGCGGCGTCGATGTGATTTTGTCGGCGAACCCCTACTACAACAAGCCGACGCAAGAGGGACAGTACCAGCACTTTCTGGCGCTGGCGCGCGCGGTCGAACCGATTCCGGTTTGCCTGTATAACGTGCCGGGGCGGACGGCGGCGAATCTCGAGCCGGGGACGGTGGCGCGGCTGGCCGAGGCCGCGTCGAATATTCAGGCGGTGAAGGAAGCGAGCGGGAAGCTGCCGCAGATTGTCGAGGTGGTGCGCCTTGTGCCGCCGTCGTTCAAAGTGTTCTCGGGCGACGACAACCTGGCGCTGGCGACGATCGGCATCGGGGCGCATGGGCTGATCAGCGTGGCATCAAATGAAGCGCCTGCTGAAGTGAGCCGGATGATTGGCGCAGCGCTGCACAACGACTGGGAAACGGCGCGGGAGATCGAGCAGCGCTATGCGCGACTGTTTGAAGCGAATTTCTGGGAGTCGAATCCGGGACCGGTAAAGGCAATTTTGCAGATGATGGGGCGCAGTTCAGATGTGGTGCGGCTGCCCCTCGTGCCGCCGACAGAGGCGACGCGGGCCAGGCTGGAGCGGCTGGCCGGTGAGCTGGGGCTGCTTAAGTAAGCACCTGCTCCAGAGGGCGATCTGCGGATCTCCTGGTCACCCCAGCCCCGCGAACCTGTCGCGGGGAATGTGAAGTAACCGGCTGCGGGACGCGCCGGAATGTTACGTCTGTAATGGAGCCTCAAGAATTAATTGAGCCGTTTCGCAACTAATCAATGCAGGGCCGTGTTGGAGGAGAACGACGGCCATGGTGGCGCACAAGTTCGTCCTCGCAGCCACTGTTGAGTCAATGCCAGCGATGATTCCGTGAGGCCACGGAGGACCGCAGAAAGCGAAGAATCAAATGCCCCCAAAAACTTCAAGGAGAGCATTTCTCCCTTCCATTTTTGCCCTGACCGTTTCCGCCTTTTTAGTCGCGGGATGTACGAGCGGTTCGATGACGAACAACGGCAACACCAACACGCAGACCGGGGGATCGTTTGTGATCGGCACAGATGCGCCGATGGCAGCGGTCACCTCATTCTCGGTGCAGGTGTCGAGCGTCGATGCCTTCACGACCAACGATTGCAGCGGCACCGGAGTGTCGCTGGTGAGCGGGTCGCCCACGGTCGACTTCGCGCGGTTCAACGGATTGCAGACCCTGCTCGACATGAACGATGTGGCGGCTGGGACCTATAACTGCGTGCAAGTCACGCTGGGAACAGCAACCCTTGGATTCCTGGATACGAGCAGCGCAGAGCCGACCATCACGACGGAAACGGCGACGCTGACGACCAACACCATCACGGCTCCGCTCACCAATCCAATGGTGGTTGCGACCGACGGTGCGCCGGTCGGCATCCACATGGACTTTGATCTGCACAAGTCGATCGAAGTGGATAGCGGCGGCAACATCACGGGCTCGGTTGATCCGACATTCAACATCAAGGCAGTGAACAACTCCGATCCGGGCGCATACATCGACGAGTTTGATGCGGCGGTGCTGGCGGCTCCGGCCTCGGGAGCGCAGTCGTTCATGATTCAGGGACCGCACGGACGGCAGTTCACGGTGAACGTGAGCGGGACGACGGAGTGGGACGGCGGAGCGATCACCGACCTGACGTCGAGCAGCATCGTGCAGGTTTCAGGGACGCTCGATCGCGCCGATGCGACCATCGATGCGGACGAAGTGGCGATCTTGTCAGACAGCGGCTTCTATGCTGCCGGGCAGGTGACGTATGTGACGCCGTCTTCGGGTGCGGCGAGCAGCTTTGATCTGTATGTGCGCGGCACGCTGCCGGCCAACACGGGTGTGAGCGACGGCGATATCGCGACGATCGATCTGAGCGGCAACGAGAAGTACTCGATCTACTGGATGCACGGACCGCTGGCGCAGTTCCTGTTTAACGCGAGCGGGCTGCTGCCGGGCCAGCATATCGCAGTGGGCGGGCCGGCAAGCGGCGCGGCCAGTGCGAGCGCGGTCACGGTCAAGCGCGTGTCACTGCGCGACTGGGGCTTTAACGGCACGGTGGTGCCGGCGAGCGTCAGCGCCGCCAATGGGACGTTCCAGATGCAGGTGAACGGATTTGCCGGAGTGCTGATCCCGAACACAGTCACGGTTTACGTCACCAACGCCTGCAAGTTCCGCGATGGATGGAGCGGATTGGCTGATGTAACGGACAAGGTGCGCGTGGTGGGTCTGCTGCTGAAGGACCCGATCTCGGGCAACGAAGTCATCGTCGGACACTATGTGGACGACATGAACTAACAACTCGATGCGTGCAAGCCAATGCGCCGGAGCGGGCTAACTGCTCCGGCGTTTTTTTGTTTCGAGTGCCGGCGAATCAAAATGAAGGGGGGAGTCGACTTAGACAAATTTTGCTCGCCTTGCGGCGCGCGCAGGACTGGGCGGGGGATCGAGGAGAGTGGGCCGCGAGGCATTTTGTTCCGGCAACTTATCGTGCAGAACCATGCTAAGCAGGGACTTGTGAACCTCGATCCGACCGTTGTAATTGATGTAGCCGAGCTTTCTAAACCGATTCATGAAAAAGCTGACGCGCGAACGGGTCGTTCCGATCAACTCCGCCAACGTTTCTTGAGTTACATGGGGAATATGGATTAACGGACCCGATGAGGTGCCGTACTCCGCCATCAGCAGGAGTGTCCGCGCGAGACGCCGCTCACTGTTATTGAAGAGCTGGTCGATGAGATCGGCCTGAGTTTTAGCACCCCGGAGAGCGATGAATTGCACGAATCTATCGGAGAACGAACGTTCCTCATGCAGAACGCGAACTAGCTCCTCCGACGAGATTCGGAGTACGGCACACGCGGTGATGGCTGAGGCGCTCGTGGTTCGGAGCCCGCTTGGATTTGCAATACATTCTTCTCCGAAAAAGTCTCCGGGAGCGAGCAATGTGACAGTGGCTTCCTTGCCGGCTTTAGAGATCACGGTGAGTTTGGCGCGGCCAGCCTGGAGATAGAAGATAGAGTCCGCTAGGTCGCCTTGCGAAGAGAAGATTTGTTTCGTTTTGAGGCGAATGAGGATTCGTCCTGGCCCGGAGGTCGAAAGATATGTGTCTGTACTGAACGTATTGTCCGGGTTCCTGGCCATAATCAAGCGTTACATCAAAGGCCGCGCTAATCTGAGCCATATAGCTCAGTCGATGAAGGAACGGGAAAAGGTCGGAGTGGCATCTAACATGCCTGACGGCAACTACTTAGTCTTGCTAAGCCGCTTTGCAGGGAACTTAGCAAGGCTAACAACGATCTTGCAGGGAGTGCCAAAGTGAGCAGGCGGCTGACTAAGTTGGAGGTCGCACACGGTTAGTTCGGGATAACCATCCACTAAGCTATTGAGCAAAGCAGCTGCCTGGGTCGATTATGGCGGGGCGCTAAAGGATGTTAACCGCGCGCGCTGCCAGCAGAGCAACAGTGGCGAACGAGATGAGCGCCTGAATCATCATCAGGATTTTGGCCCAACGCGACAGCACCGGCGAGTCAGTGGGCGAGAAAGCGGTGCTGGTGTTGAAAGCAAGAAACAGATAATCGACGAAACCGGGACTCCAGTTTTGTTCGCCCGTGTCACGTTTTGCCTGGCGATTGAGCGTCATTTGCGGAAACAGAAACGCACCCTCGGTGTGGATGCCGCGCAACTCACGGGCACGGGGACCGCCCGCATCAAGGCGCCAGTACCATGAAGCGAAGACCAGGATGTTGGTGACCCACAAGGTGGCTGCCGAGCGCAACAGGTCCTGGGGCGACTCTTTGCGCATGGGCAGGGCGACGAGAAGCAGGCCAAGCGACCAGATCATGTCGATGGTTATGATTGAGGTCAACACATAGCCCAGGATCTTAGTCAGACTATCCATTTCTCGTCGCCGGGCCCATGCCGTAGGAATCATCAGCACCACAACCAGCGCGAGGACCAGCCAATCGGGACCGACCGACAAGGGTTCGGGCATGGCCAGGCGCAATCCGCCGACCGCTAGGAGAGCGAGCATTGCAGGCCAACGTGGCTCTATACGGGTGGGCGTTTTTGTCATGACTGGCTCAATCAAGACTAAACAAATATGTTGGCCAATGAGGATGGAGTTTTCAGAATCCGTTCTTCCGAGTCTGATCGAGGCGAAAAGGGATGGCTGCTGTCGAAGATTTGTCCGCGTCTTTGCCCCATGTCCAGTACATGCCGACGTAGGCGTAGTTTTCAGTCTGGCCGGCGACAGAGTGGCCATAGCAAAAGAGGAATTGCTCGTTGGGATTGTGCTTGAAGTGGTAGTAGCCGCCGACGTCGATCATGGCTGAACTCTCGGTCTGCGCGGCGGCAACGCCTTCGCGGCCGTGAGCGAAGATCTCTGCGCCCAGTTCGAGGCGCTCATTGAGTTCGCGCTTGATGAGAAATCCGCCGTAAGGAAAGTCGCGGTAGCCGGTCTGTGGCACGACCTGATAGCCGCCGCCTCCATCGAAGAGCCACTTGCCGGAATTCTTCTGCAGCCAGATGGGGAGCTTGTACCAGACCTTGCCGACGCCGAGGCCCTTGTCGGAGTTGCCAGTAGGCATCTCAAACATGGTGAAGCTGCCGATTTGGGGAATGTGCCTGGTCTCCTTGATGAAGGCGATCTTGGCGCCGAGTTCCATGTCGGTGAGGCCGAAAGCACTGGCGCCGGTGCCGGCGGGAAGATAGACGGGATTGTTGGAGGGAAAGACGCCGCCCCACGGCCGGATGGCGTGCAGCTGGACGCGCGGGATCGCTCCCCAGTTGAATTCGAAGGCCGGACCGGTGGAGTCGATCTCGACGGGCGTTCCGTCAACGCCGCCGAAGACGTAGAACTCGTAGTGATGCAGGTCGACGGGGACGGGATCGTCGGTCTGGTAGGGAGGCCCCTGGGCAAACGCGCGCGGGGCGGCCAGCAGGGCAAGAAGAAAAAAAGTGATTGTCGACGGCTTGCGGGAAAGGAGGTTCATCGGCACACCCATTGAAGGGTCAATGTGAACCGATGGTATAAGCATCCGGCAAAAATCGTCTACCGCGCGGCGGACAATTTGCCAGTTATTGGCTGGCGAGCGCCTGCTTGACGTGTTCGCTGACCACGCGGCCCTCGGCGCGAACGCCTTTGGTCTGCAACTTTGCTTGCACGGCTTTGATGACGGGGCCCATGTCTTTGGGCGTGGGCGCGTGGCCGCTGGCGGCCGCATGCTCTGCGACAGTTTCAGCAACCAGCGCAGCGAGACCTGCCTCGTCGAGCGCCTTGGGCAGGAACTCCTCGATGACGACGATCTCGGCAGCCTCTTTGGCGGCGAGCTCGGGCCTATTGCCCTTGGTGAACTGCTCGATGGAGTCGCGGCGCTGCTTGATCATGGTGGCGAGGGTCTGCTGCTCCTCGGCAGGGGTGAGCGCGGCGTTGCGCTCGAGGGCCTTGTTCATGAGCGCGGCCTTGATGAGGCGGAGTGTGCCGGTGCGTTCGGCGTCGTGGGCCTTGAGAGCATCGATGCTCAGCTTCGTAACGTGGGCGGCAAGTGCGCCGGGGTCGACCATGGAGTCCTCGTTTGGGTTCAACCCATTCTAATTGAGGAGGTGGAGAGGGGCCGGACGGCCGACGAGGCTCAGAACAAGAGCCCGCATGCGTTGCTCGAGGAGAACAGCTCATTCCGCTGAAAATAGAAGGTTTAGATCTTATAATGGCGAAGGTTATCCACAGATAGCGCGAAGAGGTTATTCACAGAAACCACAAAAATGTGTATTCTGTGGCTGTTGATTCAGCAATGATCTGATCCGAAACGAGGAGAAAAATGATTCGCAA
>Ga0181537_10003509_pt1 | contig 13394 bp, 11 predicted proteins | sample PEATcosm2014_Bin_39_FD_119765 | JGI IMG/M metagenome (GOLD analysis project Ga0181537, IMG submission 119765) | Peatland microbial communities from MTU Mesocosm Facility, Houghton, MI, USA - PEATcosm2014_Bin23_10_metaG | ecosystem: Environmental > Terrestrial > Soil > Wetlands > Peat | place...
CCAATGCCCGAAATCGCAATTTTTCGCCGGCAGCGTGAATGGGGCATACTGGCCCGGCGTCAACAGCAGCACGTCTCCGCATTGCGCTTGTGCTAGATAGGTGTTGATGTCGGCCCCCGCGGGGACGATCGTCTGATTGCCGGGGCTGGGTGTGTTCCGGACCGCAGTGTTGATACAGTGCTGCGGCAGCGAAGCTCCGGCATCACTGCGAGCTCCGATCCAGGTTCCGTTGTTTCGGCAGTAGGCATTCTCTGCACTTGTGGGATTCGCGGTGGCAAGTGCTGTGGTCAATGACAAGAAAACGAACAAGGGGAGTATGAACTTCATTGTGTCTCCAATCGCGGAGTGCGAAATGTCAGCCTTCTACCGGCTGCGACTACGCGACCTGCAATCGTGAGGGCACGATGCTGTGGAGACGGTCCATTCGTGCTTTTTCTACGGCCAATGGTGTTAAAGCAGGTTGGTGTCTTTGCGGGGCGGGCAAATCATTGGAGAGTCCATCATGGTGTCGGTTGCGCGACTGCGTCTTCGGGCAGAAATTTCTACTCGGCGCACCCATCTTGGCGCGGCACCCCATCCGTGAACTGCATAAATTGCTCTTGAGCCGTGCCAATCGCGGAAACTAGATTTCGGAAAAGGGAGGGCGCCCAGCTAATTCGACCACTGAGCCCGCGCAATCCCCTTGAGCTTGCCCGCACGGCGGGCTCGCGTTCAAAGATTCGTTTATCCCAGCCGCCGCCTGAGCAGGCGGAATGGGTTATTTTGTTTGGGCTGACAAGAGTGCGTCACGCTCTCGTCCAACCGGATCAACGGCGATTACGGTTAGATCGTTTTGGAGGCAACTTATGATGAGCGGATTCAAACAGTTTATTCTGCGTGGCAACGTAGTGGACATGTCGGTGGGTGTAGTCGTCGGTGGCGCGTTCGCGGCGGTCGTGGCTGCACTCACGAAAGATTTGCTGACGCCGCTGATCGCAGCACTCGTGGGCAAACCCGACTTTTCGGCAATTCGATTCACGTTGAACGGGAGCGTCTTTGCTCTTGGCGATTTCCTGAATGCTTTGGTCTCGTTCCTATTGATCGCTGCGGTGATCTACTTCTTCGTCATTCTTCCGATCAATGCTCTGACTACGGAAGGATCAAAGCTGTTTGGGAGAGTCTTTGCTGATCACGCGCGGGACGTGGAGGATGTCTTGGCCGGTCTCGATGACTCCGAGAAGGAAACGTTGAAGAACCTTCTGCGCAAAGTGAGCTGTGCGGCGGAGAACCGAGCCCCTATTAATGCTCAAGACCAACAAGCAAACCGAGAAAGAACTTAATTCAGCCGCAGCTCCGCGGTCCGTGCGGCTGTGATCAGGTACCGCGTTTCTGGCGCAAGGTTGACGGCTGATTTTGGTATCTGTATAAAAGAAAAGGGCGTTCTGCCCACGACTCTAGGGCGCTTAACTCAGCGGTAGAGTGCCATCCTCACACGGTGGAAGTCGTAGGTTCAAATCCTACAGCGCCCACCATTTTTCTCCACTATTCCTGTAACGATCCGGTCTAATCCTTTCTCCGATAGCATGCGACGCTCATCGAGCGCGCTTCACGATTCGCAGCTTTTACGCGGACCTTACACGCTTTTTACCTCGTCTCTGCCACATCCACGGTCTAATCCAGACAAAGCAACCGACAACAAATGCGGAACGCGCAAGGGAAAAACTGTTCCGCTCTCCGCGCGAGAGTTTCAGTTGCTCCGATTTTTTGTCGGGCATCCCGGAGCCACCCTCTCACGCGAGGTATTGTTGAAAGAAATCTGGGGGTACAACACAGACGCTCTGACTCGCACCGTCGACGTTCATGTCGCCAGCCTGCGTCAGAAGCTGGAGTCTGATCCCAGGAGGCCCGCGTTTATCGCCACCGTACTTGGTCTCGGCTACGAATTTTCGCCGTAAGTTGCTGCTATCGCATGAACGTGTTCCCCCGAACGCCCTGTGGGGTGCGGCTTTCCGGTGTTTGCAGGGATTTCGCCTTTCGATCGTCGCGCGAATCCGGACCAAGGCAACCTCGGCCGTTCGAGCAGTCTTCACCCTGTGCTCTCTCGTGATACCCGATGCACTAAGGACACGTTGACCGCGGGGCTATTCAAAAGTAGATTGCCTCTCAACGTTCCACTTGCACGTTTCTAGTCTCCGCGTTTCTCGCGGAGTCTCCAACCTTGAGCCCCGCAGGCTCCAGGGGGAAATAACACTCGCGCGAATGCGTCAGCGATCACTCGCCGTCGTGTGCCCGCTCGAGTCACTCGGCACGTCGCTGTCGTCTCTCAACACCCGGCCCTAGGCCGAAGTGTGTCTGGCCAGCCCAAGGAGAGAGTTCAACATGGAGAAACATAAGTTACGCAATGCAGTTTTGCTGTTCGCACTGGCAATGCCTCCTGCCGCATCGCTCGCCCAACAGGACCCCGGCCCTCGGCCCGGTCCGTCCGCCGCCGGCGGTGCTTATCCCACCCTCAATAGCAACGAGTTAGAATTTTTTGGGCAGGCCTTTCTACGCTTTCAGGAGATCGATTCCGTATCAGGGACGATTGAGAAAGGGAGCGGCCTGGGACCAACCTTCAATGGCAACAGTTGTGCCATGTGCCACGCGCAACCGGTGATCGGCGGCAGCAGTCCGGGATTGGCCAGTCCGCAAAATCCGGTTCCCAACCCGCAAGTCGCACTAGCTACACTCGACGGAGCAACGAACACTCTGCCCGCTTTCATCTCGGCAGACGGGCCCGTGCGGGAAGCTCGCTTCATCCACAACGCGATCGGCACGCCAGATGGAGGTGTCCACGGCCTCTACACGATCGCCGGTCGTTCCGATGCTCCCGGCTGCACGCTCGCCCAGCCAAACTTCGCACGCGAGCTTGCGGCCAATAACGTGATTTTTCGAATTCCAACGCCATTGTTTGGGCTAGGCCTGGTCGAGAACACGCCGGATGCAACCCTGCAAGCGAACCTCGCTTCTTCCCAAGCCGCTCGCTCGAGACTTGGCATCGGCGGCAGCTTCAATACCAGCGGAAACGACGGGACGATCACACGCTTCGGTTGGAAGGCTCAAAATAAATCGCTGCTGGTGTTTGCTGGCGAAGCCTATAACGTGGAACAAGGCGTCTCGAACGAACTCTTCCCCAACGAGCGCAGTGCCGTGCCTGGCTGTGCCTTTAACGGCACGCCGGAAGACGCCAGCAACATGCTGAACGGCAATTCCGCTAGTTCGAACTACAACACGACGATCGGCACTGTGTCCGAAATGTCGTCGGATGTAATCAACTTCGCAGCCTTTGCGAGGCTCTCTGCTCCGCCAACGCCGGCGTCGCCCACTCCATCGACAACGAATGGAGCCGGACTCTTCAAAAGCGTGGGATGTGTTCTGTGCCACTCTCCCTCGCTAACCTCCGCCGCTTCTCCTTACACCGGCATGGGTGCGGTGACGTACCAGCCATACTCCGATTTCGCAATCCATCACATGGGTTCGGGTCTCGCGGATGGCATCACCCAGGGGGCCGCTGGGCCCGATCAGTTCCGTACTGCTCCGTTGTGGGGCGTCGGCCAGCGTCTGTTCTTCTTGCACGACGGTCGGACCGCCGACCTGTTGCAGGCCATTAACGAACACGCCAGTTCCGGCAACTGTCGCAATCGCCAGAATTGCGGATCGGAAGCAGATGGTGTGATTCGAAACTTCAAAAGTCTGAGCCCATCGCAGGTGCAGGACTTGTTGAATTTCCTGCGTTCGCTCTAAACGCGGGCGAGGAGGTCCGGAGCGCGATCCAGAGCAGCGTGCTCCGGACTAATTCATTCAGGTGTCCTCCAAAGCGTTGCGGAAAGCGCCGCATAACACTACAATTCGTTTCCTCTGTAGCTAGCCTCCCGTGCAATGACTTTATCCGTTCTGGCTAGCCATCCGCTTTAAAACTTGGAGGAAATATGAAGACACGAACAATTGTTCTGGTGCTCACGTCGCTCTGCATTTGCGTGGCACTCGGCTCTGCCGCCGATCTCAGCGTTGGAACGTGGAAGCTCAACGAAGCCAAATCAAAAATAAATCCTGGCGACGCCAAAAACACCACTGTTGTTTACGAGGCCGTCGGCGATAGTTTCAAGGTCACAATCGATGGCGTTGACGGTAAGGGGAATCCAACCCATAGCGGGTGGACCGGCAAATTCGACGGGAAAGATTATCCGGCCGTGGGCGATCCCAAGACCGATACGCGGGCCCTTACGAAGGTCGATGAACACACTCTGATGCTGACGAACAAGAAGGACGGTAAAGTCACCAGCACCGGAAAGATTGTGTTCGCAGCCGACGGAAAATCCCGCATTCTCACCGCATGGGGAACCGATGCCTCAGGCAAGAAGATCGAAGACGTATTCTTCTACGACAAGCAGTAGTGGTTCGGAAGATTGTATTTCAGAAGCCCTTTCTCCCCTGCGGGCCGAGAGGGCTTTCGTCTTTCAAAGCATTGCACGCTGCGGTTCGTGCGCGATTTCATTGCCGGGGCGCCGCCCGTTGAAATGCTAAGATTCGGGCATGTCACCCGGCCGCACACGCAACAGAGTCGCGGAGGCGCCCGCCAAACTTCCTCGCGGCCGCAAGAACGAGCCGCGCGCCGCCGAACTCGTCATCATTACCGGCATGAGCGGGTCGGGGAAGGCTTCCGCCCTCAAGGCCTTTGAGGATCTGGGCTACTACTGCGTTGATAATCTGCCCGTCGAGCTGATCCCCCGTTTTGCCGAACTCGCTTTGCAATCGGGTGAGATTCCCCGTACCGCCTTGGTCGTCGATGTGCGCGAGGGGACACAACTCGAGAAGCTGCCGTCGATTTTGAAGTCAGTCAAGCGCATCATTTCCACGCGAGTCATCTATCTCGAGGCGAGTGACGCCGCCCTGTTGCGGCGCTACAGCGAAACCCGCCGGCCCCATCCGCTTGGGACGGGTACAACCGTCCGCGCATCGCTCGGTGCGGAGCGGCGTCATCTTCGTCCGATACGCAAGATCGCCGACATGGTCATTGATACGTCGATGTTCAATGTGCACGAACTTCGTGCGCACCTGACCGATCGCTTCAAGCAGCATTCCGGCAGCCAGCAGACCATTCTCGTGTCCTGCGTCAGCTTTGGATACAAGCATGGCCTGCCCGACGATGCCGACCTGGTATTCGACGTTCGCTTCCTGCCCAATCCGCATTTCGTTCCCGAATTCCGCGCGCTTACTGGACGCCATCCGCGCGTCGCGAAATACATCCGTTCGTTTCCTCAGACCAAGGAATTCATTAATCGTATCTCCGAGTTGCTTGTTTATCTGTTGCCGCACTACATTCGCGAAGGAAAGAGTTACCTGACCATCAGCTTCGGATGCACCGGTGGGCAGCATCGCTCGGTGATGATCGCCGAGGATGTCAGCAAACGACTGCGCAAGGCGGGATTCAAAGTGAAAGTCGTCCATCGCGATAGTCCCAGGTGAGTCGGTTGATCTTGGCGTGCGGAGCCAATGTCACACGTCGTTCTGCCAACAATCGACCGCATTCACCTCGTGGCGACGCGACCGAGGTTCGCATGTAGAATTGAGCATTACGCATGGCAACGTCCCCGACCGCGGAAGCTAATCAGGAGATCTCGCGGGCAAAACTACGGCCGATCGTTCGGCTGATGCATTACGTTTTGCCCTACTGGGCGGTCCTGCTTTCCTCGGTGACCCTCATGGCGTTGGTCGGGCTTCTCGATGCCGGTCGCGTCCTTCTCATTGGACCGATTTTTGACCGGGTGTTGAATCCCGGTTCGCAAAACAAAGCCATCCAGCTGTTCAAGATCCCCGGAACCGCACACTTCCTGAATCTTCAACAACTGGTGCCATCGCACTTCCAGAATCCATGGACCGTGGTCGCTTTCGCACTTGTCGCCGCGACGGTGTTAAAAGGAATTTTCGACTACACGGGAACGTACCTCGTGAATTATGCCGGCTTCGGCATGATCACCGACCTGCGGGATGATCTCTATAACGCCATTCTCCGAAGCTCAGCGGCGTTCTTCTCAAAGCACACAACGGGGACGTTGCTCTCGACCATGGTCAACGACATTGAGCGCGTGCAGTACGCCATGTCAGGAGTGCTCGCCGAGTTTCTGCAGCAGTTCTTCACCTTAATCTTCACCGCTGCCGTCGTCGTCTTGCTGGGCGGAAAACTGGCGTGGGTCTTGGTTCTGTTCGTGCCCATCATTTTGTATTCGTCGAGAAAGATTGGACGGCAAGTGCGCAGCACCACGCGTGGCGGCCAGGACAAACTCGCTGAGATCCAGAACATTCTGCACGAAACCATCACCGGCAACCGGATCGTCAAAGCCTTTGGCATGGAAAACTGGGAGATGGAGCGCTTCCGCGCCGCCGCGCGACGATTGTTCCATGCCAACTTACGTCTGGTGGCGGCGTTCGCGATCAGTTCTCCTCTTATGGACATTCTCGGGTCCATCGCAATCGCTTTGCTGTTGTTGATGGGGCGCGACCAGATCAATAAGCACGTCTTCACCGCCGGAACGTTTCTAGCCTTTATCGTTGCGGTTTTCAAACTCTACGATCCGGTTCGAAAATTTGCCCTCTTCAATAACAACTTCCAGCAGGCTGTGGGGGCGTCATCAGAGATCTTCCGCTTCATGGATATGGAAGACGAAGTGCGCGAGAAGGCCGGCGCCAAGCGTTTGGCCAAGTTCTCCCGCTCGATCCGTTTCGCTGACGTATCGTTTTCCTATGAGAACGCCGAAGATTCGCCGGTTGTGCTGCATGATATCAACCTCGAAGTCAGGGCCGGCGAAGTTCTCGCCGTCGTGGGATCCAGTGGGGCTGGCAAGAGCACGCTCGTTCACCTGATTCCACGTTTCTTTGATGTCAGCAGCGGCCAGATCGTGATCGACGATTACGACGTGCGCGATGTAACCCTCGAATCCTTGCGGTCTCAGGTGGGAATCGTCACCCAGGATACGGTGTTGTTCAATGACACCGTAAGAAACAATATTGCCTACGGCCAGCCCCACGTCTCTCAAAAAAAGGTGGAGGACGCGGCGCGCGCCGCTCACGCCGATGAGTTCATCCACGCGTTGCCCGAGGGCTATCGCACCATGATCGGGGAGCGCGGCGTGCGCTTGTCCGGCGGAGAGCGTCAACGCATCGCCATCGCCCGCGCCATCCTGAAGAATGCTCCCATTCTGATTCTGGATGAGGCGACGTCGGCGCTCGACAGCGAGTCCGAGTCTCTGGTGCAATCGGCACTGCAAAATTTGATGAGTGGGCGTACTGTGTTTGTGATTGCGCATCGCCTTTCGACCGTGCGCCGCGCCAATCGCATTGTGGTGCTCGAGAATGGAACGATCAGTGACATTGGTGCCCATGATGACCTGATGTCCAAGATGGGCACTTATCGTCGGCTCTACGAATTGCAATTCGCCCAGACCGGAGTGCCGAAGGTCGTCATGTAGGGATTGGCCGCTGAGCAACCGGCAACTGTAGGCCACCATCACTGAGCGTTTTTGAGAAGAACTCTATGCCACTTCGATCCATGACCGGATTCGCGCAGGTCAAAGGGCAGGTCAACTCCCAGTTAGCGTTCGTCTTGTCGTTAAAATCGGTCAATCATCGTTTTCTAGACGTCCATTTCCGGCTGCCCTCTGATACTGACGCCTTGGAGATGAAGCTGCGCCGCATGTTGAAGGAAAAAATGGCTCGCGGCCACGTCGAGGTGATTCTCAATCTCGATCGCTCGGGCACCAATGGAGTCGCGCTCAACCGGCAGCTGATAGCCGGCTACGTGACCGCGTTCCGCGCAGCTGCCGACGAGTTCGGTGTAGATGGCGAGCCCGATCTGAACGTGGTCTTGCGCATGCCGGGTGCCATGGATGCAGGAGCCGAACGTTCGGGTGAGGATCTGGAAGCCGCAGTCATGGCACGCGTCGACGAAGCCCTCGCCAAACTGAACCAGATGCGCGAGGAAGAGGGCCGCTCCATTCATACTGAACTTCGCGCCCGCATGACTGGTCTTGAGAAAGCAGCTGCCGGTGTGGAAGGCCACCGCAGCACGATTCTGCGCAGCTACTCTGATCGCCTGCAGTCGCGCATGCTCGAAGTCCTGGGTACGCACGTTGAGAAGGAACGCATCCTGCAGGAGGTAGCTGTACTCGTCGATCGCAGTGACATTCAGGAAGAACTGGTTCGTCTCAAGGCCCATGTCAAGCACTTCCTCGGCTTGCTCGATCAGGGAGGTGAGGTGGGCAAGAAGATGGACTTCCTGCTCCAGGAAATGAACCGCGAAGCCAACACCATGCTGTCCAAAACCTCCGGCCTCGCCGGCGATGCGCTGAAGATCACTGAGATGGGATTGCTGATGAAATCGGAAATCGAAAAATCGCGCGAACAGGTACAGAATCTGGAATGACCACTGTTTACATTGTTTCTGCTCCGTCCGGTTCAGGCAAATCCACGCTGGTAGCTGAACTACTCAAGACGGTCCGAGACCTCGACTTCTCGATCTCCTACACCACGCGACCGCCGCGACGAACCGAACAGAATCGCAAGGAATATTTCTTCGTAACCCGTCAGGAATTCCAGGCCATGATCGACGCTGGCGAATTTCTCGAGCATGCCGACGTCTTTGGAAACTACTACGGGACGGCGCGGCGATTCCTGCGCGAGGCCGAGGGGCGCGGCCATGATCTGCTCCTCGATATCGACGTTCAAGGAGCAAGCCAGATCATGCAAAGAATTCCCGACGCGGTCAGCATTTTTATCCTCCCGCCCGACTGGCAGACCCTGGAGAGCCGCTTGCGCAATCGAGGCTCGGACGCGGAGGAGGTAATTCGTCGCCGGTTGGACACGGCCCGCCGGGAGATTGAGAATTACTCGAAATACGACTATATATTAGTGAACAACTTGCTCGAGGAGTCTGCCGGCCAGCTCAAGGATATTGTCCTGTCGGAAAGACTGCTGAGAAGCGGCGCTCAACTTACCGCGCAAGATAAGCAATTGGTGGCGGCGGCAAATGCTTGTCGGCTGGAGGAGGCGAGGGACCGGGTTCAGCCGATTCTGGCTTCGTTTCAGCTGCAGGCAGTTAAGGGCACTTGAGGTTCCAGGGGAGAGCGTATGAAGCTGATTGAAGGGTTCGACAGTAACTACCGTTACATTCTGGTAGCAGCGCGGCGGGCACGGCAACTGCAGGGCGGAGCGCCACCGGTGATTGACACCGCGTCGCGCAAACCCTGCCGCATCGCACAGGATGAAATCAAGGCTGGCAAGGTGAAATGGCTGATTCCTGAGCTTCCGAAACTGCCAGTCGAAGCAGTAAGCGAAAGTCTGGGCAAGGTGTTCCTCGAAGACGCGTAGACGCGTCCACACCAGCTCAGTTTGAATCTCACGCCGGCCGGCGGCATCCATTGTTTAGGCGGAGTTCTCCCCCGTGTCCGCTGTCTTCGGCCGGCGAAATCTTATGAAAATTGCGCTTGGCGTCTCCGGTGGCATTGCAGCCTATAAGGCCGCGGAAGTCGTGCGCCTGCTGCAGGACCGTGGCATCCGCGTCCAAGTCGTCATGACTCGCGCCGCGCAGGAGTTTGTCCGTCCACTCACCTTTGCCGCGCTCTCTGGCGAAAAAGTCATCACCGATCTTTTCGGCTCCGGGGATTCTCAGGCAAACGTCGAGTCGGCCATAGAGCACATTGCAATCGCGCAGGCCATTGACGCTTTGGTGGTCGCCCCAGCCACTGCCGATGTGCTGGCCCGCTTTGCGCAGGGTATCGCCAACGATTTTCTTTCCACGCTCTATCTTGCAACCAGTGCTCCCGTCGTCGTCGCACCCGCTATGAACGTCAACATGTGGAACCACTCGGCCATGCGGGCAAATCTGGAAATCCTGCGGCAGCGCGGCGTCCGCATCGTGGAGCCGGGCGATGGATATCTGGCTTGCGGCATGACCGGGTCGGGGCGCCTCGCGGAAAACGAAACCATCGTTGCGGCAGTGCTGGAAGCTCTCGGGGCCTCACAAGATCTTGCCGGCGAAACCGTGCTGATTACAGCGGGACCGACGCGGGAGAAAATCGATCCAGTGCGCTACCTGACGAATCGCTCCAGCGGGCGCATGGGCTATGCTGTTGCCGAAGCGGCGTTGCGGCGCGGCGCCCGGGTTCTACTGGTAAGCGGGCCTGTCGCAATCGCCGCTCCAGGCGCAGCGAAGGTCACGCGCGTTGAGACCGCCGAAGAAATGCGGGAGGCTGTCCTCAGGTTGCTGCCCGAGAGCACGATTGTGATCAAGACGGCAGCCGTCGCCGATTTCCGTCCGAAAGCCGCCTTCACGCAGAAAATCAAGCGTAAAGGCGAAATGGCCCTCGAGCTCGAACCGACGGCGGATATTCTTGCAGAAGTCGCGAGTCGCAGAACGTCGCGGCTCGTTGTCGGTTTTGCCGCCGAAACCGAAAATGTCCTGGAAAACGCGCGTAAGAAACTCGCATCCAAGACTCTGGACGCGATCGTGGTCAACGACGTTTCCCGTGAGGGCGTCGGTTTTGATTCTGACCGCAATGCCGTCACCATCATTTCTCAGAGTGAAGTGGTCGAGGTCCCCGAAACCTCCAAATGGGAAGTCGCTCAGCGCGTCCTCGACGAAGTCGTCAAGTTGCGCAAACGCAGCGGCGTCCGCGTCTCCTGATCTACCCCTCCCTTTCCTGATTGGCCGCTTCGCTGTCCACACTTACCTTTGCGCAGAAGACTGTCCGCGCCGTTCAGTTTGTTATCCTTATCCGCAATGCCCCGCACCCTTGACTCTGATCTCCGTCGCGCCCTCGCGGCGAGAATCCGTTACTACAACGAGATGGGCATTTACGATTTCTACCGGCGTCCTGTGCCGGAAGCCGCATTCGCCGACAACGAATCCGAAATTGCCATTGCTGAGCAATCACCACCTCCAGGAGAGCCCATGAGTCCGCGGAAAACTGCGGTCGTCGCCGTGCCTGCCACGGTCGAAGAGAACATGTTTGCGACCTTCGCGCCGAAGGCTGAACAGAACGTGAGCGATCCCGTGAAGGCGCTCAAGATCATCCGCGAGGACCTCGGCGACTGCACGCGCTGCGTGCTTCACAAGCAGGGACGCAAGCAGATCGTCTTTGGGGTAGGGAACCCGAAAGCCGATCTGATGTTCATCGGCGAGGGCCCGGGGGCCGATGAAGACGAGAAAGGCGAGCCCTTTGTGGGACGCGCGGGACAGCTCCTAAACAATATGATCAAGGCGATGGGCCTCGAGCGCGAACAGGTTTACATCGCGAATATCGTGAAGTGCCGCCCACCCGGCAACCGCACGCCCGAGCGCGATGAGTGCGAGACATGCTCTCCATTCCTGATGCGGCAGATTGCCGTGGTGAAGCCCAAGGTGATCGTCGCCCTCGGAGCGACGGCGGCGAAGACGCTGCTGGCAATGAATTCTTCGATGATCCAGTTACGCGGGCGTTTCTATGATTTCAAACCTGCGGGCATTCGTATGGATGTCGGCAGCAACGATCCTGTCTGGGATGGATGCAAACTCGCTGTGACTTATCACCCGGCGTTTCTGCTTCGCGATCCCCGCCAAAAAGGCGAGGCCTGGAAAGATTTGCAGATGGTGATGAAAGAGTTAGGGCTGAAGTCCCCGAAGGCTGCCCCGTAGGTAGCTGTTTGTCCATCCGGGCGCAAACGCGGTAGCTTCGCGCTCAACACCATTTTTTTGGACTATGACCAGCAATACTCGCCCAATCCATAAGTCAACCGCCGAGCATTACGTCTGGGGCCAAGGCTGCGATGGCTGGCATTTGGTCAAGACACCGCAATTGAGCGTGATCCAGGAGCGCATGCCGCCCGGTTCTTCGGAGGTTCGACACTTCCATCATCACGCGCAACAGTTCTTTTACGTACTTGCCGGCGAGGCCGTCATGGAAGTGGATGGGCATCGCAACGTCATGGGCGCGGGTGACGGAATCTGGATTCCGGCGGGGACGCCCCATCAGATGAGGAACGACTCCGGCGACGAACTTCATTTTCTGGTCATCTCGGAACCGCCTTCGCACGGTGACCGGGAGAACGCACCAGAGTTAGTCCCTCTGATCTGATTTAATGTTCCAATCGATGCCTCTTTTTTGCGACGTCGCCCTCGCCGTGCCGCTCGACATGGCATTCACCTATGCCGTTCCTCCTGAGATGGAACCCCTGATTGGCGCTCGGGTGCTGGTGCCGTTTCGCCAGCACCGCATGTCGGGTATCGTCGTGGATCTGCACGACCGCGTCCCTCAGGGCAAAACAAAAGACGTCAAGATCAAGAGGATCATCGAAGTCCTCGACGCCTCCCCGGTCCTCGACGACCATCTACTGAAACTCGGCCGGTGGATTGCCAATTACTATCTCGCTCCTATCGGCGAAGTCTTCCGCACGATGCTTCCGCTTTCGGCGGAGTTCAAACGCGCAATCTCCTACCGCATCACCGACCAGGGACACATGGCGCTGCACCTGGCCGGCATGTCGGGATCCTCGGTACGCTCTAAGCGCACCCCCGAGCAGCAACTGGCTGAATTTCGCGTGCTCGACTATCTTGCCGAGCGCGACGAGGCTCTCGAGCCGGGTCTGCGCGGCGCTACGCGAGTACCGAGGTCTGTCCTCGATGGCATGGTACGGAAGAAGTGGATTGCGCGCGAAGATGTTTCCGCGGCGCGCGATGCAGCACGCATTGTCAAGGTCGCGATTCTGCTCGACGCGACCGCGGCAAAAAAGCTGAACGAGAATCAGCGGACTCTCGTCGAGACGCTGGCGGCTTCTGGCGGACGCCTGCCCGTCGAAACGCTTCGTGGTTTGGATGTTCCCCGCACGACGCTTGGAACGCTGGTCCGTCGCGGTCTCATTGAACTGACGGATGAGCCGCTAGAGTTCACCGCTTCCAAGCTGAAGCCGCGGCGATCTCCATTCGAATTCGAGTTCAGCAAGCCTCAGAAAGAAGCGATCTCTAAAATTGGCGCAGCCGTCGCCGCCCGCAAATTTGGGGGGCTGCTACTGCACGGCGTCACCGGCTCGGGAAAGACCGCCGTCTATCTCGCTTGCATGCGCGACGTCCTCGAACAAGGACGCTCCGCCATCCTCCTCGTCCCTGAAATCGGTCTCACGCCCGCAGTGGCTGCTGATCTTTACCAGGTCTTCGGCGATGAAGTGGCCATCCTGCATTCAGGCCTGTCGAACGCAGAACGTGCGGAACAATGGCATCGCATACGGCGCGGTGAAGCTCGAGTTGTTGCGGGAACGCGTTCCGCCGTATTTGCTCCCGTCAGCGATCTCGCCCTGATTATTGTCGATGAGGAGCAGGACTCGTCTTATAAGCAAGAGGAAACGCCTCG
>Ga0181537_10003511_pt1 | contig 13379 bp, 7 predicted proteins | sample PEATcosm2014_Bin_39_FD_119765 | JGI IMG/M metagenome (GOLD analysis project Ga0181537, IMG submission 119765) | Peatland microbial communities from MTU Mesocosm Facility, Houghton, MI, USA - PEATcosm2014_Bin23_10_metaG | ecosystem: Environmental > Terrestrial > Soil > Wetlands > Peat | place...
CCATGGCCGCCAGCGAACGCATCTTCAAACTGCTGGATGCTCCGGTGGAAATCGTCTCCCCCGGAACTACCAAGCGCCCCCAGGGCCCCGGCCGCATCGACTTCGAACATGTCTGGTTCGCCTACCGCGAAGCGGAAGAAAATGTTACGAGCGGGGGCCGGGAGCCCGCCATCGTCGCTGTGGGGACGGGCGCCTTCGCCCGTCCAGCCGTGCGCAACTCGGCTGGTCCTTCGCCGGAGGCGAGCACTGAGGCTCCCAGCGAACCGGCTCCCGACTGGGTCCTCCGCGATGCAACCTTCACCATCGAGCCCGGAGAAACCGTAGCCATCGTCGGCCACACCGGCGCTGGCAAGACAACACTCATCTCTCTGCTGCTCCGTTTCTACGACGTTCAGAAAGGCGCGGTGCGCATCGACGGCGTCGACGTCAAAGAGATGGACCTGGCCGATCTCCGCAGCCGTTTCGGCGTCGTCCTGCAGGATCCGTTTCTCTTCAGCGGCACCATCGCCGGAAATATTCGCCTGGGTACCGAGCGCATTCAGGACGCCGACATCGCGCAGGCCGCCGAAGACGTGAACCTGGCCGACTTCATCCGCACCCTGCCCAACGGCCTCAACCAGGAAGTGCGCGAACGCGGCTCCACTTTTTCCACCGGCCAGAAGCAGCTCATCTCCTTTGCGCGCGCCCTGGCGCACAATCCCAAAATTCTGATTCTCGACGAGGCCACTTCCAGCGTCGACACCGAAACCGAATTCCGCGTGCGCGACGCCCTCAGCCGCATGGTGGAAGGCCGCACCTCGCTCATCATTGCCCATCGCTTATCGACGGTGCAGCGCGCCGACAAAATCATCGTCATGCACAAGGGCCAGGTCCGCGAAATGGGCACGCACCAGCAACTCCTCGCCCAGCGCGGCATTTACTTTAAGCTTTACCAATTGCAATATAAGGATCAGGAGATAAGCGCGGGTCGCGCGCCCGCGCCGGGGGAAGGTGTTGAACAGCCAGAAGTGACCGCGCGCGGAGACGACTGACAATCCCCCAGTCTAACGCTGAGTCTGGGGCGCAGACTCGGGAGCGGCCTCACTCTCCGCCCAATAATTCCGCCTCGCTGTCACCACCAGGTTGCGATGCTGTTTCAATCGCAACTCGATCGAGTGCAGACCCGGATGCGGAGACTGCGGCTGAAAGCTCAGAACGTATCGATTTGGCACATGGTTTGCAATCGTCAGCAAGCTTTTCTCCAAACTACGAATATTGCCGAATCGAAAATATTCGCCTCCCGTAAGTTGCGCGACGCTCTCCGCAGCGTTCCGCCGCAATTGATTCATGGTCAGCAGCACCGCCATCTTTGCGGCTCGCAAGGGCGGCGCGATCTCGCTCAAGCACTCCCAGGTCTGCGCTGCCCGGTTTGTGTCCGCATCTGCATTCGGATCCTTGCTCATGCATCCTCCGGGAGGCCCGGGTTCACTGTTGTTCAACTTCGACGCCTCGCCTTTGATCTCCGATTTCGAACTGGAAAACCCCAGGCTATAGATGGCCGTGTTTGTGTCGCTGATCTCACGCACTGCCTCATCCAGTTTCATGTGGCTGCCGTGGTCGATGGTCTCGCTAAGCAACAGAATCGCGCGCCGATATTGCGGCGGCTGTTTTCGCAGCAAGTCAATCGAAAATCCCAGACCATCGAGAATCGCGGCTCCGCCATTTCCCGGGCTCAGCCCGCGAATCGCCCGGTCCACCACATCCAGGTCGGAAGTGAAATCTTGCAGCAGCGCCGGGGCGCCGTCGAAGCCCACCACGGCAATCTTGTGCGGAACACCGCCCACTACGGCCTCGATCGTGGTCGCAAGATGGATGTATTTGTCGAGTTGACGCGCTCCGCCGCCACCCGTTTCAACCGCGATCACCAACGCTAGCGGCTCGTCGTCGGTGTTTTCCTCAAGCGTAACTTTCTCCTCAACGCCGTCATCGGTAATCGTGAAGTCCTTCGCAGCCAGCGTGAAGACAAGTTCTCCCGACTTTGTTCGAACCAGCGCGGGAACAAGAACCAGGTTCGACCGCGCGCTAAGGACCGGGTTTGGTGAGGCGGCAGCTGAGTCCGGAGGAGTCGAAGTCTGCCCCAGTGCAACCGGTATCCACACGAGCAGGATCACGAACCGGACGATGATCCGGACGTTGATCCGGACGTTGATCCGGACGACGAGGCCGAATTTCATGAGCGGATATACCTTAAATCGAGCGAAGCATAGGGGACCTCACTCGCGAAATCGTTTCCGCGAAAATCGCGGGCGACGCCATCAGCCAGTAAATGGTGACCCCGGAGGGAGTCGAACCCCCAACCCTCAGATCCGAAGTCTGATGCTCTATCCAGTTGAGCTACGGGGCCTTTCACCGGCAATCGGGCTATGCAGGCCCGGCGCGTCTTCGCGGTTCACGCCAGTCTGCGTCATCAATTTTACACGGACCACCGACCGCGCGCCCGCGTCATGCCAGCCCGCGGCTTTACAATGCTCCCTTGCGCATTCTCATCTCAGCCGGCGAAGCCTCGGGCGAAATGTACGGAGCTCAACTCATCGAGGCCCTGCGCCGTAGCGCCGCACCCCCTGCCCGTGTGGGGACGGGCGACTCGCCCGTCCTGGCCGACTCGAAGAGCCGACTCGATTTCTTCGGCGTCGGCGGAGAACGCATGCGCGCGGCCGGCTGCGACACGGTCGTCGACGCCAAAGATCTCTCCGTGGTCGGTATCACGGAAATCCTCAGCCGCCTGCCGAAAATCTACTCACTCTATCGCCGCCTGATTGCCGAAGCCGACCAGCGTAAGCCCGACCTCGCCATCGTGATCGATTCGCCGGCGTTCAACTGGCGCGTCGCCCGCCAGATGAAAAAGCGCGGCATCCCTACGATCTACTACGTCGCGCCGCAATTCTGGGCGTGGCGCCAGGGACGCGTCCGCCTCATCCGCAACTACATCGACAAAGCTCTCGTGATTTTTCCCTTCGAGGAGAAGTTCTACCGCGACCGCGGCGTGGACGCCACTTTCGTCGGCCATCCCCTCGCCGAACTCCCGCACCCGGCAATCGAACGCGACGACTACGCCGCACAATCGTATCTCGAAATTGCCAACCTTGATCCCGCCCAGCTCGATCCCGCTAAGCCCTGGATCACGCTCATGCCCGGCAGCCGCGTCAAAGAAGTGCGCATGAATCTGCCCACGATCCTGGAAGCGGCAGCGCAACTCGGCCCGGCCTACGAATTCCTTCTGCCGGTCGCCCCCACGCTCGATCGCAGCTTCCTGCTAAAGCTGATCGCGCAGAACCAGCCCGCCCGTCAGAAAACTGCTGCGCCGAAAATTATCCTAGTCCCTGAATCCCTGCCCGCCCTGTGGCACTCCCGAGCCGGAATCGTCGCCAGCGGCACCGCCACAGTCGAAGCCGCCATGATGTGCACGCCCTTCGTCATGGTCTACCGCGTCTCGCCGCTGACCTACGCGCTGGGCAAGCCACGGGTAAAAGTCCCGCACTTCGCCATGGTTAACCTGATCGCCGGCGAGGAGATCGTCCCCGAATTGGTGCAACATGACTTCACCGCCCAGAAAATCGTCACGCAGCTGAACGAAATCATTCCCGACGGACCGGCCCGCGACCGCATGCTGGAAGCCTTGGCCCGCGTCAAAGCCCGCCTTCGCGCTCCCCAACCCGCCTCCGGACCGGCCCAGCACCCCGCCGACCGCGCCGCTGAAGCGATTCTTTCGCTTCCGGGCCTCGCTAAGAGCTGAAAGCTAGGAGCTAGAAGCTAATCGCTGCCCCTGCCTTGTGCTCGCAGCATCTTTTAGAGGAGAATCTTCATCATAGGATTAAGATACTGATAGGCCCATTTCCGGGAGACCCTCCTTAATGCAGATCCGCCGTTGGCGCACTCAGAGCGTCTTGTCGAGTTCCCTCGCCCTGTTCTTATTGGCTCTGGTCGCTCTGCCCGCTCGGGCTGCGGACCGAGCCCGCCTGCGCGTCGACGACTACCAGATCGAGGCCGAACTCTCCCCGCATCTTCACCAGATTACCGCCCGCGCCAAGGTGAAGTTCACCGCTCTGCAGGATTTGAACGTCGCCGTCTTCGAACTCAATAATGCACTGCGCGTCACCCGCGTGCTTGACGCCAACAACAAGCCGCTTTCCGCCGAGCGCCTCACCCAGGATTTCACCGTCCGCGTCCCACTCACCGACGGCTTGACCAAAGGCTCCTCTACCGCACTCACCTTTGAATACGAAGGCACCCTCGAAAACGCTGACGACAGTCCCGTCCCCGGCCTCAGCCTCGCCTACATCGGCGACGACACCAGCTATCTCCTCTACTCGGGACGCTGGTTCCCGGTCAACGGTTACGGCATGAACCGCTTCACTTCCACCATCAGCATCACGCTGCCGGCTCACATGCTCGTCATCGGCAGCGGGAAATCCACCGCCGCCGAAAATGGCCCCTCCACGAAACCCGGCTCCAACGGACTGCCCACCAAGACCTTTACTTTCGCCTCAGCCAAGCCCAGTTTTCCCGGCACCATCATCGCCGGAATTTTCCAGGAGTACAAAAGCGACGACGCTGGCATGGACCTCCACGTCTTTTTCAAACCCACGCATCAGGCTCTAGCCGCCACCTACGCCACCACCGCCGTGCAGGAGTTTACTTACTTCATCACGCTCTACGGCGTCCCGCAGTCGCAGAGACTTAACGTCGTCGAGCTTCCCAGCGACACTGTTCCCTACGCCTGGGCCCCAGAGATTGCAGGCATCGCGGGACATTCCATCACGGAGAAACCCAACTACCGGCTGCTGGCCAACGCCATTGCGCACCAGTGGTGGGGCGTCTCGGTAAGCCCCGCGGCCAAGGACGATTGGTGGCTGACCGACGGTTTTTCCCGCTATTCGGAGGCCATGTACGTCGAGAGTGCGGCCGGAGCCGCCGGTCTCGAAGAAGCCGTAAAAGATATGTCGGTGGGCGCTCTCGCCTATGACACCGTGCCGCTGTCGAGCGCCAGCAAGCTCGACTTATTCTCCACCGAGTTCCAATCCCTGGTCACCGACAAGGGCGCGATGATTCTGCACATGCTGCGCTGGGTGCTGGGCGAAGACAAATATCTCAAGACCATGCGCGATTTCGCCACGCAGTACGCCGGAAAATCCGCCACCGCCGATGACTTCCGCACCGTCGCCGAGAAGGATTACGGCGATCAGCTGACCTGGTTCTTTTCCCAGTGGCTCGATTCCACCGGCGCTCCCGAATTCAAAGTGAAATACACGGTCTATCGCCTGGGTACCGACAAGGGCTTCCGCGTCACCGGGGAAATTAACCAGGACCTCGATCTTTTCCGCATGCCGGTCGATCTCCGCATTGATACCGACGGTAAAACGGAAGACAAGCGCATCGAAGTCGTGGGCACCGACTCGCCGCTCGCGGTGGAAACTTTCGGCCGTCCGCGCCGCATTTCCATCGATCCCGATCACCACGTGCTCACCAACTCATCCGACGTGAAGCTCTACGCTTCGGTTCTCCGCGGACAGGCTCTGCAGCAGCAGGGAGACCTCGCCGCCGCGCTTGCCGAGTTCAACAAAGCTCTTGATCTCAACAAAAACAGTTCGCTGGCCCACTACCGCGTCGCCGAGATTTTCTTTTCCCAGCGCAACTACCAGGCCTCTGCCAATTCGTACCGCTCCTCCCTGAACGGCGATGGCGAGCCGCGCTGGACCGAGGTCTGGAGCCACATCCAGCTGGGCAAGATTTTCGATGTCACCGGCCAGCGTGAGCGGGCGATCAACGAATACCGCCAGGCCGTCCAGACCAACGACAACACCTTCGGCGCCCTCGAAGAAGGCCGCAAATATTTGCAGAAAGCCTACGAGCGCCCCAAGGAAAAGCCGCAGCAATAGCACGGACACACCCCACGGATGTTTCCGAAAATGAATTCCTTCGTGGTAGTTCGTGCCCTTCGTGGTTGACTGATTTTTCTCTACGCGTGCGACAGGTTGTTTCCGGCGTCATCATTCCGTATCTTGGTCTCGCGGATCTGATGCATCGCCGAACGTCCTTCCACATGAAACAACTCATACACGCCGTGCGCATTGCCTTGGCCCTGCTACTGACCGCCACAACAACAGCCCAGCAGAAGTTTCCCGTGGTATCCATCGTTGACGAACCCACCATCGCGGGCAGGCCAGTCGCACTCGACGCGCAAGGAAAACTTCTCCCCTGGCCGATGCCCGACAACGTCGGCTATTCCTATTCCTCGCACATTCTTTCGCAGTGGACCATTCTCTGGGATCAGTACAATCGCCAGCGCTTGCCTTATTTCCACTGCTGCTTCGACATTGACCGCACCACCTACGAACTCCTTCCCGACCAGAAATGGGCCAACTCCACGGGATACCTCCGCGCCATGCTGCAGGGCTTCATCGAGCGCCTCTATCCCTACACCGGCGATCCTCGCATGCTGACCTTCCTCGAAAATTTCGTGGACTACGAACTCGAGCATGGCACGACTCCAGCGGATTATGCCTGGGCCCGCGTGCCCTACGCCTCGGCCGATCCCGGTGCCCGCGACTATAAAGGCTGGAGTTCCCACGGAACCGACTACATCGAGCCGCACGTCGTCGGCGAAGACGGCTACGCCTATCTCCGCCTTTACGAAATGACCGGCAACACGAAATATTTGCAAGCGGCCATTCGCTGCGCCGACGCGCTGGTCAAAAACTACAAGAATGGCGACGCGACCCATTCCCCGTGGCCGGTGCGCTGTTACGCAAAAGACGGCAGTACGCGTGGCGAAAAACCGATGGGTCCCTACTCCGCCAACGTGATTGAGCCCATCATGTTGTTCGATGAACTCCTGCGCCTGCATCAGGGCGACGTTGCCGGTTATGCCCGCGTCCGCCAGAATGCGTGGCTCTGGTTTCAAACTTACCCGCTCACCAACAACGTCTGGGTCGGCTACTTCGAAGATGTCGCGCCCAGCATGGAGAACATGAACCAGGTCATCCCGCTTGAGTTCGCGCGTTACGTTCTTTTGCATCCGGAAAAAGATTCACAGTGGCGGGAACACGCCCGCAAGCTGATCGAGTGGGTCAAGACCACTCCGAAATGGCCGAAGTACATCGTCCACGGCGCCACGGTCACCACGGAACAAGGCAACGGCATCGAGTTCTGTTGCAACCTTCCTAATCAATGTTGCGACAGCCACACCTCGCGCCTCGCTGCAGTCGAAGCCCTCTACTTCGCCAGGACCGGAGATGAACATTACCGCGAGGCCGCCTTCCGATCCTTCAACTGGGTCACATATTTTCAAGGCCTGCCCGGAAAAGCGCACGCTCCCTGGGGCGAGAACCAGTGGTGGTTTACCGATGAGTTTGCGGACGGGCCGCGCCGCCTCATGGACGCGTTCTCGGCCGTTCCCGAGTGGGCGCCCTCCGACGAATCTCACCTCGTCGGTTCGTCGTCCGTCGTGAATAAAATCAGTTACGGAAAAAGTTCAGTGACCTATTCCACCTTCGATCCTGTGTCGACCGACGAGCTGCGACTCGATTTCGTTCCCCAGTCGGTGACCGCGAACGGTCGTCCACTCCCGCGGGAAAAAATCCTGCCCACCACCGGATCGGGATTCACCTTCGACGACGCCGCGCACGTGCTCCGCATCCGCCACGACTCCGCCCGCGACATCGACATTCAGGGCAGTGGCGGCAACACCCCTGTTCTATACGTAACCTTCGACGACCCCCACCTCGCCGCCGGCACGGCCCTGGAGGGCGCCTATCCCTCCGGTGTAATTGACTGGGCGAGCAATGAGTGGAAAATCGGAATCCCGGAAGGAAAGTTCGGCACCTTCAATCTAATTCCGGCGAACCCCACGCCGGCGCAACTGCAGTTCACCTTTTACTCACCGCGCATATTCGCCGGCATCGACGTCTACAACGGCGGCTCTTCCGAGGCCACAATTAGCCTGCGCTCTGAGAAACTGCCCGGCGCAGTCGTGTCTTTGCACCCCGGAGAACTGCGCCGTGTCCGCACTTCATGGAAAGAGCCCACCTCGCAGGTCACCATCGAACTTAAGAATGGCAACAATTTCCGATTCGATAACATCAGGTTCGATAATCTGGCGTATTTCTACCCATAAATATCTGCGAACGCGTCTTAGTACCGGCCCCCGTCTCCCCGGGCGAAATTGTCCACCTTCGGACACTATTTATCTGAAAATTGCCCGGCCTTAAATTGACGATTCAACAGCCCCATCCGGCTAACCTTTTCCCTAGTGCCCGTGTCTAAACAACTGCGCCACCGGGAACTTTAATGCTTCCGGCTGCGTATCTCTGATCAGATGTTGGGCGGGATTGAGACCCCTCGCCGAACGTTACCCGGGGCCCCCACGCTCCTCCCCGGAGGTGTGGGGGCATGTTTTTCTCTTCATTTTCTATGCGGATGCTCCTCGACATTGTCCGGCAGTCGCTGTCCACGCTGTGGGCGCACAAACTCCGCTCGTTTCTCACCATGTTTGGAATCGCCTGGGGCGTCGGCTCACTCCTGCTTCTGGTAGGGCTCGGCGAAGGTTTCCGCAGCGGCCAGGAAAGGGAACTCGCGACGCTCGGACAGAATATTATGTTCATGTTCCCGGGCCGCATTCCCGCCGTTGAGGGCAGCACGCAGTCCGGCCAGGTTTATTACTTCACTTACAAGGATTATCTCGCCGTCCGCGACCAGGCCAAGTTCGTGGGCGCTCTCTCACCGGTGCTGAACCGCGAAGATATTCGCGCCGTCAGCGACTACGGTTCCACCAACGGCCAGGTCTTCGGCGTGGGCTCCGACTACAACCACATTCGCAACGTTCCCGTCGATCCCGGCCGCTGGTTCAATGCGCAGGATAACGTCGAGCGCCGCCGCGTCGCGGTTGTAGGCTGGGAACTGCTCAAGAACATGTTTCCCGGCCGTCCCGCCGTCGGCTCCGCCATTCTTCTCAACGGCGTTAGTTTCGACGTGATCGGCGTGGTTGCCAAAGTCGGACGTGACGGCAACAACGGCACCAACGCGCGCATCTTTATTCCCGTTGAGACCATGCTCAGTCTCTTCCCGATGACCAAGGCCAATTCCGAGGATGCCATTTCGTTCCTCAACTACCAGCCCATCCGCAAGGAACTTCACACCGAAGCCAAAAACGAAATTCACCAGATCATCGCCCGCCGTCACGGCTTCAATCCCAACCTTCAGGACGCCTTCGGAGACTGGGACACCATCGAGAATATGAAGCGCGTCGGCCTCATCTTCGACGGCATGGATTGGTTTCTCGGCGTGGTCGGCGTAGTCACGCTGGGCCTCGGCGCCATCGGCATCATCAACATCATGCTGGTCTCTGTCACCGAGCGCACCAAAGAGATCGGCCTGCGCAAAGCCCTGGGCGCGACGTATCGCACCATCCTCACGCAATTTTTTATTGAAGGCGCTTTCCTGACCGCCTTCAGCGGAGGCATCGGCTTGGCCGTCGCCACGGCCTTCGTCACGCTGTTGGCAATGCTGCCATCGCCCGAAGGTTTCGACACCCCAAGAATCATTCCCGCGTCAGCCCTGGCCGCGATCGTTTCGCTGGCCGTAGCCGGAACAGCCGCCGGCCTCTACCCCGCGCGCAAAGCCGCATTACTGCCGCCCGTAGAAGCCCTAAGACAGGAGTAGAACGACTTCAGATTCCAGATTGAAGATTTTAGATTGAAGATTGCGCTCGCTAAGGTTTTCAAATCTGCAATCTAAAATCTGAATTCTAAAATCTAAATCGCCAAAACTTAAGAGCTCATAGCTTCCCCATGATCACCGATCTTGCCAAACAAGCCTACACCGCCCTGCGCCACAATCGCAGCCGCACTCTGCTCACCATGCTGGGCATGGCCTGGGGCATCGCCACGGTCGTTCTGCTTCTCGCCTACGGAACCGGCTTCGAGCGCGGACTCTGGTCCGCCTTTCGCTCCTTCGGCACCAACCTGGTTTTCATCTTCCCGGGCCGCACCGAACTCCAGGCCGGAGGCACCAAAGCCGGAACCCAGGTTCGCCTCACGGTCAACGATCTCGATTACATCCGCACCGAAGTTCCGCTGCTCAAACGTGTTTCTCCCGAAGTGACCAAACAATCGCTCGCCGCCTTCGGCACGCGCAGCGCCACTTACGGCGTCAGCGGAGTCTACGCTTCTTACGCTCACATGCGCCGCCTCGACATTGCCGAAGGCACATTCTTCAGCGAAGCCGACGATTTCACCCACACCCGCGTCGCCGTCATCGGCTCAGACGCGAAGAAAAAGCTTTTCTCCGGCCAGGACGCCATTGGACAAGCTCTCCGCCTCGACGGAATTTCCTACCAGATCGTCGGCGTGATGAAACATCAGATTCAAAACGGCGACGACAACATCAACGAGCACGTCTATGTGCCCTACAGCGCCATGAGCGACCTGGCCAACACCTACTACCTCACGGCGGTCGTCATGGAATACGAAGGCGACCACGCAAAAGTCGTCAAAGCCGTGCGTGAGTCGATGGGATTCCACCACAACTTCGACCCCAAAGATCAGCGCGCCATTTTCGTGTTCGACGTCTTTGCTGATCTGCTCGATCTGCAAGTCATCTCGACCGGAATCAAAATTCTCCTCGGCTTCATCGGCCTGCTCACGCTCGGTATCGGTGGCGTCGGCCTCATGAACATCATGTTGGTCTCCGTCACCCAGCGCACCCGCGAAATCGGCGTGGAAAAAGCTCTGGGTGCGCACCGCTGGCACATCTTGTTTCAATTTCTAGCAGAGGCCCTGGTGATCACGGCCATTGGCGGCCTGTTGGGCGTGGTTCTCGCTTACGTAATTTCGTGGTCCGTCGGTGGCCTGCCCCTGTGGAGCGCCTTCGAAGAAAACGCCAGCGAAGGTGACATCCACCTCTACATCGACTCCGCCACGCTCATCTGGTCCACCACAATCCTCAGTTTCGTCGGCATTATCAGCGGCATGCTCCCCGCCATCAAAGCCGCCAGGCTCGATCCCATCGAGGCCCTCCGCTACGAGTAGATGCTTATATTTGTAGTCTGTCATCCTAAGCGGAGTAACTGCTTCGCCAAGCGAAGAAGTTACGCTGTCGAAAGGTCCCTTTGGGCGGCACGACCGCCGGCCCACTGAGGAGTTTTCGCCCCACCCCTTCGCATCTTTCGCGCATCCCTACGATCTTTGCGGTTAAAAGGCTTTTGTTCCTGTCTCAAAAGTCACGGCTCATACCTGCTCTACAATAACCAGGTGCCCGAAAGTGCAAACCCGCGTCTCGACCGCGTCCAATCTCAGCTCCGCCTCTACGAGCATCCCCTCCTGAACTTTTCCGCACGCGCCAAAGGAGACGGAGTTGAGATCGTCATCAAATTCAAAGACGAATCCGTCCCGGTGCACACCTACTATTTCGATCTCCATCCCCGCGACCTCGACGACTCCCAGTTCGAATGGAGCTTCCAGCGCCAGCTCTACGACGCCCTGCACGACTACTTCATGGAAATGTTCATCCGCACTCCGCAAGACCGCACCGACCGCCGCCAAAGAGGTTTGTAGAAATAGCATGCGCAGCATCCCCACACATGTGGGGACATCCGCCCTCGGCTGTCCGGTGGCCCAGGTTTATCGAGCCACTGTGCTTGCAGTTCCCATGCCCTAAAATCCAGTTCGTCGCCGCTGCCGCTTCGGGCTACGACAATTCTTTCAGCTCAGGGTTATATTCAAGGAGACATCTGGAAGACGATGTCGATACTTTAAGACCTGGGGTTTTGAAATCGAAGGCTCTAATGTCGCGGACAAATCATCTCGATAGCGCCGCAACGGTCGTAATCATCGCTATATTGTCAGGGTCGTTCCTGTGCGCGCAAGAAGCGCCCGCGGCACTTGCGGCGCCCGTGCTCGATCGAGCCTTCTCTCTTATCTCTGGCGACCTGAAAAAACTCGCCGGACCCACCGCCGCTACACCTGGCGTCGGGCAGAAGTAGGACGTTGCGCCGGCATTCCTTGACTCGCATCCCTTGACTACGTTACGCCAAACGATCGAGCAGGAAATCCGCGACCGCGGCCCCATCCCTTTCTCTCGCTACATGGAACTCTGTCTCTATGATCCCGAGGCCGGTTACTACTCGCGCAACGCCGAACAGTTCGGCAAGGCAGGCGACTTCTATACCTCCAGCGACGTCCACGCCGTGTTCGGCCGTCTCATGGCACGCCAATTCGAAGAAATGTGGCGTGTGCTTGGCTCTCCAGAAAAAATCGCCGTCGTCGAACTCGGCCCCGGACGCGGCCTCTTCGCCCAAGACGTTCTCGACTGGTCAGAAAAAAAGTTTCCCGAATTCTTCCGTGCCCTGCACTACGTCTTAGTCGAAACCTCACCGGTATTGCGCCAGCGCATGAAGTCAACGCTAGGCAAACATCTCGACTCCGGGAAGACCACCTTCGCCTCATCCGAAGAAAACGGTGCCACGTTCGCAAATCAAATCGAGCCTGACGCCGCACTTGACGCTGAACGTGAGGCTGAGACTGACGCTTGCGATCACCAGAATGCTCACACGACCTCCGGCCCCGGCGCGGAGCGGCGACAGAATGCAGCCCACAGCGCAAGCCGTGGGTCGGCTCCACCCGCCGCAAAAGCCCCAGAGGGGCGCAAGAAACCTTCGCTGATCGAAGCGGCAACTGGGAACAACACCATTGTCTTCGCCAACGAATTCTTTGATGCGCTCCCCGTCGAAATCCTGAGCCCGCAGGGCACCATCCGCCTCGACGCTCGCGACGGACGATTCCTCGAAACCTGGGCCCCATCTTCGCCCGAGGAACTGGAATTCCTTGATCGCCACTCCATTCATCCGGAACCGGGCGAACGTGTCGAAGCCCAATTGATCGCGCAACAATATATGAACCGCATCGCCTCCACCATCAACCCCGGATTCCTCATCACGATCGACTACGGCTACACTCGCGCGGAACAACTCGCCGGACGGCATCGCGGCACGCTTAAAGCTATACGTCAACATTCCGTCAGCGCCAACCCCTACGAAGCCCCCGGCGAACAAGACATAACCGCCGACGTAAACTTCACCGCGCTCGCCGCCGCTGCCGAAAGGCGGGGCATGCAAACCCAAAAACTCATCACACAATCGCAATTCCTGATGGGTATCGGCGAAGCCACTCAATTTGCCGACGCCTTCGAAGACTGCCGCCTGCCGCAAGAGCGCGCCAAAGTCGCGCTCCAACTCAAGCACCTCGTCACCCCCGCCGGCATGGGCGAAAGCTTTCAAGTCCTGATCGCAAGCAAGGGAGTGAACGAAGAAAAAGTAGCAGCCCTAGCGGGCCTGAATTTCGGTCGTA
>Ga0181537_10003512_pt1 | contig 13378 bp, 13 predicted proteins | sample PEATcosm2014_Bin_39_FD_119765 | JGI IMG/M metagenome (GOLD analysis project Ga0181537, IMG submission 119765) | Peatland microbial communities from MTU Mesocosm Facility, Houghton, MI, USA - PEATcosm2014_Bin23_10_metaG | ecosystem: Environmental > Terrestrial > Soil > Wetlands > Peat | place...
AGGTAGGTCATGAGCGCAGCGTATTCTTGCGGCATCGTATAGCCGACCGTATCGGGGACGTTGATCGTCGTCGCGCCGGCTTTGATCGCCGCGGTGCAGATGCGAACGAGAAAGTTCCAATCGGAGCGCGTCGCGTCCTCGGCCGAAAACTCGACGTCATAGCAGTACTTTTTCGCGCGCCGGACGGCGTCGGCCGTCGCTTCGACCGCTTGATCTTGCGTCATGCGCAATTTGTGTTCGAGATGCAGGTTCGAGGTCGCGAGGAACGTGTGGATGCGCGGCGCCTCCGCGTGCTTGAGCGCTTCCCACGCCGCATCGACGTCGCCGGGCGTCGTGCGCGCAAGCGCAGCAACCGACGCGCCCCGCACGTGGCGGGCGATTTCGGCGACGCTCTGCACGACGATCGGTGAGGCTGCGGGGAATCCCGCCTCGATCACGTCGACCTTGGCCTCGGCGAGCATCTGGGCGATGCGAAGTCGAGCCGATGGGGTCATCGTCGCGCCGGGCGATTGTTCGCCGTCGCGCAGGGTCGTGTCGAATATGATCACGCGATCCATGGTCGTTCGCAGCTCCCTTAAAACAAAAAACCCCTCGCCGCTGGGCGAAGGGCCTGTGAAGGCAAACGTCGCTTAGCGGCTACGTCGTAGACGAACCCGTAAGGACGAGAATGAGGCCGATAACGCGGTTTCTCATGTACCGCCGACCTTACCACGAGACTAGGGGGCCCTGTCAACTTTTAGGGCAGAACTTGATAGTCCGCGGCCATGCCGGCCTCCATGTGCTCGCTCACATGGCAGTGGACCAGCCAGATTCCAGGGTTGTCAGGGACCATATCGGCCGTGACCATCGAGGCGGGCCCGAGCAGGATGACGTCGCTCCGCTGGCCCGCGACGAGCACGGTATTGCCGTGCCAGTGCGGCGTGTGGAAGTTGAGGCCCTCACCCAGGGAGAGCAGATACCAACGGACGTGTTCGCCCTTGTGCATTACCGGCATCGGCATGTTCGCGAACTGATAGCCGTTGATGGTCGAACGGAAGTTCGCCGTAACGAAGCCTCCGCCGATAAAGGGATCGAAATTCCCCGCGGGGTCGAGCGGCGAGTTCTGAAGCTTGCTCCACTTCGGCGTTTTCTTGACGAAGCGTTTGATGTTGGAGTCGAGCAGCGGGCTGGCATTTTCGTCGAACGTCATGAACAGCGTCACGAAGTTACGATCGACGTCCTTAGGCCTGCCGTCGGGTCGCGCCATACCCGCCCGCGTAATCACCATCGCCCCGATCAGCCCCGCGTTGACGTCGCTGCGCTCGTCGGCGTGCGAATGGTACAGCCAGACGATTGAGCTCGGATCGTTCGGTCCCGGGCCGGCTCGCTCGGGCACGCTCCACACATAGGTAAACGTCTTGCCCGGCGGAACCGCGCCGCCCGTTTTTGTGGTGTCGAGGCCCCCGTCCATGTATGACGAGCCCTCGGATGTTTTCTCGTAGAGCACGCCGTGCGCGTGAACGCTGTATGGACGCGTCGCGTGGTTGCGAAAGACCACTTTGATCGTGTCGCCAACCTCAGCGTAGACCGTGGGTCCCAAGATTCCAAGGTACGCGTCGTCCTTGCTTCGTGTTTTGAGATGCGTGAACGTCGCATCCGTGTACTCTCGATACACCGCCTTGCGATAGACCCGACCGATATAGCCCGGCTTGTGCTGCGCAAAGAACGGCCCGTAGCGCGACGGCCCCATTCCCATCATCATGTCGTGGCCGGCCGGCATGTAATTCCAGTCGATCTCGTCGGCAGCGACGTAGTAGGTTCGCGTAACTCCCGGCGCCGGGGCTTGTGCAAAGGCGATGCTCGTCGCGAGCAATGCAGAAATCACGACGAAGAAAATGACGCGTACCATGAAGCAGGCGAGTTTATGTATGCTCGCTTGCTTTCCTGTCCTTCGCTCCGGAGTGACGTGGAGATTCCAGCGCGAAGCGCTCACCACCATGGATAAATCGAGATTCAAACCGACGCGTGAAGCGTTTCTCGCGGGGACCGCAGTCCTCGCCGCCGCGCCCGCCATGGCGCAGGGCGTGAGCAAAATTCCCGCCATCGAAAGCGTGCTCCACAAACCGGCGCGTCACAAGCAAGTAATTGCGGCCGTCAAGCTCGATCACGGTGCTCCGTTACGTCATGCGATGAACGGACTCAATGCCTTCGAGTACGCGTTCGGCCAAGGCCCGGGCGCCCTCCACGTCGCGGTCGTGTTCTATGGCTCGTCGCTGTTGATTGCTGCAAACGACGCGATGTGGGAGAAGTATCATCTCTTTGACATCCTCGACGCGTCAAACGACGGCTTACCCGATCTCATCCACACGCCGCAGAATCCGTGGTTGCGACCGATGGCGCACGCTGACGACGACTTTTCGATCCAGACACTCAGTCGCCGCGGTGTTACGTTCATCGTTTGCAACAACGCGCTTCACGCGATGTCGCGCTTCATCGCGGCGAAACAAAGCCTGAGCGACGGGCAAGTCTATGCGGACCTCAGCCACAATCTCGTCCCAGGGGCGATAATCGTCCCAGCCGGCGTTGCCGCGATCGTGCTCGCGCAAGAGGCCGGCTTCACGTTCTTATACGGCTGAGACTTAGTTTCGCTGTTTCCCCGTCACCGTCAGAGCCGTGCTCGACACGGTGATGCTCACTGTCGTGGACGCACTGTTCGTGTCGGTGATCGTCGCCGTGCACGAACCCGTCTCGGCACCCGACTGCACCGTGAACGTTGCACTGCCACCCGGCGCTGAGGGTCTTTCGGACGCTGTCGTCAGGCCGCCCGAGAACTGGGCGACGTACGCGTTCGAGCCCGGGCTCTGACCCGCCGGATTCTCCGTGCAGCTCAGCGTCGCGCTGAACGCCCCTGCGTATTCGATCTCTGAAACACCGAACGTCATCGTCGTTGGAGTGCTCGCATCGAATGCCAGCGACGTCGGTGATGCGATCGGCACGATGCCTTCAACAATCGTTCCGCTGTAAAGCACAAACGTCACTGAATTATTCGGACCGATCGTGATCGGAGTCGTCACCGATGCGAACGAAACCACCGAGTTTTGCGCGGTCGACGGACCGGCGAACGGCGCCGTCCAGGCTCCATTCTGATAAATCGCGATGTTGTATGCGTCGCCGGTAACGAGCGAACCACTCGTGAATGTGAGCGCCGGCGATCCAGTCAGCGTGACGGGCGTGGCGCTCGAGAACGTCACGTACAGGATATCCGTGTTAGTCGGGGCCGAGCTTAGTTTCCCACGGAGATTCGAGGCACGAGCTGCATTCAGCGCCGTGACGCCCGACGGTGCCGAAACGCTGAGCGCTTCTTTCACCGTGACCGCTGCATTTGCCGCAGGCAGCGAGCCGGACACCGTATAGACTGAAACCGAAAGCGTCGACAGCGCAACCGAGCTCGTAGACGAGGTCGTGACGCTGCCGCTCGGCGAGGCCTGATACTGTAGACCGTTGCTGCTGCCACCACACGCGGCAAGCATCGCCGTGACGAGCACGAGAACGCCCGCGCGCAGGATGGTTGAATACATCGAATTCTGCCTCATTGCTAGTTCACCGTCACGGTCACGGCTTGCGTGACGGTCCCGGCAAGCTTGTCGTACAGATAGAACGTACACGTTCCGGTACCGTTGCTGGAACCGGTAATCGTGAACGGTTGCGTCCAGTTTGTCGTATTCAGTGCGCCGGCGCCAACGGTCGCGAGAGTCGTACCGCCGGATGTATTGCAGTTGTAATCTCCATACTGCTCGTTCGCATACGATGATGCGGCACCCATACCATGATACGCACCATAGTCGCTACCCGTCACCATCGCTGTGCCGCTGGCCTGAGAGACCGTGGCGGTTGTCGGCGATACTGAAATCGGGACGACCGTGTAGGTCCAAGAGCCTGCGTACGAGCTTGGCGGCGTTAAGTATGGATTGAGCGCCGTCAAATTGTTGCTGAGCACAATGGTCGCCGGCGATGCAAGGCTGGCGCTCGCCTTCACGCCGACGAACGAAATGAAACAGTCATACCAAAAATACGCCTCGCTCGAGATTGACGCGTTTTGAACGTAGGCCGAAGCCGGCGGCGCCGTGCCGTTACTCACAATGGGCGCGAGAGTCAGGCCGGAGAAGTTCGACGTCAGTGTAATAGGCGTAGGGCTTCCGTTGACATCAACGATTGGAGCCGGCGTGGTATCGTAGAACTCACAATCACCAGAGGGATCGTAGAAGAACGGCACGATAGATCCGGTTGATGCAACTCCCGCCGTCACGACTATACGCGATGCTCGATTGTAGCCCGAGCCGGCATTATCGACGCCGCTACCGTCGATTCCGAAATTCGTGCTGTAAGTCTGTGGTAGAGCGGTTGGCGGTGTGAGGCCGGGGCTGCAATCGTAAAAAGAGGCGATAACAGGACCAAGCTGAAGTCCGATCGCGTTTGACGCTCCGAGTTGCACGGTCGCGCTAGCACCGATTCCGCCGAGGATGTTCGATCCGCTGGGGAACCCGGTCCCGTAGCCCGATGAGTTCTCGCCCGTTGGAAGCTCGTCAACTTCAAGAGCAGTAAGCTGTTCGCTCGCCGTCAGCGTCGGCACGTTGAGCACACACGTCTCGATCGAATTGCTGGTGGTGCAGAGCGGCGATGAACCGCTAACGTCTGCTTAGATAGTCTGAGAAGTCACTCCACTCCCGGCGACCGTTATCTGCAATCCCTCGGCATTATCCGAAATGAACTTTGGATTGCGCGTGGCGCTCACACCGTGGCGCGCTTCCGCAGCCGCATGCCTACCGCTTTTTGGCGCACTACGATTAATGACAACGGTTACATGCGTCCCTGGACCTTGATTGCTCGCGGCATGACTGCCAGTGAGCGAACTGCCGCTTGGAGCTGAGCCTCCGCCGCCACCGCACGCAACGAGAAATGCCGCGCAAGCGAGCGCAGCACCAAAACTGCAAAGCGAAACTAACCGCAATTATCTTTCCGCTTCGAAATGCAACGAAGCCCACACTCAAGAGTGGGTAATCGTAATGCACACTCAGAGTAAGGGGCGAGGGAGCGAACCCCCTCTAAGCGAGGTTAAGACAGCGTCAAGTTGCCAGCTGTCTAGCCGCTAGCGCGTTCGCGTTTGGTCACGCGATAGACGGTTCGGACGCCCTTCACTGTCTCGAGCTTCCTTAGAAGCTTGTGCAATTGATCGAGATTTTCGATCTGCAACGTGAGCGAGGTCACAGCAATATCTTTTTTGACGCGCGCGGTGACCGATGAAGCCGAGGCCTTCATCTCGGAGCAGACCGCCATGATGTCTTGAAGCAGGCCGGCGCGATCGAGCGCTTCGACTTCGACGTCGACGGCATGCGTCGCCGTGATGTTGTCGGCCCAGCTGGCTTGCAAGATGCGCTCGGGCTGGGCGTTCATGTACGCGACGTTCGGGCAATCTGCGCGATGCACGGACACACCCTTGCCGATCGTCACAAAGCCCATGATCGGGTCGCCCGGTACCGGACTGCAGCATTTCGAGAGCCGAACGAGCACGTCGTCGACGCCCGCGATGCGAATTCCCGAGCTGTTGCGCTGCACGCGGCGCGTCGGCGGACGCGGAACCGTCGTGATGTCGACGATATTCGAGCTCTTGAGCTCTTCGCGCATACGCTGCGCGACCGATACGGCCGACGCATCACCAAAACCGATCGCCGCGTAAAGATCGGCCGGCGTCGCGTAGTTCATCTTGTGCGCGATGCGTTCGAGCGATTCGCCGCGCGCGGCGTCCGGGCGTAAATTCTGACGCACGAGCTCGGCTTCGAGCGCCTCCTGTCCGGCAAGAACGTTTTCTTCCTTGCGTTCTTTGCGGAACCACTGCTTGATCTTGTGTTTCGCGCTCGACGTGCGCACGATGCCGAGCCAGTCGAGCGACGGACGCGCAGCTTTCTGCGTGAGAATTTCGCAGATGTCACCGTTCTTGAGCTGATAGTCGAGCGGGACGATTTTGCCGTTGACTTTCGCGCCGATGCAGCGATTGCCGACGTCGGTATGCACGTGGTACGCGAAGTCGAGCGGCGTTGCCGCGTTGGGCAACGAGAACACATCGCCTTTGGGCGAGAACAAGAAAACCTGATTCTCGAACAGATCGAGCTTCAGGTTTTCCATAAAGACGCGTGAATCGCGGGCGTCGTTTTGCCACTCGAGCAGCGACCGGAGCCAGGCGAGCTTGTTCTCGAATGAGTCGCTCTTGCCGCCTTCCTTATATCTCCAGTGCGCTGCGATGCCGTACTCGGCGGTCCGGTGCATGTCGCGCGTGCGAATCTGCACTTCGAGCGGATCGCCGCCCGGGCCGACGACCGTCGTGTGCAACGACTGGTACATGTTCGGTTTGGGCATCGCGATGTAGTCTTTGAAGCGGCCCGGAATCGGCTTCCAGCGCGCGTGCACCTCGCCGAGCGCGCCGTAGCAGTCTTTCACCGAGTCGACGATGATGCGGACGGCCGTGAGATCGAAGATCGTCGAGAAGTCGCGACCCTTCCTCAGCTTCGTATAGATCGAATAGAAATGTTTGGGACGGCCGGTCGTTTCGTTTTTGATGCCGACACCGTCGAGACTCTGCCGCAAGATCTCGGTGACGTTTGCAACGGCCTCTTCGCGCTCGGTGTGCTTCTTCGCGACACGTTCCGTGATATCGCGGTACGCTTCCGAATCGAGGTAGCGCAAGCACAGATCCTCGAGCTCGGAGCGAATCTTCCAGATGCCCAGGCGATGCGCGATCGGCGCGTAGATCTCGATTGTTTCGCGCGCGATTGCCAATTGCTTTGATTCCGGCAAGCTCGAGAGCGTCCGCATGTTGTCGAGGCGGTCGGCGAGCTTGATGATGATGACGCGGATGTCCTTAGCCATCGCCATGAACATCTTGCGCAAGTTCTCGACTTGGGCGTCTTCCTTCGATTGATACGGAATGCGCGTCAGCTTAGTGACGCCTTCGACCAGCGTCGCGATCTCGGTGCCGAAAGCGGCCGCGACTTGCTCGCTGGTGACGACCGTATCCTCGACGACGTCGTGCAGGAGCGAGGCTGCGATCGTGGCCCGATCCATCTCCAGCTCGGCCAAGATTTCCGCGGCTGCGAGCGGATGTTCGATATAGGCGACGCCCGATGCGCGCCTCTGCTCGCCGTGCGCCTGATCGGCCATGTCGTAGACGCGCCGAAGCCACGCGCCGTCCAGCGACGCGTCGTAGGCTTGAACCTTAGCGACTAATGCGTCTATCGACATCCAGCAACCCAAGCAGAGTATTAACGCCTATCTAAGCACAACACGCCCGCGGCTGGGAAGGCCGCAGGTCGCTGACCGGTGCCTAATAGCTGATAAAGCTCGTGATCTTGTGGTTGCCGAGTGCCTTTCGGCCGGCCAGGGCTTCGAGCTCGATCAGGAACGCGAACTCGACGATCTCGGCGCCCAAGCGCTCGACGAGGCGTCCAGTCGCGGCCGCCGTCCCGCCCGTCGCCAAGACATCGTCGACGATCAGCACGCGCTTGCCGCGCCCGACCGCGTCGTCGTGCACTTCGAGCGAATTGGTGCCGTACTCGAGGGCGTACTCTTCGGTCATCTTCGAGCCCGGAAGCTTGCCGGGTTTGCGAACGGGTACGAATCCCGCACCCAGTTCGTACGCGAGCGGGGCGGCTAGGATATAACCCCGGGCCTCCACCCCGACGACCACGTCGATGCGCTCGTTCTTAAATCGGTCGACGAAGATGTCGATCATCGCGCGAAAGCCGTCCGGATCTTTGATGAGCGGCGTGATGTCCCGGAACTGAATCCCGGCAATCGGAAAGTCCGGGATGGTTCTAATCAGTCCCTTAAGCTCGGTCAGATGCACGCGCCGCGCTTCGCGAGAACAACCCTCTGGCCCTCGGCAGCGTTTAAGCTAGCAGAAAGGACCTGCTATGAATATCAGGACTTTGGCGGCCGGAGCGCTGTGCGCGGCAATCGCGTGCGGTGTTGCAGCGCCAGCGTTCGCCGACGGCGCGGCGAGTACGCGAAATATTTTCGTCGCCGGCGTGGCCGCCGCGATCGGCCTTACCAATTGGAATCACAAGCGGCAAATCAAACAGCAAGAAATGCAAGAGCAAGGCCGGCGCCAGTCGGCATACCGCGAGTGGTTCTACAAGAAATACGGCCACTATCCATCGGATCAAGAATTTCACGACTGGTACGTAAAGACGTACGGCGTCCAACCAACGTAAAAACTTCGTGAGGCGATATCAGCAGCGTCTGCTTTTTGCAGTCGCGTGTTCGATCGCAATTCACGAGGTCGTCATCGGCGCCGGCGGGTTCTTACGCATGGAGCAGGAGCCCGTCGCTAAGGACGTGCCGGCGACGCGCATCGTTCTCGAAGTTCACACGCCTGCGCCGACGCCGACGCCCCAGCCCCGCTCGACGCCGGCGCTCGTGGCATCGGTCGCCGCGCCGCGCGCCACGACGATTGGCATCCACACGGGCGGATCGAAGCAGAGGACCGTTCGTCCTACCGTCCTTCATAAGGAAAGCGTGCCGATCTCGCCGGCCTCAGCGCCGGGGGCGTCCGGAATTGCGGGAACAGGGGACGGCAGCGGCTCGGGCTCTGAGAGCGATGCTGGAGGCGGGACCGGCGGTAACAGCAGCGGCGTCGCCAACGCGACTGCGCCGTGCGGGAGCCCGGTCTTCTACCGGATCCACGCGCAATACAATCCCAAAGACGGCAGCTTCGACGATACGATTCGGGTCAAGCTGACGCTCGGTAGCGGAGAAAAGCTCGACGGCGTCTTTCCCTATACGTGGCACTATCCGAGCGAAGCCGACGATCCGTTCTCGCCGGCGACCAAAAACGACGATCCCGCGGTCGAAGCCAAGCTGCCGCCACCTGGATTCGATGCCTCGCGTGAACCGCCGGCCGTCCAACTGACTCTGGCGAAGACTTTGCCGAACGGCATGACCCTCTTCGACCCGTGTCCGCCGGGCGTCGGGGATCACTTGTGATGCAGCGCAAGAGCGATTTGCCTAGTGAGATGCCGAAAGATAGATTATGTTCGCCGATCTCATGGATTGGTTCGGTTCGCGCGGTCAAGACCGCCGGGAAGTTCCGCGCGCTCGGCTGCCCTACAAGGTAGTGTGCAGCTCCAACGGCCTAACGTGGAGTCCGGTCATGGGCGTCGACATCGGGGTCGGCGGGATCTCGATCCTGTCGCAACACGGCCTGCACAAGACCGAGCTCGACTTCAAACTGACGATCGGTTCGCGCGTGGTTCCGTGCCGCATGGCGGTCGTCCGCCACGAAGGTGCGATTCAGGCCGGCAACAAGCTGCACAAATATGCGCTGCGCTTTGTGTCGATGAAACGCGACGATCAGGACGCGATGCTACGCTGGCTGCGCGGTGCGCCGCTCGAGGAAACGAACAAGGCGCAGCAAGAGCTTGCGGCCGTGCGCGTCAGTCCCGACGATGTGAACAGGCTCTTTCCAAAAGCGATTCAAGACCGGCTGCACGCAGAGCTCGTGACGCGCAAGCGCCTCTCGCCGCCGGACGGCAAGCATTCACCGCTCGTCGCATATTTCTATAGCGGCGCGACGATGAAGAACGGCAAGCGGCTGCACCATGTGACGATCGAGTCGAAAATCTCGCATACGACGCACTCGCATCATCACGCCGAAGCACGGCATCGCACGCGCTTTACGTTCGACGACAGCGGCACCGAGATTTCGGTACTAGACTAGGTCTGGTCCATCGGGATCGTGACGATCTTCGATAACGTGTCGTCAAAGTAACACTGCGTCACGTAGTTATTGACGTGATGCGCTTTCACCACGCGCGACTCGATGCGTAGCACGTGCATCTCGACGCCTTGCCGGTTGGTCTTCCCGAGATAGTGCAGTTTCACGAGCGGCTCGGCGGTCGGATGCAAGGGCGCAAGACGCTTGAGCTTCACCAGCTCGCCGAGCAACATCTGAAGCGCCGCTTTCGGAAGCAGCCGGGCTGCGTCGTCCGGGCGCGCCTGCAACGAATTGAGATCGAGGCGAAGCTTGTCGCTGCGTGTTGTTGGAAGATTCGTGACAAAGCGCGACAGCGCGTCCCAATGGTCGGCGGTGATCCCGATGAACTTGCCGCCGGTGCGCCAGGCTTCACCACCGCGTAGCTTCCCGGGTACCGATCCGGCTCTCGAAACAAGCGCCGTTACGGTGCGATCCTCGAGCGTCATCTGCACGAGAAATTGTTCCATTGTAATCTCGTCGTTGCTCAGTATCCCGAGACCGCCGACGCTGATGTCCACCGCCAACGCGGGCACCATTGTCTCCCCGCGATCAAGCGAATATTCGACCTTGAACGGTTTCTTGACACGCGGATGCGCGCGCTCTTTATGACCGCGCTTCTTGTCAGCGCGACTCGATCCAAAAAGGGGCATTCCTAATCCTAAGGCGGGGAGAGCCAAGGTTCGCTTGGCCGCCCCCCCTGTCCCTGTTACAAGCGCTTCAAGTTGTTAGCGGAAGGCTTGCTCCAAATCGGCGATGATGTCTCCGATATTTTCGATCCCGACGGAAAGACGGATCGTGTCTTCCGCGACGCCGCTCTCGCGTTGCTCCTCTGCCGTGAGTTGCTGGTGCGTCGTCGTGGCCGGGTGGATGACGAGCGACTTCGCGTCGCCGACGTTGGCCAAGTTCGAAAACAACTTGAGCCGGTCGATGAAGGCGCGTGCTTCCGCAGCGCCACCATCGATCCCGAAGGTCAGGATCGCGCCTTGGCCTTTGGTGAGATACTTCTTGGCCTTGGCGTTCGCAGCGTGGTCAGCCAGCCCCGGATAGGCCACCCAGCGAACTTTCGGGTGCTTCGCAAGATACTCGGCTACCGACTGCGCGTTCTGCGAATGCCGTTCGATGCGTAGCGCAAGCGTCTCGAGTCCTTGGAGAAAGAGCCACGAATTGAACGGCGCTTGTGCGGCGCCGAGGTCGCGCAGCAGCTGGACGCGCGCCTTGATGATGTACGCGAGCGGCCCGAACGCGCTCTGGTACTGAATGCCGTGATACGACGGATCGGGCTCGACGAAGTCGCGAAACCGCCCCGAAGCACCCCAATCGAACTTGCCGCCGTCGACGATGAGGCCGCCGATCGACGTGCCGTGGCCACCGATGAACTTAGTCGCGGAGTGCACGACGACGTCCGCACCCCATTCGATCGGGCGAAGGAGATACGGCGTCGCCAGCGTGTTGTCGACGATCAACGGTACGCCGTTCTGATGCGCGACCTCAGCGATTGGCTCGACGTCGAGAACGTCAATCTTCGGGTTACCGATCGATTCGCCGAAAATTGCTTTCGTATTCGGACGGATCGCGCGTTTGAAATTTTCAGGCTTCGACGGGTCGACGAACGTTACGGTAATGCCGAGCTTCGGCAGCGTGTGCGTGAATGCGGAATAGGTGCCGCCGTAAAGCGAGGCCGCGCTCACGATGTGATCGCCGGTGCCGGCTAGGTTGAGAATGGAATAGATGACTGCCGCTTGGCCGCTGGCAAGGCCGAGTGCTCCTGCGCCCTTCTCGAGGGTCGCGATCCGCTGTTCGAGGACGTCGGTCGTCGGATTCATGATCCGCGTGTAGATGTTGCCGAATTCTTGCAGTGCGAAGAGGCGCGCGGCGTGGCTGGTGTCGTTGAACAGGTACGAGGTCGTCTGATAGATCGGGACCGCGCGAGCTTTGGTCGTGGGGTCGCCCGCGTGGCCGCCGTGAATGGCGACGGTTTCGAAATCGGGTACGCGGTTTTCGAGTGTAGCGCTCATGGCATTCGTCCTTTGTGCGATAGGGAACGAAGGAAAATAAAAAAGCCTCCGATCGGCGGAGGCGTCTTGGAGAGTTGCGGCTTGCCCGCAGACCAATGACCCCTTACGCCGATTCCCCCAGGGAACAGCACATCGCCATGGTCGTCATCATTCTGGCACGAGCCGACATGCGCGGACTCTATCATGCGACGCCGCGGCGGTCAAGTCAGAATCATCCAAATGGATGAAGGAACGAACCGAATGGAGACGCACCGGGCCAAGATGAAAGTTGCCGTTCTCGCTCTCTTCATGCTCGCCGTCTCGGGTCCGTGGGCTGCGGTGAATGCTCAAAGCTCACGGCAGGCTCCGCCGGCGTCGAGCGGCGCCGACGTCGGTCTGCAACGGATCGATGAGGTCTTTACCAAGCCACGGATTACACCCGATTATTTTGCGGCTTCATATCTCGAGCACAACTCGCAGTCCAAGGTCGAAGGCATCCTCAAGGACCTCAAATCGACGCTCGGCGACTACAAGAGCGTGAAGAAGTCGGCGGACAAAAACGATCCGCCCTTTGATAACACGTGGGAACGTTATACCGCCGTGTTTGCGAAGGGCGTCGACGACGTCTATATCCACTTCGACGACTCCGGAAAAATCGACGCCCTGACATTCAGGGCGCCGCGTCCGGGTGGAACTTAGGCCGTCGTACTAAACAGCGGGGGCTGTGAGCCCGTGCTGTTTGTGCCCACTGACGAATAGGTCGGCGACAGGAGCTGTGCCAGCTTCTGTTGCTGCTCCGGCGTCAAAACTGAATCAATCTGCGAGAGCACGGTAGCCGGATCGGTGCCGTTCTGCTGCGCCGTCTGAACGATCGACGCAATCTGCGACTGCTGGTCCGACGTCAAATCGAGCGCGGTCGCGAGCGTCTGTGCAGGCGAGGTTCCGTCAGCTCCGTCGGGCGGTTTTCCGTGATGATGGTGGTGGTGCGGCTGAGTGCCTTGCGTACCCTGACCCTGAGTGCTTTGCGTCTGCGTTTGAGCGCTCGAGGTCACCGCCGAGATTTCGGCTTGCGCCTGCGCGGCTGTAATCGATCCGCTGGCGAGCTGTCCCAGGATCGACTGTACTTCGGCTTCTTCCGCCGGCGTCAAATCCGAGGGAATGCTGATCGAGCTTGTCGAGTTGGATTGCGATATCGAGAGTGAAGAGGTGATTCCGCTGAGAGCCGACGACACGTGTAACTCCTTTTTAACCGGTGTTATCTTTCACGTCGGAGCCTGGGAATGCACGATTTAGATTTCTCGGAAAAGCTCAGGAACGAACTCTCAGAAATCGAACGGCGCATCCGTCCGTATATTCGGCGAACACCGGTAATCGAGACCGCACCAGCAGATTTCGGAATCGCAGCCGGCGCGCTCGCATTCAAGCTCGAATCGATGCAGTACGCGGGCTCGTTCAAGACGCGCGGTGCGTTCGCGAATCTCTTGTTTCGCGACGTACCGAAAGCAGGCGTCGTCGCCGCTTCGGGCGGCAATCACGGCGCGGCAGTCGCGTATGCTGCGATGCGTTTAGGGATTCGGGCGACGATTTTCGTACCGAAGAT
>Ga0181537_10003513_pt1 | contig 13378 bp, 10 predicted proteins | sample PEATcosm2014_Bin_39_FD_119765 | JGI IMG/M metagenome (GOLD analysis project Ga0181537, IMG submission 119765) | Peatland microbial communities from MTU Mesocosm Facility, Houghton, MI, USA - PEATcosm2014_Bin23_10_metaG | ecosystem: Environmental > Terrestrial > Soil > Wetlands > Peat | place...
ACTCTCCGTCGGGCGGTCAGTTTTTAGCGATGACAAATGTAGGGTATCTAGACCTCGTTTGACGACCGGCGATCCATGCCGGAATCATCGTGTCCAGTCTGAAATCGTCTTGTACCCGTCGCAATAGCCTTCCTTTATTGCATATGGCCTCTCGGCCGCCAGCTTCTTATGAAAGATTGGTGCGAATAGGATCGTAAAGCGATTATCAAAATGACCCTTTCCTTGCTCAAGACAAATAACGTCATTTGGCTTGACAATTTTTTCCAATATTTGCTCAGCGCCAGATCGATCGACGTATTCTTGCATCGGCAACCGCTCCGGAATGAAGGAGGCGCCGGCAGTAACCGAGGTGACAAAAGCCAGCGCCGCGAAGAGAACAATCCTGTATGATTGCAGATAAGGTTCCAAGCTCGGACTCTGCAGCAGAATCAGGGCGCCTAAGACCACGAACATGATCCAAAATATGTCGTAACGAAGAATCTGACCATTTGGGAACAGAGCTGAGACGATCGTGAAATAAACAAAAGTTCCCAGAAAGCAAAAACCGGTCCAATCACGGCGCTTGTTAACGGCTAGTATAAAAAAACAGACAGCAGCGAACACAAGTCCGGAGAAAAATCCTCCCATTCCCCCGCCGAGAGGATTGGTCGATCCCATCCCCATCGAGTAGGGAACATCGCGGCCGTCAAGCGCATGAAATTCAATGATGGATACGAGCCATTGCAGAGGTTGAGGGAGCCAATGGAACGGCCGGTCCGGCGACAACCACGCATCCTGGGCAACGGGGCCGACAAAATGAATCCCGGCGATTCTCATTTCGACCGGCCAGAACGGATTACCGTGGTGAAGTAAATTTCTTACGACATTGTACTGAACGACGAGCGCACCGGCAATCAACAGCAGGCCTACGTGGAATGTCGTCTGCCAACGGGCATTTCGCTCACGCAACAACCACCAAACCGGCGGTAATATGAACGGCATCGTCAAACAGACAAAAACGCTAGTCTGCAGCTTGGTGTTGGCCGCGGCAAAAGCGGCGAAGAACATTATGATCCAGCGAGCCGGCGTACGGAACTTGTCGCGATTGGCCCATAAGTCGCAGACTGAAAAGATAAAAATCGCCAACGCAGCGCTCGCCGGCAAATCGACGTAGCTACCGGAAGCAGCGGTCTGCACCGCGGGTATCGCGAATAAGCCGATAAAGGCCCACGATGCCGGAAGCCGAAATGCCCATTTCAAATAACCAACGAGGGCTACCAGGACGCTGATGCCGAAAAGATTCGTTGCCTCAGGTCGACCCGTCAGCTTCCACAACCAACCCCGCACAATATCGGCGAAAATCGGAAACCCTTTATAATATGCGGCAAGGTTGTCCTTTTCGACGGGTCCGCGCTGGAATTGCCAATGCGTCATCAGCCCAACCCGGAGGGCTGAGAAAGAGAGGTGATATGATAGGCTGTCCCAGGTGAGATCGACGGCCATGATCGCCTTGAGATAGACCAATAAGACGAGTGTCGTCGCCAAGATGGCTGGGGACCAGCGCCAAAGCCTGCCGAGTACGCATTGCAGAAAAGTTGTTAGAAAAGCAAAGTTAGTCAGAAAAATCCTGCGAGAGCCTCGTGTTGAGAACGACGACGTCCTTTCGTCTGACCCAGCAGCTGTCTGATACGGAACAGCGACACGAGGCACGAATTGGTCATCGGGTGTCGGCGTCGTTGCCATTGTAAAGCCTGTGATTAATAGACGCGGGCAGGTCTCTAGCCCTTCACCATCCAGAAGGCACCGCCATACGGTGGCGCGCCGCCGAGGGCAGGATCACGAATAATTGGGTCGAGTATTGTGAGCAATTCACGCGTGCGCTGAACAAAATGTACCGGCAGCACGATCTGATCTCCCCCAGCTCCGCCGATAAGGTAGGCCATCAGGAGGTATTGCTCATTGTAGAAGCGCGATAGCCACGACGCCGGGTAGTCGTTTGGCAGAAATATATCGTGGATCCCATAATGACACCCTGATCTGAGCAGCGGAAGAATTTCAGTAAAAAACACAGTCACGTCGGAATTCTGAAAACTACGATGGCTGTTGTCGATAAATAATAGATCATCTGCGCCGAGGTCGGAGAAAATATCCAGCTCGCATTGCTCGAGCTCTTTGCGGATTACCCGATCACAAAGGCTGTCGATTACCGCCCGTGGGTGCGGATCAATAGAGATGATCTCGGTGCGCAGTCCGTGATCGACAACGGCTCGCCGCGCGAACTTGGTCGAATTGCCGGAGCCGACCTCGACATAGCGACGAGGGTTCAACGAGACGAGAAGCCCCGTGAGACAGATGGCATCGAGAGCCGGGAACCATGTTTGATTCCAGAATGGCTCGCGTTCGTCCACCGGTTCGTCGGCGGAAATCGTCCTGAGCGCGTCTTTGCAAGCGAGCATCGATGCTAAGCGCTCGCTATATGATTCCGTCCGGGCGGCGATCAAGCGGCCACAAAAATTGCCGCCAAGCGAAGAATCCCAGTCTCGCACCTTCGGGGTATATCCGTAATCGAACTCGACGAGAAAACCCTGTTCGCGACGCCCCGACATATACTCAAAATGCTCGCGGTATTGCTTCAGTTCGCCGCGTAAATTCGCCTGATCCTGCTCAAGCGCAACGACACGCTGCTTCAATGCGTTTCGCTCGTCATGCAGATGGGCGAGCGCCGGCAGCGTGCGTCCCATCTTCACAGAGAGCGTATGCCAAAAGCTTCCTCTCATAACCGGTGGCCGCTGATGGGCTGCAGCGGCTCGGGGAGTTGCCGAGCGACCGTATCGACCCATTGGCACAACGCTTCGAGTCCCTCATCGAGCGACCAGCGCGGAGCCCAGTCTAGCCACTGGAGCGTCGCCGAAACATCACACGAGGCATGACGGACATCGCCCTGCCGGTAAGCGCCGCTTAGATGCGGCTGCGGAGCAGCGTAGCGCCGAGCCATGAAGTCGGCGACCTGTTTGATTGTCGCGGCCTTGCCGCTGCCGATATCGATGCGCATAGTACCCGCTTCGTCGTGCTCTCGATCAATCGCCGCGAGCAGGGCGTCCGCCACGTCGTCGATATAGACGAAGTCGCGTTGCATTAAGCCGTCCTCGTAAACCGGGATCGAGCGCTTCTCGCGCGCCAGCCGCGCGAATAGGCTGACAATGCCGGTGTAGGAATTGATCAGCGATTGTCCGGGACCGTAGACGTTCTGCAGCCGTGCAATGGTCACTGCGGCGCCGAAAGCCGACGCCCAAACCTCTATGATGTGTTCCTGCGCCAGCTTGGTCGCGCCGTAAACATTGCTCGGGTGCGGTTGCGTCCGAGCCGCCGAAAACGGCAGCGGCGTAGCATCGGCAAAATCCCAGGCATGGCCGGCAAGTTGGTCGCGCGGGCGTTGCCCGGGGTAAAACACCTCGCCACCAGCGCGGGACCAAGCTCCCTCGCCGTACACGGCACGGCTAGAGGTCAGGAGAATGCGCGGGGGTATGCGGTCATGTCGCGCCAGCGCGTCGAGCATGACCGTCGTCCCGTACACATTCAAATGGGCGTGACGGGATGCTTCGGTCAGTGATTGCCCAGTGCCGGTCTCGGCGGCGAGGTGGATGACGAGATCGGGCGCAATATCCGGGAGGAGCGTGTCCCAAACCCGACTCTCGGTGATGTCGGCCTGGCGAAAATCGACGTTGGGATGCAGCGCAGCCGGCCGCACCCGCCTCTCGTGCACCTGAGGGTGCAAACAGTCGAGAACGATCACTTGCCGAAACCGCGACACTAGGCCCGCCGACAGCGCGCACCCAATAAAGCCCGCGCCCCCGGTAATTCGGCAGGTCTCATCCATCTTAGATTCTCGCAAGGTTTTCATCCGGCCGCGAGGCGCCAGGGCACCGATCTCGATCGCGGCCGACAAGCAAGGCGACGGCGAGCTCGCCAAGCTGTTGATCCTGCCGTGCGGGTTACACGCTGATGGAGAAAGAGCATGGTCGGCGCTTGGTTCAGTCCTAAAATATGCGATGGACTATCTGGTCGCGCGCTATACCGCGCCCTGACAGGGCGCTGGCAATCTTTTCGAACACAAGCCGTTTCTGCGTGCATACGATAATAAACGCCGCGCACAATTCCTCTGACGTTAGGGTTGAAAAATGAGCGCCGGTGCGAATCGGGACACCCAACAGCGTGCGGCCGCTTAGCGCCTCGTCGTCGTCGATGACGTTGGAGACCGCGTAGCCTGCCGCCAGCAAGCTCCGAATCACCGCCTCGCCGTTGGGGCCTGTGCAATAGACGTAAATTGCCCGCCCTTTTGCTGACTCAGCCAGCGAAAGTGTGGTGTCCTCAATCGCCCGTCGATGTGCCCTCAAGACCGCGGGAATATCTTCAGACGTTGATACTGGGAGGTTAGGTGGAAATTCAGTCGGGGAAATGACCGACGGAAAATCGGACATATCGGCGTCACTCAGCAGGCCCAGCCGTGATGAAAACACCCCCAGCGAGTGGCGGATCTGCGAGGCGATGAAGGTTTTTTGCACCTCGCCCAAGTCATTCCTTTCCATCACCTGCCGCATGGCATGTGCGACGCGCAGAAATGATGCGGTCTCGGCGACCCCGACGATGTTTTTGAGACTGCCGTCTCGTTGCCGATACCAATAAAAATCACCTTCGTAATAGGCGATGGACGATGCGAGACTTAGGACCTTCACGATGTACTCGGCATCCTCAGCAACCACAGAATCAATAAAGCGAACGCTGTGGCGCGCGATGAGATCCCGACTAATCGCATAATGCCAGCAATGATCAAGATAAAAATCACTTTTTATTAAGTGATCCAACACTGTATCAGCGCTTAACTTGCCATTTTTTCCCGTAATAAACATCGAATTATTAGATAAGACTTTGCTCTCTGAAACAAAGCGGCAGATAATTATCTCAATCCCATTTTCGCGCTCGACAAGTTGCCGCAATCCGGCCAAGGAGCCGGGAAACAGGCAATCATCGCTATCAACAAAAATCACGTAGTCGCCGCCGGCAACAGCAAGCCCATAATTGCGCGCTGCGGCGACGCCCTCATTCCTCGCCAAATGGATGGCGCGAACATTGTCGTAGGTGCGCGCGTACCGGTCGCAGATCGCGCCGCTCTCGTCCGTCGATCGGTCGTCGATTAGGATGATTTCAACGTCGCGGCAGCCTTGCTGGAGGATGCTATCCACACAGGCCGCAAGGTAATTAGCGACATTGTAGACGGGAACGACAATGCTGAACGCTGCAGCCATACGAGCTTAATCCGCGACGACGACCTCCTCGGTATAAATTGGCAGCGGCAACACGGTCTTGGTCTGGACGCCAGCTTCCACGGTGGGGACCGAATAGTCTCGACCCTTGCAATAGTGGCACGCCGAGATGAAATCCCGCATCGTATAGAGGTCGCGGATTTGCTCGCGAACCGCCGCCGTATCTTTCGTCTCGTCCAAAAGATCAATAAAATCAATCGCGACCCGTGGGATCGCGTCGAGATTCATCGCATTGGCCGAAAACGGGCATCGATAAAGCGTTCCGTGGAGTAGGGTCAGGACATCGTTGACGCAGCAACGAGCGAACATTTCCTTCAACTCGCTCGCGGTGCGCTTCTCGTATTCGATCTTGGCTGAGTCGGTCCACGTGTAGGGAAGATGCGTGGAGTAGGCAATTCCGTTCGCGTTCAATGCCTCCACCAATCTCGCGTGGTTCCTCGACAGAACACCGTAATTGGTTATGTCGAGATAGACTTTGGGATGTTTTAGGCAGGTTAAATTAGCGTCCTTCGGCACGATCGTGGCATTGGTAAAAATCGCCACCTTTTCCACGGTCGGGTAGGCGACCAGCGCATTGACGATTTCATGGATCCGCTTGTTGAGGAACGGCTCGCCGCCCAATAGCCGGACCTCGAGGAAGCGATCAACCGACTGCGCCATCCTGTCAAACGCACGCAGGATCAATTCAGGGTCGCCATTTCTCGGGGTCGTGTAGTATTGCATCAGGTTAGAGCAGTCCTTGCACTTCATCGTGCAGGCCTCCGTCACCATGATGTCCATGCCACGAATGATCAAGTGAGGATCGTTGGCGGCGTCCAGGATCTGCACTGCCGCGCGGTGCCGCTCGACCATGACGTCGATTTCACCCAGGGTCATCCCCAGATCCGCGCCAGTATAGTCAGCTGCTTCGTAGAGCGCGGTGCAATTGTAGAAATTGGCGAAGTTCAACGATTCAATCGCAAAAACGACCGGCGTGATGTAATTGCACGAAATAAAAATGTGTGATTGTGGCGAAATCTCCGAAAGCTCTTTTGGGGAAATCACGTCGAGGCCGCAGAACGACGTACCCTGCTTGTGCACGTCGCTGTCGCAAAAGCAGGTTACCGGGATACCAAGTTGCTGAAGCGCAAAATGGGCGAGCCTGCCGTATCGCCCAGCGCCGAAAAGCACAACTGGTGCGGCATCAGCCCGAATTGCGCGGGCCAAATCCTCGATCTCATAACTCTTCATCGTTGGTCCCGATTGTCCGCGAGGCGTCTAACCCGGATCGACGGATTAGCGTGGATTTTGGTAGCACAATCGCCGGGCAGCTAGCGATAAAAATCGCGGAGGCCGCTCTCGATTGATCAATGCCCAGGGGGTGCGACGGAAACCGCGCTTGCGAGCAGATGTCGGGCTCGCTTGTCCCAGGGTGCAGCGACTCTCGGGCGATATCAGGGGCTTGGTACCTCATCATCGGCGCACGGCCCGCTCGCCTTTGGTCCGATCGGCGCCCGTCAGCACGGCAGCTGATTGAATTCGGGCAACCGAGCTAGTAATTACTCCTATCGTGGGCTAGAGGTGGCCCTCACCTCCTGAACATGGGCCATGGGGCGGGTTGCGACGATGGGGAAATACGAATCCGGCCGTTCTAACCCCTCAGGAACGAAGCTCATCGAGCTGGACGACCTCGCCGAGACGGCCGAGGGCGTCTATTATTCGCCCTACTCGCTTCCTCTGGTCGACGTAAAAGTGATCGAGTTTTTGAAGCGAAGGGCGGGCGTGTCGCCGCGCCGGCGAGCGCGTTTTTGCGCCCATTTGTCTCCAAACGCCGAACAGCACGATATGCTGATCGTCAGTCATCGCGACACGTATGTAACGCCGCATCGCCACATGAGTAAATCGGAGACTTTTATCGTCCTAGAAGGTTCAGCGGAAATTATTCTGTTTGAGGAAACCGGAGAGATCGAGAAAATTGTTGATATGGGGCCTGCGGAATCTGGGAAGCCTTTCTTTTATCGTATGCCGCCGCGGCGATTTCACAGCCTCGCGATCAAGAGCGAGCTACTGGTGTTTCTTGAAAGCACAATGGGTCCATTTAATTTAGACGATCGAGAACATGCGAGTTGGGCCCCCCACCCCGACGACACGGAGAACGGCCAAGCCTATATCGCCGGTCTGGTGGGAAGAGTGGCCCATGGCACAGAAACCCCTGCAGCCAAGAAGGATTACCGGTGAGTCAGTGCCTGGTTTGCCGGTCCGATCAGATCGAAGTGCTTCTTGACTTTGGACGGCAACCAGTTTCAAGCCATTTCCTGGCCTCGCCCGACATTTCCGCAATCAAACACCACCTTGTCCTAGCGCGCTGCCGCACCTGCGGCGTGGTTCAGCTCGCTCCGCCGTTCCCTTTTCGAGATTTGGTGCCTCCCTACGATTGGATGACCTACCGCGAGCCCGAGGATCATCTTGATGCGGTGGTCGATCGGATTTGCGGATTACCCGGAGTGGACGAGCGGTCGACGATCGCCGGAATAACATGGAAGGACGAGACCACCCTCGAACGCATGCGCAAACGCGGGCATTCGAAGATTTGGTCGCTCAATCTGCGCGACGATCTGGGAGCCACGCATCGAAATGCCAATATCGAATCCGTCCAGGCCCTGCTGACGCCCGCCAAAGCTGCCGAAATCGTCGCTCGTCGCGGCCCCGTCGATCTTCTCATCGTTCGCCATATCGTGGAACACGCAGAGGCACCGTGGCGCCTGATGGCGGCTTTATCGACCCTGCTGTCGCCGCACGGATATATCGTGATCGAGGTCCCGGACTGTACAGCCAATCTCGAGCGACAGGACTACTCGATGCTCTGGGAGGAACACGCGAGCTACTTTACTCCCGAGACGCTGCCCCGGGTGCTTTCTGCTGCCGGTTGCGTCAATCGCGACCTCCAAATTCATCCCTATCCGTTTGAGAACGTCATCGTGCTTTGCGGGCAAAAATCGAATATGGCTTCGCTCGCGAACCCCTCGCCGACTGTCGACGGGAATGGCGCTCTGGCCCACCAGTATGCCGCGGCGTTTGGTGAATGGACCGCACACTACCGCTCGGCATTGGCGAAGCTGACCGCTGACGGGCGGCGGCTGGCGGCGTATGGCGCCGGTCATCTGACTTGCGCCTTTATCAATCTGCACGGCTTGGCCGATTATTTTGCGTTCGTCGTCGACGACACGCCGCACAAGCAGGGTTTATTCCTGCCCAAATCGGGATTGCCCATCGTATCTCGAGATCAGCTGACTGCGGAAAAGATAAGCGCATGCCTGTTTGGCCTGACGCCGCAATTGGAGGAGAAGATCATTGCCAACAATGCGCAATTCTCGCACGACGGCGGACGATTCTATTCGATGTTCGTGGACAGTCCGCGCTCGCTGAGAGGCTTGGTATAGCCGGGTGCGCCACTTGTCGAAGGGCGATTAGTAGAGCGCGATTACCGATGGATAGGCCTCATAAGATCGGATTTCTCGGCGGCGGGATGATGGCCCAGGTCGGCCATTTGCCGTTCTATCGTCGTGATCCGCGTTGTGAGGTGGCGGGTATTTGTGAACCGCGGCCTTCGCTGGTCGAGGCACTTCGACAGCAATTTCCCCCCGATCGGATCGTCCCTGATTACCAAGCCTTGCTCGCCAACGACGACATCAGCGCGATTGTTATCAGTGCGCCGCGGCCCGCCACCGGCCCCTTGACGCTAGCCGCTCTCACGGCCGGCAAACATGTGCTGGCAGAGAAGCCCATGGCGCATAGCGTCAAACAGGCAAAGGAACTGGTCGAGGCTGCCGCCGCCAAAAACCTCCTCTACGCGATCGGCTTCATGAAGCGCTACGATCCTGGTATCCAAGCGGCGAAGTCTCTTTTTGATCGCGTCGTGTTGGACAATGAACTGGGTCGCCTGCTGTTTGTCCGGATTTATGATTTCTCCAACTCATATGCGGTTTCCCCGCCGCCGCATGTCCGTCCCAAAGAAAGTCGAACCGAGCGGTTTGCGACATGGCCACTCTATCCTTCGTGGCTACCGGAGCGATATCGCGCCGCCTATGCCTGGTTCTTGAATAGCGCGAGCCATGACGTCAATTTGCTTCGTTATTTCTTCCCTAAGGATGTCGAAGTGGTCGCCGCATATTGCGCTGCGGATACGAGCGTCGTCGCGACATTGCGTTGTGCAGAAACCGCGATAGTTCTAGAAATCGCCAAGTCGACTGCCGGTTGCTGGCTCGAGGGCATCGAGTTCCTGTTTGAGCGGGGGCGGATCAAGGTCGCCATCCCCTCCCCGATGGCGACAGAATGCGTGAGCAATGTCTTGCTGGATGACCAGCGACGCGGAATCGTTGGCGAGCGAATCCAAACCGGGCAAGGTTGGTCTTTTGCCCGTCAAGCGGCAGGATTTGTTGATGCCCTTGATGGGGCTGAGCTACCTTTAACAACCGGTGAAGAGGCTTTGGCGGACATGATATTGACGGAAGAAATCTGGCGACGAGTGGCCGGCTAGCCCGTGGCTGATTTACTCACTGTCAGGAAAACTTGTCGGCTATGCGATTCGCCGCGCATCGTGCGCAGCATCCCATTAGCGCAAGTACCGATCGTTTCACCTAACGTGGGAACCGAGGTCGACCAAATGGGCCGGCGGCTCACCCGTATAGTCGCGCCGCTGGACAATTATCTTTGCCAGGATTGCGGCCTCATTCAACTCATTCATGTTGTTGATCCGAGTCTTATTTATCGCAACTACTTGTATCGAACTGCGATTTCGCTCGGTTTGGTCGAACATTTCCACGAGTTGAGTAAAACGGTCGTCGCCCGTGCCAACCTCAACGCCGACGATCTCGTGGTGGAATTTGGCAGTAATGACGGCAGTCTGCTTAGTCACTTTCGCGATTCCGGCATGCGTGTGCAGGGTGTCGATCCGGCGAAACAGATCGCCGAGGAGGCCACGGCGAAGGGTATCCCCACGCGCGCCGATTTCTTCAACGCTGACGTTGCGCGCGACATTGTGGCCAAGCTGGGACACGCCGATGCGGTAGTCGCCAATAATGCCATGGCCAATATCGACGACCTCGACGCGATCTTTGTTGGCGTCAAGGTGATCATGGCGCCGGGCGGCGTCTTTGTGTTCGAGACGCAATATGCCCTCGACGTGCTCGAATCGACGTTGCTCGATGTCATCTATCACGAACATATTTCGACCTTTTCGGTACAGCCGGTGGTGCGCGCGCTGAAGAAATACGGTTTGTCCGTGTTCGACGCGGAGCGGATTCCAACCAAAGGCGGTTCGATTCGCTTTTGGGTGCAGCAAGACGGCGGCCCCCAGAAGCTGTCGGCCCGCGTCGCAGAATTGATGGAACTTGAGGCGCGCACCGGCCTGTACGACCTCGGCTACCATAAAAAATTTGGCGAAAAGATTGCGGGGATAAAAGACCGGTTGCACCGCCTGATCGACGATGCCCGCGGTGGCGGTCGGTCGATTGGCGCTTACGGGATTTCAGTCGGCTGCGCCGCGCTTATTCATCAGTTTGAGCTGGAAGACAAGTTGGATTTCCTGTTCGACGATACGCCCTTCAAGGAGAGGCTCGACGGACCCGGCTATGACTTGCCGGTCTACACAGCCGACGGCGTGCCCGAACACGATCCGGCTCTGATCGTCGTTTTGGCTTGGCGATATGCCACTCCGATCACGCGCAAACACGCAGAATATATCAAACGAGGCGGGCGATTCGTGGTGCCGCTTCCCGACATCTCCGTGATCGGCTAAGCCGCCACGCGAACCGTGGCGGGCTCCAGATGATGACTGGTCAGCACACAACACGGCGAAGAATCGTCATCTTGGGCGCGGGCGGCTATCTCGGTAGTTCGCTTTGCCGTTTTTTTCATGGCCTGTCCCCGTATAGCGTCACCGCCCTGTTCCGTTCAGCGCCGAGCCACCATTTCTTCGACGACCATCTCACCGCCGACGCCTTTACCGACGACTGGGTTGAAAAGATCGGCTCGCCCCCGCCGTTTGCGGTAATCAATTGTGCCTTCGATTTCGAAAAGGTCGGCGAATCCGATTTCGCCACCAAATACACCGTTCTAGATCGTAACCTCGCCGCTCTTCGGGCAAACGATGCGCCAAGGCTCATCAACGTATCGACCATGTCGGCCTATCCGGGATGCCGAAGCGACTACGGCCGCGAGAAACTATTTATTGAAAGGTTGTTCGACAAGTACGGCGGGATCAACATACGCCCTGGATTGATCGCCTCCTGGCGTCGGCCTGGCGCAGCAATGCTGCGGCTGATCGACGTAACCCGGAACGCGAAATTCGTCCCCATTCTGATGGCGCGCAAGTCCGGCTTTTATTTCTGCGACCTGGAAGCCGTCGTCCTCGGCCTGTTTTTGTTGCTCAATTTGCGCCTGAATAAGCCGCACACATTGTCGTTTTGCTATCGCGACCGCTTATCGCTCGGCAAGACCGTCAACCTGATTGAGCAGCGATACGCGGTCCGCAGCCCCAAGGTTCCCATCCCTTGGCCGGCGGCTTACCTACTCTTGCGAGCCAAGGAAGCCGTGCTCGGCAAGTCGAAGATACGAGCCGACAGCGTGCTGGATTTTGCCTACCCAGCGCCATTCGCCGCGGCGCGCAAGGCCTTTGCACGCGTCGTCGACCGATATCGAGAGGAACTCGCCGCACTCTCTCGGGTCGAGCGCGCTCCGGCCGGTTTCTACTTTCTCGAAGGGCCGCCTGAAGGCGCGGAGCCGCGGACTTGCCGCCTCGATCACGCCATTGGCGATGATCTCCGGGCAGCTTTAGGCAGATTCGCCGATGCGTAGGGCGTTCGCCATCATGGTCAGCGTGTGATTACGGGCGGGGATCGACGGGAGCACCGTACCATCGACAAGATACACGTTTTGTGCGCCGAACGGGCGGCCGAGCAGATCGGTCGCCATCGAATCGGGAGCCGCGGCGTGTGGTAAAGCGCCGGCGGTTTTTGATCCCCCATAGGCGATGACGCTCGCGGCGGGCTTTATCATGATTGCGCCAAGCGCTCGCATCTGCGCCACGAATTGGGACAGCGCGGAATCGATCGCCATTTTATTCGCGGCGTTGTGCTCAACCGCGACCCGGATCGCCCCCGTATCGTCGTACCGGAAAATGAGCCGATTGCAGAAGTCGGAATGAAGATAGCCCTGTCCGCCGACGAGGAAGCGACCGGCGAACTTGATCAAGCCGCGCACCGGATGAACCGCCAGCCTACCGAGGCGGGCGGTCAAACCGTCGACGACCGCTGGATTGTTGAAGTAGAGCTGGACGTGAGCGGGTCTTTCATCGAAGGGCGGCAGTTTTAGATCGATGGATAAATGCGACAGCCCGTGATGTTTGCCGCCCCGCAAGTTCTGCGCCGATAGGATAAATCCAGGGATCAGGAAGCTGCTCGAATCGCGTATTTGCAGATGGCGCGAGACCTGCGCGCTCGAGTTCCAGACGATACGCAGGGTGCTCATCATCCCGGCAGCAAGGAAAAGTTGCCGCGCGCGAAAGATTTCGGTGCGCCCTCCCGCTCCGACAGCATGTACCTCGACACCATTCACCGTCTCGAGATAGCGCTCTACCTTCAGACCGCTGATGTAGCGAAAACCCGGCTTGCCGTTAAACAGGTTTCTGATCGTTGTCCGCGAATCGTAGGTAAAGCCGTAGACGCAGCCATACATGCAGGCGTTGCACGCTTTGCAGGCGGTCGAAATGGCCAGCGGCGTCGGGTATAAATCGGCTACCTCCGGACCTATACCCAAGGCGCGAAACCGTTCAAGCAGCCTTTGTGCGGCCGTCGAGATTTTCAGGTGCGTGCCCGCCGCGAGGATATCCGCTCCGGTGCTTTTCTGGACGAGATCGGCGATTTTTCGGTAGGCCTCGGCCACTCCCTTGCTGACCGGCTCGGGCCAGTTCGCTAGATCTCCCGCGCCAGCCTTAAGCAGCGCGCATCCCCACACGGTTGAAAGTCCGCCAAACGCAAGGGATCCGTAGAGCCGCATGCCGGCTGGCGCCACGATCCGCGGATCATTGAAATAGGCGTAGG
>Ga0181537_10003514_pt1 | contig 13377 bp, 12 predicted proteins | sample PEATcosm2014_Bin_39_FD_119765 | JGI IMG/M metagenome (GOLD analysis project Ga0181537, IMG submission 119765) | Peatland microbial communities from MTU Mesocosm Facility, Houghton, MI, USA - PEATcosm2014_Bin23_10_metaG | ecosystem: Environmental > Terrestrial > Soil > Wetlands > Peat | place...
CAGTTGGGCCGGCGCATCGATGACCGCAGTGCGCAATTCTCTTCACTCGAGAACGTGATTCTGGGCCGACAGCTGTCGGCGGAGATCAAGCCCAGCGGCCGGCCCGTGCACGAGGGTTACATCTCATCCTATTTCGGCGAGCGCATGGATCCCTTCAATGGTGAGGAGGCCATGCATAAAGGCGTGGACTTCGCGACCGACGCCGGCAGCGACGTACTGGCGGTGGCGGCCGGTATCGTGACCTGGGCCGGACCGCGCGAGGGCTACGGTAATCTCGTCGAGATCAATCACGGCAACGGCTATACGACTCGCTATGCACACAATGCGCAGACGCTGGTGCATGTCGGAGACGAGGTGCAGCGCGGCCAGGCTGTCGCTGTGGTGGGCTCCACGGGGCGCTCAACCGGCCCGCATGTGCACTTCGAGGTAGTCAGGGACGGCCGTCAGATCGACCCGATGGCGTACGTCGGGCGCTAGTTGGCGGCGCGCGAGCTCGAGGCAGTCGCGCTTTAGAACGACTACTTCGGCGCGCTGTCTACCCTTACAATAGCCACTCTTGGCCTGGCGCGCGCTGTCTCAAGCCGCTGATGGCGCTCATTTTTTTCCAAAGGATTGCTTGTGCTTCAGGCGCTGACGCGTGTTTTTGGCAGTCGCAACGACCGGCTCATCAAGAGCTACGCACGGCTGGTGCGCGAGGCGGGGGCTCACGAGAGCGCACTGCAGGGCCTGTCCGATGAGGCCTTGCGGGCCAAGACCGCGCAATTTCGCACGCAGCTGCAGCAGGGCAAGACGCTCGATCAGCTTTTGCCTGAAGCGTTCGCGCTGGTGCGCGAGGCCGCTCGCCGCACACTCGGTCTGCGCCACTTCGATGTGCAGCTGATCGGCGGCATCGCGTTGCATCAGGGGCGCATCGCCGAGATGCGCACCGGCGAGGGCAAGACGCTGATGTCGACGCTCGCGGCCTATCTGAATGCGCTGCCCGGAGAGGGCGTGCATGTCGTGACCGTCAACGAATATCTGGCGCAGCGCGACGCCGATTGGATGGGTCCGATCTACCGCTTCCTCGGACTGAGTGTCGGTGTGATTCGCAACTCCCAGGATTCGGCCGAGAAGCGCGCCGCCTATGCCTGCGACATCACCTACGGCACCAACAATGAGTTCGGCTTTGATTACCTGCGCGATAACCTGGCCTTCCGGCTCGAGGATCGCGTGCAGCGCTCCTTGTCGTACGCGATTGTCGATGAGGTCGATTCGATCCTGATCGATGAGGCGCGCACGCCGCTGATCATCTCGGGCCCGGCCGAGGAGAGTACCGAGATATACCTGCGCATCAATGAGCTGGTGCCGCGCCTCACGCGCCAGCAGGTGGAAGAAGGCCCCGGAGACTTCTCGGTTGACGAGAAGGGCAAGCAGGTGCATCTGACCGAGGCGGGGCACGAGCGCGTCGAGCAGCTCATGGTCGAGGCCGGCTTGTTGCGCGAGGGTGAGAGCCTGTATGACACGGCCAACATCCGCCTGATGCACCACCTGAACGCGGCGCTGCGCTCGCACGCGCTCTACAAGCGCGACGTTGAATACATCGTGCGCGGCGGGGAAGTCATCATCGTGGATGAATTCACCGGCCGCACGATGCCGGGTCGGCGCTGGTCGGACGGGCTGCATCAGGCGATCGAGGCCAAAGAGGCCGTGCGCGTGCGCGAGGAGAATCAGACCGTCGCCTCGATCACGTTCCAGAACTATTTTCGTCTCTACAAGAAGCTCGCTGGCATGACCGGCACCGCGGACACCGAGGCGCCGGAATTCCTGCAGATCTACGGCCTCGAGGTCGTCGTCATCCCCACCCACCGGGATATGATCCGCAAAGATAATCCGGATTTCGTCTATCTGAATCAGAAGGACAAATTCGAAGCGATCATCGAGGACATCAAGGACTGTGTGCAGCGCGCGCAGCCGGTGCTGGTTGGCACGACCTCGATCGAGACCTCGGAATTCCTCTCCGGTCTGCTGAGCAAGCAGGCTATTGCGCATCAGGTGCTCAACGCCAAGCAGCACGAGCGCGAAGCGCACGTGATCGCGCAGGCCGGCCGCCCCGGCACGGTGACCATAGCCACGAACATGGCCGGCCGCGGCACCGATATCGTGCTCGGCGGCAATCTGGAAGCCGAGTTCGCGGCGCTGCGCGAGGCACAAAGCCTCGAGCCGGACGCCGCCGTCGCGCCGCCGGCGCAGGCCGAAGCGCGGCGCGAGGCGATCAGAGCGGCCTGGCAGTCACGCCATGATCAGGTCATCGGCGCAGGCGGGCTGCACATCGTCGGCACGGAGCGTCATGAGTCGCGGCGCATCGACAATCAGTTGCGCGGCCGCTCGGGACGCCAGGGGGACCCGGGCTCGAGCCGCTTCTATCTGTCGATGGAAGACAATCTGATGCGCATCTTCGGCGATCCGGCGCGCACCCAGCGGCTGCTGCAATTCGCCGGCATGAAGGCAGGCGAAGTCATCGAGAGCGGCATGCTCACGCGCCAGATCGAGAAGGCGCAGCGCAAGGTCGAGTCGCACAATTTCGATATCCGCAAACAGTTGCTGCTGTTTGACGATGTGGCGAACGATCAGCGCAAAGTCATCTACCAGCAGCGCACGGAGATTCTCGGCACCGCCGACATGAGCACGGCGATCATCGAGATGTTCGACGATGCGCTCAACGGCCTGCTCGATGAGTTCGTCGCGCCCAGCAGCGCGCCGCAGGACTGGAATCTGGAGGGCCTGCAGCAGGCGTTGCGGCGCGACTTCAACGTGACTGTGACGCCGGGCAGCTGGCTCGAGAGTGAGCCGGAGCTGGAGGCCGCGGTGCTGCGCGCGCGCGTGCTGGAGGCCGTGCGCGGCGCCTATCAGCAGAAGATCGAGCGCACCGGCGCGCCGATCATGCGCCACGTCGAGCGCGACGTGGTGCTGCGCACGCTCGATCAGCACTGGCGCGATCATCTGGCGGCCATGGATTATCTGCGCCAGGGCATACACCTGCGCGGCTACGCGCAGAAGGACTATCGCTTCGAATACAAGCGCGAGGCCTTCGAGCTGTTCTCGGCCATGCTCGATCGGGTGCGCTTCGATACGGTCTCGACGCTCGCGAAGATCGAGGTGCGCACGCCCGAGCAGATCGAGCGCGATGAGGCCGAGCGGCGCGAGCGGCTGATGCGGGCGCTGCAGGCGCAGCACGCCGAGGTGCTGCCCTTGCTCGGGGCTGCTGAGGCCGAGCCAGCTGCACCCCCGTCTGGACGGCCGCCGGCTGCTCAGACGCTGACCGCGCCCAGGCCAGGCGAGCCGCTCGAGCCGGTCGCGCCCTTCGTGCGTCAGGAGCGCAAGGTTGGGCGCAACGAGCCCTGTCCGTGCGGATCGGGTAAGAAGTTCAAGCACTGCCACGGCGCCCTGGCGGGCAACGAGTGAGCGCGCTCGTGCGCGTGGCCGCAGCGCTGCTGTTTGATGCCGACGGACGTGTGCTGCTCGCGCAGCGGCCGCAGGGCAAGCCCATGGCGGGCCTGTGGGAGTTTCCGGGCGGCAAGCTCGATGGCTCGGAAACCCCGGAGCAGGCGCTGCGCCGGGAACTGCGCGAGGAGCTCGGAATTGACCTGTGCCGCTGTCATCTGCTGCGGCAATTGCGGCATGATTACGGGCAGTACGTGGTCGAGCTCGAGGCGTTCGTCGTCGATGAGTATCGGGGCGAGCCTGCGGGCCTCGAGGGGCAGCGGCTGCAGTGGGTGAGCCCGGCCGCGCTGTCGCAGCAGGCGCTCCTGCCGGCAGACCTGCCGATTGTTGAGGCTCTGAATGCTCAAGAGGTGAACGCACATGGCGCAGGACACCGGCATGCCGGATATCCAGCTCGATAGCACCAGTCTGTATCGCGAGGACATCTTCACCGATCGTAAGGCGGGCACAATACGCCGCCTGATGCCCGTGCTGATCGACGGCAGTACCGATCCGAAGCGCGCGGTGCTGTACTCAGGGCAGACGCAATTGCTGACGCCCAATGGCGTGCTGCCACTGGGCTTCGAGATCGAGGCGGCTACGCTGGAGGAGGCGGTCGCGAAGTTCCCGGCAGCGGTCAAGAGTGCGCTCGAGCAGGCGATCGAGGAGGCGCGCGAGTTTCGGCGCGAGAGCGCCTCGCGCATCGTGGTGCCCGACGTGGGCGGCGGCGCGCTGCCAGGCGGCGGCAAGATCAAGCTCTAGCGAGGACGCGGCTCCTCGCTCGGCGCGGCAGCCTCATCGGCAAGCTCTGCGCTATCCCCGGCAATGGCATGTTTCTCGCCTAGCCACGCGCCCAGGTCAATCAGCCGGCAGCGCTCGCCGCAGAACGGCCGATAGGGATACGCGTCCGACCACTCGATCTCGCGTTTGCAGGTGGGACAAGGCAAGCGCATAGCCATCCGGTTGCACCTAGGTGCAGCAGATGAGTGTGAAAGGCACGTTCGTCTCGCACTGCGTGGAGCGCTGCTCGAGGCCGTGCCACTCCAGAAAGCGCATGCTGCAGCGGTAATGACTGCCGCTGATCTCCGGATAAAGCCCGATGCCGGGCGGCAGGCTGATGCGCAGCAGCTGGTACGGGGTGTCGCGGTCGAAGGTGATGTTGAACACGCCACCGGGTGCATGTTCCTCGCGCGCGCGCCCGTTCTGGCGCGTCAGCCACAACAGCTCCGCAATCGCATCACACAGCGGGCGCAGCAACGTGAGCCAGCGCCCGAAGGATTCGATGCGACTGTCGGTCGGCTCATTGAGCCAGAAGAAGTAATCCGGCAGATCAAACTCGCAGGTGCCGCCGGGAATGGCGCTGCGGTGCTTGATGGCGGCCAGGAACTCAGAGTCGCGCAATGGCTGCAGCCAGGAGCCGCCGACCCCGGCGAGTTCGGAGCGCAGGCGCACGAGGTTCGTCAGTAAGGCGCGCAGACGCATCGTATCGATGCCGGCGCGATGCTGAAACTCGTTCAGGGACACCAGATGACGCTCGAGCTCCTTGAGCACGTCGGTGCGCACATCCCCGCGCGTGAGAATCGCGAGCATGTCGAGCAGACTGCCGACCGCCGCGCGGCTGCTCCAGGGACTGCCGATCTCGTTATGGTAGAGCGCCTGGCTGTAGAGAAAGTCCAGGCGCAGAAAAGTACGCATCCGCTCGTTCAGCGGCTGCTCGAACATCGAGGCTTCCAGGGCGGTCTCGGCTGTGCTGGCGGGCTCGGCCATGTGAGCTATTGTGCTTGAGGGCCGCCGCGCACGTAAATGTCCGTGAGCGCCCCGGCCGCGCGGCCCTCAGGCGCTCTTGTGAGCGCGCTCGGCGGCCAGCTGCAGGTAGCGCTCGTGCAATGCGCCGACCTGCGCGCGCAGCCCCTGCGCAGCCGCATCATTGACGATCACATCATCGGCGATTGCCAGCCGGGCGGCTCGGCTCGCCTGCGCGGCCAGGATCGCCTGGGCTTGCGCTGCGCTGCTGCCATCGCGCGCGCGCAGGCGCTGCAGCTGCAATGCTTCGGGACTGTCCACGACCAATATCCGATCGTAGCGGTCGGACAGGTTGTTTTCGACCAGCAAGGGTACGATATGGAGTTGGTAGGGACCGGGCGCGCGCTTTGCCAATTGCTCGGTGCGCTCGTGGATCGCCGGGTGCAGCAAGGCTTCGAGCTCACGTCGCAGGGGCTCGTGCGCGAACACAAGCTGGCGCAATGCCGCGCGATCCAGATCCCCCTTGGAGTCGCGGATTTGCTCGCCGAAGCGCGCGAACAGTTGCGCGCGCAGCGCGCTGCCAGGAGCGATCACCTCGCGCGCGATGCGATCGGCATCCAGGATCGGCACACCGAGGACCGCAAACAATTGCGCTACGGTGCTCTTGCCGCTGGCGATGCCACCGGTGAGGCCAATGCGCAATGCAGGGTGCTGGGCGGCCGCCGCAGTGCTCATGCGCCGCCGGCGCGGTACAGACCCAGGTAGCGCGCGACGAGCTGCGGGCCCCACATCATCGCGAGCCAACCCGCGGCCGCCAGAAAGGGTCCGAATGGGATGGGCGTGCCGCGATCCTGGCGGCGCAAAAGAATCAGGGTCGTGCCCACCAGCGCCCCGACCAGTGCCGAGAGCAGCACGATCGGCAGCAGCATCTGCAGACCCAGCCAGGCGCCCAGTGCCGCAAGCAGTTTGAAATCCCCGTAGCCCATGCCTTCCTTGCCGGTCAGCAGTCGAAAGCCATGATAGATCAGCCACAACGAGACATAACCGGCGGCGGCACCGCTGATGGCGCTGACCGGCGCCACGGGCAGATTGCTGGCGCTTGAGCTCCAGCCCGTCAGACTTGCAAGCAGCCCGAGCCACAGCAGGGGCAGCGTCAGAGAGTCGGGCAGCAACTGATGATCCAGATCGATAAAGGCCAGCGCGATCAGGAACCAGGTCACGAGCATGGCGCACAGGCCGGTGGTCTGCAGGCCGAACCTTAAGACCACGAGGGCCGTGAGCGCGCCAGTGAGCAATTCGATCGCCGGATAGCGCGCGCTGATGCGTGCCTGGCAGTACGCGCAGCGGCCGCGCAACAGCACAAAGCTCAGCACCGGGATGTTGTGGAGCGCGCGGATCGTTGCATGGCACGAGGGACAAGCCGAGCGCGGCACAATCAGATTGAAGGGGGCGCTTTGCTCAGGCTGTGCCGGCGGCAGCGAGGGGCTCTGGGACTGCGCGCACTCGGCGCGCCACTGCCGCTCGAGCATCAGCGGCAGGCGGTAGATGACGACGTTGAGAAAACTGCCGACGATCAGGCCGAGCAGCGCTGCGGCCAGGACGCCTGCCGCCAGTGGTAGCCCCAGCAGTTCCACACGGTCAGACGACTGAGCCGAGCTTGAAGATGGGCAGATACATGGCGATGACCATGCCGCCGACGAGCACGCCAAGCACCGCCATGATCAGGGGCTCGAGCAGGCTCGACATGCTGTCGACCGCCGCATCAACGTCCTCTTCATAGAAGGTCGCGACCTTGCCCGACATGGCATCGAGCGAGCCGGATTCCTCCCCGACCGCGATCATCTGCACCACCATATTCGGAAACAGGCCCGTGTTCTCCATCGCGCGCTGCAGGCGCTGGCCGGTGGCGACCTCATCGCGCATTTTCATCACGCCGTCTTCGTAGACAATATTGCCGCAGGCGCCGGCTACCGACTCGAGTGCTTCCACCAGCGGTACGCCGGCGGCGAACATCGTCGAGAGCGTGCGCGCGTAGCGCGCGATGGCGGCCTTCTTGAGGATCGGGCCGATGATCGGCAGTTTGAGCGAGACGCGGTCCAGGAACTCGCGCATCTTGCGCGAGCGCTTCTTGAAGTAAAAGAAGGTATAGCCCAACCCGCCGGCGACGATGGCCATGTAGAGGCCCTTGGCCTGCACGAACTTGGACAGATTCACGACCATCTGCGTGAAGGCAGGCAAGTCAGCGCCGAAGCCCTTGAACAGGCTCTCGAACTGCGGAATCACGAAGATCAGCAGGATCAACGATACGATCACGGCGACGACCAGCACAGCGGCGGGATAGAAGAGTGCCTTCTTGACCTTCTTCTTGATCGCCTCGCTCTTCTCCTTGTAGGTCGCGACCTTGTCGAGCAGCGTCTCGAGCGCGCCGGACTGCTCGCCCGCTTCGACCAGATTGACGAACAGGTCGTCGAAATACAGTGGATGCTTGGCGAGCGCCTCGTGCAGCGAAGTGCCGCCCTCCACGTCGCTTTTGATGTCGAGCACGAGTCGCTGCATCGCCGGCTTCTCATGGCCATTGCCGACGATTTCGAAGGCCTGCACCAGCGGTATGCCGGCGCCGAGCATCGTGGCGAGCTGGCGGCTGAAGATCGCGATGTCTTCGGCTTTGACCGAACCGCCGCTCTTGAAGGCCTGCGACTGCTTACGAATGCGTGTGGCCACGACGCCTTGGCGGCGCAACTCGCTCTTCAGAGCCTGTTCATTCGCCGCCACGCTGCGGCCCTTGATGCGTTGGCCCTTCTTGTCCATACCCTCCCAACGGTACGCCACGTCCCGTTTGAGGGTGCGAATCGCACTGGTCGCTTGCGCCATGACTTTATCCTGTCTCTTGCCCCTGTAGGGCGCTCTATTCGATGGTCACGCTGTTGATTTCCTCGAGCGTGGTCATACCGGATCGGACTTTTTCCAGACCCGAGCGGCGCAAGTCCCAGACGCCTTCTTTCACGGCCTGCTCGGCAATGTTCTGCGCATGGCCCCCCGCCATGATAATGCGGCCCAGCTCTTCGCTCACCTCCATGACCTGGTATATGCCGACGCGCCCCTTGTAGCCATCGGTGCAGTTCGTGCAGCCCTTGGCAGCGTAGATCTTGATGCCGCTGGCGATATCGTTTTCCTGAAAGCCCTCCTTACGCAAGGCTTCGGCCGGCACCTCGAGCGGCTGCTTGCAATGCTGACACAAGCGTCGCGCCAGGCGCTGCGCGATGATCAGGCTCACGGAAGTGGCGATCGCGTAGGGCTTGACGCCCATGTCGACCAACCGCGTCAGCGTCTGCGGCGCATCGTTGGTGTGCAGGGTCGAGAGCACCAGGTGACCGGTTTGCGCGGCTTTGATCGCGATCTCGGCGGTCTCCAGATCGCGTATCTCACCGACCATGACGACGTCGGGATCCTGGCGCAGAAAGGCGCGCAGCGCCGCGGCGAAGGTCAGGCCAACCTTGTTATTGACGTTGACCTGATTCACGCCGGGCAGATTGATTTCCGCCGGGTCTTCCGCCGTGGAGATGTTGGTGTCTTCGCGATTCAGAATATTGAGCCCGGTGTAGAGCGATACCGTCTTGCCGCTGCCGGTCGGGCCCGTCACCAGGATCATTCCCTGGGGCTTGGCCAGGTGCTTCATGTACAGATCTTTCTGGAACGACTCGTAGCCGAGCGCATCGATCCCGAGCATCGCCTGGGAGGGATCCAGAATACGCAGCACGATCTTCTCACCGTAGAGAGTCGGGCAGCTGCTGACCCGAAAATCGATCGCGCGCGTCTTGGACAGGCGCATCTTGATGCGTCCGTCCTGCGGCACACGCCGCTCGGCGATGTCGAGTCGGGACATGACCTTCAGGCGCGCGGCGATCTTGCCCGTGAGCTGCACCGGCGGCTGCGCAACCTCGCGCAGTACGCCGTCGATGCGCAGGCGTACGCGAAAGATCTTCTCGTAGGGCTCGAAGTGAATGTCCGAGGCGCCGCGGCGTATCGCATCCAGCAGAACTTTGTTGACGAAGCGCACGATCGGCGCGTCTTCAACATCGTCGCGGCCCACCTCCGTGGTGGTCTCGTCATCGCCGCCGGAGACTTCAAGGGATTCGAGATCGACACCTTCCTCATCGCTGAGGTTGGGCATCGTCGTGTCGACCTGCTCGATGGCCTTGTCCAGCAGCCGCTGCAGTTTGTCGTCCTCGACGACGATGGCCTCGATACCCAGCCCACACTGAAATTTGATCTCATCGATCGCGTGCAGATTGGTGGGATCGGCGACACCCAGAAACAGTCGCTTGCCACGCTTGAACAAGGGCAGCACGCGATGCTTGGCCAGCAATTTGTCGCTGACGGCGCGCACGGCCTCCAGATCCACGACCAACGCATCCAGGTCCAGCAACGGCACGCCATATTCGGCGGACGCCGCGATCGCGATATCGCGTGCCTTGGCGATGCCGCCGACTACCAGCTGTGTCACGAAGCTCGTCTTCTTGCCCGTGGCCGATTGCAGCGCGGCGTACATGCCCGATTCGCTCACGACGCCATCCTGCACCAGGCGCTGGGGCAGGCCGCCCAGGTTCGAGCGCGACGCAATGGCTAAAGAAGCGTTATCATTCATGTACTTAGGAGGTCACCGGCCAGGTCCAGCACGCAGTCTAGTCTACATAAGTAGGGCGGTCGATCAATGTCAAATATCTCGCAGATATTTGCACATCCCGGCAGGGCTCTGCGTGACTGGGTCCCCAAAAAAGCGAGCCTGCGAGGCAGGCGGGGCGAACCGGCGACGGTGTGGTGCCTTCAGGCGCAGCAGCGCGGCAGCGTACTGCCCCTGCGGCCCAAAGCTCAGCTCTGGCAATTGCGCGGCAGGTACTTCACAGTCGCTATGGTCGTCAGTGCGGCGGTACCCCCGACCGTCGTGGCACCCGTAGGCAGCGCCTGCTTGCCGCAGATCCAGACAATGTCGCCGTTCGCATCCAGCGCGGCGTAGATCGCCAGATTGAACGTTGCAATCTTCGCGTTCGCACGGTTGCCGTAGGTCGCCACGATCTCACCGTTTCCCGGCGTAGCCACGGCCGAAACGTACTGACCCGTCATCGCGCCGGTGAAGTTCAAGCCGAGCGCCGCATCCGTGGCGGTCAGCGAAGTCGGCCAGCTGCCGTGCTGCGCGTAGTAGTCCTCCATCGCGACTTTGACGCCGTCCATGAGGGTTGCGCCTTCCGTGACCTGCGCGCGAATCGTGTAGTCCTGATAGGCCGGAATGGCGATCGCGGCCAGAATGCCGATGATGGCCACGACGATCATCAGCTCAATCAAAGTAAAGCCTTGCTGCGCGATCTTCATTGGCTCCTAAGCCTCCATTCAGCACTGCGCCTTTACGTGCGCTCAATCCTAGCCGTGCGCCCACCGAGGGCTCTGCGATCAGGTTCTCAGATAAGTCTCAAGCCCGTCGTTGGGAGGGGCTCGAGGCGGGGTGCCGCGTATGCGGCACCCCGCGTCGGGCAAACTCGATCAGCTCTGGCAATTGCGGGGCAAGTACTTCGCCGCCGGTATGGTCGTCAGGGCGGCAGTGCCGCCGACTGTCGTGGCACCTGTAGGCAGGGTCTGCAAACCGCAGATCCAGACGATGTCGCCGTTGGCATCCAGCGCGGCGTAGATCGAAAGGTTGAAGGTTGCGATCTTCGCGTTCGCACGGTTGCCGTAGGTCGCGATGATCTCACCATTACCCGGAGTGGCCACGGCCGATACGTACTGACCCGTCATGGCGCCAGTGAAGTTCAAGCCGAGAGCCGCATCCGTGGCGGTCAGCGAAGTCGGCCAGCTGCCGTGCTGCGCGTAGTAGTCCTGCATGGCGACTTTGACGCCGTCCATGAGTGTTGCGCCTTCAGTGACCTGCGCGCGAATCGTGTAGTCCTGATAGGCCGGAATGGCGATCGCGGCCAGAATGCCGATGATGGCCACGACGATCATCAGTTCGATGAGCGTAAAGCCTCTTTGCATAGTCTTCATAAGTCGAGAGCTCCAATTGTGTGTTATAGGGCTGCGGCCCTGCCGCCGCTGACCTTCATAGATGCAATGTGCGTGCCAGGGTTCAAGTCAATCGTATCTTCCTGTTTATATTAGAGTTAATACGAACTGAACATAAGCGTCAGGGGGCTTTGGCGACAGCCCGAGTCAGTCGCTGACCAGAAGTGACAGGAATTGTCACTGCCTGCGCAGGCCTGTTATTCGATGCCGAGTTTTTTGACCCGATAACGCAGCGCCCGAAAGCTCATGCCCAGTAATCGGGCGGCCGCGGTCTTGTTGTAACGCGTCTGCTCGAGCGCCTTGATGATCGCATCGCGCTCGATTCTCTCGAGCTGATCCTCGAGCGCTGCACTCGTGCCGGCGCCTGCGCAGGCCGCCAGTACTGCGCTGGCGCCCGGCGCTCCATTCGCGTTGGCGCCGATGTCGGGGTTGCCGGGCGCCGCGGCAACAGCGGCCGCGCTGAGCGCGCGCAGTTGCAGGTCCTGCACATCGATCTGACCGGAAGCCGACAGCGCCACCGCACGCTCGAGGATGTTTTCCAGCTCGCGCACGTTTCCCGGGAACGCGTAGCGCTGCAGGGCCGCGTAGGCCTCCGGGGTTATCTGCGGGGCTCGCAGGCCGATGCGCGCGGACAGTCGCGCCAGGATGTTGCCCGCCAGTTCAGGGATGTCATCAGGGTGCTCGCGCAACGCCGGCACCTGGATCTCGATCACGTTGATGCGGTAATACAGATCCTCCCGGAAGCGTCCCTGCGCGACCATTTCGGCCAGCGGCTTGTGGGTCGCGGACAGTATGCGCACGTCGATCGGCACTTCACGCTGCTCGCCGATCGGGCGCAGTGCTTTTTCCTGGATCACGCGCAGCAACTTGACCTGCATGTGCAGCGGCAGATCGGCGATCTCATCAAGAAACAAGGTGCCGCCTTCCGCACTTTGCACCAGTCCCTTCTTGTCGGCTACGGCGCCCGTGAAGCTGCCGCGCTTGTGGCCGAAGAGCTCGCTTTCCATGAGCTCGGAGGGAATGGCGCCGCAGTTCACGGGCACAAAAAGGCAGTCCGCTCTGGCGCCACTGTCATGGATCAGCCGCGCCACGAGCTCCTTGCCCGTACCGGACTCCCCGGTGATGTGCACGGGCGCCTGGCTGCGCGATACGCGTCCGATCAGCTCGCGCAGCGAGCTCATCGCGCGCGAATGACCCATCAGTCGCGGCCCCGGATAGGCATGCGCTCCCGTCTCGGCGGCCTCGAGCACGGCCGCGGCCGGTGCGCCGGCGGCGAGTTTCACGGCGGTGGCCACGAGCTTGCGCAGCACGCCAAGATCCAGCGGCTTGGAGACGAAGTCGAAAGCCCCGAGTTTGAGCGCACGCACCGCGGACTCGACGTTGCCGTGTGCCGTGATGACGGCCACCGGCAACTCGGGGTGATGCTCCTGGATGTAGGCGACCAGGTCCAGCCCATCCCCATCGGGAAGGCGCATGTCCGTGAGGCACAGACCGAAGCTCTGCGTGGCCAGCTGGGCGCGCGCGCCGGCCAGATCGCTCGCCGATGCGCTGGCCAGATTCATGCGAGCGAGCGTCAGCGATACCAGCTCGATCAGATCAGGCTCATCATCGACGATCAGTACCGTGGGCTTCAGCGACATACGGCCTTTAGGAATACAGATCGTGCCAACGGTTTGGGTCGGCGAAGACCATGCGAAAGATGCTGCCGCCGCCCTCGCGCGCCTCGTGCAGCAGTGTCGCGCGGTTCGCGGCTGCGAGCTCTCGGGCCAGAAACAGGCCAAGCCCCGTGCCGCGCTGCGCGCGCGTGAAGAAGGGCTCAAATATGCGCTCGGCATCCGCGATGGCGATGCCTGGCCCGCGATCGGCGATCTGCAGGTAGGGTCGACCCATGCCACCGAGCCGGCCGTAGCGCAGCTCGATCGGCGCGTCGCCGGCGTGCGGCAGCGCATGCATCACGGCGTTCTGAGACAGGTTCCAGACGATCTGATGCAGCTGGCTGCCATCGATGTGCACTTCAACGTCGTCGGAGGCCGGGTCAATGCGCAACTGCTGCCACTGCAATTGCTCGGTGGCACAGAATTCCTCGCGAAAGCGCGCGGTCCAGGCCCCGAGGCGCAAAGCCTC
>Ga0181537_10003516_pt1 | contig 13375 bp, 12 predicted proteins | sample PEATcosm2014_Bin_39_FD_119765 | JGI IMG/M metagenome (GOLD analysis project Ga0181537, IMG submission 119765) | Peatland microbial communities from MTU Mesocosm Facility, Houghton, MI, USA - PEATcosm2014_Bin23_10_metaG | ecosystem: Environmental > Terrestrial > Soil > Wetlands > Peat | place...
GCGCACCCGCCTCGCTTTCGAGACCGGCATCAACACCATGGGCGGCAACGCCATCTTCGTCGATCAGACAAATTCACCATTAGGAGAACGCGAATCCATCGCCGATGTCGCCCGCAATGTCGAGCGCTGGGTCGACGTAATCGTGCTGCGTACGTACGCCCACGACACCATCACGGAGATGGCCGCGAACTCGCGCGTACCCGTCATCAACGCGCTCTCTGACTTCGAGCACCCCTGCCAGGCCCTCGCCGACTTCATGACTCTCGAAGAGCATTTCGGCTCCGCACGCGGCCTCAACTTCACCTACGTGGGCGATGGCAACAACGTCTGCCACTCGCTTATGCTCACCGGCGCGCAACTCGGCTCCAACGTCACCGTGGCTACGCCGCGCGGCTACTCACCTGACATTGAAATCGTCACCAAGGCCCGCGAAATCGCCGACGCCAACGGTTGCGAAGTACGCCTTCTGCAGGATCCCAACGCAGCCGCTGAAGGTGCCGACGCCATCTACACCGACGTCTGCGTAAGCATGGGCATGGAGCACGAGTCCAGCAAGCGCGCCCCCATCTTCCGCCCGTTCCAGGTCAACGACGCCCTTATGTCCAAAGCCGCGCCAAGCGCCGTTTTCATGCATTGCCTGCCCGCGCGCCGCAACGCGGAAGTCACCGACTCAGTCCTCGACGGCCCGCAGTCCATCGTCTTCGATCAGGCCGAAAACCGCATGCACGTGCAGAAAGCATTGCTGCTCCTGCTCCTCGGCGGCCTCGCCAACACCGCAAGTTTTCAGTAGCGAGTTCGTAGTTCATAGTTCTTAGTTCACAGTCGCCCCGCAGTCTTGCGCCACGACCACAGCAACTATGAACTGCGAACTAAGAACTGCGAACTTTAAGAACTAAGAACTGTGAACTTTTAAAGGAATCCATGTCCGTAATTCTCGAATCCGTGCCCGTCGGCCAAAAAGTCGGCATTGCCTTCTCAGGCGGGCTTGACACCTCTGCCGCCCTCCACTGGATGAAGCAGAAGGGCGCCATCCCCTACGCCTATACCGCGAATCTCGGTCAGCCCGACGAAACCGACTACGACGCCATCCCGCGCGCGGCCCTCGAATACGGCGCCGAAAAAGCCCGCCTCATCGACTGCCGCGCCCAGCTTGTTCGCGAAGGCATCGCCGCGCTCCAGGCCGGCGCATTCCACATCAGCACCGCGGGCGTTACTTACTTCAACACCACCCCCATCGGCCGCGCCGTCACCGGCACCATGCTCGTCTCCGCCATGCATGAGGACGACGTCCACATCTGGGGCGACGGCTCCACCTTCAAAGGCAATGACATCGAGCGCTTTTATCGTTACGGCCTCCTCGTCAATCCCAACCTCAAAATCTATAAGCCCTGGCTCGACGCCGCATTCATCGACGAGCTAGGCGGCCGCGCCGAGATGTCCGCCTTCATGCAACAATCCGGCTTCGCCTATAAAATGTCGGCCGAGAAGGCCTACTCCACCGACTCCAACATCCTCGGCGCAACCCACGAAGCCAAGGACCTCGAGCACCTTTCCACGTCTATAAAAATCGTCGATCCCATCATGGGCGTTGCCTCCTGGCGTGACGATGTCGAAGTCCAGCGCGAGCAAGTCTCCGTGCGTTTTGAAGAAGGCTTCCCCGTCGCCCTCAACAGCCGCCAATTCACCGACCCCGTCGAGCTTCTTCTCGAAGCCAATCGCATCGGTGGCCGCCACGGCCTCGGCATGTCCGATCAAATTGAGAACCGCATCATCGAAGCCAAGTCCCGCGGCATCTACGAAGCCCCCGGCCTCGCCCTGCTCTTCATTGCTTACGAGCGGCTGATCACAGGCATTCACAACGAGGACACCATCGAGCAGTATCGCGACAATGGCCGCAAGCTAGGCCGCCTCCTCTACCAGGGCCGCTGGTTTGACTCACAGGCCATCATGCTTCGCGAGTCCGCCCAGCGCTGGGTCGCCCAACCCATTACCGGCGAAGTCACCCTCGAGCTGCGTCGCGGCAACGACTACTCCATCCTCAACACCGAGTCGCCCAACCTCACCTTCCATCCCGAGCGCCTCAGCATGGAAAAGACCGAGTCAACCTTTTCCCCGCGCGACCGCATCGGACAATTAACCATGCGCAATCTCGACATCACCGACACCCGCGACAAGTTATTGACCTATGCCGCGGCCGGCCTCCTCACCCTGAGCAAAGGCATTGAGATGCCCAAATTGAACAGCTCAAACGATAAGAATTAGCGTAAGGTACGCCTGAATCAATGTCCAACGAACAACAATCCGTAAAAATGTGGTCCGGCCGCTTTCGCGAGCCACTCGATAGCGACTTCGAAAAGTGGCAGCGTTCCATCGTCTTTGACTGGCGCCTCCTCCCGCAGGAAGTAGCCGCCAGCAAAGCCCACGCGTCGGCTCTTATCGCCGCCGGTATCCTCACTGCGGAAGAAGGCGCGGAGATCCGTGCCGCCCTCGACTCCATCGCCGCCGATCACGCCTCCGAGGAGGGCCAGGCCCTCGTGCGCAATCACCCCTCCGCCGAAGACATTCATCATTTCGTCGAGCTTTCGCTGGTCAACCGCATCGGTTCCCTCGGTCTCAAGCTTCACACCGGCCGCAGCCGTAACGAGCAAATCGCAACTGACCTGCGCCTTTACGTCCGCACTCAAATCTCGCTCGTGGTCGAATCCCTCGCGCAATGGGCCAACGCGCTCGTCCAACAGGCCCACGCCGCGGGCGACTCCGTCATGCCCAGCTACACTCACCTCCAGCGCGCCGAACCGGTCCTCGTTGCCCACTGGCTTCTCGCCTACGTCGAGATGATTCTCCGCGACGTAACCCGCCTGCAGGATTGTTCCGCGCGTCTCGACTACTGCCCGCTAGGTTCCGGCGCAGTCGCCGGCGCAACCCTCGTCCTCGACCGCACCATCGCCGCGCGCGAACTCAGTTTCACCGCTCCCACCGCCAACTCCATCGATGCCACCAGCGATCGCGACTTCGTTCTCGAATACTTGCACGCGCTTACCTTTGTCGGCCTCCACCTCAGCCGCTTCGCTGAGGAAATCACCCTCTTCGCCACTGCGGAATTCGGATTCGTCGCTCTGCCTGAAGCGTTCTCCACCGGCTCCAGCGCCATGCCGCAAAAGAAAAATCCCGACCTTACCGAACTCATCCGCGCCAAGGTCGGCCGTATCCACGGTGCCGCGCAAACCGTCACTTTGCTGCTCAAAGGCCTGCCCCTGGCCTACAATAAAGATATGCAGGAAACCCAGGAGCCGGCCTTTGCGGTTGAATTCGTGCCTCAGATGCTGACACTTGTAGCGCGCTTCACCGACGCTCTTCAATTCAATCGCGAGCGCATGGCAGAGGCCGCGCAAGTCGGCTATCTCAACGCCATGGCCGCGGCCACTTATCTAGTCCATAAGGGCGTTCCCTTTCGCACTGCGCACGAAAAGATTGGAAATGCTGTCCGCTTCGCGCTCCAGGAAGGCGTTGAACTGCGCGATTTAGCCATCAATGAACTGCGCGCATTCGGCCCCGAGTTCGATGAGGATTTCTTCGCCGCGGTCACCCTCAACGCCACCCTCGATTGCCACGACGTGATCGGTGGAACCGCCCGCGAGCGCGTCCATCAAGCCCTTGCCGCCGCAAGTGATCGGATTGCCGGGATTGCCCGGATTGCCCGCATCGCCGCAATTTCACAGGAGGCCGTCCATGCTCATACGTAAGGCCCTCCTTCAGGACGCAACCAACGTCTACGACCTCGTCAACTCGCTCTCCACCGACGGCACGCTGCTCCGCCGTCCGTTCGCCGAGATCTGCGAGAACATCCGCGACTTCACCATCGCCGAATCCGACAGCGGCGTCTTCCTCGGCAACGGCGCGCTCCATCTTTACGGCCCCCATCTCGCCGAAGTTCGCTCCATCGTCGTCAAGCCTGAAGCCAAAAGCCAGGGAGCCGGCGGCCGCATCCTCGGCGCACTCATCGAAGAAGCGGAAGAACACGGCATCCAGTCCGTCTGCCTCTTCACCCGCATACCCGACTTCTTCTTCAAGTACGGTTTCCGCACCGTCGAAGATAAGTCCGAGTTACCGGACAAGATATTCAAAGACTGCCAGACCTGCCCGCGCCTCCACCGTTGCGACGAAGTAGCCATGGTCCGCGGCCGCATCCCAAGAATCTCCATCCTGGGCCCGCGCCTCGAAGCCCAGCAGCTAGTCCGCCTCTCCGGCTAACTCAGGCATAACTCGATCTATCCAGCAACAACGAGTTACCCATCCATCGCGCAGACTCATCGCGCGATGAGTGGGAACCAATTAACTCCGCATCGCAAGACTCGCCGCTCCTACAACAACCTGCCCATAGCTAAGCCCTCCATCCCCAGGGCTAACGTTGCGATGCTGATACACCTCAAACCCCTCTTCTTCCAGCCCAGCCCGCAGCAGCCGCGAAAGCCTGCGATTGTGCATGCAACCGCCACTCAGAGCAACCACATTGATGCTCGTCTCTATCCGCGCGATACCCGCGGCATTGATGAATCCCTCCACAACACCCGCATGAAACCGCGCGGAAATCCACCTCGCCGGCACACCACGCCACAGGTCTTCCAGCACCGCCTTCCACATCTTCCCCGTCTTGATCACAGCCACGCTGCCTGTCTCTACCGCCGCCGAGTGCAACTCCGGCCAATATCCCCCCTGCTCAATCCGGTCCAGCTCGTCAACAGCAATCCCTTCCAGCTCCATCGCGGCCTGTGCCTCATAGTCAACCACTCGGCGCCCCAGCACAACAGCAGCCACCGCATCAAATAGCCGCCCCAGGCTCGAAGTCATCGGCGAGTTAATGCCCCGCTCAATCATCCGCTTCATCACTCGCACTTCACTCGCCTGCGCGCCAAGCAACTTCACAATCTGTTCCGACTCCACATCGAACCCCGCAGCATGAAGCGCCCCCAGCGCCATCCTCCAAGGCTCTTTCACCGCCGCATCCCCACCCGGCATCGGTACATACTCCAAATGCGCAAACCGCCTAAATCTCTCGGGATTGGGCCCACCCAGCCGCGCAATCAAAACTTCCCCGCCCCAAATTCGTCCATCAGTCCCATACCCGGTCCCATCGAGCGCCAGTCCAATCACAGGTCCCGTCAGCCCATGCTCCGCCATGCACCCAGCCACATGCGCATGATGATGTTGCACCGCAATCGTCTTAATTCCACGCTCCCGCGCCCACTCCTTCGCCCACGCGGTCGACAAATATCCCGGATGCAAATCGTGCACCACCACCTCCGGCTCAATCTCAAACGTCCGCATCAGGTGCTCCAGAGACTCTTTGAAAAACTCCATCCCAGTCAGGTTCTCCAAATCCCCCAGGTGCTGGCTCTGATACACCATCCGTCCGCGCGCCAGCGCAAACACATTCTTCAAGTGTCCGCCCACAGCCAGCAGCGGAGGCGCGTCAAAATGCCGCCCGGACGGTAACTCCAAATTCAACGGGACACCCAGAGGCACAAATCCCCGCGCCCGTCGAATCAACTGCGGCGACCCATCCACCACAGCGGCCACGGAATCGTCGCACCGCTGCAAAATCTCCCTGTCGTGCATCAGGAACGCATCCGCAATCCCCCTCAACCGAACCAGCGCCTCGTCGTTGTCAATCGCAATCGGCTCCTCGCTCAGATTCGCGCTCGTCATCACCAGCGCCGTCACGCGTTCATCGGCAAACAACAAGTGCTGCAGCGGCGCATACGGTAAGAACAGTCCCAGCCAAGGCACTCCCGGTGCAACACTCTCCGCAATCGCGCAATCGGGCCTCTTCCGCACCAGCACAATTGGCCGCGCAACGCTCGTCATCAGCCTCTCTTCTTCTTCGCTCAACACACACAAGGCGCGCCCCGCCTCCAAATCCTTCACCATCACAGCCAACGGCTTACCAAACCGGTGCTTCCGCTCCCTCAGACGCATCACCGCAGCCTCATTGGTCGCATCCACGCTCAAGTGAAATCCGCCAACGCCCTTGATGGCCATAATGTCTCCGGCTATTAGTCGATCGATGCAAGCGATCACAGGATCGTCTACGTCAATCAGGACTCCATTCGCGCCCACCATCCAAACCCGCGGCCCGCACTCCCAACAAGCATTCGGCTGCGCATGAAATCTTCGATTCAATGGATCGTCGTACTCCGCCTGGCACGCCGCGCACATCCTGAACTTTGCCATCGAAGTCTGTGGCCTGTCGTAGGGAATCCGCCTCGTAATCGTGAATCGCGGTCCGCAATTCGTGCAATTCAAAAATGGATACCGGTATCGCCGGTCTTCACGATCCAGCAGCTCCCGCAAGCAATCCCCGCAGGTCGCCGCATCCGCCGGAATCCCCGTACTTACCCGTCCCAAGACCTCGCTCGCAACAATTCGAAACTCCACATCTCCCGCAAGGGGCAACTCCCTCGTTACTACGGAATCAATTCGCGCCAGCGGTGGCGCTTCCGCCCGCAGCCGCTCAATGAACGACTCCACTTGCTCCCCCGGCCCTTCAACTTCAATCGTTACCCCATCCGTATCGTTCCCAATAAAACCCGCCAGTCCCTCCTCATGCGCAAGCCGATATATAAAGGGCCGGAAACCCACTCCCTGCACCACTCCGCGCACCACCACCCCGCGCCGCAGTGCTTCGCTCCGTTCTCGTCTTGAAGTGATTTCTTCCGTCACGGACAAGCCTCGTATCGCAACCAAGCATAGCGCATAAGCGCATTAAGTTAATCCGCCGCCACTTCCCTTGCAGCAATCCTCTCCCAAGCCGGGGCAACCATTTCCGCGCTTCCACCATTCTTATGGGGGACAGTGAATCCGGGACCGGAGTCGCCCCACGCTGTGTAAACAGTAAGTTCTCCGGTCTGTTGGAATTAACTTCAGCATCCCAACTCTGCGGTCGCTTCAAGTCACGATTCGCAGCCAACAATCAGAGAGGTCAACAATGAAGAAACTCCTGTTACTCAGTGCATTGATCAGCTTGTCTACCCTGTCCTGGGCAGAGAATCCAAAAGAAGCCAGCGTAGATCGGCTTGAACATGCCGGCGCGGTCCTCCATGAAATCATGGCCGCTCCCGATCGCGGCATTCCGGAAGAAGTTCTCGATCACGCCAGGTGCATTGCTGTTGTTCCCCACCTGGTGAAGGGTGGCTTTATCTTCGGTGCCGAAGGCGGCCGCGGCGTTGCCACATGCCGCACCCCCAACGGATGGAGCGCGCCGGCATTCTTCACCATCGGCGGTGGAAGCTGGGGACTCCAGATCGGAGTGGAAGGGATCGATCTCGTGATGATTCTCCAGGGCGACCGCGGCATGCAGCACCTGCTTTCAAGTAAGTTCCAGATTGGCGCCGATGCCTCGGCTGCCGCCGGTCCGGTAGGCCGCCACGCCTCGGCTGACACCGATTGGAAGCTCAATACCGAGATCCTCACCTACTCGCGCTCAAAGGGCCTCTTCGCAGGCATTACCTTGAATGGCCAGGTCATCCAGCGCGATGACGACTCGATGGCTGCCATGTATGGAGGCGATGTCACCACGCACGCTGTTCTCCATGGGGAGATTCCTCCGCCTCCCGCGGCTGAGCCATTCCTTCGCGCCGTCCATCACGCAAAAGAACAAGCGCAAATGCAGCAATAACTAAAACGCATTCCTCACACGGGCGCCCGGTAGGTCTTCGGTCCTTCCGGGCGTTCGACCTTGAAAGGAGAACAACCTTGCTCTGGACCGTATTTGTAATTCTGCTGATCCTGTGGCTCCTGGGATTCAGTCTGCACGTTGCAGGCAGCTTGATTCACCTGTTGCTCGTAGTCGCGCTCGTGGTCCTCGTCATCAACTTCGTGTCCGGCCGGCGCACGGTTTAACACCATTGCTAAAGGCCCCTGTTACGCTTTCCTTGTGAGCACTCACTACACTCGAAGTCGCTGCCGGGGAATAGCGCCCTTTCACATCCTCTTTCTTCCACTTCTGCTGCTCGTCGCAGCCTCTGCATCCCACGCCCAGCAACCCAACGAAGCCGCCATCATCCACGCAATCGACGCTGTGGCCGAAGCCCGCTATGCCCATCTCACCGGTTTCACCGTCATCGAACACTACGCCGTCTACCGCGGTGACGACGAAACCCATCCCGCCGCTGAAATGACCGTCAGAACCACCTACCGGAAAGACTCAGGCAAAAGCTACGAAATTCTTTCGCAAAGCGGTTCGGAAATCATTCAGAAATTTGCCCTGGCCCCGCTCCTTGACCACGAGAAAGAGATTAATATCCCTGCCAATGTCCAGAAGTCCTGGTTCACTTCCTCAAACTACGAAATGAAACTCAAGCCCGGCGTGACTCAGGTCATCGACGGCCATAACTGCATCGCCATCTCCATGTCTCCCCGCCGCAAAGCTCCCAATATGATCGAGGGAACCCTGTGGCTCGACACCAAAGACAATTCCCTCGTTCAAATCGAAGGCCTCGCCTCCAAAAGCCCCTCCGTCTTTGCCGGAATCCCTCACATGATGCGCAGCTACATCACCATCGACGGGTTCGCAATGTCCCACTACTCTCGCGCCGAATCCACCAGCCTCTTCTTCGGTCACTCCGTAGTCACCATCGATTATCGCGATTATCAACTCCAACTAAATCAAACCAAATAAGATAGCGTCCTAAACCAAAACACCTCCGTTCCGCAAGGTGGGATTGTCTCCCTACCCCGTGACCACTGTCACGAAGGAATTGACGCCTGGGACCTTACAACAGAATTGGACACGGAGCAGGGGTTGGAATCACAATCGCCTTGTATCCTCATCGTCTGCATTGGGAGGGAAAAGTGCCCGCTTTCACACCTCCGCCGCTACCAAGCGACGACAAACGTTGGAAAATCGTGAACGGCACCATGCGTAAGAATGGGTTTGCCCGCCACGCGCTCATCGAAACGCTCCACACCGTGCAAACCTCGTTCGGCTTCCTTGACGACGATGCTATCCGTTTCGTCGCCCGTTCCCTGCGTGTCCCGCTTAGCCAGGCCTACGGAGTGGTCACCTTCTATCACCACTTCAGCCTCAAACCGCCCGGCAAGCACACATTGACCATCTGCACCGGAACCGCCTGCTACATCAAGGGAACCGACAAGCTGGTGGCCGCTGCCGAAAAACTTCTCGGCGTTGGGCAGGGCCAGACCACAAAAGACGGCAAAATCAGCCTCATGACCGCCCGCTGCGTCGGTGCATGCGGCCGCGCTCCCGTGGTCCTCGTCGATGGCGAACTCCATGGCCAGATGCCCGGCGAGGAAATGCTCGCACAACTCGAAAGGTGGGCCGTTGAATGACCATCGAAGAGCTTGAACAAATCGCGGAATCCACCCGCGCCGAATATGCAAAGTACGATCACGAGATCAACGTCTGCATGGGTACCGGATGCCTCAGCCAGCACTCTGACAAGCTGAGGGACGAGTTGACCAAGGCAGTCGCCGCGCAAGGCAAAAGCGCCTTCGTCCGCCGCACCGGCTGCATGGGCCTTTGCGCCGCCGGTCCTCTCGTGCTCGTCGACCCCGAAGAAATTCTCTACCAGCATTGCAATGCCACTCACGCCGAATCCATCGCAACCAGTCTCGGCGACGAGCCCGTGGCCGAGCTGCAATGCAATCTCCGCGAGCACTTCGACAACCAGGTCCACATCGTTCTCGAAAACTCCGGCCACATCGATCCGGAGAAGATCGAAGACTACATCGCCCGCGACGGCTACCTGGCTCTCCTCAAGGTGCTCACGGAAATGTCGCCCAACGATGTCATCCAGCAGGTCACCGAGAGCGGTCTGCGCGGACGCGGCGGCGGCGGTTATCCGACCGGCCTCAAGTGGAGCACAGTCGCCAAAGCCTCCGGCGACCTGAAATACGTTATCTGCAACGGGGATGAAGGCGATCCCGGCGCGTTCATGGATCGCAGCGTCCTCGAGAGCGATCCGCAGCGCGTGGTCGAAGGCATGTGCATCGCCGCCTACGCGGTCGGCGCCAGCAAAGGCTACGTCTACGTCCGCGCCGAGTATCCGCTCGCCGTCTCCCGTCTCACCGCCTGCCTGCGCGACGCGCGACGCCGCGGCCTGCTAGGCAACAACATCTGCAACACGCCCTTCAACTTCGATGTCGAGATTCGCCTCGGCGCCGGAGCCTTCGTCTGCGGCGAAGAAACTGCCCTCATCGCCTCCATCGAAGGCAAGCGCGGCACTCCCAAACCCCGCCCGCCCTACCCCGCAGTCAGCGGACTCTGGGGCAGGCCCACGCTCATCAACAACGTTGAGACCTTCGCCAACATCGCCCCCATCATACGCAAGGGCGGCAAGTGGTTCGCCTCCATCGGCTCTGAGCGCAGCAAAGGCACCAAGGTCTTCGCTCTCACCGGCAAAATCACCAACACCGGCCTCGTCGAAGTGCCCATGGGCATCAAGCTTCGCGACATCATCGAAGGCATCGGCGGCGGCGTCCCCGACGGCCACACCTTCAAAGCGGTCCAAACCGGCGGTCCTTCCGGTGGCTGTCTCCCCGCGGAATTGCTCGACATCGGCGTCAGCTACGATGCTCTCGTCAAAGTCGGCGCCATGATGGGTTCCGGCGGCATGATCGTCATGGACGACACCTCCTGCATGGTCAACGTCGCCCGCTTCTTCATCGAGTTCTGCATGACCGAGTCCTGCGGCAAATGCATTCCCTGCCGCGCCGGCACCGCTCAGATGCATACCCTGCTCACCCGCATCTGCGCCGGACAGGGTTCCATGGCTGACCTCGATCTTCTCGTAGACCTGTGCGCCACGGTCAAGGAAACCAGCCTCTGCGGTCTCGGCCAAACCGCACCCAACCCGGTCCTGAGCACGCTGAAATACTTCAAGCACGAGTACATCGACCACATTGTCCACAAGCGCTGTCCGGCCGGTGTCTGCAATATTCAGCCACCCGCGGCCGATGAAACTCCGGCAGCCAACACAGATTCACTGGAGGTGCTGGCATGAGCACCGGAGCAGAAGTCAAAACTCTCGTAATCGATGGCAATCAGGTCAGCGCCCGCGCCGGCCAGACCATCCTCGAAGTGGCTCGTGAACACAACATCGACATTCCCACCCTCTGCCATCTCGACGGCCTCAGCGATGTTGGCGCATGCCGCCTCTGCGTGGTCGAAGTCAAAGGCGTCAACAAGCTCCTGCCAGCCTGCGTGACCACGGTCTTTGAGGGCATGGAAATCACCACCGTCACTGAGCGGCTGCAGAAGCATCGCAAAACCATTCTTGAACTGCTCTTTGCCGAGCGCAACCACATCTGTTCCGTCTGCGTCTCCAACGGCCACTGCGAGTTGCAAACCCTTGGCCAGCAGCAGGGCGTCACCCACGTCGGACTGCCTTACCGCAATCCGGATTTGCCCGTCGACGCCTCCCACGAGCGCTTCACCCTCGATCACAACCGCTGCATTCTCTGCACCCGCTGCGTGCGCGTCTGCGCTGAAATTGAAGGCGCTCATGTCTGGGATGTGATGGGCCGCGGCATCGACTCCATCATCATCTCCGACCTCAACGATCCCTGGGGAGAATCCAGCTGCACCCGCTGCGGCAAGTGCGTCCAGGTTTGTCCCACTGGAGCCCTCTTCGACAAAAGCAAAATCGGCTCCGATCACCCCAAGTATCCCGACTTTCTGCCCTACCTGAACCTCATGAGGGAAGCGCAATGAGCAAACTGAAACTGGCAACGGTCTGGCTCGACGGATGTTCCGGCTGTCACATGTCCATCCTCGACATGGACGAGCGTCTCCTCGAAATCGCCGAGCTTGTCGACATCGTCTACAGTCCCATCGTCGACACCAAGGAGTTTCCCGACGAAGTCGACATCGCCCTCGTCGAGGGAGCCGTCGCTTCGGTCGACGACGAGAAGAAGATCAAAAAGATTCGCGCCCACTCCAAGCTCCTCGTCGCCATGGGCGACTGTGCCGTCGCCGGCAACGTCCCCTCCATGCGCAATCCCATCGGCCCTGAAGCCATCCTCAACCGCGCCTACATTGAGAACGCCGACTGCCAGCAGCAGATTCCCTGCGTCGTCGTCCCCAAGCTGCTCCAGAAAGTCCGTCCCGTCCACGAATTCGTCAAGGTCGACGTCTTTCTCCCCGGCTGCCCGCCTTCGGCCGACACCTTCCACACCGCGCTCATCGCGCTGGTAACCGGTGCACCGCTGGACGTTCCGGCCCTCACCCGTTTTGGAGCATGAGCATCGGAGAGATTCACAGTTTTGAGAATTCGCAGTTTTGAAAGGGCGCGACTTCAGTCGTGCCGTAAAGAGGCCAAAAAATAACCGGGGCTTTAGCCCCTGAGGGAATTCGAATTCAGGACCTCACATTTGTCCAACTTTCCCTCAGCTCGTCTGGAGATTCATTTATGACTCAGACCATCACCATCGATCCCGTCACACGCCTCGAAGGCCACGGCAAAATCACCATCCAGCTCAACGGCCAGGGCGAAGTCGAAGACGCGCATTTTCACGTCACCCAGGTCCGCGGATTTGAGCGCTTCTCCCAGGGCCGCCCATTTTATGAGATGCCCAGCCTCATGGCCCGCATCTGCGGCATCTGCCCGGTCTCGCACCTCATCGCCTCCGCCAAGGCCTGCGAGGCCATCATGTCTGTCCGCATTCCGCATACCGCCGCGCAACTGCGCCGCATGCTGAATCTGGCACAGATGGTCCAGTCTCACGCGCTCAGCTTCTTTTATCTCGCATCGCCCGATCTTCTTCTCGGAATGGAGTCCGACGCAAAAGCGCGAAACATCTTCGGCGTCGTCGCCGCCAAGCCCGAACTCGGCCGCGCCGGAATCGCGCTCCGCCGCTTCGGCCAGCACATCATCGAGCTCCTCGGCAACAAACGCATCCATCCAGGTTGGGTCATCCCCGGCGGCGTCACCGAGCCGCTCGCTCCCGCCAAGCGCGATGAGATCCTCGCCATGATTCCCGAGGCCTACGTCAACATCGCCCTCGCGCTCGCCTCTTACAAACAGATCGCCGACACCTTCAAGCCCGAAATCGAAGTCTTCGCCAACTTCCCCACCAACTACCTCGGCCTCATCAACGAAGACGAGTCGGTCGAGTTCACTGACGGCGCCCTTCGCCTCATCGGCCCCGGCGGCCACGTCATCGAAGACGGCATCACCGCCAATCGCTTCACTGAAGTCATTGGCGAAGCCGACGAGAATTACAGCTACACCAAGTTCGCTTACTATAAGCCCCTCGGCTATCCCAACGGCAGCTACCGTGTGGGTCCGCTCGCCCGTCTCAACATCGCCAGCACCATGGGCACTCCGCTGGCCGACAAGGAACTGACCGAATTTAA
>Ga0181537_10003517_pt1 | contig 13374 bp, 13 predicted proteins | sample PEATcosm2014_Bin_39_FD_119765 | JGI IMG/M metagenome (GOLD analysis project Ga0181537, IMG submission 119765) | Peatland microbial communities from MTU Mesocosm Facility, Houghton, MI, USA - PEATcosm2014_Bin23_10_metaG | ecosystem: Environmental > Terrestrial > Soil > Wetlands > Peat | place...
AGGTCGGCCTGGTCTTCGAGCACGTTGTCGAGCTCGGTCCGGATCTTCTGCCAGTCGCGCTCGAGGGTCTGTGCCCAGGGGAACTGCTCCACCTCGAAGAACGGCTGGTCGCCGACGAGCGACGAGCTGCCGAGCCAGCGCTCGAGCGGCTCGAGCGCGCGCTCGCCGAAGGCGACTGTCCAGGTGACGATCCTCTCGCGCAGCGTGGGCACCGGGCCGGATCCTACCGGGCGCTGCGCGGCGTCCGGCTAGCCGTGCTTGTGGTGCTTGTGCCTGTGCACGACGTGGATGACCGTCACCGTGAGCGTCGACTTGACGCCGTTGGCGTTGGTTGCGACGGCGCTGATCGTGTGTGCTCCGGCCGAGAGGTGTTGCGCTCCCATCCAGTTGATCGAGCCACTCAGCGTGCCGTTTGCGTAGTGGGCGTCGAAGCGGTTGAAGTTGAGGATCGTCTTGCCGTCGTGCTGGAGGGCGATCTGCGAGACGGCATCGCCGGGTGCGCCGCCGTTGACGGTGGCGCTGACGCGCAGCAAGAGCCGGCCGCTGTAATGCTGGCCGTTGGTCGGGTCGACCATGTGCAGCGTCGGTCCAGCAAAGTTTCCGCAGCCGCCTGACAGCGGGTCGCCGCCGGCTTCCTGCGCGAACGCTGCGAAGGACGGCCTCGGCTTGAGCCCTGTCGACAGGAGGCCATAGCGATCGAAGATGTTGTTCTGCGTCGAGAAGTCGACCATGTCGAACCACATCGCCGCGGCCACGTAGGAGTACTGCGGCTGCGCCAGGCAGTGATAGGCCTGCTGCAGGTAGGAGGCCTGCGTCTGTTCGCTCACGCCGCCCGCCTTCTTGCCCGCCCAGGTGCCGACGTCGCAGCCCAAGGTCGTCGTCGACCAGCCAAACTCGGTCATGTAGATCGGCTTCGAGGCGTCGCCGTTTGCGGCCATGATGGAGTGGACCGTCGTAAAGCCCAGGAACGACCAGCGGTTGATCTGCTGCGTGCCTGGGTTGAAGGCGAAGGCCTCGGGCGAGGTGAGCGAGCAGGCGTCGTCGGTGTGGACGCCAACCGCGTCGAAGGACCCCTGAGCGCCGTCCGCGTAGAGCTGTTGCAGGTAGGGATAGTCGTTGGCGGCTAGGCCGCCGAGGATCACGGTCGCGTTGGGGTTCGCCGACTTGATTGCCGGGTACGCCGCCTGGAGCAGGCTTACGTATTGCGCCGGCGTGCCCGTCCAGTTGTAGGTGGTGTCTTCCTCGTTCCAGATCTCGTAGGCCGAAACGGTTGGGCCAAAGGTGTTCGCGAGATAGTTCATGAAGCCGCCGAAGGACTGGTCGGTGACCGGTGGGGTCGCTGGGTTTGTCGAGCCGCCGTTGGCCCATGCCGGTGAGCCGGTGACGTCGATGTCCACCTTGGTGCCCGCGGGCAGGGCGGCGAAGAGCTGCTTGTAGTCGGCCAGCTGGGCCGCGTCGTAGCTGCCCGGTGACGTCTCGATCTGGTCCCAATTGAGAAACACCCGGACCCAACCGGGACGCAGCTGGGTGATCAGCGACTCGAGCGTGGCGTTCTGTGCGGGGGTGCCGAAGAAGCCGGCGACGTTGATGCCCGTCTGGGCGCCGCTCGCCGGCGCGGCCATCACGACCGCGATCGCGGCTGTGGCGAGCGCCACGGGCGCGGCCCGCAGCAGGCTTTTGAGGGAGGGTAGCTTCATACGATTCCCTGTTTGCTGTCGGCCGCCGAGGCCGAGAACGTTAGTTCCGTGCGGACCGCTACGCAGATGAACCATGGTCGCGCGCCGCCGCGCGCGCCGGCACCGCCGGCGGCAGTCGCACCCCCGGCGCCGCCGCACGCCCAGTCTACATAACGTGGCTTAGGCCGGTGCGCCCTGCCGCTTGGCCTCGTCGATCAGCCGGCGCACGCCGTCCTCGTCGCCTTCGCGCAGCAGTGCGATTGGATCCGGGTCGCCACCGACGATCGACTCGAAGAACTCCTTGCGGTCCTGGAACGTCGGCAGCGTGGCCTTGGCCCACCCGCGGGCGTCGTTGAGCAGCAGCGCCAGACGGGCGTACGGCTCGCCGAACTGGTCGGCGATCTCGCGCTTCATCCGCTTTGCGAGGGCGGGCGAGGCGCCGGCTGTCGAGATCGCGATCGCCAGCGGCCCGCTGCGCACGACCGCGGGGAGGATGAAGTTGCAGAGCGGCGGGACGTCGACGACGTTTACGAGCATCGCGCGCGCCTCGGCGTGCTCATGCACCGCGATGTTGACCTCGCTGTCGCCGCTCGCCGCTACGACGAGAAACGCGCCCTCCAGGTCGGCGGGCTCATATCCGCGCTCCAGCCACTCGATCGACCCTTCGCGCGCGAGCTCAGCCAGCACCGGGTGCGCTTCCGGGCAGACGAGCGTGACCGCGGCACCGCAGGTGAGCAGGCCTTCGACCTTCTCGAGACCGACGTCGCCGCCGCCGACGACGAGGCAGCGACGCCCGGCGACGCGCAGGCAGGCCATGTAGAACGGGACCTCGAGCATGTCGCGCACGCACGACTGGTCGCAGACTCCCCGGCGCAGCTGGCACACGCACTCCTTGCCCGCGTAGGCTTGAGCTGGCACCGACACAGGGTAGCTCCTGGGTCGTCGCGATCCCGTGTGCGGGACTCGACCGGCGCGTCAGCTCTTGCCGCGGTTCGCGCGTCCTCGCGCTTCGCGCACCGCGGCAAGCGCCCGCGCGAGCCGCTCCTCGGCTTCGCCGGCCGCATAGAAGCGACGGTCCTCGAGCCCCGCTGGCATCAGCTCCTGCGGGCTCACGTGTCCCGGATGGTCGTGGGGGTAGTCGTATCCGTCGCCGCCCGGGCGCAGCCACGGCGGCGGGCGCCTGGCTCCGTGGGCGGCGATCTCGTCGCGGGCCGCCGCGAGCGCTCGTCCGGCAGCGTTCGACTTCGCCGCCAGCGCGAGGTGGATCGTGGCCTGAGCCAGCGCAAACGTGCATTCGGGCAGCCCGACCAGGTCCACCGTCTGTGCTGCGGCGACCGCGAGCGGGAGAGCTTGCGGGTCCGCGTTGCCGACGTCTTCGGAGGCGAAGATCACCATTCGCCGCGCGATGAACCGTGGGTCCTCGCCGCCTTCGAGCATCGTCGCCAGGTAGTACAGCGAGGCGTCCACGTCGCTGCCGCGCGTCGCCTTGATCCAGGCCGAGATCGCTTCGTAGTGGCGGTCCCCGGCCGCGTCGTAGCGGACCGTGGCGGTCTCGATCGCCGCGCTCGCGCTGGCCAGATCGACGCGCGTCGCGCCTGTGGCCGCGAGCTCCAGCGCGCCGAGTGCGATCCGCGCGTCGCCGCCGCTGCGCGACGCGATCAGCCGCGCCGCGTCAGGATCGAGCGTCGTGTCGCCGAGCTCGCCGCGGGCCAGCGCGCGAGCGAGCAATTCACCGATGTCCTCAGCGCTGAGCGGCTCTATCGCGTAGACGCGCAGGCGCGAGAGCAGCGCGGTGCTCACCTCGTGACGCGGGTTCTCGGTGCTGGCTCCGATCAGCACCACGAGTCCCTCCTCCACCGCCCGCAGGAGCGCGTCCTGCTGGGGGCGGTTGAAGCGATGGATCTCGTCGAGGAAGAAGACGGTGGCACCGGCGCGATGGCGCGCCCGCTCGATCACGGCCCGAACCTCGGCGCGCCCGGCCTCGACGGCGCTGTGCTCCTCGAAGGCTGCTCCGCCCGCGGTCGCGACGATCCGCGCGAGCGTCGTCTTGCCCGACCCGGGCGGCCCGTAGAGGATCATCGAATGCGGCTGGCCCGTCTCGATCGCCCCGCGCAGCGGGCTACCGGCCGCCAGCAGCGCGCGCTGACCGACAAAGTCGTCGAGCGTCTGTGGGCGCATCCGCACGGCGAGCGGCTCGCGCCGGCTCGGGCCGTGGCGAGGCTCGTCGAACAGCCTCTCCATCAGCCCTTCGGGCAGAGAGCCTTTGTCGCGCCCGCGCCGAAGCAGTCGTAGCGATCGGTCGCGAAGTCTCCGGTCCGCGCCGCCAGTCGCCAGCCGCCGACCACCGTGCGAAGCCCGTTGACGACAGGCCCGACGATCAGGATGCAGAGCTGCGTGCGCTCCCCCGGCGGGCCGGGCGTGGCGTTGGCGCACGCGAGGTCCTGCGGCTGGCCGACGACGAGCGGCGCCGCCGAGACGTTGAAGTAGTCGCGGTGGTTGTAGTGGCGCCAGGTCATCTGGTCGGCCACGAGCCGCCCGTTGTTGTTGACGCTCCACACGATGTCGTTGAGCGCTGAGACGGCAAGCAGGACCCCGACGACGATCAGCACGATCGTCTCGACGCGCCAAGTCCGCCGGCTCGGCCGATCCTCGTCACCCGGAGCAAGCCACCTCGGAAGCCGCCCAACAACGTCACTCGCAAAACCGTTCACCACGCACGCTCCAGATCTCGCCCAGCAGCCCAGGCGACGCTCGTGCGCGGCGCCACTAGCGCCACAAGCTCGCAAGGTCCCAGCGAGGACAGCCGGCCAAAGGCCGGCTCCCGCAGCGTCAAGGTACCGGCCCAAACAGTGGCGAGGTCTGGTGGACGATCCAGATCGCCTGGATTGCGAGCGTTGCGACGAGCAGCCGCCGATCGCGCGAGACGACCGCGAGCGGGAGCGGCCAGATCGTGTACCACGGCATCAGCCACGTCGTCGAGACCGCGATCGCCAGTAGTCCCCAGCCTGACGCGGTGACCCAGTCGTAGCCGCGCCACGTCCGCCAGAGCAGGTAGACGAGGACGATGACGAGACCGCCGGTCAGCAGCTCGTGGTCGATCGGGTAGACGCCAGCCTTACCGAGCAGATGCGCGAGCTGGCTCGCGAAGCTGTAGGAGGAGACGAGGTGGCCCTCGCGTTTCAGTCCCGCGACGAGATTGATCCCCGCCGTCCCGAACAGCGCGTAGGCGACGCCAAGCCCGAGCGCCAGCGCGGCCAGCGCGCCGAGGATCGGGGCAAGGCGCCGCTTCGAGACGATCAGGAATGGCAGCATCACCCCGAGCGTCGCCTTGACGAGCGCTCCGGCGACGACAGCGGCCGCACCGCCGGCAGCACGGCGCGGCGATGTTGGGGTGGCGATCGTCAGCGTGACCGCGCCCATCATGAACGCGGTCATGATCAGATCGTTGTGCGACCCGCCGAGCGCGTAGAGCACGTACAGCGGGTTCAGCCCGACGATCAGGACCGCGAAAACCGGGTCGAACCCGCGCTGACGCGCGCAGCGCCAGGTCAGTGCGAGCGTTGCGGCGCTCGCGACGAGCGCCTCCAGCTTGAGGTACCAGATCCCGGCGTCGAGACCGCCGAGCCCCGCCGGCAGCGTGCTGAGCGTGAAGAGTGGTCCATAGGGGGAGGCCCAGTTGATCCAGTCGGGGCTGACCCAGGGGTACCCGGAGTACCCGGGGAGCGCGGACGGGCCGTGTACGTAGGGGTTTACACCGTTGATCGCCTCGTGGGCGTAAGCGACGTTCGTGAACAGGTCGGCCGCCAGCAGGACGGGTCCCGCGAATACGATCAGCTGCAGCATCACGATCAGGCCGATCCCCCAGCGCGGCGAGATCGGGCTCGAGCCTGACCGGGCGAGCGCCAGGAGTCCGCCGTAGGCGACCGCGGACGCGAGCAGCGTCGGCAGGAAGATGCCGTACCCGAGCGCCTGCCCGAAGCCCGCGAGCCAGCTGTCGAACGGCGGCTGGTGTGGAACCATCGGCGTGTGCCCTGCCGCCGCGTCGAGGACGATCTCGGCGGCGCCGGCGACCAGCACCGCCGACAGCAGCGCTGCGAGCGCGACGGTCCAGCGGCCGGAGCGCGTCCGGACGAGCGGGTGGCTTTCGCTTTCGGCGATGGCGCTGGCTGTGCTCACGGCGCGATCAAGATTGTCTCAGTCTCCGGGCACGCTTGAAACGGAAGCCGCTAGGCGGGGAGAGCCCGCCCGAGTATGACGATGTCCGCGGCTTTGCCGTCGAGCCGGGTGACGCCGGGAAGGAGGCCCCAGCGCTCGAAGCCGACGGACTCGAACAGGGCGATGCTCGCCGCGTTGTGGGCGAACACTACGGCCAGCAGCCGCTCCAGCCCGAGGCCGGGGGCCTGTTCGAGCGCGTGGTCGAGGAGCGTCCGCGCGTGGCCCTTCCGCCGGTGTCCGGCGTCGACGTAGACGCTCAGCTCGGCGGTGATCGAGTAGGCGGCTCGCTCCTTGTAGTTCTCGAGGCTCAACCAGCCGACGATCTCGCCGCTCTCGTCCATTACCCAGCACGGACGCCTGGCGGGATCGTGGCGCGCCAGCCAGGGGCGTCGCGACACGACGCTCACCGCCTCGAGGTCGGCGGTCGACGCGCGCGTCGGAATCGTCGCGTTGTAGATCGCGACGATCGCGGGCAGGTCGGCCGTGCTGGCGAGGCGGATCAGGCGAGCGAGACTAATGGGTCGACCAGCTGCGCCTCCGGCGGGGCCGCGAAATCTTCCGAGGAGGTCCACTAGATGGTTGATTCCACGGTGCGCGGGTCGTGGAATCAACCATCTAGGATGGGCGCGGTGAGCGCGCAAGCCAATCACCCAGTCGAGCTGCTCCAGCGCCTGATCCGTTTCGATACCGTCAACCCCCCCGGCGACGAGCGCGCCGCGCAGGAGTTCCTCGCTGGCGTGCTGAGCGCAGCCGGGTTCGATTGCGAGCTGCTCGGCCGCACGCCGGAGCGGCCGAATCTCGTGGCCCGGCTCGACGGCGCCGCCGACGGCTCGACGCTCTGCCTGCTGTCGCACGTCGATACGGTGCTCGCGACGGCGAGCGACTGGACCCACGACCCGTGGTCCGGCGATCTCTCGGGCGGCTTCGTCTGGGGTCGCGGAGCGCTCGACATGAAGGGTCAGACCGCCGCCGAGGTCGCGGCGGCCTGTGCGCTCGCGCAGGGCGGCTGGCGACCGGCCCGCGGCAGCCTGCTCGTCGTCGTGGTCGCCGATGAGGAGACGGGCGGTAGCGAGGGCGCGCAATGGCTCACCGCGACGCACCCCGGCAAGGTCCGCTGCGACTACCTCGTCAACGAGGGCGGCGGCGGAATCCTCGAGTACGGGGAGCGGCGGCTGGTCTGCCTGGGCTGTGGCGAGAAGGGAATCTTCCGCTTCGCACTCAACACCGACGGCGTTGCCGGCCACGCCTCGATGCCGCGGCTCGGCGACAACGCGCTCGTCAAGCTCGCCCCGCTGCTGGCGAAGCTCGCGGAGCGCCAGCCGTCCTACGATCTGACGGAGGTGCCGCGCGCGTTCCTCGAAGCGGTCGGCGCGCTGGATGATGGCGACGCCGCGGCAGCGCTCGAGCGCGTGCGCGCGGTCGATCCGCGCCTCGTGGCGATCGTCGAGCCGATGCTCGGCGTTTCGCTGTCTCCGACCCGCGTCTTCGCCTCGGAGAAGATCAACGTGATTCCCTCGCGCGCGCGGCTGGCGGTTGACTGCCGCGTGCCCCCCGGGCTCGGCGAGGCCGAAGCGCTCGTGCGGATCGAGGAGGTCGTCGGACGCGACGGCTACCGGCTCGAGTGGACCGAGCAGGTGGTCGGCAACTGCTCGCCGATCGACTCGCCAGTCACCGAGTTCATCCGCGCCTGGGTCGGCGAGCGCGATCCGGAGGCGACAGTCGTGCCGGTGATCCTCCCCGGCTTCACCGACTCGCGAACCTTCCGCGACGCTTTCCCGGAGTGCGCGGCCTACGGCTTTTCGCCGCATCGCTTCGTCACCCGCTTCGACACCGACCCGCTGGTTCACGGAGCTGACGAGCGGATCGACGTGCGCGATCTCGAATACGCGACGGCCTTCTTCGGCGATCTCTCGCGGGCGCTGCTCGGCTGAGCTGCGGGACGTACGCCCGCGCCGCAATAGACTTGGGGCAGATGTTCGAGCGGATCAATCACGTCGGGATCGCTGTCGCGGAGCTGGACGACGCTCTGGCGCACTACGACCGGCAGTTTGGCGTCGAGCTGCTCCACCGCGAGCTGATCGACGAGGGTACGATCGAGGCGGCTCTCGTCTGCGTCGGCCAGGACCGGCTCGAGCTGGTCGCCTCACATGCGGCCGACAGCCCGCTCGGCCGCTTTCTCGCCAAGCGCGGCCCCGGACTGCACCACGTCGCCTACGAGGTCGGCGACATCGACGCGGCGCTGGCGTCGCTGCGGGAGCGCGACGTGCGGCTGGTCGACGCCGTGCCGCGGCCCGGAATCCACGGCACGCGAATCGCGTTCCTGCACCCGAGCAGCTGCTTCGGCGTTCTCACCGAGCTGGTCCAACCCGCGAGCTGATCCATGGCGCCCGCCTCCCGCTACGAGCGCATCTCGATCGGCTTCGCCGGCGGACAGGTACTCTCGACGCGCGTCGAGCCGAGCGATCTCGAAGCGCTGACGAAGGCGCTGGGCGGCGGTCCCGGCTGGCACGAGCTTGCTTGCGAGGACGGCACGGTGCGCCTCGATCTGGCCCAGGTGGCCTATGTGCGCGTCGATTCCGACGAGCCGCGCGTCGGCTTCGGCACTTAGCTCGGTCGTCGGCGCGCTCGCGCGGCTCGATCTCGAGCTGCTGGCGAATGCCCGGACGCTCGCGCACAGCGAGGAGCGTGATCGTGCGGTGGCGCGCTTCTCCGCGCTCGGTGAGCACGCCGGCGTCTGGCTCGTCATGGGGGCCGCCGCCTCGCTCGTCGCGACCGGCGAGCAGCGACGGCGTTGGCGCGCGGCGACCGGCCTCGTCGCCGGCGCGTATGTCCTGAACAGCGCCCTCAAGCTCGCCGTGGGGCGGCGACGTCCGGAGCTGCCCGAGCTGCCGCCGCTCGTCGGGACGCCGACTGGTCTGAGCTTCCCGAGTGCCCACGCGACGACGTCGTTCGCCGCGGCGTCGCTCTATTCCCGCCTGGGGGCGCCGCCGGTGCCGCTCTACGCGCTTGCCGCGTCGCTCGCCGCGTCGCGCGTCTATCTCGGCGTGCACTACCCCTCCGATGTCCTCGCCGGCGCCGCGCTCGGCAGCGCGCTCGCTGCTCTCGCGCCACGATGAAGGTCGGCATCGTCGGGCTGCCGAACGCCGGCAAGTCCTCGCTCTTCAACGCGCTCACGCGCGCCGGCGCCGAGGCGGCCAACTATCCGTTCACGACGATCGACCCCAACGTGGCGATCGTCCCGGTGCGCGACGAGCGCCTCGAGCAGGTCGCGGCGCTGCTCGGCTCCAGCGAGGTCGTCTTCGACACCATCACCTTCCACGACATCGCGGGCCTGGTTGCCGGCGCGCACCGCGGTGAAGGGCTCGGCAATCGCTTCCTCGCCAACATTCGCGAGACCGACGCCATCCTCCACGTCGTTCGCTGCCACGCCGACTCGAGCGTCGTCCACCCGGAGGGGCGCGTCGACCCGATCGCCGACGTCGAGACGATCGAGACCGAGCTGATGCTGGCCGACCTCGAGCAGGCCGAGCGGCGCATCGACCGCGTGCGTCGCATCGCACGCGGCGGCGAGCGGGCCGCCATTGCCGAGCAGGCCTGGCTCGAACGCGTGATCGAAGCCCTGCAGGCGGGCCACCCGGCGAGCAGCGTGCCCGCTCCTCCCGAGGCCGGCGACGCGCTCCGCAGCCTCGGACCTATCACCGCCAAGCCGACGCTGTTCGTCGCCAACGTCGACGAGGGCACCGACGCTGTCCCGACCGCGCTCGCACGGTTCGCGGAGGACCGTGGCGCCACGGTGGTGGCGATCTCGGCACGAGTCGAGGCCGAGCTCGCCGAGCTCGAACCGTCCGATGCCGTCGCGCTGCGCGAGGAGCTCGGCATCGCGCGATCCAGCCTCGACCTCGTGACGAAGGGCGCCTTCGAGCTGCTCGCCCTGAACGCCTTCTTCACCGCCGGCGAGGCTAAGCCGGCCCAGTCCTGGCACCTGCGTCGCGGTCTCACCGCCTGGCACGCGGCCGGCGAGATCCACTCGGACATCCAGCGCGGGTTCGTGCGGGCGGAGGTCGTCGGCTGGCACGAGCTCCTGGACGCCGGGGGCTACGCCGGCGCCCGCGACCGCGGTGTGCTTCGCCTCGAAGGCCGTGACTACGAGATGCGCGACGGCGACGTCATCACCGTCAAGTTCACGCCGTGACTACTCGAGCCCGGCCGCCCGTCCGGCGCGGACGATCCGCTCGGCCATCTTGCGGTTGGCCTCGTCGATCATCTCGCCCGCGAACATCGTCGCACCGCTGTGCGGCTGCTCGAACGCGGCGAGCATCGCGCTCGCGCGGTCGAAATCCGAGCGGGCCGGTGTGAACAGCTCGTTCAGCGGCGCGATCTGACTCGGGTGGATCGTCCATTTGCCGTCCATGCCGAGCGCCCGGACGATCCGCGCCCGCTCCAGCAGGCCGTCGGTGTCCTCGATCCGTGCGTAGGGCCCATCGATTGCCTGCAGCCCCGCGGCGCGCGCCGCGACGACGAGCCGCGAGTAGACGTAGTTGAGGTGGTCTCCCGGGTACCCGTCGGGAACGCCGCCGATCGTCGTGATCGGGATCCCGACGTCGGCGCTGTAGTCACCGGGTCCGAAGATCAGCGTCTCCATCCGCGGCGAGGCCGTCGCGATCCGCTCGCATGCGATCAGCCCGCTGGCGTCCTCGATCTGAACCTCGATCCCGATCCGCCCGACCTCGAGTCCTCGCGACAGCTCGACCCCGCGCAGCAGCTTGTCGGTCATCTCGACGTCGCCGGGCGTGCGGACCTTCGGCAGCATGACCGCGTCGAGGTGCTCGCCGGCCTGCGTGACGACGTCGATCAGGTCGCGGTGGTAGTAGGGGGTGTCGGTTGCGTTGACGCGCACAACGACCGTCGTCGCACCGAAGTCGAGCGACTTCAGGGCTTCGATGACGTGGCCGCGCGCCAGCTCCTTCTGGTCGGCGGCGGCGCCATCCTCGAGGTCGAGAAAGACCTCGTCCGCCTCGAGCGTCGCCGCCTTCGCCAAAAACCGCTCGTTCGTTCCGGGAACGGCGTGGCAGGTGCGTCGCGCTCGCAGGGGCCGGTCGGGCATCGCGGCACGATCGTAATGGTCCGCGCGACGAGGGAGTGGTAGGACTAGCGGAATGCCGTCCACCCGTAGAGATCCCGCGAGCGCTGGCGAGCGTCAGGCTCCCTACCTCGAGGCGATCCGCGACTACGCCGCTCGCGACCCGGCCCGCCTCCACGTGCCCGGGCACAAGGGCGGGCCGGGAGCCGACCCCGAGCTGGCCGCGGTGATCGGCGCCGCCGCGCTGGCGCACGACATCCCCGCGCTCACCTGGGGCATCGACGTCGGACCGTCGCCGACGCCGTTCGAGGAGGCCCAGCGCCTCGCAGCGCTCGCTTGGGGCGCCCGGCGGGCTTGGTTCCTGATCAACGGCGCATCGCAGGGCAACGTCACCGCCGCGATGACCGTGGCCCACTACGGCAGCGATGTCGTCGTCCAGCGGAACGCCCACTCGAGCGCGATCGACGGCCTGATCCTCTCAGGCCTGCGCCCCACGTTCGTCGCCCCGGAGCTCGACGCGGAGCTCGGCATTGCGCACTGCCTGCTGCCCGAGACGCTCGCCGCGGCGCTCGCGGCCACGCCGGCGGCGAGGGCGGCCTGGGTCGTCAGCCCGACCTACTTCGGCGCCGCCGCCGACGTCCGCCGTCTCGCCGAGGTGGCTCACGCCCATGACGTGCCGCTGATCGTCGACGAGGCTTGGGGGGCGCACATGGCGTTCCACGAAGAGCTGCCCGAGCACGCGCTCGCCGCCGGCGCCGACCTCGTGATCTCGAGCACGCACAAGCTGGTCGGAAGCCTCACGCAGTCCGCGATGCTGCACCTCGGCCACGGGTCGCGATTCGACCCCGACATCGTCGACCGCTGCGTAACGCTGACCGAGTCCACGAGTCCCAACTCGCTCCTCGTCGCCTCGCTCGACGCCGCGCGCCGTCTCGCCGTGACGCGCGGCCGCGAGCTGATCGCCGAGACGCTCGTCGCAGTCGCCGCGGCGCGCGCCGAGATTCGCGCGATTCCCGGCCTCGACGTGCTCGACGAGCGCTTCGTCGGGCGCGCCGGAGTCCACGCCTACGACCCGCTCCGTCTCGCCGTCGACGTGCGCGGTCTCGGCGCCGACGGCTACGAGCTGGCGCGCGAGTTGCGCGAGTCGGCTGACATCAACCTCGAGCTCGCCGGTCAGAACGTCCTCGTCGGCGTGTTCGGAATGGGTGAGGACGCGACACCGCTCGCCGAGCGCTTCGTCGCCGCGCTCCGCGCCATGGCCGATCGCCACGCCGCCGACGACCCGCGCGACCGCGCGCGGTTCGCGCCGCCGCCGCCCTGGGGCGAGCTCGTGATGACGCCGCGCGAAGCATTCCTCGGACCGCAGGAGGTCGTTTCGGCCGCCGCGGCCGTGGGCCGCGTGGCCGCGGAGTCGCTCGCGACCTACCCGCCGGGAATCCCGAACGTGTTGCCGGGCGAGCGCCTGACTCCCGAGACGCTTGCCTACATCGCGCGCACGCTCGAGCTCGGCGGCAGCGTCCGCGGCGCCAGCGACCGCGAGCTGCGCACGATTCGCGTGGTGGTGGAGCGCCACTGAGCGCCGCCCGGTACGCTTGCGCCGCCGCCGTCAACCGGGTCGAAAGTGAAGGGGTCAGCCGTGCATCTGAGCGCTGTTCGTTCAATCTCCCGCCGCGCCGCCGTCGCTGGCGCCGCCGCCGTCACGATCAGCGCCCTCTTCGCCACGGGCGCGAGCGCGTCCGGCTCGAGCGGCGTCGACAAGCAGGCCGCCGCGCTCGTGCCGGCGAAGATCGCCAAGAAGGGCACCGTGACGGTTGCGGCCGACGCGACCTACGCCCCGAACGAGTTCATCGGCTCCAACGGACACACGGTCATCGGTATGGACGCGGATCTCGCGAACGCGATCTTCCCGCTGCTCGGCCTGAAGGCGAACATCGTCAACGCGACGTTCTCGACGATCATTCCCGGCCTCACGTCTGGCAAGTTCGACATCGGCATGTCGTCGTTCACGGACACCAAGGCGCGCGAGAAGGTCGTCAACTTCGTCGACTACTTCGAAGCCGGCACATCGTTCTTCGAGAAGGCTTCAGGCGGCCCCAAGGTGACGAACCTCGCGAGCATCTGCGGCCTGAAGGTCTCGGTCGAGACCGGCACGACCGAACAGAGCGATGCGACAGGCCAGAAGGCGAAGTGCGCCGCGGAGCACAAGACGCCCGACGACGTGCTCGCCTATCCGACGCAGGCCGAAGCCAACCTCGCCCTGTCCAGCGGTCGCGCGCAGGTCAGCATGGCCGACTCGCCGGTCGCCGCCTACCAGGTCAAGCAGTCGAACGGCCAGTTCAAGCTCGTCGGGCAGAGCTACGGCGTGGCCCCCTACGGAATCGCGGTCCCCAAGCAGGACGGGAC